>ERZ1370068.6362-contig-5349_pt1 | contig 38893 bp, 46 predicted proteins | sample MGYA00561227_ERZ1370068 | MGnify/ENA primary metagenome ERZ1370068 (study PRJEB38410, sample SAMEA6850437) | metagenome | study: Metagenomic assessment of the ecological functions of the soil: analysis of the soil microbiota associated with the...
GATCGAGCCGCCTCCCGCGAGTCTCCAGCGCGTTGGCGGCCACCAGGAACAGCCCGGCGGTCATGAACGCATCGTCCAGGCGCATGGTGTGCTGGTTCGACCGGCACCTCGAACCGGTGCGCCGCGGCCGGTGAGGGCGCAGTCCGTGGGTCCACGGCGACGTCGCCCTGCGGCCGCTCGACGGCCACTTGATCAGACGTTCGCACGTCGATGCGTGCGTCTGCGCCAGGCTCGGCTTCCTGCCGCCGAACACCTTCCGGGCAGGAAGGCGATTCTCGACCCCTGCCGCCCCATGCGAGGATGAACCTGCCGCCGAGCGCGCCCACGGAGGACGTCGGTGCGCCTCGTGCATCGCGGGCGCGGTCGCGAGGGTCCTGCGCGCGGAGGTGATGGATCCGAGTCGAGCTGCGGCTGGGGCCGACGCCGGGCGCCACCTCCTGGTAGACCTGACCCGACAGAGTCGATCGACGCCGCCGATCGGATCGGGATCGGGCCGAACGAGACGACCATCGTCCCGGTCCAGGTCGAGGCCCGTGGTCTCGAAGTCGAGGGCGACGCAGCTCGGCGGCGCGCCAACCGGCTCGGCGCTTGATCGACGTCTCGGAGCGCTGGGGGCCGATGGTTGGTCATCCGATGCCCAGAGCGAGATGTGAGCGCTCGCTGTTCGGCCGCGAGGATCCGGAAGGCCTCTCCTGGAGCGCGCGGCGCCGGACCGGCCCCAGCTCCTGAGGGTCGACGAAGTCATCGGCAGCCCAGCGCCGGCGCGATGCTGCGCGACCTGGTGCTCCAGCCGGATCGCCCACAAGAGTACGGAACGTCTCTTCAGGCCCTTCACGGGACCCCTCGGAGACCGGCCGGCGTCGCACTGCCGCTGCAGCCGCTCGAGCGATGCCCCTTGTCGCTCCGCCCGGCGCGGACGTCGTAGGCGCGCGCGCGAGGTTCTGCCGTCGCGACCGATGATGCCGCCGGTGCTTGATGTCGAGTCGCCCCGCGTGTTCGCCCTTCGCCTTCCACCACGGGTCACGGAAGAACCCGGTCGGCGGCTTCAGATCGAGGCCCGTCGCGAGAGGTGTCGGACGAACATCGGGTACGCACGCGGGGCGCTCCGCACGACCTCGTCGAGCGCGGGTTCCGCCTGGAGAGGCCCGGCGATGCTGTCGGTAGTCGAAGACGATCGACGACAGGATGCTGCCCTCGGCGCCCGGATCCTGCATCCATCCCCGGAACGCCTCGACCCAGCCGTCGAGCGAGCGCCGGAGCGGCGGATGTTCGGCCATCGCGTTCCCGTGGCACCGATGGATGCCCGCCTCCTCGAGGTCCATCCGTGACCGACACGTGCGAGCTCCGCGAAGTACGGATCGACGTCCTCGTCCGCACGATCGCCGGGCTCCAGCGCCAGCGCGTGATCCTGATCGGTGAACATCGGCTTGCTCTCGACGTGCTTCGCTCCCCAACGCGAGGCCACGCCCACCGGACCGGCGGCTCGCCCGAGCCGAGCGATGCCGAGCTCAGGAACCGCCGCGTGAGGGCGTCGATCGTCACCGCGATCGCGTGTCCGACATCGACCGGGTCCACGCTCGTAGTCGACGAGCGTCGGCGACCACGTCGGGGAGGTCGCGCGCCAGCGCTGACGACCGTCAGCGTGGTCCGCCGCGCGTCGATCGCGCTCTTGAGGGGCGAACGGGGACTGCTGGGCGAGGCCGAGCAGGTCGGTGTCGGTGACCATGCCGATCACGCGTGCCGGTGCCGTCGGTCACGGGGAGATGGTGGATCCCTCGTTCGAGGCATCCCGAGGAGCACCTCCCCGACACGGGTCTCCGCCGGACACCGTGACGACCGGGCTCGTCATGATCTCCGTCAACGGGGGCGTCGGCGGTGCGTCCGACCGCGAGGACCCGCGAGCGCAGATCGCGGTCGGTGACGATCCCCCAGTCCTCGCCGACCTGGATGAGGAGCGAGGACACGCGCTGTTCGGTCATCAGCGACGCGACCTCGGCGACCGTCGCGTCCGGCGGCGCAGTGACGGCGGGACGTCGCACCTGCGCGCCCACGCGTGGCGAGCATGTCCGGCATCTCGGTCGGCGGGTTCGCGTCGCGTCCAGGCGTCGGCGCGCGACCGACGCTGAGGAACCGGGCACCGCTGGCGCCCTGGAGCGAGCTCCTCCGCCAGGCTCCGTGGGATCAGGTAGCAGAGGGTGTCTTCGGCAGTGCGGACGCTCGCGACCGGTCCCTGCCCCGAGACGAGCGAGAGCTCGCCGAAGGTCTCTCCTCACCGATGAGATCGGGCAGACGCGCCCGTGATCGAGGATCTCGACCGCTCCTTTCCGCACGACGTACAAGGTAGGCCGCCGGCTCGCCGGCGCGCTCGAGGATCGTGGTGCCGGCCGGGAAGAACTCCACCTGCGTGGCGGACGCGATCCGGCTCGAGCTGGTCGTCATGGCGAGGCCCGTCGAACGGGGGAACGCGGCAAGGAACCCGGCGATGTCCATCGCCCGGGATTATGCGCCGCTCTGCCCAACGATCCGCTCCTCATCCGGCGCTCGTCATCACCGGGGCGCTCGATCCAGGAGCTCCCGTGGCGACGAAGCGATGGCGTCGAGAGTCGCGATCGTGATGGAGCGATGCGGCGCCTTCGCGGATGGCGACGGCAGCGAATCACGCAGTCAAGTGTGTTCCTGACTGGCTCTCCTGCCTCACGGCACGTGCGCCACACGAGGGCTGCGCGCTCGCTACGCGTCTGAAGCCGCCGACCCGGAGCATCGGGAAGCCGAGCATCCGTCGACGTGTCGCCACGTACTCACGCTTCGAACGCGCCTCCGGCGAGGAGCTCCATCACGACAGGCTCGGTCACAGCGATATCGGCGCGGCGATGGAGGAGGCGGCGGAGCGCTCGGTGGCTCGCGCTTCCTGTCCGGCGCATCTCTTCGACCCAGACCGACGTGTCGACCAAGATCACCGATCGAGCATGCTCATCCGGGTCGGGAACTTCTCTCTCCAGATTTCGCGTGCTTCCTCGTCCGTCATGTCCGCCCACATGCCCTCGAGCTCGAGGGCGGCTCCATGGGTCGGTGAGATCTCCTGGTCCTCTCGTGGGTCAGACGGCGCGTAGGGCGAAGTCGACGTCGCCCGCTTGCTCTTCAGACCGAAGCGCTGGATCACGTCTCCGATGAGCTCGTCATCGATGACGACGTTCGTCCCTCACCATGCGGCCCACCTTGACGTCTCCCCAGTCTCTACACAGTGATGTATCACATCCTCAGCAGGCGCCGTACACTGACCCTGCTGACCGCCTCGAGTGCGTGGGGGCATCGGCTGTGACCAAGTACGTCTACGACTTCTCCGAAGGCAACAAGGACATGAAGGACCTCCTCGGCGGCAAGGGCGCCAACCTCGCCGAGATGACGAACATGGGGCTCCCGGTCCCGCCCGGGTTCACGATCACGACCGAGGCGTGCCTGCGGTTCCTGCCGGGACGGTGGCCCGCCGCCCGAGATGCTGCAGGAGGCCGGCGAGCACCTCGCCAGGCTCCAGGAGACGATGGGCAAGCGCCTCGGCGATCCCGACGACCCGCTCCTCGTCTCGGTCCGGTCCGGCGCGAAGTTCTCGATGCCCGGGATGATGGACACGGTCCTCAACCTCCGGGCTGAACGACGCGCTCCGTCGAAGGGCCTCGCGAAGCAGACCGAGGGCGACGTGCGGTTCGCCCGCGACGCCTACCGCCGGTTCATCCAGATGTTCGGCAAGATCGTGATGGACGTGCCGGCCGACGCCTTCGAGCGCGCGCTCGACGAGGCGAAGGAAGCGAAGTTCGAGGGCGCGCAGGATACCGACCTCGACGCGGACGACCTGGCGGCGCTGATCGAGCGGTTCAAGGCGATCTACCGCGAGCACACGAACGAGGAGTTCCCGCAGGACCCGAAGGACCAGCTCCGCCTCGTCGATCGACGCCGTCTTCCGAGTCGTGGAACGGCAAGCGCGCCCGCGACTACCGCCGGCAGAACAAGATCAGCGACGACCTGGGGACGGCGGTCAACGTCGTCGCGATGGTGTTCGGCAACCGCGGCGACGACTCCGGCACGGGCGTCGCGTTCACCCGCGATCCGTCGACCGGCGAGAAGGTGCCCTACGGCGACTACCTGCCCAACGCGCAGGGCGAGGACGTCGTCGCCGGCATCCGCAACACGCTGCAGCTCGCGGAGCTCGAGAAGCTCGACCCGGCCTCGTACGGACGGCTGATGCCAGGTGATGGACACCCTCGAGGGCCACTACCGCGACATGTGCGACATCGAGTTCACGATCGAGAAGGGGAGCTCTGGATCCTGCAGACGCGGATCGGCAAGCGGACCGGCGTTCGCCGAGTGGGTGATGGCGTCCGACATGCTCGAGGAGCAGCCTGATCGACGAGGACACGGCGCTGCTGCGCGTCGAACGCCGATCGGCTGGAGGAGCTGTTCAAGCGGCGGGTCGAAGGCCGACGGCGCCAGCGCCGATCGCGCGCGGCCTGAACGCGTCGCCCGGCGCGCGCCACCGGGCGCGGTCGTGTTCTCGCGCCGACGATGCCGAGGCGCGTGCCAAGGAGAACGGCGACGAAGGTGATCCTGGTGCGCCGCGAGACCACGCCCGACGACTACCACGGGATGATCGCGTCGCAGGGGATCCTGACGTCGGCCGGCGGCACGAACTCGCACGCCGCCGTCGTCGCGCGCGGCGAGGGCATCCCGGCGGTCTGCGGCGCCGACCAGATCAGGATCGACCTCGAGGTCGCGCGCGTTCACCGCGAACGGGACGACCGTGAAGGAAGGCGACACGATCACGATCGACGGCTTCACCGGCAACGTCTTCGTGGGCGAGCTGCCCCTCGAGGAGTCGGTGCTCGAGAAGGCTCGCGCCGGCGACGCCGAGGCCCGCGCAGGAGAAGATCTGGAAGGCCTTCGAGCGGCTGATGACGATCGCCGACGACCGGCGGCGCCTGCGCGTGCGCGCCAACGCGGACACGCCCGACCAGTCCGCGAACGCGCGCGCGCGCGGCGCCGAGGGCATCGGCCTGTGCCGCACCGAGCACATGTTCCTCGGCGAGCGAACGCGTCGACGCCGTGCGCCAGATGATCTTCGCCGAGACCGACGCCGAGGAGGAGGCCGCGTACCAACGGCTCCTGCCGCTGCAGAAGGGCGACTTCGTCGGCATCTTCCAAGGCGATGGACGGGCTGCCGGTGACCGTGCGGCTGCTCGACCCGCCGCTTGCACGAGTTCCTGCCCGACCTCACCGACGCTCTCGGTCGAGGTGGCGCTCGGGCAGGAGCGCGGCGAGGACGTCGCGCGAGCAGGAGCGCGATGCTCGCGAAGGTCCGGCAGCTGCACGAGACGAACCCGATGCTCGGGCTTGCGCGGCGTCCGGCTCGGGCATCCTCAAGCCCGGCCTCTACGCGATGCAGGTGCGCGCGATCGTCGAGGCCGCGTGCGAGGCGCAGCAGGCCGGCGGCGACCCGAAGGTCGAGATCATGATCCCGTTGGTCGCAACGGCGTCCGAGCTCCAGCAGATGCGCGACGAGCTGGAGCCGGTGGCGAACGAGATCCACGCGCGCGAGAGCGTGCAGCTCGAGCACCTCGAGTGGGGGACGATGATCGAGCTGCCGCGCGCGCGCGGTGACGGCCGGCGGAGATCGCGCGAGGCCGCCGACTTCTTCTCGTTCGGCACGAACGACCTGACGCAGACCGCGTTCGGGTTCAGCCGCGACGACATCGGCAAGTTCGTCGGGCTGTACGAGGAGCGCAAGCTGGTCCCGGCGAACCCGTTCGTGACGATCGACGTGGCCGGGCGTCGGGCGGCTGATGCGGATCGCATCCGACGAGGGACGCGCGGCCAACGCCGACGCTGCACATCGGGATCTGCGGGAGCACGGCGGCGATCCGGCGAGCGTCGTGTTCTGCCACGAGCTCGGGCTCGACTACGTGAGCTGTTCCCCGTTCCGCGTGGAGACGGCCCGCCTGGCGGCCGGCCAAGCCGCCGTCGGGGAGTACGCGTCGGCGTCCGCGTGACGGAGCACGTGAGTCGCGGCGTGACCGGCGTCACGGAGCCGCGCGTCGCGAGGGCATAACCTCCTCGACCCTCCCGGTCAGAGCTTCCTCCCCCAGAGGAGGTGAGGTGCCTTGGCGCTCGGCATCTTCGCGCGCAGGCTCGCCGCGGCCGTCGCGCTTGCCGCTGCCGTCGCAGGCCCCACGGTCGCGCACGCCGATGGTGATCGATCCCTGGGTCCACGATCACAGCGACGCGGGCGTTCCGCCCCGGCCTTCCGGATACACCGAGCTGGTCCAGACGTTCGGGCAACCGTGCAGCGACCGGGCGAACAACTCTCGGTCGTGGTGGCCGTCGCAGTCGGCGCGCAACGTCGCGGGTACGTCTACTACCACCCGTACATCGCGCGAGACGTGGGCTACAACATCCGGAACCACGTCGCGCACGACCACAACGACGGGTCGGTCGACTACCTGGTCGGGGCGTACAACTGCCGCACGATCCGCGGCGTCGACGAGCCTGGTCGGTCCACGCCTTCGGCGGCGGCCATCGACACCAACTCGGCGCGCGCAATCCGCTCGGTCAATCCTTCTGGAACGGCAAGGGCGCCGACGGCTACGACTACGGGCGGTACCTCCCGAACGTGTGGCGCGGGCCGTATCCCGGGACACGGGTTCTTCTGGGGCATCAACTGGGACTCGCGGCCCGATCCCATGCACTTCCAGTACGTGACCGACTACTGATGACGGGGAGGGCTCATGAAGAAGGGACTGATGACGTTCGTGGTTGCGGTCGCCGTCGGAGCGCTGGGTGTGGCGGCGCGGCCCGGTGGGGCCGCGGCGCCGGCGTCCGCCGTCGCTCGATGCGACGGCGGACGCACGGCTCGGTCGGACATGCACGCGCTGGCCGTCGGCGCCGGCTTCGCCGGCGCCGACGGGACGCGATCCGCAGACGAGCCCGGCCGGGACCGAGGTGGTCGTTCCGCCGGACCGCGGCCGTGGCGTCGTTCGACACGTCTCATCGCGTCCGGGCGTCGGCACGGCGTACGTTCGCGACCGGAAGGAGCGGCGACCTGGTGGTCTCGGTCACCGGCCGCGGCGTGCGGCGCTTCGCCGACGCGACGACGAGGCGCTCGCAGCCGTCGTTGTCGGCGCAGGGCGACCTCGTTTGGGCCGAGCGGTCCGGGCTGCGGCTGGTTCCGGCGCCGGCGCGCGGAGCCCTCGAGCGATCGCCGGGCCGATCCGCGGAGCGACGACGTTCTCGCCCGTGTTCGCATCCGCGACGCACCATCGTCGTCGCCGTTGCGGCGCCGCCGACGGCAGCGGTTCCGGAGGACGAGTACCTCAGCAACCTCTGGCGCTACGACCTCCGCTCGTCTCGATGGGTGCAGGTCGACGCACTTCCGCGGTGGTCGCCGACCGGTGGTCGATCGTCCGCACGCCGTTCCTCGCACCCGACGGGTCGATCCAGTTCGTGCGCGTGAGCGGCCGGGCGTCGGTCGATCGCGCGCCGCGGTATCGAGCTCTGGCGGCTCTGCGGGGACGATCGCGCGGCAGGCTGCGGATCGCTTCCGGGCGAGATGTACCTCGCGGGGTTTCGACGGCTCCGCTCGGCTCTGGAACCTGCGCGAGGGCGCGACGGGAGCGTGGCTGATCCGGCGGGAGCGCGCCGACGGCGAGCTTGGAAGATGCCGGCTGCGGTGCCGTCATGGTCGATCCGCTCGACCGCGCGGATCCCGACGTCCGGTCGGGAGGCCGGAAGCTCGTCGATCGGCGGAGCCGTCGCTGACGAGCTCCGCGCAGGCGGGCGACGCGATCCTCGTGGGCGACTTCTCGAGCGTCGCCGCCGCGGAGTGACGCGTCGGCGACGATCGGTCGCGGCGTTCGGTTCGACCCCGAGCATCGTCGATGCCAGGACCCAGCCCGCGGTCGTCCGGCCCGGTGTCTGGGCCGTGCTGATCCCGCTCGCCGCCGGGCGCCGACGCCGAGGCCGAGCTCGCTCGGTTCCGCGCGACGGTGCCGGCGTTCGCGGGATGGAGCTGGATTGTCTCCGTCTGAGGGCGACGGGCGATGGCATCGCGGCCGGCTCGGCGCCTGTCCTGCTCCGTCGTGCGCGCTCGCGGTGCTCCACGGCGTGCTCCGAGCGGATCGCCGGCCGTCACCGCCCGTCCGCGTCCGCTCCGACCACGTCTCCCGGACAGGTGTGGCTCGCCGTCATCGCCGCGGCCGAAGATCCCGAACGAGCTGGACACGCCGTACGCCGAGCTCGTCGGTGCCCTCGCTGAGGGTTGCCGTCACGCACGTCGTGGTGTCGCCGTCGGCGTGCTACTCGGGCTCCCGTCCCGATACGACGGGAGGTACGTGCTCGGCGTGTGGGACGACACTCGACGACGCGGTTCGAGCGATGCTCGACTCGGCGGGAGCCCGCGAGGGATGGATCGGAGCGGTGGCATCGACGTGCGTTGACTAGAGCGGGCCAGGGGCGTGGCTGTGCGACCAGGCGCCTGTTAGCCTTCAGCGGTGCGCCTGGTTCGCAGGCACCCGATCCTCACCCTCCTCGCCCTCGGGCTGCGTCCTCGCCCTCATCGCGATCGGCGCGTCCGGCGTCGTCGTGTGGCGCGCTGCGCACCACGACGACGCCAGCGACGTCGAGCAGGCCGACGCGATCGTTGTCCTGGGCGCCGCCCAGTACAACGGCAGACCGTCGCCGCTGTTCAGGGGCCGGCTCGACCACGCGCTCCTGCTCTGGCAGCAAGGTCGGGCCGATCTCGTGCATGACCGTCGGGTCGAACCAGCCGGGCGACGTGCACGACCGAGGCGCAGGCGGGCCGCGACTACCTCGTGAGCCATGGCGGTGCCGGCCTCCGCGGTCCTCGCCCTCCCGGTCGGGCACACCACTTTCGACAGCCTGCAGGCGGCCGCCGGAGCGCTCCACGACCGCGGTCTCACGAGCGCGTTCCTCGGTCTCGGATCCGTGGCACAACGCGCGGATCGAGGCGATCGCGAGCGACGTGGGCCTCACCGGCTACGCCTCCGCCACCTGGACCTCGGCGGACACCACCGAGGAGACCCGCGGCAGGGCATACCTCCGCGAGACGTTCGCGTACCTCTACTACCGGCTGTTCGGTTGCGTGAGCGAACGCGTCGGAGCCCGCCGCTACCATGGGCGCGTGGTGACCCCCGTGAACGCTCGGAGCAGATCGAACGCGACACGCTCTCGCCGCACGCGGTGCTGGCCGCCGAGAGCCGCGGTCGCGAACGGTCCGAGCCGCCCGATGCCATCCGCACGTGCTTCCAGCGCGACCGCGACCGGATCGTGCACTCCAAGGCGTTCCGCCGCCTCAAGCACAAGACCCAGGTGTTCCTCGCGCCGGAAGGCGATCACTACCGCGTGCGACTCACGCACACGCTCGACGTCAGCCACATCGCGCGCACGGTCGCCCGCGCGCTGCGGCTGAACGAGGACCTGACCGAGGCCATCGCGCTCGGGCACGATCTCGGCCACACGCCGTTCGGGCACCTCGGGGAGCAGGCGCTCACGCCCGTTCCTCGGCCGGCCGTTCCGCCATTCAGCGAGCAGTCGCTGCGCGTCGTCGAGCACCTCGAGGACGACGGGCGGGGCTCAACCTCACGTGGGAGGTCCGCGACGGGATGCTGCACCATCCCTGGTCCATGCCGCCCCCGTCCACGCTCGAGGCCAAGATCGTGCGGTTCGCCGACCGGATCGCCTACGTGAACCACGACGTCGACGACGCCATCCGGGCCGGCGTCCTTCGGCCGGACGAGCTGCCCGCGCGGCCGCTGGACGTCCTGGGTCGGACGCACTCGGCACGGATCAACACGCTCGTGAGCGACCTGGTCGAGCAGAGCGACGGGAAGCCGGACATCCGGTTGTCCTCGCCGGTGTTCCGGCGCTGGACGACCTCCGCGACTTCATGTTCGCGGAGGTGTACCTCCGGGAAGGCGCGCACGAGGATCACGACAAGGCCGTCAAGCTGCTCCGGGACCTCTTCGAGTACTACCTGGAGCATCCCGACGAGCTCCCGCCGGAGCACCAGCGTGCGCCGGGCGACCTGACCGACCCGGGTGGCCGACCACATCGCCGGCATGACGGACCGGTACGCTCTGCGGACGTACGAGCGGCTCTTCCTTCCCCGGGGCTGGCTCCTGTAACGCGATAGGAGCGGCGTGGCGCGGATCCGGCAGGACGACATCGACGCGGTCAAGGAGCGGACGGACATCGTCCAGCTCGTCGGCAACTACCTCACCCTCAAGAAGAGCGGGCACGATTCCTTGAGCGGGCTTGTGTCCGTTCCACCAGGAGAAGACCGCATCGTTCAGCGTGTCGCCGTCCAAGCAGGTCTTCTACTGCTTCGGATGCGGGCAAGGGTGGGGACGCCATCACGTTCCTCCGCGAGCTCGAGCACCTCTCCTACGTCGAGGCGATCGAACGGCTGGCGCAGACCGCGGGCGTCCACCTCCGCTACGAGGGCGATTCGCTCGCGGAGCGCCGGGCGGCAGAGCGCCGGGCCGCCCTCTACCGGGCGAACGAGGAGGCCGCCGCGCTGTACCGGACGATGCTCGCCGGAGGACGCGAAGCCGAGGATGCACGCGCGTACGTGACGGAGCGGTGGGATCGCCGCCGAAGCCATCGAGCGGTTCGGCATCGGATACGCGCCCGGATACCCCGACTTCCTCCTCCGGCGGCTCGTCGGGTCCTCCGGTCTGTCCCCGGAGATCCTCTTGGAGGCGGGGCTCGCGACGCCGGGCGATGACGGAACGGTCCGCGACCGGTTCCGCGGCCGGATCACGTTCCCGATCGAGGATCTGCAGGGTCGCAACATCGGGTTCGGCGCTCGCGTCTTGCCGAGCGATCCCCGCGCGAGCGAACAAGCCAAGTACCTCAACACCGCGGAGACACCCATCTACCGCAAACAGGAGATCCTCTACAACCTCCATCGCGCGCGGTCGACGATCGCGCGCTCGGGCGAGGCGTTCGTGGTCGAGGGCTACACCGACGTGATCGGGCTGGCGCAGGCCGGGATCGACAACGTGGTCGCGACGTGCGGGACGGCGCTCGGCGAGAAGCATCTCGCGCTGCTGTCCCGGTTCGCGCGAACGCGCGGTGCTCGCGTTCGACTCGGACGAGGCGGGCGCGCGGGCGGCCGAGCGTGCGTCCGCGTTCCAGGAAGCGTTCCCGATCCAGCCGCGGTCGTGCGTGATCCCGGAAGGGCTCGACCCGGCCGAGTTCGTCGCGAAGCACGGCGCCCAAGGGGTCCGCGACGCCGCGACCCACGCTCGCGCCACTCGTCGAGTACATGATCCGGCGGACGGTCGAGCGCCACGACCTCGGCACGGTCGAAGGACAGTCCGCGGCGGTCGCCGCCGCGTTGCCGCTACCTCCAGCAGCTCACCGACCCGGTGCGACGCAGCGAGTATGCCGGACTGCTCGCCGACCTCGCCGGTGTCTCGGAGTCGAGCGTGCTGCAGTCGCTGGAGCGGCGGCTCGGCGGACGCCCGACGGAGGTCGCGAAGGCGATCAAGCGCAGCACCGCCCAGGAACGCGTCGAGCGCGAGATGCTGAAACTCCTCGCCGCGGACGCCGATACCTACCGGACGCCATGGCGAGCGCTCGACCGAGGACCACTTCCGCACGCCTGCGAACCGGCGGCCTGTTCGTGGCGCTCCGCGACGCGGACGGCGACGTCGCGCGCGATCGTCGCGCGGCCCGGATCCGACGCTCGCGGGTCAGGTCGCGTCGCTCGTCGTCGAGCCGCTCGAGGGCGACCACACGCCCGAGTACGCGGACGGTGGTGCTCGCGCGGCTCAGCGAGTTCCTGCTGAAGTCGCGGAGCGACCAGATGCGCATGCGGCTGCAGAAGCTGAACCCGACCGTCGATCCCGGCTGGGACGACCTGCTTCCGCCAACTTGCCGAGGTGGACGGCGAACTCCGGCGCATCCGGCAGCGACTGCACGGCGAGCTGTCATGAGCGGATCGACCGTCGTTCCGCGACCGGGTCGCCGGCCGAACCGTTCCGTACACTGTGGCGGTCGTGCCCGACATCCTCGAAGGAAACCTCGGTGAGCGAACCCGCGGCTGCTCGTGAGCCGTTCGGGATCGACGAGGTCAAGGAACAGATCGTCGCCCGAGGGCGCGAGCGAGGATTCGTAACGTCGGAGGACCTCCTCGAGGCGGTCCCGGTCGAAGACTTCACGCCCGAACAGGTCGAGGAGTTCCTCACCCAGCATCCAAGAGCATCTGACGACCGAGGGCATCGAGGTCATCGAGGTCCCCGGTGACGACACCGATGCCGCGACCCAGGTCGGCATCGAGGTCGATCTCCTCCGCGCACCCACGAACGACATGGTGCGGATGTACCTCAAGGAGATCGGCAAGGTCCCGCTCCTCAACGCCGGCCCAGGAGGTGGACCTCGCGCGGCGGATCGAGGCGGGGAGCTCTCGACGGCCATGCAGCACCAGCTGGCGGAAGACGTCAAGCCCGAGCCGAAGGTCCTCAAGTTCCTCGTCGAGAAGGTGTGGGAGATCCGCGAGCATCAGCTCTCGGCGTTCGGCAAGGTCGAGGGCATCGGCCGCGACAAGATGCCGAAGAGCTTCCGTCCGAAGACCGAGGAGGAGCTGGACGACTTCTGCCGTCGCGTCGAGCGCGACGGTCAGCTCGCCAAGAAGAAGCTGATCGAGGCGAACCTCCGTCTGGTCGTCTCGATCGCCAAGCGCTACGTCGGGCGCGGGATGTTGTTCCTGGACCTGATCCAGGAGGGCAACCTCGGGCTGATCCGGGCGGTCGAGAAGTTCGACTACTCGCAAGGGCTACAAGTTCTCGACCTACGCGACCTGGTGGATCCGCCAGGCGATCACCCGCGCGATCGCCGACCAGGCGCGGACGATCCGGATCCCGGTGCACATGGTCGAGACGATCAACAAGCTCGTCCGGGTCCAGCGGCAGCTGCTCGCAGGACCTCGGCCGCGAGCCGACGCCCGATGAGATCGGCAAGGTGATGGGTGTCGGCGCCGGAGAAGGTCCGCGAGATCCAGAAGGTCTCCCAGGAGCCGGTGTCGCTCGACACGCCGATCGGCGAGGAGGAGGACTCCCAGCTCGGCGACTTCATCGAGGACGCCGACGCCGTCGTCCCGGTCGACGCCGCGCAGCTTCATCCTGCTGCAGGAGCAGCTCGAGTGCGGTCCTGCACACGCTGTCGGAGCGCGAGAAGAAGGTCATCCAGCTCCGGTTCGGGCTCGTCGACGGGCACCCGCGCACGCTGGAAGAGGTGGGCAAGGAGTTCGGCGTCACCCGCGAGCGGATCCGTCAGATCGAGTCGAAGACGCTCTCGAAGCTGCGGCACCCGTCGCGGTCGCAGAAGCTGCGCGACTACCTCGAGTAGATCTGTCGGCTGACCGGGTGACGGGTATCAATCCGACCTGAGCCTGTGCCGATGGCTCAGGCATGGTCCGCCCGCATCCCGATCCCCTCAGGCGGCGTTGGATTGCCTCGAGGAGGGACGAGCGCGGCTTCACCCTGATCCGAGCTGATGGTCGTCGTGCTCATCATCGGGATCCTGACTCGCGATCGCGCTGCCGACCTTCCTCGGCGCTCGCACCCGGGCCGAAGAGGCGCGGCGAAGTCCTCGCTCCGGATGGCGCTCACCGCCGGGCGGGTCATCTACGCGACCTCCTCGCGCGCGCGATCCCAACGACCGCTACCTCGGACGCGACGATCCCCGAGCTGCAGGCGTGGAGAGCTCGGTCACGTGGGTCGACGAAACCACGTCGCAGCACGAACCCGACCACGGTCAGCGAAGGACACGACGACCGGCGTCCTGTTCCTGGCCGCGTTCTCGCAGTCCGGGACGTGCTTCTTCATGTTCCGACGACCCGCCCAACGACACGCGGTACGCACCGACTCACGGGCGCAACGTGCGGCGGACTGCTACGCGGCGCAACAACGGCTCCCTGTCGTGGCAGGAGGCTGGTAACGCTCAGTTCCAGCTGACGTCGTCGTACGGCTCTTCGGCCAGGCGTCGCGGATCGCGCCACGCGCCCGCTTGATCGCTGCCAGGCTCGCCACGGTGGCGCGATCCGCCACTCCGCTGCGCTTGCGATGTCACGGCGCGCACGCGCGGGATTGGCCGGACTCGGAGGATCGCGGTGGGCCCGTGTAGGACCTGCGGATCGTCTTCGCTCATCTTCCGAGCGATGGCGAGGCCCGTCATGATCCCGGCACCCGAACAAGATGAGCGTACGGAGCTTCATGCATCCCCCCTGCTGAGACGAACGCATAGCCTAGCGCGGTCGCGCGGAAGGCCGCTACTAGACTCGCCCCACGCTCCGATCCGGGGTAGCTCAACTGGCAGAGCGGCGGACTGTTAATCCGTAGGTTGTGGGTTCGAGTCCCACCCCCGGAGCATCGAGACTCGCAGGTCACGACCACCGCGAGCCGCGAAACCCCACCACCGAAGATCGCTCTAACAGGGCTCCACGCCCGAGTTCACCAACGGGCGCGATGCCGATCATCACGTCGGTTGTCGACGATCGCGACGACGATTTCCTTCCGCCAGTCCGCCGAGACGCTCAGCCGACTCCCTTCGTGATGGCGGCGACGACCGTCGCTCCGTTCACGTCACCATCGTGACTTCCGCCATCACTGCGCCAAGCGACACGGACACGACGGTCCCCTCTAGCTGGTTCCTCGCGCTGGTCTCCATGGGATGCCTCCCTCGGGTGCGGATGCGACCCTAACCCACGAGCGCATCCGGTCAGTCGGCCAGCGTCGACCGGCCTCGAATGCCTCCCGATACTCTAGGAACGAAGAGCTGGGGCGAAGAGCGGCACCGCTCTGGCGGATCGAGCGTAGGGATCCGCGTGAGGGCATCGTTGGCGCTGCTCAGGGGCCCTTCCTGATAGACTGGCGATGTCCACCACTGGTGCGAGCTGCCCAAGACGGGGCGCACCCGCGATCAGTTCGCGACCTTGCCTTTCCCGGTTCGCTCGAGACCGAGGAGGCAGTCATGGCCCGATGGCCAATGACCATTCGAAGAGAGCTGTTCCTGTGTCGATCGTGATGCCGCGACCGTTCTGTAGTCGGGTTCGATGCAACCGGGCTGTCGTTGCCGGTTCTCGTGGATGACGACGGTGGTCGCACTGGAAAAGGGTTCGTCATGGAAGCAAGAGCATGGGACAAAGCGATCAGCGCATCAGGCGTTGGTCATCGCCCGTGGTGCTGCTGGTCGTTGGAGCACTCGCGATCTACGGCGGCAATTTCGGCCGCCAGAGCGTTCAAGATCGCCTCACACCGGAGAGGGTCTCGTTCCCGCCGCTCTCGGGGATGACTGCAGCTGAGCAGGCGTCCGTCGGGCAGTACGCGGGTCAGCTCGTGGACACCGGGCCGGAGGCGGAGGCATTCTCCCGCTACATCGGCGGGCACCTTGCCGAAGTCAACGGCGGGAAGACGTACTGGAGACGAGCTCCGCCGCGCGAGCAGATGGACTCGACCCGAAGACCGCAGCGGGATCTCAGTGCGAAGGCCGACACCCTGTTCAAGGGTGAACCCTCCGCTCGATCCTGCCTGAACGCATACGGCTGGTGGACAGTGGCGACGCATCGCCCTCTACGCAGGCATCTTCATGGTGCTGGCAGGCATCGCGATGGGGTTCCTGTCGTTCCTGGGTTCCGCCATGCGGGACGACGGGAGAGCCGGTCACGGTCAAGGTCCCCGAGATGGAGACCGTCGGCCGAACGGTAGCCGCCTGATCTCGCAAGGATCCTAAGCCCCGCCTCCGATAGTGGCCTCCGGGGTGATCGTTGCCCTCGGGGGCCACTATCGGTTGCCCTTCGACGAACATCGTTCGAGTCCCACATCCGGAGCGCAGCGGGAGGGACGGCATCGGCCACGAAGATCGTTGTCACGCATCGGTCTTCGAGCCTCACGGGCCCGTCCAGCGACAGGAGCGGAAGGAGCATCACGATGAAGCGCGCGATCCGAGGACGATCGGTACGGCTCGGCGGACGTGCTCGAGTTCCGAGACATCGAGGAACCGCGTGGTCGGCGAGAACGACGTGCTCGTCCGCGTGCACGCCGCCGGCTGTGGCCCGGACGTGTGGCACCTGATGACCGGGATGCCGTACATGGCGCGCGCTCGCGATCGGGTTCCGTCGACCGGAAGATCCGCGTCCGAGGCTGGGACGTCGCGGGAACCGTCGAGGCGGTCGGCGCGGACGTCATCGGACCTCCGGCCGGGCGACGAGGTGATGGGCACCGCCGAAGGCTCGTTCGCCGAGCTCTGCGGTCACCGGACCCGGACAAGCTGGTCCCGAAGCCGGCCAACCTCACCTTTCGAGCAGGCGGCGGCCGTTCCGGTCTCCGGGACCACCGCCCTTCGGGCCGTCCGTGACGAGGGGAAGGTACAGCCGGGGCAGCGGGTGCTGGTGCATCGGCGCGTGCCGGAGGCGTGGGTCGCTCGCGGTGCAGATCGCGAAGGCGTTCGGCGCGTACGTCACCGGCGTGAGCAGCTACGTCGAAGACTGGATCTGCGTCCGGTCGATCGGTGCGGACGAGGTGATCGACTACGCACGCGAGGACTTCGCGGACGGATCGCGGCGGTGGGACGTGATCGTCGATCACTGCTGGCCGTCGCCCGCTGTCACGACTGCGCCGCGCCCTCACCCCTGAAGGGGACGCTCGTGATCGTGGGCGGCGACGGCGGCGGGCGCTGGACGGGAGGCTTCTTCCGCGGGATGCTGCGCGCGCCCGTGATGTCTCTGTTCGTGGGTCAACGGCTTCGCGGGCTGGCCTCGAAGGTCAAGCGGGAGGACCTCATCACCCTCACGGAGCTGATCGAGGCCGGGTCGCTCACGCCGGTGATCGACCGGACCTACCCGTTGATCGAGGCTCCCGACGCGATCCGGCATCTCGAAGAGGGACACGCTCGAGGGAAGATCGTCGTCACCGTGTGAGGAGCTGCGATGAAGGCGATCGTCCAGAACCGGTAACGGCACGGCGGACGTTCTCGAGCTCCGGGACATCGAGCGACCGAACGCCGAGGACGACGAGATGCTGGTTCGGGTTCGCGCGGCGTCGATCCACGCCGATGTTTGGCAGTGTGATGCGGGGCGTCCCGTACGTCCTCAGGTTCATGGGGCGGCGGGGTACGCCAGCCGAAGAACCTCGTTCCGGGCACGGATCTGGCGGGAGCGGTCGAGTCGGTCGGCAGCAACGTGACACGTTTCCGGCCCGGCGACGAGGTCTTCGGTCAGAGCCTCTCCGCCAACCTGTGGCGTCACGGGGGCGCCTTTCGCCGAGTACGCAGCCGTTCCGCCTTCCCGCTTCGAGCCGAAGCCTCCGTCGGTCTCACGTCTCGAGCAGGCCGCGGCGGTCCCAACGTCCGGATCGCTCGCGGTCCAGGGGTTCGCGATGAGGGCCGTGTCCAGGCGGGCCAGCGGGTCTTGATGCAACGGCGCCGGGGAGCGGTGGAGACCTTCGCGGTGCAGTCTCGCGAAGGCGTACGGGGCCGAGGTGATCGGTGTGGACGCTCCCGGAAGCTCGAGATGCTCCGGTCGGTCGGGACGGATCGCGTCGTGGACTACACGAAGGAGGACTTCACGCGGAGCGGCGAGCGTTACGACGTGGTCCTGGACATCGCAGGGAACCACCCGTGGCCGGACATCAGACGCGCGATGCACCCCTGAGGGCGCCTTCGTCCTGGATCGGACACGATCGCTACGGAGCGTCGGGTCACCGCTGGTTCGGCAGTCTGGGTCGCTTCGGCAAGCTGCTCGTGATGTCACCGTTCGTGAGCCAGCTGCATCCCTTCCGCGGCGCGCGTGGACCCGGGCGCATCGGCTCATCGTCATGAAGGAGCTGATCGAAGCCGGGAGGATAACGCCGGTCATCGACCGGACGTTCCCGCTGAGCCAGGTTCCAGACGCGATGCGCTACCTGGAGTCGGGACAAGCGGTCGGCAAGGTCGTCATCGCGATCGGTGAGTGAGGACACCCGATCATCGCAGCGCGCGTCTCAGAGCCGCCACGGCACTGTTCATGATGGGGAGAGGTTGCGCGGAGCGCATCGGCGTCGCTGAGCGCGATGCCGCAGATGGAGGTAGAACGGGAGCGATCGACGTGTAACGACGAATCGCGAGAGAGGGTCACGATGGAACGCGTACGTCTGGGCAAGAGCGCGCTCCAGGTCTCACCTGTCGCCTTCCGGGACGTGGTGGTTCGGAGCATGATCGATGCGATCAGCGACGTCGCGGACCTGCGCCGCCATCTCCAGTGGGCGATCGAGGTTGAGCACTGCACGATCCCGCCGTACGAGTACGCGATGTGGAGCGTGGTGGATCCGGATTCGGCCGCCGCGACCTCGATCAAGTACGTGGTTCGTGAGGAGATGCTGCACGCCGCCCTCGCAGCCAACCTGCTGACGGCGGTGGGCGGACGGCCGCGGTTCACGGGCGATGCCGTCCCTCGCTACCCCGAAGCGATGCGTCATCACGATCCGAAGGTCCCGCTGGTTTTGCATCTGGCACCGGCGTCGGTCGAGCTCGTCCGCGACGTGTTCCTGCGGATCGAACAGCCCGAGGAGCCGGGCGCTCGGCCGGAAGCCGACCGGTACGAGACCCTCGCGCAGTTCTACGAGGCGATCGTCGCCGCGATCGCCCGGCTGGGAGACGAGGTGTTCACCGGCGATCCGCGTAAGCAGGTGACGAAGGGCTACGCGGGGCACGGCGGCGGCGCGCTCTTCGCCGTCACCGGCCTCGATACAGCCCTGCTGGCGATCGAGGAGATCGTCGAGCAGGAGAGGGAACGCATACGTCGGCGTTCGCTCCGGTCGGATTCGACGCGAGCAGGCTCGAGCACCTCGAGCTGGAGCCCTTCGGGTTCCAGGGTGCTCCGGAGCCCGCCCACTACTGGCGCTTCCTCGACATCGTGGAGGGCAGGACACCCTCGGTGACGTGCATCCGATGCGGCTCGACCCGTCGTCCGAGCGATCTCCCCTGAAGGCGAGCTCTCCGCGATCTGTCGCGGTTGTTCGATGCGTGTTACTCGCTGCAGATGGACGTGATGGAACGCGTCTGGGGGTCGGTGACGAGAGCCCGCTGATCGACGCGGCGATGATCCCGCTGATGAACCACGCGCAGAAACCGATCGCGCGGGCGTTGCAACGAGAGGCGTGGCCGGACGGATCCAGGCGACGTCGCCGGGCCGCCGTTCGCTTGGGATCCGATGCCGCTCGACGAGATGCGCGGCTCGGCACGACGACTGGCCTCCGTGTTCGACCTGGGCCCGACGCTCGAAACGCTCGACCAGGTTGGCCGCCGTGCTGCCGCGCAGCACCGTAGGCTTCGCTCCGGAGGTAACGTACCCCGTTGCCGACACCCGATACGCATGAGCCGATCCGACCTCGGGTCGACGGACCTCCCGCACGACGGGCGATCCCACTGCGACACTCGGTCGCCGCCCTTCGAGCCGGCGAGAGCGGCCGGAACCAACGCAGCATCGTGGTCGCGCTCTTCGCGAACCTCGTGGTCGCCGCGGCGAAGCTCGTCGCCGGCCTGATAACCGGCTCCGCCGCCCTGCTCGCCGAGGCCGCTCATTCCACCGCGGATTCGGTCAACGAACTCCTGCTCGGCCTTTCGCTGAAGCGTGGACGCCGACCCTCGGACGCCGTGCATCCGCTCGGCCACGGCGGTGCCCGGTTCCTGTGGGCGTTCATCGCCACGATCGCGTCGTTCTTGATCGGCGGCTGTCTCTCGATCGCGCTCGCCATCCGCGAGCTTCTCGGTAGGGACCGAGGTCGAACGGTATCTCGTCGCGTGGATCGTTCTCGCGGTCGCGTTCGTCGCCGAGGAACCTCGTTGCTGCGAGAGCCTCGCGCAAGGCGCGACGGAGGCTGCGCTCTGGGACGGGTCGACCGTGGATCTCCTCCGGCATACGAGCGAGCCGACGCTCCGCGCGATCGTCGTCGAGGACAGCGCTGCCTTGATCGGCCTAGGCCTGGCCGCCGTGGGACTCCTGTTGCACGAGTTCGCCAGGGCTGAAGAACGCGGATGCGATCGCCGCGCTGCCGATCGGGCTCTCCTCGCGGCAACCGCGTTCGGTCTTGCCCGCCCCTCGCCGACCTCTCGATCGGTCGATCGATGCTCCCCGCCCGATTGGAGCGGGTCTACGCGCATCATCGAACGTTCACCACAGTATCGACGAAGTGCTGAGCGTGCAAGCCGTCTACGGTGCGCCACAAGAGGCGATCGTGGCCGCCAAGGGTGCACCCGGCGCCCGGGAAGACGGCCGACGAGCTCCGCGGAAGCGCTCGACGATATCGACCACTCGTTGCGACAGGAGCTTCCCGAGATCGCGGAGGTCTTCATCGACCTGACCTCGCACCGGGTCTCGTCCGACGACGGCCGGCGATCCGTCCGGTCGAAGTCCGTTACGGAGCGACGCCCTCCAGGAAGGCATCGAAGCCGGCCAGGTCCTCGCCCATCGTCCAGACCTCGACCACCTGGCCGTCCAGGAGATGGAAGACCTGGCCGACCCGATCTTCGAAGGTCTCGTCGTTATCGTTGCGACGCCAGCGGATGGTCGACAGCGCGACCACGTGGTCATCCGAGGCGACGATGTCGTGCATCTCGAACTCCGGTAGCGCGATCTGGACGCTCTTCGCGAAGAAGCCAAGCACGCTCTCGCGACCACGGTAGTCGCCCGACGTCACGTTGTGACCGGGGACGTGCCACACGACGTTCTCGTGCAGGTGATCGTTCAGCCACTCCATGTCACCCGCGATGAAGGCCTCGTATCCCCTTCGAACCAGCTCCGCGTCTTCTTGTGCCGACATGACTCCTCCTCCTTCTTCATCCGACCGCAGCGAAGCCTACGACCTCGTGACGTGATGGGAGAAGAGAAGCTCGACCGAGCGATTGACCGGTCTCCGAGGCGGGTAGGTACGCGTCCTGAGACGGAAGCGTGACGGAGGAGGATCGAGATGGACGATGGGAAGCGGCTTCAGTTCGAAGGCAAGTGGGACCAGATGAAGGGGAGGGTCCGCGAATCTTGGGGCGCGCTCACGGATGATGACCTCGACCGGACGCAGGGCAAGTGGGACCAGGTCGTCGGCTCGATCAAGGAGAAGACCGGCGAGAACGCAGAGGAGATCGAGCGCCGACTCCACGACATGATGGACTAGTGAGGAAGCCGCCCCCGAAGCGCCGAGAGGCTTGGAGATGTCTCCGGCTACATGGGGCTGACGAGCTGGAAGTAGTTCGAATCCGGATCGGAGAACGTTGCGATCCACACCTCTGACTCGTCGTCACCTGGGTGGTACGGCTCCTGGATCACGGTGGCGCCCGCGGCCTTGAGCTTCTCGAAGTCACCCTTCACGTCGGCGCTCTCGATGTTCCGTATCAAGCCGGCCCGGCTGGGTGTTCCTCCCATCACCTGATCGTGTGGTCCGACGGTGCATCCCGCCGGTCCCGATCTGCCAGCCTGTGTACCCGCCGTCCTCCCAGCCGGGCTTACCGAAGAGCTTCGTGTAGTAATCGGCCAGGGTCTGTGGGGCCTCGGACCCGATCAAGATGCTGTTCAGGTTCATGCTGCCTCCTCCCGATCGATCGGCTCGTCCTTCCAGAATGCTATCGCTGCGGCTTTCGGACCAACCTCGACGTGGCGGCTGGGCGAACGTTCGCTCACGCTCCCGGAAGGCTCCCACCTCAGGGTTCCTCGATACGGACCGATGACTCTGGGGAGTGCCGGCCGCGGCGTAGGTCCGCCCGGCGCCGACGCCATGCAGACACCCGACCAGCACGACGACTCTCAGGTGGAGAGGCCGCGGACGCCCAACGCACGGAGGAGCGCGAGGAGCAGTTCCGGACGCTCGCCGAGAACATCCCCGGGGTTGCGACGTTCCTGGACCGGGTCATGGAGGACCCGAGCCACTCGATCCCCTCTACATCAGCCCACAGGTCGAGCAGATGCTCGGCTACCCGCTCGCCGAATGGCTCGACGAGAGCGAGCTCTGGCTGCGGATCCTGCACCCGGAGGACCGTGATCGGCTCGTTGCCGCGGACGCGAACGCGCGCAAGCACCTGCAGGCCTTGAGCGAGGAGTACCGGCTGCTCCACCGCGATGGTCATGTCGTTTGGGTGAGCGAGAAGTCGGCGGTCGTTCCGGACGTGGCGACCGGAACGCTCTACTGGCAAGGCGTCATGGTCGACATCACGACGCGGAAGCGAGCCGAGCAGGCGATGGCTGCCAGCGAGCTCAAGTTCCGAACCCTCTTCGACGCGGCGGCGATCGGCGTCTTCGCCTCTGGCCTTGACGGCCGGATCACCGAAGCGAACGCGACCATCGAGTGGCTGGGCCGCTACGAAGAAGGAGCGTTGAGCGGTATCCCGCTCGCCGATCTCGTGGACCCGGACGACGAAGAGATCCTCCGATGAGCTCGCCGAGCTGCGCGCGGCCACCGGGACCGCTGCCGGGCGGAGCATCGTTTCCGCCGCAAGGATGGATCGTTCCTTTGGTGCCGAACCGTGGTCACGTTGGTCCGCGGGCCCGACCTGCTGCCGCTCTACGCGATGGGGATGCTCGAGGACATCAGCGCTCGGAAGCTCGTCGAGGACGAGCTGTTGCATCGGGCCGTCCACGATGTCTTGACCGGGCTGCCGAACCGGCAGCTCCTGTTGAATCGGCTGACCATGGCGCTCGCCCGGACGGCCCGCGAGCCGGACGTCGGAGCCACGTTGATCTTCCTCGACCTGGACGACTTCAAAGACGTGAACGACACGTTCGGCCACGGCGCCGGGGACGAGCTCTTGATCCAGGTCGCGGAGCGACTCTCGGCCGCAGTTCGACCGACCGATACCGTCGCCCGCTACGGCGGCGACGAGTTCGTCGCGATCTTCGTCGGCGACGTGTCGAAGCCCGGAGACGCCCGGCTCTTCGCCGAACGGTTGGCCGAACAGCTGAAGGAACCGTTCACGATCGCGGGCCACCGAGTCACGACGACGGCGAGTCTCGGGGTCGCGAGCTGTGCTGACGGTAACGCTCGGCCGGAGGACGTGATCCGCGAAGCCGACGCAGCGATGTACCGAGCGAAGCTCGCCGGCCGCGACCGCATCGAGCTCTCCGGATCGCTGGGCCCGAGCCCCGAGCCGCTCGCGCGTTGAGCGCCCGGCTCCCAGCAGCGCGCTGCGTAGGATGTCGCGATGCGTTCCACGTCGGTTCCGATCGCGCCGGTCGACGGCGTCCTGCGTGACGGCGCTACTGTGCGGATCACGTCCGGCGACCCTCAAGGACCGGGAGCGGGTCGAGGCGTACCTGATCGATCTGTCGCCGGAGAGTCGGCGTCTGCGCTTCCATTCGACGGTCGTCGACGTCGGCGAGATCGCCGCCCAGGCGGTGGAGGTCGATCCAGCCAGCCACGTCACCCTCCTCGCATTGACGGGCGGGGACGAGGGCACGGTCGTGGGTGGAGCGCAGTACTTCCGGATCGATGACACGAGGGCGGAGGTTGGCGTCAGCGTCAGCGATCGCGTCCAACGTCGCGGGCTGGGGTCCCTGTTGATCGGCCAGCTCGCCGAAGCTGCCCGCGACAACGGCATCACGACGTTCCTCGCGGAGGTGCTGCCCGAGAACCACCCGATGATCGCGGTCGTTCGAGCGAGTGGCTTCACACCGCGGATCCGCGCGCTCCCCGGCTCGATCGAGATCACGATCCCGACCACGCTGACCGAAGACGCAGCTCGTCTCTTCGAGGATCGAGACATCTCCGCCGCCGCGAACGCGGTCAGGTCGTTCTTGGTCCCCGAGGTGATCGCCGTCATCGGTGCTTCGCGCGACCCCGGGGCGATCGGCGGGCGGCTCTTCTTGAACCTCTTGGAAGGCAGGTTCCACGGCGTCGTGTACCCGGTCAACCCGCGTGCGACCGCGGTGCAGGGGTCGCCGCGTTCCCGAGCGTTCTCGAGGTTCCGGCTCAGGTCGATCTCGCCTTCATCGCGGTTCCGGCCGCTCACGTGCTCGCCGTCGCGGGTGAATGCGCCGAGAAGGGGTGCGCGGGCTCGTCGTGATCTCCGCGGGGTTCGCGGAGACGGGGGCGAGGGGCCGCAGCGCGAGCGCGCTCTGCTCGAGGTGTGCCGCGCATCCGGTATGCGGCTGATCGGCCCCAACTGCATGGGCATCGTGAACACCGATCCCGAGGTCGGGCTTAACGGCACCTTCGCGACGACCGTCCCCGTGGAAGGACGCGTGGGGTTCCTCTCCCAGAGCGGGGCGGTCGGCCTCGCCGTGATGGACCAGACGGCCCGACTCGGCCTCGGGCTCTCTGAGTTCGTCTCGGTGGGCAACAAGGCCGACATCTCCGGGAACGACATCCTGAGTTTCTGGGCGGACGACGCGCGGACCGACGTGGTTCTGCTCTACCTCGAGTCCTTCGGCAATCCGAAACGCTTCGCGCGCCTGGCGCGCCGGATCGGCGCACGCAAACCGATCATCGCCGTGAAGAGCGGCCGGAGTCCCGCGGAGTCCGGGCTGCCGCGTCCCACACCGCCTCGATCGTGGCGTCGGACACGGCCCTGGACGCGCTGTTCCGGCAGAACGGTGTGATCCGGACGGACACGCTGGAAGAGATGCTCGACGTCGCCGCCGTCCTCGCCCATCAACCAGCCCCGACCGGGAACCGGGTAGGCATCATCACGAACGCGGGCGGCCTCGCGGTGCAATGTGCCGACGCAGCCGAGGCGCGCGGACTCACGGTCCCGCGCTTCTCGGAGGCGACCTCGGCGGCGCTCGCCCGTGCGCTCCCGCCCGAAGCGTCCACGGAGGACCCGGTCGACATGATCGCCTCGGCCGGTGGGGCCGAGTACGCCGAAGCGATCCGTGTCGTGGCTCGTTCCGGCGAGGTCGATGCGCTCGTCGTGATCTACATCCCGCCGATGGCGTCGCAGGCTCCCGACGTCGCCCGGCACATCGCGGAGGCCGTCGGGTCCCTGGACCGGACGATCCCGGTCATCACCGCGTTCATGAGCGCGCGCGGCGTGCCCGACGAGCTCCGCGCCGGGTCGGTCGGCATCCCATCGTTCGCCTTCCCCGAGCAAGCGGCGATCGCGCTCGCACACACCGCGACCTACGGGCAGTGGCGGCATCGCCCCGAGGGGAAGGTGGTGACGTTCGAGGACACTCGTGCCGACGAGGCCGCCGCCATCCTGTCGGCCGCCCTCGGCAGGGCCGGCTCGTGGTTGGAACCCGAGGAGGTCGAGCGTCTGCTGGGCTGTTACGGCATCCGGACCCCCGCGACGGAGCGGGCCGCCTCCCCGCGCGAGCGGGAGGCGGCCCGCCGCCTGGGAGGCGCATCGTCCTCAAGGCGGTCGGGCCCCTGCACAAGACGGACGTCGGCGGGGTGCGCCTCCACCTGGTCGGGCGCCGAGGAGGTGTCGGCCGAGGCCGCGGCGATGGCCCGGCGGCTGGACGAAGCCGGCGAGCCGCTGGAAGGGTTCCTCGTCCAGGAGGAGATCGAGGGCGGCGTCGAGATGCTCGTCGGCGTGGCCGTGGATCCCCATTTCGGTCCGGTCGTCGCGTGCGGCGCCGGAGGCGTCGAGGCGGAGCTCCTGAACGACGTCGCGGTTCGCGTCTCGCCGCTCACCGACCTCGATGCTCGGGAGATGATCCGCTCGCTCGCGACGTATCCGCGTCTGGACGGCTATCGCGGCGCCCCGAAGGCGGACGTGCCCGGCTCTCGAGGAGCTGGTCCTGCGGGTCAGCGCGATGGCCGAAACGCACCCGGAGATCGTCGAGATGGATTGCAACCCGGTGATGGTGCTGCCGAACGGCGCCGTGGTCGTCGACGCTCGGGTCAGGCTCGAGCCGGTTCGACCCGAACACGAGCACTGACGGGCTGGGCTGCGGTTCCGGATGTACGAGGTCACCGTTCTCCCTCGGGCCGCACGGAGCCTCCGGACGATCGCGGGGCTCGAGGCCGGCCGCCGCTACGAACAGCGTCTCGCCGACGCGCGGCGGATCCTCCACGGTCGGACCGTCTGGCAGGTGAACTCGACGTCCGAGGGCGGCGGGGTCGCGGAGCTCCTCCGGTCGTGCTTGGGATACCTCCTCGACGATGGGATCGACACGCGTTGGGCCGTGATCGACGGCGACCCTGAGTTCTTCCGGATCACGAAGCGGATCCACAACCGGCTCCACGGTGTGCTCGGCGACGGTGGTCCGTTGGGCGACGCGGAGCGGCAGCATTACGACGACGTCACCCGCTCGAACGCGGGCGACCTCCGTCGATCCGTGCGAGCGGGTGACGTCGTGGTGGTCCACGATCCGCAGCCGCTGGGGCTCGTGCCCATCCTGCGGTCGCTGGGTGCGACCGTCATCTGGACGTGCCACATCGGTGCCGATACGCCGAACGCGCTCGTCCGTTCCGCGTGGGATCTCCTCGTGCCCGATGCCCGGGCCGCGCAGGCGGTCACCTTCACGCGAGCGGCGTACGCCTGGGACGGTCTGGAACCGGCTCGTGTTCGCGTGCTGCCACCGTGCATCGATCACGCGTCGCGCGAAGAACGTCGAGATCGACCCCGACCGGACGGCCGCGATCCTCGGCGCGGCCGGCGTCGTCTCGAACACCGGCCATGATGGCGATGCGACCTTCCAGCGGAGCGACGGCACGCAGGCCCGCGTCTCCCACACGGTGCAGATGACGCCGGACACGCCGTTGCCGCTCGACGTACCGCTGGTCACTCCAGGTGTCCCGATGGGATGCCCTCAAAGATCCCCTCGGGGTGATCCGGGGATTCGTCGATGCGCCCGGCATCGGCGACGCCCACCTGATGCTCGCCGGCCCGATGCCGGGTGCGGTCGCCGACGACCCGGAGGCCGCGACGGTGCGCGAGGAGGTTCACGAGCTCTGGGAGAGCCTTCCCGCCGCGGATCGCCGGCGCGTGCACCTCGCGAACATCCCGACCGACGATGTGGATGAGAACGCGACGATCGTGAACGCCCTCCAGCGCTATGCCGCCGTGGTCGTCCAGAAGAGCCTGGCCGAGGGGTTCGGGTTGACGGTCACCGAGGCGATGTGGAAGGGAGCGCGCCTCGTCGCCGCGGGGGTCGGAGGCATCCGGGACCAGATCGAGGATGGCGGTGAGCGGGCTCCTCGTGGATCCGCGGGACCTGACGGCCTTCGGGAACGCGGTCGGATCGTTGCTGGGGACCCCTCGCTGGCGGCAGGTCTGGGAGCGGCCGCGCATCGCCAGGTTCGGGACCGCTACCTCGCCCGCACTACCTCGGCGCGTACCTCAGCTGTTCGCGGAGCTCGCCTGAGGACTCCCGCGCAACCGGCCGCGCGATCGTCAGCCGGCTGACGGTCACCGAGATCGTGTGATCGCCGGTCGCGCCGTTCGGAACCGGGATCGGCCGGGGTCGCGGTCTGCGTCGCGCCGGTCTGATCGGTGGCACGCACGGCGAGCGTGTGTTCGCCCGGCGTGGCGTCCCAGTCGTAGACCCACTGCCGCCAGGTGTCGATCGTGTCCTGCGCCGCCAAGCGAGCGGGCTGCCACGCGCCGTCGACGCTCACCTCCACCCGCGAGATCCCTCGATGTTGTGCCCACGCGATCCCCGCGACCGTGACCGGCCCGCAGGGACGGTCGCGCCCTGCTTCGGCAGGTCGATCCGCGACTCGGTCTTGATCGGGCGCCTGCTGCGCCCAGCCGCGGCGAACCCAGTAGGCGTCGTACGAACCGCGAAGGTCGTGAGCTCGATGTCGACGAGCCACGCAGTCGCCGACACGTACCCGTACAGCCCGGGGACGATCATCCGGACGGGAAACCGTGTTCGAGCGGGAGCGGCTGGCCGTTCATCGCGACCGCGAGCATGGCGTCGCGACCGTCCATGACCGACCGCCGTCGGCGTGCCGACGGTGAACCCATCGACGGACCGGGAGACGGATCTGGTCCGCGCCGGGTCGACCCCGGCCTCCCGGAGGAGATCGGCGAGCGGCGCGCCGATCCACCGCGCGTTGCCGATGTAGCGACCACCGACCGGGTTGGAGACACACGTCAAGGTCACGTCGCGCTCCATCAAGGGTCGCGCCAGCAGCTGCGCGCGTAGTCGGGCGACAGCTCGTCGCGAACCATGCCGTGGATCCGGAGGCTCCATCCCTCGGCGGTGACCGACGGGACGAGCAGCGACGTGTCCACCCGGTAGAAGACGTCGTTCGGCGTGATGAACGGTCCGACGCCGGGGATGCGCAGGTCGGCGCCCGCCGGCGGCGAGCGGAGCGACGTCGGCGGGCGCCGGGATCCGGACCGCGGCACGGGACGCGGTCGCCTCGGCGCGGCGGATCAGGAACCGGCCGGCCAGGCCGGAGACGGCCGCCAGCCCGGCCGCGCCCGCGCCCGCGAGGAGGAACCGCCGCCGGTCGAACGACGACGGGGCGATCGCGTCAGGATCGGCAGCTCCCGTGACCGGCGTTCCGAGCCCCGGCCGCGCGGCGGAGCCACCGGAACGTGGCAGAGCCCGGCAACGGTGGCGACGATCGACGGGACCGCCGCGCCGAGGCCGTTCTCCGGACGCGCCACCGCCGCGGCGGCGCCGGCGGCCCCGAGGGCGATGAGCGCGACCACGCCGACCCTCGGCCGGTGCAGCGCGATGACCCCGACCACGATCGCGACGATCGCCACGACCACGCCGATCCCGGCCACGAGCACGGCCTTGTCGTTCGTCCCGAAGGTCCGGATCGCATAGCTCTTCAACCATTCGGGCGAGGCGTCGATCGCGGTGCTCCCGACCGCGATCACGGGGCTCGAGGTGCCGCCGACGAAGCCGGCGGTCAGATGCCCGATCCCCAGGGCGACCGCCGCCGACAGGAACCCGATCGCGCCGCCGACCACCGCGCCGGGACCCGCGCGTTCGTTCCCGGGCGTCCTGCCGCCGGGATCGGCTCCGTCGACGTGTTGAGTGCCACCGAGGCCACGGTACGCGCAACGGCCTCGAACGTTACGCGGACCGCCGGCGCGGGCTTCCCTATCCTGTGGCTGGGGCGCGGCGCTGCCGGGCCCGGCGGATCGATCGGAGGATCGAGGCGAACGTGACGAGCGAACGACCCATCGGTGTCCTGGTGATGGCCTACGGGACGGCGGCTGGAGTCGACGACATCGAGCGGTACTACACGGATATCCGCGGCGGGCGGTCTCCCGTCGCCCGAACATCTCGCGGAGCTCCGGTCGCGGTACGCGGCGATCGGCGATCGGTTCCCCTGCTGGAGATCACCCGCGCACAGGCCGCGGGGCTGGAGGCCGCCCTGGATCGGGACGACGCCGGTGGGTTCCGCTGCTACCTGGGGATGAAGCACTCGCCGCCCTGGATCGCCGAGGGGTCGCACAGATGCGCGACGACGGGATCGAGCGCGCGGTCGGGATCGTCATGGCGCCGCACTGGTCGGCCATGTCGATCCCCACGTACGCCGACCGGGTGGAGGCCGCGATCGCCGCCGACGGCGGCCCGGCCTTCTCGTTCGTCCGGAGCTACCACGATCATCCAGCGCTGATCGAGCTGCTGGCCGACCGGGTTCGCGCCGCGCTCGACCAGCTCCCCGCCGACACACGGGGCGACGCGACGGTCATCTTCTCCGCACACAGCCTTCCGATCCGGACGGAGGCGGACGGATCGAACCGGTGCCTCCGTTGCCACGACGCGGCGTGCGCCGCCGGATGCCGATACGACGCCGGTCTCCGCGAGACGGCCGACCTCGTGGCCCGGAAGGTGGGCCTCGACCGCCACACGACGGCGTGGCAGAGCGCGGGGCGTACGTCGGATCCCTGGTGGGGACCGCCGATCGAGGAGCTGATCCGGTGACCTCGGCGCCGGAGGCGCTCCTGCCGTCGTGGTCTGCTCGGTCGGGTTCGTGGCCGACCATCTCGAGATCCTGTACGACCTGGACATCGAAGCGCGCGCGATCGCCCAGGAGAACGGGATGGCGTTCGCGAGGACGGCGATGCCGAACGCGGACCCGGCGTTCACCGCCATGCTCGCGGACGTCGTCCGCCGGCACCTCGCCGAGCGAGAAGCAGCGGTCCCGTGAGCCGCCGGGTGGTCGTCGTGGGCGCCGGCATCACCGGGCTCACGGTCGCCTATCGGATCTCCCACGCGCCGGTCGCCGCCGAGGTGCTCGTCGTCGACACCGATCGCGAACCGGGCGGCGTGATCAGGTCGGTTCAGGTCGGCGATCTGGAGCTGGAGGCCGGGCCGGATTCGTTCTTGGTCGGCAAGCCCTGGGCCATGGATCTGTGCTACGAGCTGGAGCTCGAGCGCGAGCTCGTTCCGCAGGGCGCCATCGCGTCGCAGATCCTCACGCCGACGAGGTCTGCTTCCGGTCCCGCCCGGGCGCCTCGGGATCCCGGCCTCGGCGATCGGTCTGCTGCGATGGAAGGGGATGTCCGTCGCCGCTCGGCTCCCGCGCGATGGCGGAGCCAGCCGTTCACGCGGCGGAGGAGCGGCGCCGACCGATCGGTCGGGCAGCTCCTCCGCCGGCGGCTGGGTCGCGGCGCGACGAACGCCCTCGTCGCGCCGCTGCTGAGCGGGATCTCCGCCGCGGACATCGACCTCCTGAGCGTGGACGCGGCCTTTCCCCGAGCTGGCGCGGTGGGACCGAGAGCTCGGCAGCCTTCGCGCGGGTGCCCGCGCGAGAGCGACGCCGGTCCGGCGGGTCCCCGCCGGACCGACCACCCCGTTCGCGACGATCCGGGGCGGCCTACGGCGCTCCCGGACGCCCTCGCCGAGGCCGCTCGGGGCTGAACGACTTCGGCTGGGGTCCGCCGTCGTCAAGCTCGGACGTGAGGAGCGTGGCCCGTTCCGCGTCGTGACCACCGCGGGCGACGACCTTCCGGCCGACTCGGTCGTCCTCGCCACGCCGGCCGCCGTGTCGGCGAACCTCCTGGCCGATCTGGCGCCCCAGGCATCCGAGCTCATCCGAGGGATCCGTGCCGCATCGACCGCGATCGCGCTCTTCGTGTACCGAAAGGAACGAACCGCTTCCTTCCTCGAGACGTCGGGGTTCGTGGCGCCTCGGGGATGCTGCCGATCACCGCGGCGACCGCGATCTCGAAGAAGTGGCCTCGGCAGGCGTTCGGATCCCGAGCGGTGGTGCGTGCCTTCGTCGGGGAGCGGGGCTCGAGGACGAACCTCGACCGCCCCGACGAGGACATCCTCTCGTCCGCCCGAGGAGGCGCTCGCCTCGGTCTACCGACTGAAAGCTGCACCCGAGCACGCGATGCTCGTTCGCTGGCCCGGTTCGATGCCGCAGTATGCGGTTGGTCACCTCGACCTCGTCGGCGCGATCGATGCAGCGCTCCCGGCCGGTCTCTACGTCGCCGGCGGCGCGTACCGCGGGTCGGCATCCCCGACCGCATCCGCGAAGCCGGAGCGATCGCCGATCGAGTCGTCCGCGAGGAGCTAAGCTGGCCGGTCGTGCGCCTCGTGACCTGGAACGTCAACTCGATCAAGCAGCGGCTCCCGCGCTTGCTGGCACTGATCCGCCGTCACGAGCCGGACGTCGTGTGTCTCCAGGAGACCAAGGTCGAGGATCAGCTCTTCCCCACGATGGAGCTCGTCGCTGCCGGCTACGAGTGCGCGATGTTCGGTCAGCGGGCGTACAACGGCGGTCGCGATCCTGTCTCAGGTGCGGTCTCGAGGACGTCCGCCAGGGTTCGACGGCGATCCGATCCCCGAGCAGTCTCGGGTCGTTTCGGCGCAGACGGGCGACCTCCGGTGTCGTCTGCGTCTACGTGGTGAACGGCCAGGCGGTCGGCGCGCCCGCGTACGAGACGAAGCTCGCGTGGCTCGACGCCTTCCGTGCGTGGGTGGCGGCGAGCTTCGATCCGGCGGATCCGCTCGTGATCTGCGGGGACTTCAACGTCGCGCCCGACGACCGCGATGTGTGGGACCCCGTGCTCTGGAGTGGGTCGGTCCTCGCCAGCGAGCCGGAGCGCGCCGCCGTGCGCTCGTTGGAAGGATGGGGCCTCACGGATCTCAGGCGCGCCGCCGCCGGCGATGTGCCGGGGCCGTTCACGTTCTGGGATTACACCGCGGGTGCCTTCCACAAGGGATGGGGCTTGCGGATCGACCTCGCCCTCGGGACCGTGCCCGTCGCCGACCGCCTCGAGTCCGTGATGGTCGACCGCGACGAGCGCAAGCCCACCTACGGCGAAGGCAAGCCTTCCGATCACGCCCCGCTGATCGTGACCCTCGTCTGAGGTCAGGAGGTGAAGCGCCGGTCGAGGTCGGCGAGTCGGCGGGCCAGCGTGTCCAGCAAGCGCACGGCGATCTTCGGCTGATCCATCAGGATCGCCCGCAGGTGAGGACCGGACAGGGTGAGGACCTCCATGGGGTCGTCCGCCACGACGCTCGCCGAGCGCGGCGCGGTCGTGAGGATCGCCATCTCGCCAGAAGGAATCGCCGGGACCGACGCGCTGGATCGTTCTCCCGCGCCGAACGATCTTGGCTTGCCCTTCGACGACGATGTGAAGACCCGCCCGGTGGCGCCTTCCTTCACCAGCTCCTCGCCGGGATCGAACGTCCGCGCGCCGCTCACCTTGGCGATCCTGCGGAGCTGGTCTTGCGTGAGACCCTCGAAGAGCGGCGCATCCGCGAGCAGCGCCAGGCGCTCCGCCGACCGCGCGACGGTCGCGCGATCGGTGCGGCCGCTCGGCTGGTGCGTCCACGGATCCGGGGCTCGCTCACGGTCACACCATCTTCTCGGGGACGACGGCCTCATCGTATTCGGCCTCCGTGAGGTACCCGAGCGACAGCGCCGCCTCCTTCAGGGTCGTCCCGTCGTGGTGTGCCTTCTTCGCGATCTCAGCCGCCTTGTCGTAGCCGATCTTCGCCGTGAGCGGTGTCACGAGCATCAGCGAACGATGAACGAGGTCCTCGATCCGAGCGCGGTCGGCCTCCAGGCCCTCGACGCAGAACTCCCGGAAGTTCCGGCACGCGTCGGCCAACAGGACCGTGGAGTGCAGGAGGTTGCTGATCATGACCGGGCTTGAAGACGTTGAGCTCGAAGTTGCCCTGCGACCCGCCGATCGTGATGGCGGTGTCGTTGCCCATCACCTGCGCGCAGACCATCGTCATGGCCTCGCGACTGCGTCGGGTTGACCTTGCCCGGCATGATCGAGCGAGCCCGGCTCGTTCTCGGGAAGTCGAAGCTCGCCGATGCCCGCGCGCGGCCCGGAACCGAGCCACCGGATGTCGTTCGCGATCTTCATCAGGCTGACGTCGCGAGCGTCGTGAGCGCGCCGCTCATGAAGACGATCGCGTCGTGCGCGGCGAGCGCCGCGAACAGGTTCGGCGCTGTGACGAACGGCAGACCCGTGAGGGTCGGCGATCTTCGCGGCGCAGCGCTCCGCGAACCCGTCGGGGGCGTTGAGTCCGGTCCCGACCGCCGTGCCCCCGATCGCGAGCTCGTACAGACCCGGGAGCGCGGAGTCGATCCGTGCGATGTCCGCGTCGAGCTGCGCGCGCGTATGCCGGAGAACTCCTGACCGAGCGTGAGCGGGACCGCGTCCTGCAGGTGCGTTCGGCCGATCTTCACGATGTCCGGCGAACGAACGGGCCTTCGCATCGAGCGCGTCACCGGAGCGCGCGGACGTTCGGCAGCAGCCGTTCGACGATCGCCGTCGCACCGGCGATGTGCATCGCGGTCGGGAAGGTGTCGTTCGATGACTGCGACAGGTTGACGTGGTCGTTCGGGTGGATCGGCGTCTTCGAGCCGAGCTCGCCGCCCAGCAGCTCGATCGCGCGGTTCGCGATGACCTCGTTCGACGTTCATGTTGGTCTGCGTGCCCGAGCCCGTCTGCCAGACGTAGAGCGGGAAGTGGTCGTCGAGCGAGCCCGCCGCCACCTCGTCCGCCGCCGCCACGATGGGTCTTCGCCCGAGGGCCGGATCGAGGAGGCCGAGCTCCATGTTGACCTGCGCGGCAGCCTGCTTGAGGGATCCCCATCGCGTGGATCACCTCGCGTGGGCATCCGGTCGGCGTCGGGCCAGCCGATCGAGAAGTGGTGGAGCGAGCGTTGGGTCTGCGCACCCCAGTACCGGCTCGCCTCGACCTCGATGGGGCCGAAGGGTCGGTCTCGATCCGGTACTCGGTCATGCCAGAAGCATCGTAGCGGGACGGAGCGCCCCGCCCCGACTCACGAGCGCTCCGGCGCGGATAGGCTGTGGATCGTGGAGGTAGCACGGGCGGCGGACGGCGTCTTCGAGCGCGGGGACACCGGGAGGTTCACCGGTGAGGTCTGGCTGCGAGGCACGATCACGGCAGTCCGATGCGACCAACATCGGGGTGGTCCACTTCTCGCCGGCCGCGCGCACCCATTGGCACCGGCACCCGGGAGGACAATTCCTCTACTGCGTGACCGGCCGGCGGGCGAGCGCGTACGCCGAGGGGAGCCGCGGGCCATGCTGCGAGCCGGTGACGTGATCCAACGTCGGCCCGGACGATTGGCATTTCCACGGTGGAGGTCCCAGAGACGCCGCTCGTGCATGTCGCCGTGAACGGCGCCGGAACGCCCGAGTGGGGCGAGCCCGTCACGGACGCCGAGTACGACGGAAGGAGTTCTGAACCGCCCCGAGTTTCCAGGATGGAAGCAACCGTTCGGTGACGCTCATCTGCGAGCGGGGCGGTAGCTCAGTCGGTCAGGCCAGGGACTCATAATCCCTCCGGTCGCAGGTTCGGAAGTCCTGCCCGGCCCCAACGGGAGAACGCGCGCAGGTCAGCGACGTGATGCGAGCGGCGGCACCGCAGGCGCGTCGGCATCGAGGAGTCCGCAGAGAATCCGCGGGAGCTAGTGGCGCGGAGCCGCCCGAGCCCTCCTCACCGAGGGGCATCGGAGCTCAAATCGTCCGGCCAGAGGTGCGCGTACCGATCCAGGGTGACGCATCGCGGAGCGAAGTTGCCCGGAGCTGCCGTTGAGACCGCCTTCACGGGGTAGCGCCCGGCGGCGATAACGCGAAACGACGCCGCGGCGTGTCGTAGGTCAGTCGCGAACCCGAAGCGATGGGGGAGACCGAGCTGAGCCTTTCGGACGGCCGCAGGATCGAAGGTCTGGCGCGCTCAGTTGAGCCTGGGATGTGCGATGTCGAGGCGGTTGATCGCGAGGCGGCGATCTGCGACGGCTGGGATCGTGGAGGATCGCGCGCGTCACGCCGAGCGCCTTCCGTATCGTGGAAGCTGAACGTTCGACGCTCAACTCTGCGATCCACGTCGCGATACTGGAGGTCGCGACCTTACGAGCTCAACGTCGTCCCAGCCGTTAGACGTGGGCCGAAGGAGTCCCCTCGTCGCTGTGCCGGGTGCTGGCTTCCAGAAAGGCGCGGTCGAAGCGAACCAGATGCTGGGAGTTCGCCGACCGTCATCTTGCCGGCGCGCGGATCCGCGTAGTCGTTCTGACGAGAGCGCGATGCCTCGCGCCGTTCGGCCTGAGATAGGTTCCCAACGTGCGCATCCCCTTCCCATCGAAGGATGCTCGTTGGGCCGCCGGTCTGAGCGTCCTCTCGTGGCCGTTGCCGCGGCCGGCGGGGCGGGATGCCGTGGTCTCGCGAGCCGCCGAGTGCCTCCTCCGGTCCTCGCATCAGCGCGTTCAGGGTGCGAGGGCGCCAGCGCTCCAGGTCCCTGCCGGGAACCGACGTTCGGACGACCTCATCCGTCTCCAAGCGCTCTGCGCCCGAAGGCAGGCGCGGGAGGCTGTTCGACATCGAGTGGGAAGGCGATCGCCGCCGGCCACACCGACCCAGGCGCGTCGTTGCTCTTCGATGGACGTCCCTCTTCCCGCGAGGCGCTCGCTCGCTCCGGGTGACCGGATCAGGGTCGTCGACGGTCACCGACCGGACGGAGGCGACCATCACGGTTCGGAAACACGAGTGGTCATGGGCCCCGCGGGCGATCCACAGTTCTCTCTATCGGTGGCTCGCCACGACGAGGCGATCACCGAGGAGCGGTCGCAGCGGTGAGGTGGCTGGCATCCGCTTCGTACCTGACCGGCCGGGTCAAGACGCCGAGAACGGTGGCGCTCACCTTCGATGACGGGCCGTCGCCCGACGTATACGCCGCAGGTCCTCTCGGGTTGTTGCGTCGCGACCACGTTCCAGCGACCTTCTTCGCGCATCGGAGAGCTCGCCCAGCGCTACCCGAACCTCGTGCGCGCGGAGATCCGATCGGGCATGAGCGTTGGGAACCACCTTGGACCACCCCGAAAGCCCGCCCTTCGTCGACCTGGCAGCTGCGCGCGTGCGTTCGGAGATCACAACGACGAACGCTGAGTTGGCTCCGCCTCGGTGACCACGCCCAGCTGTTCCGCCGCCGGGCGGCAGCTTCGACCCTCTCTGGTCGCAGTCACCCAGGCAGAGGGCCTGCGCGTCGTGCTGTGGGATGTCGATCCCTCGAGACTGGGCGCCAGAGCGACCGCGAGAGGAGATCGCTCGAGCGGTCCTGGGAAGGTCAAGCCCGGGGCGGTCGTCGAACTGCACGACGGAGGGGGCGATCGGTCCGCAACGGTCGCGGCACTCCAGAAGATCATCCGCGGATCTCGCAGAATGGGCCTGCGCCTCTCGAGCGGATCCGTTGAGCCACCTTCTCCGGGTGACGCCGGGCGTTCCGGCGTCTCCTGCAGCTCGCCCTGCCTGCGTCGAACGATGCCTGTCTATGCCGTTCCGCGGGCTGAAGTGATCCGCGTCTGAACACGATATGCCATGTAAGCTTTTCGTACGTGTGGGTCGCGAACTGCGCTTGTCGAAGCGTCCAACCGTCGGAGCTGATCTGGGGATTGATTACTACGCGTCGAACGACATCGTACCGGCACACGAACGAAGACGGATCGATCGAAGGTATGTCCTCGGCGGTCTCATTCAGGGAGGCTGGTGGGCCGCGACCCCCGACCGTGGTCTTGACCCTTCAGGCAGATGGAGGGGTCTGGCTGGAGGGGACGGGGACGAGGTGGTGACGCACGGCGAAGGTCGCGGCCTCGAGGCGAGAGTGCACCTGGAGTTTGGACAAGATGCTCTGGACGTGGGTCCGCACGGTGTTGCGGCTGATGCCCAGGCGGCGTGCGATCGTCCGACCGTCTGCTCCCTCCATGAGGAGCCCCGAGCACTTCTCGTTCGCGCGACGTGAGTTGAGTCACGAGGAGAGAGATGTCGTCGGCTGGCCTGCGACGATGCGACCACCTGGGATGAGCCGATGAGGCGCGACCACTTGCCCGTCGACGATGGCTTCCAGGCGAGCTGATGAACCTGGCCACGGGCGTGTCCTTCGTGAGATAGCCGCGGGAACCCCGTCCGTAGAGCGTCATCGACAGCCTTGGGGTCGTCGAGCGCCGTGACGGAGCTAAGATCTTCATCTCCGGCCATCGCTCCAGGATCTCCTGACCGACCGCGAGTCCGCTGCGGTCGGGAAGCCCTGAGATCCATCACGACCACATCGGCCCGGCTCAAGTCTCGAGGAAAGCGATCGCGTCGCGCCCGTTGATCACCGCAGCGCACACCCCCATCCCGGCGTCTTGAAGCGCAGCGCTGATCGCCTCGGCGAACCAGAACACGATCGTCCACACCATCAAGACGCGCGAATCGCTGCAGCTCCTTCCCTCAACAGGCAACAGCATCTGGAAGATCGGCACCGATGGCCCGGATCCACTCCACACCTTGCCCCAGGACGCCGATCGATCCGCCCCGACTGAGAAGGGGAGGAACCCGAAGTCCTCCTCCCCTCTCCTCCTCCTCCGACGACGTGGGAGATACGAAGAGGCCGTGGACTCGAGAGCCCTCCCGCCGCTTCGCCGTCATCGCGGTCCCACCCGCAGACACGACACCGCCTGCCCCAGACGATCCGCGAGCCGGCGGACGCGTCGGGCATCAAGACGTGAACGGCCGTCCGGGGCTCGACAGAGTATCTCGAGAACGCGCACCTCGCCGCCCGTGGAAGCGGCTGCCTCTGTCCGCTTCACGCGCGGACGGCAAAGCGTCGGGCGCAGCGACCAGGCCTGGACCTCCTGGGCACGCGTCCCAAGAACGTACGACGCCGCCTTCATCTTCCCTCCTCCCGACGCGCGCCGCCGGGCCTCGAACGTACCGTCGCACCCAGCTCGTAACCGCATCCCCAAGACGAAGCTGACACCTGAGCCGCCCGACGCCCCCAGGTTGGTCGGGCGAGTCCGAACGAGCGCCAACTCTCGATGGAGCCGTGTCACGTGGAGGTCGTCGCAGCCGTCGGGGAACCTGACGAGTCGCGACGCGACGACCGGAAAGAGAGCGGGATCCTCCTCGTTTTCGGGTCGACAGAGACCGACCGCGCGAGCGCGTCGGCGGGCGGCGTCATCCGAGCGCGGGAGCCGCCGTCAGCCCCGAGCCGCGAGCGACGATCCGGATCGATGCGCCGGTCGACTGGATCGTGATGGACGCCCACGGCTGCGAAGAGTTGCCGCGTTTCTGGTCACACTCGTTGGGCTGCAGCATCATCGCCCCTTGAGAGCGAGGACGAAAGCTAGCGCCGAGCCGCCGGCGGAAGTTCCGCCGCGGATGCTGCCCACGACGTCCGGCTCCGTCCGAGACCCTGACCGGAAGACGATCAGGAACCGACCGCACGATCTGTGACCAAAGGACCAAAGTGAGGCGATCCTTAAGGGAAAGAGTTCGCGTGCTTGGGGTGTGCCCGCCGGGAGGTGGACTGACCGGAGGGCCTGTAGCGCCTCGCCTCTTCCCGGTCGCGCAGCTATGTCACGTAGTCGACCTATCGCTCCCGTGCTGCCCACGTAATGGTAGTTCTGGCACCCGGGTTTGGGCCAGTAAGCTCCCCGCCCCAGGTAGCCGAGCAATACGTAACTGGAACGAAGTACTAC
>ERZ1370068.5280-contig-4308_pt1 | contig 38892 bp, 47 predicted proteins | sample MGYA00561227_ERZ1370068 | MGnify/ENA primary metagenome ERZ1370068 (study PRJEB38410, sample SAMEA6850437) | metagenome | study: Metagenomic assessment of the ecological functions of the soil: analysis of the soil microbiota associated with the...
AATCCGCCGCCCAGAAGGTTCGTCTGGCCGAGGACGCCTGGAACACGCGGGAACCGGAGCGCGTATCGCTCGCCTATTCCGTCGACAGCGTCTGGCGCAACCGGGCCGAATTCCTCTCCGGCCGTGAAGCGATCGTTCAGTTTCTCCGCCGCAAGTGGGCCCGGGAGCTCGACTACCGCCTGATCAAGGAGCTCTGGGCTTTCATGAGTCTCGAATCGCGGTTCGGTTCGCGTACGAATGGCACGACGATTCCGGCAACTGGTTTCGCTCCTATGGCAAGCGAGAACTGGGAATTCGACGGCGACGGCCTCATGCGCCGGCGCATCGCAAGCATCAACGACCTGCCGTTGAAGGAAGTCGGACCGCAAGTATCGGTGGCCGCTCGGCCGCCGGCCCGACGGTCACCCGGGGCTGTCGGACCTCGGTCTCTAACCGGCGTCCGGCCGCCCCGGGCCCGGTTCCGCGTGGGAAGCTAACTTCCGGCCTTGTGCACCGCCTGCAGGTCGATCGTGATCTGAACCTCGTCGCCCACCATCGTCGGTGTTCCGTTGACACCGAAATCCCTTTCGACTGAGCTTCGTCGTCGCTTCCGCCCTCGCCGCTCGTTCCCCTTCGCATCCTTGACGGACGGCGTGGCCCTCCACGGCGACGCGTGACGGGCTTCGTCACGCCGTGGATCGTCAGTTCGCCGTCGACGGCGAACTTGTTCTCGCGCCGGCCGAACCGCCGTCGACGAACGTGATCGTCGGGTACTTGTCGACTTCGAAGAAGCTGGGACCCTTCAAATCCTTGTCGCGACCCTCGACGCGGGTATTGACCGTGGTCGCGTCGATCGTCGCCTCGACACGCTCCCCTTCGAGGGGTCGGCGTCGTCAGGCGTGACGGTTCCATGGACGCCGCTGAACTCGCCGCGAACGTTGGATACCGATGAGATGACGCACGCTGAAATGTGCGGCGGAATGATTGGAATCGATGGATCCAGGTCGTGGGCGCGGCGAGGGCCGATGCGGCCGTTCCCGCGGCGAGGGCGAGTCCGAGGATCGGGCGAAGGTTCACGGAGAGATCTCCTTTCGACGCGATGGGCCGCCGTGACGGAATCAGGATTCTCTCACCGCCGCCCGGACGCAGGGCGAATCTTCATTAAAGCCTCAGGAGGCGAGTGTTTCGAGCGCCCCTCAGGCGGCCGGCCTGGAAGGGCCGAGGAGGCCGTCTCTGGCCATCTCCTCGGTGATGGCGCCGGCCAGATCTCGGACCAGTCGCTCGACGCGGTCGGGGTCCACCGTTCGGCTCAGGCCGGCCCAGATCGGCAGATTCTGCTCGAGCGGGCACACACCAGCGTCTCGATCTTGAAGATCCGATCGGCGGCGTGGGTCGCCGGTTCGTCGACTCGTCCCCAGCCCCACTGCCGGTAGCCGTTCCAGGGTGGTGGTACTCCGGCCGCGCCCAGGTGACGGTGGGCTCGGCCGAGTACCGGGTTTCGCTTCCGACCACGCGCATGACCACGACGCCCGCGAATCCCATGCGCTCGAGCTCGGCCCTCGAGGCATCCTGATCCTTGATCTGGTCGTCCGACAGCAACCGTGTAGGCGGGCACGCCCTGGGCCCCCGGGCGGAAATCTCGCGCGCCATCGCGTCTTCGGCGCGGCGGCGGACCGCCGGATTCAGAGCGATGAAGACTCCGACGACCTTTCGTCCCGGGAGATGGACCGGCCGCTTCGGGGAATGCCAGGTGGATTCGAACGTCGTGGCGGAGCAGGCGGCCGAGGCCAGAGCAGCGCAGCGCGAAGAGCGCTTCCCGAAATCGCCTCCGAACGGTGTTCATGTCCCGGCCCTTTCGTCGCTGCCCGCCGGGGCGGTTGCGGCTCCCGAATCACGTCTCGAAATAATACGGCGATCCCTGGCGAACGTTTCGCCCGGGCCGGGTCCTCTCGCGAAATCCGGGGGACGTGAGGCATGCGCACTCTAGGCGGCAACCTCCGTTTGGACGAGAATCGGGCGGCCGTCATGATCGCCCGGGAGAGATCTTCAACAGTGTCACCCACCTCGGGGGGTCGGTTTTCGCCGTCGCCGGCCTCGCGGCTCTCGTTTCGACGTCCATCCGGGCGCGGCGATCCCTGCCGGATCACGAGCTTCGCCGTCTACGGTGTTTCGATGGTCGCTCTCTCATCTCTTTTCGACGCTCTACCACGGCCTTTCCGGGCCCGCGAAACGGGTCTTCCGCAAGCTCGACCACACGAGCATCTACGTGCTCATCGCCGGGACCTACACGCCCTTCGCCCTCGTGAGCCTGCGGCGGGCCGGGGGCACGGGCCTCCTCGCCGTCGTCTGGGCGCTCGCGGCGCCGCCGGAATCGCGCAGGAATTCTGCTGCCCAGGCGAATTCGCGGGCGTCTCGGTCTCGCTGTACCTCCTGATGGATGGCTCGCCGCCGCCTTCTTCTTCCCCCTCCTTCGGGCGATCGGTCCCCGGGGAATGGCGTGGCTCGTGGCGGGAGGGCTTCTGTACTCGACCGGCGTTCTCTTACCACCTGATCGACGAGCGATACGCGCACAGCCACGGCGTGTTCCACCTCTTCGTGCTCGGCGGCGGCATCCTGCACTTCTCGTCGTGGTCCTCTTCTTCGTGGCGTGAGGGCGCACCCCTCGGAACGCCGCCGGACGGGATCCGAAGGCGTTGCCCGGGGGAGCGGGTCAGCGTTCCCACGTCCGGTCCCACCCCAGGCGCCGCGCAGTTTCGAGATTGACCGTGCCGTCCTCGTTGTAGATCCCGGTCGCGATGAGACGACGCTGGATCTCCGGCGCGTAGAGCGCGGAAACGGCGGTCGTCGGGTCCGTCAGGAACGAAGCTCTCGTTGTCGCGGATTACTTCGAAATCCTTGTAGGCCCTCCGACGCCGTTGACCATGTAGTCGAACTCGACGTCGCTCGATCCTGGACGACGATTTCGTCGAGGCCCTTTCGGATACAGGCGAGCACGGCGAGTCCCCGGTCGGGGTCAGCTGAACCGTGATGTTCTTGTCGTCGGTCACCGCGCGGAAGGATTCGGGAACGGCGATTTTCGCGAACCCGCCGGCGACATGCGCCGAACCACGGAAATACGTTCCCGACTCCGGTCCTTCGAGACACACGAAACGAATCTCCTTCGTGGGGTCCGTGGGATGGGGCTCGGCGAAGCTCTTGCTGCCGGTTGCCGTCTGAGAGCCCGTGAAGAACGCATTGCCGAAGGTGAAGACCGCGAAATTGTTCGTGCCTCGATGGCTGCCGAGCTCGCCCTGGACGTTCAAAGGTCCGACGAGTTTTCCGACGACGGCGAAGGAATGCGAGGCGCCGAAAACGCCGATGTTCGTGTTGCTCTCTCCGCGGATTCCCGCCGAGAGCGCGCCGGACACTGCCGCCGCGCCGGTCCCGTCGACGCCGATCACGCCCGCATGGTCGTTTGCGCTTGAGAGATTGGAACCCCGGACGCCAGCCGGCCGCTGTTCGATGCCTCCCAGGACGCCGAGCGCCAGGCTCGAGAAGCCGATCGTCCTGATTCCGGTGACGCTTTCGCCCCGGACGCCCGACGACGCGGCGCCGAGACCGACGGACCCCGATCCGTCGGTGCCCAGAATCCCCGCCACGTTGTCGGCGGTGCTGAACGTGTTGGCTGTCATACCGAAGGTGTCGTTGGAATGACCATCGACGCCGACCCCGACACGCTGAAACCGTCGACGGCCGTGCCCAGTTCGGAATGCCCCGCGACCCCGGTTGCCTTTCCTCTCGAATTGCCCGAAACGCCGGCGAAGTTGTTGTCCGTGATCCCGGCTCCGATTTCTCCGAAAACTGCGGCTCCATGTCCGCCGGCGCTTCCGTCCATCGTTGCCGAGATCACCGCTGGCGGACGGCTCCCGAAACGTTCGCCGTCGCCTCGATGGCCGACCCATTGGTGGTGGCGAGAACGATGGGCACCGCGAGCCCGAGCGGCGAGCCGAGCACGCCGCTTGCCGGTGAGCGTCGCGTCATGCAGCACAGAATTGATGCCGCGCCCCGCTTCCTCCCGCCGTCGCCGCGATGGTCAGCGTGTTCCCCGACGGTGTGATCGTGACGTTCGCTCCGGCGGCCAAAGTCACCGCACCGCTGAGACCGTTCAGGCTCGTGACCCCCGCGGCGCCACCTCCCAGCAGCTCGTCCCGGAAGCTCATCTCGAAGCCGGAGGAGTCCTGGGAAATGTTGGCGAGCTGGGCGCCTGCCAGCAGCACCGAACCGGTTCCGCCCGTCACGGTCGCCGTGATGCGCGCGTTGGTCGAGGAAAAGCCCGGCACGACCTCCGCCACGTTCGGCTGCAGCTGCTCGAACGGCTGGAGCGGGAAGGCTTTCTGTCCCAGCTGAACGCCGCCGCCGTCGAAGACCTGCACGTTGACTGTCGGAGAGCCCCGCCCGTCTCGACCAGGGCGAAGTTGTACCGGAAGTTCTCGGCTCCTCCCTGGTTCAATCCTCGGATCGAGGCCGACTGGCCGGCCGAGATCGAGAAACTCTTCGGAACCCCGGCGAAGAACAGTCCTTCGTGTCGCCCAGATCGGCGCCCGGCGCCTGGTCGAAGATCCGTTCGGAGAGGAAGATCTCGCCCGTCGACGTCATCGCGCGCCGCGCCGATGGCCGAATTCAATCCGAGCTTCGTCTCGACGACGTTCTCGTAGACCTTCGTCTCGCCGGGTTGGAGCGTGTCGGTGAAGGAGGTGGGCGATCGCGTTGGCCTGCCCCTGCTTCAGGAACTGGAAGGTGAACGTCTCGGGCACGCCGGTCAGGTTGGTCGCCCAGACGGTCGTGAAGAACTGCGCCCCTCCGTTGCCGGCGATCCGCCCGACGGCGGGAAGGAAGACTTCCGTCGAAGCGAACCTCGCCAATGCCGCTTGCCGCAAGCAACAGAGGCCCGGAGCCGCCGCCAGACGAACGAGGCTCTTCATGTCGATCTCCTTCTTGTCGTGCCGGCATTATAGAGGCCGGATGACGGAGGGGCTCTTCGTCCCATCGTCCAGAACGCGTCCAAATGTCGTTTCCACGCTCGAAGGCGGTGGCGCTTCTGGCCGCCGTCGCCGAGGGCATCGCATCGACCCGCTGTGCCCAGCGGCCGGCAAAGCGGCGGTCCGAGGCGATGCCCGTTCGAAGTGAAATCTCGTTCATGGCAGGCCTGACGGCTCGCCGTTGAACGGTAACTGATTGGTTACGGAATAGCGGGGGCAGGGATCGCTTCGAAGCGCAGTCATGAACGCGGGATCCCCTCAGGACGAGCCCGAGAAGATCCCGCGCGCCCTCCGGGAAGATGGATCCCGCCTCGCGGGGATGAGTCCTACGCGCTCACGGATAGGCGCTCCGGACGGATGGATCCCCGCGTTCGCGGGGATAGAGTCCTACGCGCTCACGAATGAGCGCTCCGGATCGGGATGGATCCCCGCGTTCAGCGGGGATAGAGGTTCTTTGCGCTCACAGGAGTGAGCGCGCCGAACTCTACTTGGCGTTGGACCAGCTCTGGTGGCCCACCTTCCACTGGCCGTCTTCCTCGGCCATCTCGATCGTGCCCTTGTTGGCCTCGCCGTCGAGCTTGCCGCGTCGCCGTGAGCGTCGCCTTCTTGCCCTCGACCTTCACCGACGTGATGGTGATGTCGGATGGCGTCATCATGGCCATGAATCCCAGGATGTCCTTCGGGCTCTTTCCCATTTCCTTGGCCTGCTTGTCCATCTGCGGACCGGCTTCCTTGACCATGCATTTCTTTGTAGGCCTCGTAGTCGCCGGCCTTCATCGCCGTGAGCTGCGCGCGGTATGCCTTGACCTGGGGCGTCGACTGAATTTCTTCGTGTCGCCGGCCGGGGCGGCCGCGCCCGCCCCGAAGGCGGCGTGGCAGAGGCCGAAGGCGAGAGAGCGCGGCAAGGATTCCCGGGATCGTGATTTCATGGTTTCTCCTTTGCCGTAGAAATATCACGGAGTCGGCCGTGCCGGAAGGTCGGGGCGTTTCCGTGATGCCACGTCCGAAAACGGTCCTCGTCCGATTCCGGAAGTGGCATGATGATCGCCGCCGGCGGGGAGGTGAATCGTGAGCTCTATCAATGTCGCGGAGGCGCGGGACTATGCGACGGGGCGCGTGCTCTTTCGGGTTGCTCTACCTCGTGATCGGCGTCCTCCTTCTCGCCAAGGCGGTGGTCTTCGCGCTGCTCTCGGTCCCGGGGATCGCGTCCGTCGCGTCGCGCTGGGAGCGAGATCCCGCTGACGGCGGTTCTCTCGCTCGTTCCGGCGGTCTTTTTCCTGGCCCTCGGATTCGGCTCGATCGCGGCGCGGCGTTGGGCGCGGTCGCTGGTACTGGCGTTCTCTCTCGTCTGGCTCGCTGTCAGGGTACTCTGCGTACTTTTCGGCTTGGTCTGGCTTCCCGGATCCACGCCGCCGTGCGTCCGGTGATGGCCGCGAGCGAGGGAGCCGGAAGCGGATCGTCGCACTCGGTCCTCTGGTTCTGCGTGAGCGCCGTTCTCGCGGCCGTCTTCCTTCCGGCTGCTTGCGCGCTCTTTCTGACGGGAACGCCGGCGTTCGCCGGGAGTGTGAGCGGCGCGATGCGGAGGCCCGCTGGACGGATCGCGTTCCCGTGCCGGTGCTCGTGCTCATCGTCGTCCTGGGGATCGTCGCGATGCTCGCGCTCCAGATCGCCTTCTCCGCGACGCGCCAGCGCGCCTACTTCGGACACGTCCTCGGCGGTGAGGCCCGCGCGGCCTGGGCGGCGCTCGGCCTGGCCGAGATGGCGGCGGCATGGGGCCTCGCCCGGATGCGGCGGTGGGCGTGGGTGGCGGCGATCGTCGTGATGGCGGCGCGGGAGCGGCAACCCTGGCGATCACCCGCCAGCTCGCGCCGCCGCCCCCGATTCGATATTCCTCCTCGCGCCGACCCCGCCGGACGCCGCAGTCCCAGGCGCTGCTCGAGGCGCTGCGGCCGCTGCGAATCTTCGACGGGTGACGCTCTTCTTCCGGGGTCGTCGCAGTCGCCGCCCTCCTTCCGGCGATCGGCGTCGGGCCCTGGTTCCTAGCGGCGCGCCCCGGCGGTACCGGCGCCGGAATAGAATCGGAAGTGAATGGAACGCATCGTCGTCTACCAGAAGCCCACGTGCACGAAGTGCCGCCAGGCCATCGCCCGCCTGCGCGAAGCGGGCGCGGATTTCGAGGCGATCGATTACTTCGACAAGCCGCTCTCGCGCGAAAAGTTGAAGCGGAGATCCTCTCGCGCCTCGACGTGCCGGTCCGCGACACGGTGCGGTGGGACGAGCCCGTCGCGCGCAAGCTCGAGCTGAAGAAACGCGACCTGACCGACGACGAGCTGGTCAACCTGATGGCGAAACATCCGGATCTGATTCAGCGTCCGATCGTCGTCTCGGGAGAGCGGGCCGTCCTGGCGCGTCCCAGCCGAAAGGCTCGACGTGTTCCTGAAGCCTTCCCGCGGAGTGAAGGCGCCGAGGCTCGATCGAGTCGTTCTCGCGGGATCCTTTTCTGATCGCGGCCTACTGTTTCCTCCGCGGCGCCGCCGTGACGCCAGGTCTCCCGATGTGCCGTGCGCGAAGATGGGCGGCCCGGTCCATTCCTCGACGCGCGGGCCGAGGCGGGCGCGATCGTCCTGGCGGTGACGTACCCGAAGAACGTGGGCTCCTATCTTGGCGGATTCGCCAACGGCACGAAGGACTCGGGCGCGGACGTCAAGGTCTTTCTCGATACCGATTCCAATCCGGAGACGGGAGTGAAGGGCGATCCGATGTTCGCCGCCGGAGCGAAGGGCTCGGAGTACTCGATCGAGACGGTCGGAGGTGTCCACGTCGGTCGGAAAGGATGGGTCCGGAAACTGGATCAACAGGCCCGTGCTGATGGTGATCGTCCAGAAGCAGGATCAGTCTTTCGATCTGCCCGATGGCGTCTCGCTCGACTGGGAGATGGAGAGCGGCGGAAAGTTCGGCCGGATCGACTGGACGAAGGTCCCGGCCTCGAAGACGATGCGCATGAAGATCCCGATCTCGGCCTTCGGCTTGAAGCCCGGCGCGAAGATCCGGATCACGGCCGTCGTGCCTCTCTGCAAGGACAGTTTCCCGTTTCCCGGGACCGCGGAGACGACGCTCGCGCTGAAGTAGCAGGCACCGGGGCAGGGCTCTCCGGATCCCAGGAATTCGAGGGCATAGAATCGGCGAAGTCATGCCGCACGAGGGTTCCTCCGGCGCCGGTCCCACTCACTCGCCGGCAGCTCCTGCGGCGGGGCATCGTCGGAACGGTTCTGATAGCGGTTGCGGGGCGACGGGAGCCTTCTGGTGGCCGACGCGTCGCCGCCGCCCGCGCGCGAGCCTTCGGGTCTTCGACGAAACGGAGGCTTCGATTCTCTCGGCGGTCGCCGCGACCGTGCGTCGCGATCGAGCCCGGCGCTCCGTCGGCCGAGCGAAGTCGACGACGTCGTCGGCAGAGTCGACGCTCTTCTCGCTCTCGCCGATCGTGGTCCAGCGGGAGTTCACGCGTCTCCTCCACATCTTCGAGAACGGGACGACCGGGCTGTTCACCGCGACGGGGTGGACCTCGTTCACCGCGGCGGGGCCGAGCTATCCGCGAGGCGCGGCTCCGCGCATGGCAGACCTCGCGGATCGCGCTCTTCCGGACCGGTTTCCAGGCGATGAAGCGGCTTTGCGGCGCCTGCTACTACTCGTCGCCCGCCTCGTGGCCCGCGATCGGGTACCCCGGCCCGCCGGACATCCTCGCATGAGCGCGGACGGGACGATCGCCAACCTGGTTCGCGGCGGGGACTTGACCGCCAATCTGCAAATCGACGCCGACGTGGCGATCGTCGGAAGCGGTCCGGGAGGGTCGATCGCCGCTTATCGGCTGGCGGCCGCGTGGAGCCCGTGATCGTCGTTCTCGAAGAGGGGGTACCACACGCGTCCCGACTTCCGGATGCGGGAGGAGTGGTCCTACTCCAGATCTGTACCAGGACCACGGTAACCGCTGCGACGGACGATCTCTCGATCTACGGTCCCTGCAGGGTCGATCCGTCGGCGGAGGTACGACGGTCAACTGGACGACGTCGCTCCGGACACCGGTGACGACGCTCGACTTCTGGAAAAGGAAACGGCGGGTCGAAGGCCTCACGCTCGAGACACTCACGCCGCACTGGGACGAGATCGAGAAGAGGCTCTCCGTCCACACGATGGAACCGGACGAGATCAATGAGAACAACCGGGGCGCTCATGGAGGGCGCCCGGCGCCTCGGCTACGGGTTCGAGCTCCTGCCGCGCAACGTCTCCAATTGCATCGCTTTCAGGGATGTGCGGCCCTGGGATGCCCGGTCGACGCCAAGCAGGCGATGCACCTGACGTATCTCCCCGACGCGGCGGCGAAGGGCGCGCAGGTATTCGCCGATTGCCGCGTGACGCGACTCGTCCGGAACGGCCGCCGCGTGACGGAGGCGCGGGCCGACGTCCTCAGACCCGTCCACGGACCGTCCAGCGGGCCGCACCGTCACCGTCCGGGCGAAGACTTTCGTGCTCGCCGCGGGCGCCATCAACACGCCGCGGCTGCTCCAGCGATCGGCCATGCCGGATCACTACAAGATCGTGGGACGGCGCACCTGGATCCACCCGACGCTCGCGACCGCGGGTCATTTCAATCGGCAAATCGAGCCCTACTTCGCGCGCCGCAGACGGTCGAGCTCGCATCACTTCGCGCTCCGCCCGGGAAGGATGGGCTATTTCCTCGAGACGCCGCCCGGGCAACCGATGCTCGCGGGCCTCGCGCGCGCGAGCTTCGGACCGGATCACCGCCGGGCGATGAAGGAGCTCCCGACACGGCGGTGTTGATCGGCCTCATCATCGACGGATTCCTCGACGAAAGAGCACGGCGGCACCGTCGCGGAGCGCGCGGACGGGAGACTCTCCTTCACCTACGGGCGGAGTCCCGCCTTGTCGAAGCAATGCGCGAAGCGATAGAGACGATGGCCCGCGTGCACCTGGCGGCCGGCGCCCGGGAAGGTCCTGACGTTCCACGAGCCGCCGATCCGGATCCGGAGCGAGCGCGACCTGCGCGGCGATCGACGCGGCGTCGGTCGCTCCCAACCGCTGCGCGCTCTTCACTGCGCACCAGATGGGAGGCGCTCCGATGGGGAAGACCCGGGAATCGCGGTCGTCGACTCGAGGCTCAAGCACCACCTGGTCGACAATCTCTACGTGATGGACGGCTCGGTCTTCCCGACCTCGCTCGGCGTCAATCCGATGATCTCGATCCTGGGTGTCGCGAGCCTCGCGGCGAGCGGCGTCTCGCCCGGTCCGGCTGACGGTCGGAGATCCGGGCGGTGCCGTCAGTCGCCGATCAGGAGCTGACGAGGTCGAGTGCGGAAATGATTCCGGACGATCCGGCCTCTTCTCGTCACGAGCGGTGCACGTGGCCGGCGACCATTTCGCCGGGCGATTTCCGAGACGAGAGTCGTCGCCGGAACCGTGAAGATGTTGGGCGTCATGATGTCGCGCACCGTGCGGCTGTCCCCTTCGATCGTGCATGTCGCGGATGTCCTCGATGTCGAACTTGTCCTGGAAGGATCGTACCGAGAAGTTGGGATCCGACTGGTCGACGACGCGAAGTCCCCTCAGGCCGGCCGGTTCCGGCGATGTCGGTCGCCGACACGACTCCCACCGGCTCGTCGTTTTCGTCGAGCACCGGGACACCCGAGATCTCGTTTTCCGCCAGGAAGTCCGCGAGCTCGCTGACCGCCATGTCCTGGTGGACCCAGAGGACGTTGGGAGTCATCAGGTCCGCGGCGTTGAAAGTGTCGATCTCGGCTCTCATCAGGGTCATGGGCTACCTCCGGAAACGATTCTTTCGGTTTCCGCGGTGCGGGAATGATTCGTTTGCAGGATATGGGCGACTCGCTCTGGCGAAAACGCATCACCTGACCGTTCCCGTCAGGCGGTCAGAGGCGGCGTCGTCGGAAGATGATCACGCAGGGCGTCGCGCGACCCGCCTCAGGATCCGGCTCGCGCCATGCCGGACGTTGGCGCGGAACCAGCCCGCGTGAGGCCTTCGACGGGGCGGATCCGGTTCGGGAAGATCACAGCTCGCCGCGCGCCGGAGGATCGCCGTGCCGACCGACTGCGCGCGGGACCGCTGCTCGACGAGCGAGAATTCGCCTCCCGTGTAATCGCCTCCGGATCGCGAGAGCGGGATCATCGCCTGGAGAAGGAAGGCGATTTCACCGTAAGAGATCCTGGTGCGAGGCAGTTGTACCCGCCGGACCGGTAGCGAAGAAGGAGAGGAGTCGGCCGGGTCTGTCCGCGCGCCGCGCACTCCGCCAGGAACGCGACGAGCGAGGGCGGATAACGTCCGCACTTCCCCGAGCTTTTCCATCCAGCGGTTGGCGATTTCCGCCAGAGGCGGATACAGACTCTCGCGAAGCGCCTCGACGACGGGCGGCAGCGGTCGGGCGAAATACTTGTACTCGCCCTCGCCGAAGCGGTGTCTGGCCATTTCGACCCGGCTCCGGAAGAGGCCGTCGTCGGCGTAGAGGGCGGTAAGCGCCCGGCATTCCGGCGGCGTTCAACACCGGGCGGCGCAGCGCGCGTGGCCCCGTTCGGAGGTCGCTTTCCGCCTTCTCCCATTCGAGGCTCTTCGATCCGAGATCGGATCGAGACTCCGCGGCGTCCCTTCTCCATCCCCGGATTCTCTCCGCGCGCGCCGCCGGGTGGCGAAAAACGGCCGTCAATGCTTTGGAGCCTCCCCGACGACCTCCACCGGATCGATCTCGATTCCCGGCTTCCCGCCGCGTTTTTCGACCAGCGCGTTGAAGCGATTCCAGATCGCCAGGATCTGCGGATACTTTTCGGCCACGCTGTCGGGCGCGTCGCCGTCGCGCCACGTCGAGAATCTCGATGACCACCGGCTTGCCTCCGTCCTCCTTGCCCGTCATCACCAGGTGCGGCTGCGCGAGGACCAGGCCGAGCTTCAAACAGGCGGGATACTGCTCGGCTACTGCCTTGAGGAATTCGTCGAGCTTCCCTTGCTGTTACGTGGTAAGCGACATGGACGGTCTCGGGCGGGCCGGCGGCGGGAAGCACCGCCGGCAGCAGAGCGGCGGCGAAGAGCAGGGCGGTCTTCGTTCTCATCGGTTTCTCTCCTTTCAAAAAGAGCTTGACATTGATTTAAGTATATACTAAAATAACTATCGTGACCGGAAATCTCGCGTTGATCACTTCCCCGAGACGCCGTGAGGTTCTGCGCCTGGTCTGGGACCGTGAGCGCAGTGCGGGGGAGATCGCGGCGGCGATGCCCGAGGTCACGTTCGGCGCGGTTTCCCAGCACCTGGCGATTCTCGAGCGGGAGGCGCCGTCGCGTACGCCGCCGGGATGGCCGGCGAACGCATCTGATGTCCGCGCGGAAGGAGGCTCTGGGGAGCTCCGGCGGTGGCTCGGAGATTCGTGGAGCGACGCGCTCGCGCGTTTGAAGATGAAGGCAGAGCTCGAGGCCTCCCGGCGGGGCCAGGAGGAGGAACGGTGAAAGAGAACGGCTTTTCGATCGACAGGGACATCCTGATCTGCGCGACCCAGGAAACGGTCTTCCGTTCCACTTCACGGACTCGAGCGCTTCGCGGCCTGGTGGGGAGCAGGCTCGGCGATCGATCCACGTCCGGGCGGTGCCGTTCGGATCCGATACTCCAACGCGGTCGAGGCGAGCGGCAACGTCGTGGAAATCGCCGCCCCCTCGCGAAGATCGTGTTCACGTACGGCTACGAGGGGAGGGCAAGCCGATCCCGCCCGGCGGCTCGCGCGTGACCGTCACGCTGTCCGCCGAGCCCGGCGGGACGCGGTCGCGCTCACGCACGCCTGCGAAAACGTGGATCCGGCCGTCGGCGTCGAGCACGTCCGGGGATGGCGGTACCAGATGGCGCTCTTCGCCAACGTCGTGGCGCGCGAGGCGCAGGGCGGGGCTGCCGATCGCATCGATGCCTTCCTGTCGGCGTGGAACGCGAGCGATCCGGAGGAACGGAAACGCTTGCTCGAGGACGCGGCGACGCCGGATGTCTTCTTCCGCGATGCCTATAGCTGCACGGCCGGCACGGAAGATCGTCGCTCATCCGGCGCCGTCCAGTTCTTCATGCCGGGAATGACACATCGTCCGGGACGGCGAGGCTGCCCAATGCCAGGGGAACGGCGATCGCGCCGTGGGTGGCGCGCAAGGCGGACGGCAGCATCGCCGGCCGGGGCAGGAACGTGTTCGAATTTTCCCCCGAGGAAAGATATGCCGGGCGACGGGATTCTGGGGGTGACGATTCGATAAGATCCACGGCATGCCGATCAGCCCCGATGTCGCGCGGATGCACCTCGCCTACACAGGTGGGCGACCGCGCGGCTGCTCGCGGCCGCGCGCGAGCTGTCGCCGGCCGAGCTCGACCGGGACTTCCGGAACGGCGAACAAAGGCGTCCTCGGGACGCTGACGCACGTCTTCGGGGCCGACCGCGTATGGCTCGCGCGAATCAGGGAGGGCCCCAGGAATGGCCGCGGGAATACGATCTCGCCGGCCTCGCGGCGGACTGGAACGGCGTCTACGCCCGTTGGCAGGCCTGGGCGGCAGGGCTGGACGAGGCGGCGATCCGGAAGGCGATCTCCTACCACGACCTGAAGGAAACGCGTGGGTCTCTCCCGTGTGGCAGATCGTCACTGCACGTCGTCAACCACGGGACCCACCACCGGGGGCAGGTCGCCGGTTTTCTGCGGTCGATGGGAAAGACACCGCCTCCCCTCGATCTCATCGCGTATTACCGGCAAACCGGAGTCTGAAGAAGGCCGCGCCCCGTTCTCGAGCTTGGCCGCGCGCCGCGGCGCGATTCGGGAGACCGCGCGACCGATCGCCACCGGGACCTTCATTTTCTTCCCAAGAGGCGCCGCCCCGCCGAGTCACGGAGGGGCGGCAAGGAGGAGATCACCGGGAAGATGAAGGTCTAAGGTTCCCGCAAATGTCATCGGGCGAGTCGTCGGGCATTCCATGGGCTTCGTGCGCACAGCAGTCGGCCATCGCCGACTCCTTCCGCCGCAGCTCAATCGGGGCTCTTGTGCTTCATCGCGTTCATGGCCGCCGCAGCCAGTCCGCGCCGTGCGCCATCAGGTCGACCGCCCATCGCTTGCTGCCGCGAGTCCATGCCCTTCATGCCGGGCATCGGGCCGCCCATTCCGGCCATCATGGATTCGTGGAACGACACGAGGCGGTCGAGCGCCGTTTCCAGATCGGCGATCTTCTGGTCGCCCTTCGCCTTCTTCGCGTCGTCGACGGCCGCGCGGATTTCCGTTCAGGCCGCGGCGTTCTTTTCCATCATCGCCTTGTGGTCGCCCATGCCCTTCTGGCGGTGCTGCCCGCAGGCATCGTCCATCGGCAGCGCCACGGGCTCTTCTCCTGGGGCCCACGCGCGGCTGCAGTAACACCAGCAGGCGAGAATCATCGTCTTGAATCGAAACATTGGTTCGTTCTCCTTCCGCCGCAAATCTGGCGCGTGCACCGGAAGGCGCAAATGGTCAAGTGGATTAGCCTCGGGCTCCGGGCAAATGCCTCATTCGACAACGGGTTCCGCGGCAGTCGGCGAGGAACCGGACGTGTTCGGGAGCGCGCTTCGATCCGAAGCGCAGAATGAGGCGACCGCCCCCACGATGACCGCCGAGGCAGAGCGCGATCCAGGGGTGAGGCTTCTCACCCGCGAACACAGACGCCGAACGCGACCGCGACGATCGGATTGACAAGGCGTAGGTCAGGGACGCGGTCGAAGTCGGAGACCGTCGGGAGCCAGACGTAGGCCGAGAAACCAGGGATCAGACCACGACTACGATGAGATAGGCGAGCGAGGAGCGCGGAGCGCGCGGTGATCGCCGAGAGGTGGAGAACGCCCCCTCTCCTCCGACGAGTCCGCGATCCAGAGCGCGGCTCCGCCCGCGAGGCCTCCATCGCGGTCGCAAGCAGCGTCGCCTTCGGAAGGGCGCCGGCGGCTCAAAGCGAACCGACCGACCACGAGAGGCGGCAACCAGGAGCGCCCCGGCCGGGACGAGACTCACCGCGCTGCGTCTCGCGTTCAGGCAGAACGAGCAGCGCGATGCCGGCGAGCGCCAGCACCAGGCCAGCGAGCACCGCGAGGAAGGCCGGCGCCGCTCCTGCGCCGCGGAGAGCAGGACCATCCAGACGGGCACGGACGCGACGATCAACGCGGCCGGACGGACCTACCCGCTTTGCTCAGCCCACGAAACGAGGCCGTTGCCCCCAGGGCAGGAGGGCGCCGATTCCCGCGGCGGCCTTCCAGTTGCGGAGGTGGGAGCCGATGCTCCTCGACGGCGCGCGAAAGCGTAGAGGATGGCGCCGGCGACCGGGTGCCGCGTCCCGGCCATCAGGAACGGCGCGGGATCGTCTCGACCGCGAACCGGATCCCGAGGTACGTCGAGCCCACAGGACGTAAACGGCGGCGAACCCGCGAAGAGCTGCGCGCGCGACGGATGCTTCATGGTTCCAGTGTCCCTTCCCCGGACGGAATTGTCGGCGGAATCAGACGCGGAAAGAGCCACTTTCGAGGCCAGCCAAGGACCGGTCAACTCGCGGTCGGACGTGCGAAAGAGCGAAGCCGGGCGCTACTCCCTCGCGGCGCTCTTCCCGTACGGTCAGTCTGCCGACTTCGAGCTCGTGGATCGTCAGCCGGTGGATCCGTCCCGACAGGAGCGCGAGCCTTCGGATCGCGAATGAGGCCGATCGCCAGTGCTCCGATCGACATCGCGCCCACCGCGAGGGCCCCGGCGGCCGCGCCGCCGGTCCCGCCGCGAGCCGGGCGACCACGATTCCGTTCCCTCTTCCGCACGAGAACAACCCCGTCTTCTCATCGGAACCTCCGCTGTCATTGTCTCGCAGGGAGGGTGCTCCGCCCGCGTCAATATCCCGACGCGTATTCCCCTGCCATCGCGTCCAGCGTCTCGCCGGCTACCGCTCGAGGACTCCGATGCGCGCACCGCGAGCGATTGGAGAACCAGGCGATCCTCTTCGTGAACCATGTCGCTTCGTCGACGAGCGCGCGCCGCCTTCTTCGCCGCGTCCAGAAGTCGCGGGCTCCGAGAATGATCGCGGCCGGGCCGTCCTCCGGCGCTGTTGATCGAGTACGGCGATGAGACGATCCGCTACTTCGTGAGCGGCTGCGCCAGGATGACAGGCTCACCCGGAAAGTACGCGAGACGAACGGCCATCCGCAGAGTCGTCAGCGATGCGGGCGGCCCCCATCCCAGGCTTTCCAGGAGCCGGGCGATCGCGGGATTCAGGTGCCCGACGCCCACGACCACGATCCAGTTCGGTGAGACCGGTGTTCTCGGAGACCAGGGGAGGTCGCACGCGCAACTTTCCCTCGGCGTCACGTCGCTCGATCAGGAAGGAGCGTCGCGCCCCGGACTTCGCCTGCCCGCGATCGCCGTCTTCCACCGGATGACCGTGCCGTCCGGCTGCGACTCGACTTCCGGGGTCAGGACCACGCTCGTCAGCATCGCGCAGGGCAGCGAGTTCACGATTGACCTCGCGGACAGTGGTCCCCGGAGGTTCCGACGGCCCACGCACACGAGACCGGCATCTCCGGCCGTAACGGCCCCTTGCCCCACGGCGACTCGCGCCTGGAAGCTCGGACCGCTGCGGCGCGGCTGCGGTTCAGAGATGAGAGCCCGTCGGTGAAACCCAGCAAGCGCCATGTGCGTTTCCGCCGGTCACGCATGCGGTCCCCGTGCTCCGCCGGGATGCCGGCCTCGGCGAGAAGGCGCTTTCCATCGGCGCGAGGGCCGAGGCCGCAGATGGTCGGCGTGGTCGATTGCTGAGATGGACCGGCGAGGAGCCGGAAGCGAACATGCCGAAGCGGTGATGAGCGCACCGCCGTGGGGCTGCGCGGAAGCGCGAAGAGGCGCGGGTCGTCGATCGGGGCGTCATCGAGGAGGATTCTCTCCGCACCGGCGCGGAAGTGACAAAGCCGGGGCTGACGCTCCGACGCGATCGCCCAGGCGCCTCATGGCCTCCCACGCCGAGCGCGTCGGCGACGCGGTTGATGGAGTTGAACCACGACGCGATCAGCGTGATCTGGAGGATCGCGGTGTCGTCGAATCCAGATCCGCGCAGCCGATCGAGGTCGCGGGGACCGACTGCGTCGCGTCCCTCGTCAGCTGCGCCACGCAATCGAGCATCGCCAGATCCCGCTCGTCGATCGGCGCCTTCCGGTAGTCGGCGCGGAGCGCGGAAACCAGCGTCTCTTCGTCAGGGTCACCCGACGCAGAAACTCTGCGTGAGATTCCGTTCAATAGACGCATCGATTGACGAGCCGAGACGATCGTCGTGATCATCTCGTGCTGCCGCGCGCGAGCGGCAGATCGGGCGACATCTTGCACGCCGAACGTCGCGAAAGATGTGATAGACGCGTCAGAGAATCAGGCTTGTGCGCCCCGACGACCCCCGACATCTCGTCTTCGCGGCGGATCTCGGCGGCCGGAACCGATTCCGCGTACTCGATCCGGATAGAGCTCGCGCTGCTGCCAGAAAGCGCTCTGCGGGAGGTTTTCGTCCGCTTCCGCGACGGGAATGAAGAGTGCTTGATCCAGGTCATCAGGGGCCTCTCTCTCTCCGGCGGCCGCGCCCGGGCATCGCCGGCATTTCGCGGAAGGTGCGCAAATTTGGAGGGAAAGAGCGGCCGCCGTTCCGTGCCAGATCCGCGCCCCGATCGAGTGCAGTGCCTCATCGGCCTTTTTTGCGATCATGTCGCCCGACTTGACGCGGCGCCGAACCGCGGCCGGTCTCCCTCGGCGCTGGGTGTGTTCTCGCGGTGGCCGTGTCGCGCGGGGCGGCGGGCGATTCGCCGCCGCCGATCAGGAACAATTCCTGCCTCGTCGAGGAGGGCGTACAACCAGGACCCGGGGTCGTGCAGCACATCAGACCTTCATGCGCCTCCACCCGGCCAGGACGAATGGGCCCGCCACACATTCACGCAGGAATTGGCCCGGTACCCGGATCACGCATCAGTTGAGCTGCACCCTCGCGTTCCAGAGGACGGGCGTGGGACCCGCGCGCCCGGCCGTGGACGCCTTCCCGATTATCATGGCCGCCGGTAATGCCCCGCGGGAATGGCGGCCGACGCCGGTTCGCTTGCGCGCCGCGCGCAGCCGCGCTGACGCTCCCAAGGAAGAGCGGTAACGAGAAGGAAGCGGGACCGGCAGCGGTTCTGCCATCGGCATCCGCGGCGCTCGTCCCAGAAGTGAGCATCGTCCTTTCGGGCCGAAATGGGCGTCGCACTCGAACGCCGGCTGGACCATCGATGCCGTCGGCGAGGAGACGGAGCCGGCGACAAGGCGACGACGCAGGCCTTCAACCTCGGCCAGAGCTTCATCCCGGCTGAGCGAACCCGCTGGTTCAAACGTCTTCCCTCGAATCGGTCTGGATCGGGCGCAGAGGCGTGGACGGGGCCCGGACCGGACGATCGCAGGGCGATACGGGTTCCCCGGTGAACCCGGGAATCCGGTGGTCGCCACAACTATCCGAGCGGCCTCCAGATCGTTCCCGGCATCGCCTTTCCTCGGATCGGCTTCGAGTCCCGGTCACGGGCAGGAGAGAACGTGTCCCTCTACTCTCAGCTTCTCGAGGCGCCGGTGTCTGGAAGCCGCGGGAGCGGCGCTCAGCGTGCTCTTCCCCGATTCCCTGACGAGGCCGTGAGCGCCAATGGCATCGGAAATGGCTGTTGATTTCGCTTTGCCGGTGGATCAGGATCGTCGCCGCGCAGAAAAGCCGGCGGGGAACCGAAGTCGTGGCGTCTCGCGACGCGTCTCATCCATTCGGGGTCTTCCCGCGCGGGTCGACGCGGCGACACCGGGTACGCGCTTTTTCGCCGCCGATCTGGCAGACCGCGACGTTCGGTTTCGACCGACCGAAGACGCGTGGCGGCGGCGGGCGAAGACCGACCGTCACCCCGGAGGCCTACTACACGCGATACGGCAATCCGAACTTCACGGAAGCCGAGAGCCTGCGTGGCCGAGCTCGAAGGGGCGGAGGCCGCGCTCGTCACCGGATCGGGAATGGGGAGCGATCAGCCTGGTCTTCCTCGGCCTCCTCAAGCCCGGTGACCACGTCGTGGCCCAGCGGACACGCTGCGTCGGGACGGTCAAACTGCTCCATCACTGGCTTCCGCGTCTGGGGATCAGAGTGCACGCACGGTGAACCAGTCCGATCCGCAGAACGCTTCGGCGCCGCGATCCGCGGAAATACGCGGCTCCTGCACGCCAGAATCGCCGGTCAACCCGACGCTCACGCTGACGAGATCTCGCCGCCGTCGCGGCGCGATCGCGCGCGAGAGGGGTGCGACGACCTCCGCGTGGACAGTACGCCCGCGACGCCGTACAACCAGCGGCCGCTCGAGCTGGGCGTCGACGCTGGTCGTGCACCGCGCGACGGCAAGTCCCGCCGGCCCACAGCGACGTCACGGCGGGAGCAGTGGCGGGGAGGCGAGAAACGATCGAGCAGCTCGTGGCAGGCGTTGATCGTGTACGGAATGAGATCTCCCCACCCGATGGAGTCGTGGCTGCTGACACGCGGGACCGCAGACCTAGCCCACCGTTCCGGATGGAGCCGCCACAACGCCAACGCGCTCGCGATCGCCCGCTTCGCTCGGGGGCCGCGCTTCGAGATCGCCCGGTCCATTGCCTGGGCCTGGCGTCCCACCCAGCAGCACGACCTCGCCGCGCGACAGATGCACGGCTTCGGGGGAATGAAGTCGTTTTCGAGGCTCAGCGGAGGAAGTACGGAAGGCGCGCCGCGCGCGTTCACCCAACGCCTCTGGCCTCGCGCGCCGCGCCGTGAGCCTCTCGGCGGCACGAAGACTCTCGTGGCGCACGCCCGCCTCCGATGGTTTTTCCGCATCTCACGCCGGAGGAACGGCGGGCGGCGGGCTGTGCTGGACCGATCTGATTCCGTCGTGTCCGTCCGGGGGCTCGAGGACTGCCGGCCGATCTCGTGTGGGAGGACCCCCGAGCAGGCGCTCTCCGGGCTCGGCGAGCCGAGGCGCGAGGACGGGCGAGTCAGACGGGCGGCGACCGCACCGCGGGCGAGAGAGAAGCTCGCGCGCGGGTCGCCGGTGCTGCTCGAGGCTGGGAGGGTAGTCGGGTACGCGGCATCCTGGATTCGTGTATTGTTGCGGTCGCTTCCGGGCGAAATATAGTGTCGGGGTCATGAAGGCGGCGAAGGTCGTTCAGAAGAATTCTGCTCGGGCTGCCGGCCTTGCCGCGCTGATCGCGGCCGGGATCGTCGGCGCCTCGGATACGCGCTGTCGAAGGCGACGTGGCGCGGGGCCGAGGGCGATCACTTCGACGGGCGGCGATTCTTCCGCACGGGCGCTCCGCGGCTGGACGCGCACTTCTCGAAGCTCATTCGATTTCTCGCGACGCGAAGGCCGGGCGCTGGCCCGCACTTCCGGAAGCTGCCTTACGGTCGCGGCCCCTGGCGCGGGTGTCCGACGGGGCCTTGCGGGTCACGTTCATCAACCATGCGACCGTCCTCATTCAGCTCGACGGGGTGAATCTCCTGACCGACCCGATCTGGTCGGAGCGGGCGAAGCCCTTTCTCGTTCGCGGGCCCGAAACGCGTCCGTCCGCGCGGCGGCATTCGATTCGGGGATCTGCCGTCGATCGACGGGATCCTCACTCACGCTGCAACCACTACGATCATCTCGATCTGCCCACGCTCGTCCGGCTCCGCGCCGCACACCGCCCGCCGCGCGGATCATTCGCGAGTCTGGGACTCGCGCGATTTCTCGATCGCGAAGGAATCGGGGGCGTCACGGAGCTCGATTGGGGTCGATCCGGGCGGGTCTCCGGCGTCCCGTTGACTGCAGTGCCGACGCAGCATTTCTCGAGCCGAGGCAGCTGTTCGATTCGAACAGGACGCTCTGGTGCCGGGTGAGTGATCGGCGAAGGTGCGGAGCCGGGTGTATTTCGCCGGGGACACGGGCTACGGCCCGCACTTCCGGCGGACCGGCGACGAGCTCGGCCCCTTCCGCCTGGCGGTTCTTCCGCGGATCGGCGCTTACAGGCCCGCATGGTTCATGGGACCGGTGCACGAGAACCCGGCCGGGGCGGTCGCCGCCATGAAGGACCTCAGGGCGCGATCGGCGATGGGCATCCACTTCGGGACGTTTCAATTGACCGACGAAGGGATCTCGCGTCCCCTCGAAGACCTGGATGCAGCTCTCGCGAAGGAGACCCCCGGCCCGATTTCCGCGTGCTCGCCTTCGGCGAAGGCTGGGATGTGGCGCCACTGACTCCTGGACCATGTACCCGAGGCGAAGCCCGGGGCCTCGCGTCTCGAGGCGTCCGTCATCCCAGGTCGAATACCAGGATTTCGGCGGATCCCTTGCCGAGGAACTCGCAGCATCTCCTCGCCCGCTCAGCGGCCGCGACCGTCTCTTCGCTGATCTGGTGGGCCGGCCCGTGCGCCATGGAACCTCCTTCTCGCTCTCGGGACGTCACTCGACCATCCGTCCCGGTCTCAATATTCCCCCATGGCGTCGTCGGGATAGCAGTACAGCCAGCGTTCGCCGGGTTCGGCGGACGCGATGACGCGGGTGCCGGGTCGCGTGGGCGTGTTTCGTGGCGTGCCGGTTGGGGAGTCGTCGCAGCAGAGCGTCGTCCCGCACTCCTGGCACGTGCGCAGGTGGACCCACTCGGCCCCGATCTTCACGCACGCGTCGCATTGCCGGATCTTCGGGTGTTTGACGGTTTCGATCGCCTCGATGTGCTCGCAGCGGGGCCCGTCGTCATCGTCGGTCTCCCTCTCTATTCGCTCTAGGACCTGGTGCACCATGGAAATCGCGATCGACCCTTCGCCGACGGCGGACGCCACCCGCTTGATGTTGCCGCCGCGCACGTCTCCGACGGCGAAGACGCCGGGCAGGCTCGTTTCGAGGAGATGGGGCGGGCGGGCAGCGGCCAGCGCGCGGCGGCGAGATCGTCCGCGCGACAGGTCCGGTCCGGTCTTGACGAATCCTTTGTCGTCGAGCGCGACGACATCCGCGCAGCCAGGCCGTGTTCGGAACGGCGCCGGTCATCATGAGAAGACGTGTCGGATGTCGCGCGTCTCCGACGGTTCCGTCGTGCCTTGTCGCGCCAGCGCACGCGCTCGAGGTGCCGGTCTCGCCCTCGAGCGCGACGATTTCCGTCGATGTGCGCAGCTCGATCTTCGTGTTCTCCTCGATGCGGCGGATCAGGTAGCGGGACATCGTCTCCGCGAGGCCGCCGGAACGGACGAGCATGTGGACGCGCCGCGCCGTCTGCGCGAGGAACACCGCGGCCTGCCCGGCGGAGTTGCCGCCGCCGACGACGATCACGTCTTCGTCGCGCACACAGCTGCGCTTCCACGAGCGTCGCGCCGTAGTAAACGCCGGCGCCTTCGAATCGCGACAGGTTTTCGAGCGGCGGTTCGGCGGTAATCGCGCGCCGGTGGCGATGATGACGCGCGCGCGCCGGCACGCTCGAGCCGTCGCCGATCTCGACGGCGTAAGGCCGCCGTCGCACGCGAGCGCTGGCGCGCCCTGGGCGATCGAGCATCTGGGCGCCGAACTTCAGCGCCTGCGTGTAGGCGCGCGCCGCCAGCTCCTGTCCCGAGATGCCCGGTCGGGAAGCCCAGGTAGTTCTCGATCCTCGAGCTCGAGCCCGGCCTGGCCGCCGGGCGAGTTCGACTCGAGCACGAGCGACATCCAGTCCTTCGACGCGCCGTAGACCGCCGCCGCGAGTCCGGCCGGGCCGGCGCCGACGATCGACGAGGTCGCGCACTGCGCGTGGATCGATCGTCTGCGTTGAAACCGAGGCAGTCGGCGATCTGCTGCGTTGCGTCGGATTGCGCAGCACGGCGTCGCCGCGGCAGATCAGCGACCGGCACATCGGCGACGCGACGTCGGAAGCGATCGAGCAGCGCCTGGACGTCCGCGTCGCGATCGAGGTCGATGATACGTGATATGGATGGCCGTTGCGCGTCAGGAACTCCTTGATGCGCAGCGTGCCCGGCGCAGTGCGTCGAGCCGAGCACGACGACGTCGCCGAGTGCCTGCGCGATCAGCTCCACCCGGCGGAGGATGAACGCGCGCATCAGGATCTCGCCGAGCTCGGCATCGGTCTGGACGAGCGCCATCACCTGGAGTGCGGTCGAGCTCGAGGACTTCGCCGGGGAGCACGACCGGATGAGCGCGACGCCGCGGCCTCCCGAGAGGATGCTGACCTCTCCCGTGAACATGCCGGGCCGGACGATCGCGATGAGCCGTTCCCCCTCCATCAGGCCCGAAGACGCACGATCTCGGCCTCGCCCTCCGTGACGACGAAGCCATGAACATCGCGCTGGCCCGGCGCCACCGGGACCTCTCCCGGCTCGGTTCGGCGCCGCCGGGCGTGCGCGGCGATCCGCGCGATCTGCGCGGGCGCGAGAACGGGGGAACATCTGTTCGAATCTTCGGCCGGGAGCCGGTCGGTGGCGGGGGCCCCTGTTGTTCGTGTCGGCCATCGGTTTGCGCGTTCCATTCCGAGAATACACCCCGTCCGCCGCGCCTCGCGGTCGGCGCCCGGGGAGCATGGGACGTCCCGGCGGGCGGTGAACCCTCAGCTATCTCCGTAGACCGGGATCGCCGCCCTCGAGACCAGACGGGCGTCGTCGCTGCAGAGGAACAGGACGACTCGGGCGATTTCCTCGGGCCTGGGCCATTAGAAAAGTCCGCCTTCGGCATGGCTTTCCGGTTAGCCGGCGTGTCGATGATGCTCGGCAGGACCGAGTTCGCCCGCACCCCGGTGCCTTCAGGTCGGCGGCGAGCGAATCGATCAGGGCGACGGCGGCCGCCTTCGAAGCGGCATACGCGGCGAGGCCGGCGGCGTGATCGAATGCGGCTCGCGCGGCGACGTTGACGATCGCCCCGATGTCGCGCGCGCGAGCATCTCCGGAACGACGCCTCGCGCGAGTGCGTGGCCGGAACGAAGGTTGAGGTCGAGCATCCGGTCGAGAAGCGACGCGTCTTCGCTCCCGCAGGCTTCCGCCGCCGTACCCACCGACCGCATTGACGAGAGCGTCGGATCCGCCCGTGGCGTTCGACGATCGCGCCCGAACGAGCGTGCGAACCTCATCCTCGCGAGTGACGTCGATCTTGTGTCCAGGAGAGTCGCGACGCACTTTCACCGGCCACCGCCTCTTAGCTCCGCGAGCTCCGTCTGGTCCCGGTAGGTCGCGGCCACGCGATCGCCGCGCGCGAGAAACGCCAGGCTGACGGCGCGCCCCAATCCTCCGATGCCGCCGGCGACGAGCACGACGCGTTCCGGACCGCCGAGGTTGTCGTTGCGCATCGGACACGTCGCCTTTCGGTGCGGGCCCGAAGCCCGCCGACGGAATGATACGGGAGTGAGCCGCACGTCGTCGGGCACGACTTCCGGTCACTGACCTCTCCCGGAAAGGGCGTGGATCTTGCAAGCTCTTCGGCGGAGGTGCGACGATGGCGACGACGTCCAGTCCCGTTGTCTCGGAATCGCTCGCCGGGCATGAACACTTCGGTGGAAATTCAACGAAGGTCCCACGGCGGGAACCGTGTACGAGCACGCGTTTCGCCCGACGGCACGGTCGTCTGGCGGGACGCGCGAGCGCGGGCGCCCGGGTCGAGGCGGAACCCGGCGAGAGGTCGAAAAGGGACTCCTGCGACGAAATACGCATCTTTCGAGGTGGCGCCGGGCACACACCTGGTCCTACCTGTCGGAATCCGGCTACACGCTGACCGTAGCGCTGAATTTCGACACGAAGCGATGCCGGGGATCGCGTCCAACGAGAAGGAATGGTGACCCGCTGACCGGATCCTGCGAGCCGGGCTCCTGACCGCGAAGCGCGTCCGCGCCGATGAACCCCGCGTAGACCAGCGCGGGGATCCAGCGCAACATCCGCCAGCGAGGATCGCCTGGTTTATCGCCGGTCGTATCAGAGCGGCCGGAGGATCGCTCCGATATCTCCCGCGGCGCCGTCGCCGCCGGAGGGTCATTTCCACTTTCCTCTTCCGCGCGTTTCCGCCCGCATCCGCTGCATGGCGTCGGTTTCCCTGGTCGGAGAAACGCCTTTCCCGGAACGGGTCGGCTCGCATGTGGTACCCGTTTTCCTCCCAGAATCCCGGAGCGTTGACGTCCATGAGCTCGGAGCGCGCACCCGCTTGGCGCTCTTCCAGAAGTAGAGCTTCGGGACGACGAGCCGGCACGGCCCGCCGTGCTCGGGCGGGAGGATCGCGGGCCGTCGTGCATCGATCGCGAAGCAGCACGTCGTCGTGCAGCAGGTCGGACAGGGCGACGTTCGTCGTAGCCGCCTTCCGGAGTGGACCATGACGGCGACGGCGGCCGGAGAGGCGCGTACGCGGCGGAAGATTTCCTGGACGGCCACTCCCTCCCAGGCGTTGTCGAAGCGGCTCCAGCGCGTGACGCAATGGATGTCGGACGTCACCCGGACGCGGGGAGCGGCCAGGAATTCCTTCCACGTCCAGGAGACTCCTCGGCGACGAGGCCGTGAACGCGAAAGGTCCACGTCGCGAGATCCGTGCGCGGAGTGTCGCCGTGGAGGTCAGGACCGGCCACTTTTCCGTGAGGACCTGCCCGGGCGGCAGGCGTCCGGCGTCCGTATCGCGCATGATGGGCGACAAGGATACCGTACGGGCTGGCTTCGCCCCTTCGAGAGGGAGAAGGCGGTTATCGTGTATTACTCGAAGGGGCTCAGCGGCCGGTCAGCGGCCGGGCCAGCCCGCGGCGCAGGGCGTCGTCGATCACGAGATCGAGCCGGGATTCCGCCTCCTTCTCGAGGACTTCCTCGCGTTCGTCGAGGATGCGTTCTTCCCTGTCCAGTTCGCGCTGTTGTTCCTCAGAGCCCGGAGGCGCGTCTCGATGTCTCGGCGGCGCTCGTCGAGGCGACCTTCGTCCCGCGGCTCGGCTTCATCCGCGTCGGCCAGGGCGTCGTTCTCGCGGTCCAGCGCCTCTTCCTCCCGGTCCAGCGCACGATCCCGTCTGGCCAGTTCCTCCTGTTCCGGGCGGAGCGGTGCGGAGCGAGATCGAAGCGCATCGCTCCCGCCTCGTCGATCACGGCGCGGTCGGAAGTCAGGTACTCCCTTGCCGCTGCGCCGGAACCAGAGAAAGTCGTCGGAGAAGCGGGATTGAAGGGCGTTGGTGTCCGGATCGACACGTTCATGCTGCTGTTACCGCCCGGGTTCGCGAAGCACGTAAGCGTTCGCCCCTGGAAGGGAAATTGGCTTCGCCGTCTTTCGCTCCGTGGGCAAGCGCCGGTGCGGCTCCGATTCCGAAAAGACAGACCGCCAGCATGCGGCGCGATCGCCTCCCAAGTAGAGATAAGGCTTGTTTCCGGCATCGTCAACCCCCTGTTTGCAGAGACGCCGCGACGGTCGGAAGGTTTCGTTAGGGTACGGTCAGCGTCGTGGTCTGGCCGTCCGTCACGGATACCGGATAGCTCTTCGGCCCGTCCGGCCATTGGACGGTCAGCAGGTAAGCTCCCGGCGCGATGTGAGGCGGAGAGTGAGCGTCTGTCCGGCGAGGGCGAACTGCGGGTTGAAGTTGTAGGCGTTGTCAGAGCCAGGTAAAGCCTCCCGCCGTTGCGAGCGAGGCGGGCGCTCCACGTGCGCGGCGTCAGTGCGGATGTCGATCAGACCTCCGGACGTGAAGGCGATGTTAGGGGCGCGGTCGGGATCGCGACAGTTCCCGCCGGCTGAGCGCGTAGCCGCGGGCGAAGAAGTAGGCGACATAACTTCCGGGCGGGAGCTGCGGGATCTCTCCGCGGCCCGTGGAATCGAGTGCGACGGGTCCTCGAACGCGACGCCGCCCCCCGGCGCGAAGAACAGCGCTTCGATCGAGGAAAGGGGAAGGCCGGTCCGCCCGTCGAGGCCGTGGACAGTGATTCCTTCCGATCGGGTGAGGGGATCGTGACGTCGGTGTTCGCATCGCCGAGGGTCGCCGGCTGGGTCTTCGTCTGCCAGCCCGGTCTTCGATACGAAGCTGGAAATCGCGCCGAGGCGCAGACCGTCGAGGTCGAAGCGCCCCGACGTATCCGTCGTCGAGCGGCGGAATGGCCCGCCGAGATTCGGCGCGGCGCCGTTGTCGGCCGTCACGGCCGCCCCGGAGACCGGGTCGTTGGAGCCCTGCTCGACGACGAGGCCGGTGATCGCGACAGTCGGCAGGTCGATGTCGAGCGAGGTGTCGCCGGAGATCGAGACTCCGGTTTGCTCGTGCGGCGCCGAGGCTCGGAACCGGAACGAAGGCTCGACGCGCGCACCAGATAGTCGCCGTCCTCGAGGCCGCCGATCGAGTACCGCCCGTTCTCGTCCGTCGTCGCGCGGCCGCTCGTCGGAGAGTCGCCCCGGCGAGTCTCGGCCTTCACCGAGACCGACAGATCTGAGATTGCGGCTGTCCTCCCCGCGTCACGGTCCCGGAGCAGCGTGCTCCCGGCGCAGGAAGTCGAGATCGACCTCGGCCCAGGTGGCGTCTTCGGCGATCTCGGCCGCCTTCGTCAGGCTGCGGCTTTCCGTGCTCCTGACGAAACCGGTCACGTTCACCGCGCCCGGCGGCGCGCCGTCGATCTCGTAGCTTCCCGATGGATCGAATCGCCGTAGAGCGTTGAAGCCATTGGCGCCCGAAGCATGAACGCGCACGGTGGCAATTTCGGCGGGGGACAGCCCGGTCACCTTCCCGAAGATCACGGCGCCTGTCGGAGCGAAAGCGTCACTCCGGACGCGTTCTGCCCGGCCGCGACGATCACGTCCGCGCGGAAGCGAGCGGCGGGCGTCGAGAGCTCCCGGTCAGGCGATACGTGCCTGCCTTCAAATGGTCGAAAACGAACTCGCCCGAGGCGTCGGTCGCTCCCTGGATGCCCCCGAAGCTTTCCGCGCCGAGGGTTTCGAGATCGACGCTCCGCCGGGCACGGCGCTGCCGATCCAGTGCCGACGAGGTGGCCCTCGATCCGAGCCGCCGCCCGTCATCCGGAGCACGACGCTCGTATCGCCGCCCGTCGCGACGTCGGTGGACGCGGGCATGTGGGCGTATTCCTGCGCCGTGACGGTGATCCCTCGTTCCCGGAAGGCCTGTGAGCTCGAAGCGTCCCTGGCCGTCGGTCGCCGGTCTACGTCCCTCTCCATCATCCGAGACCATGGTGGCGCCCGTTGGGCAGCCGCGTGACGTTCGAGGTTCCGGCCGGCGCCCAGGGAGGCGGTCGCGGCGGCGATCGGCGTCCCGCTCTCGTCGTCGACGACCGTGCCTTCGACGCGCGCACCGCGTTTCAGCCGGATGACGATCCCGTCCTTCGTCTCGCCCGGAGCGACTTCGGCGTCTCCGATCGAGCCGAGGGCGTCAACCGTGCGCCGCGTCGCCGTCAGGGTCCATTTCCGAGGCAGCGCACGCTGCTCCGAAGGTTCCGTCCGAGGATTCGTAGGGGTAACCCGCAGACATGAAGAACATCCCGCCGGTGCGGTTGCGCGAGGAACCGACGCCGATCGAAAGAGCCGTCACGGCTGCCATCGAGGAGGCGTCCTCTCCACGCGGCCGCGGATCACACCGTCGGATGTCGGCAGCGTGACACGACGTCCTTCACAGGGGCCTCGACGGTTCGCATCGACATCAGTATCCCGATGCGAACGCCGCCAGCCGGAGCTTTGCGCCCGCCGGGAAGGTCGCCAGTCGGGAAGAGCGCCGTCGGGTCCCCGTCTCCGTCGTCTCGTTGATCGAGGCCAGGTTTCCGTTGACGGTCGCGGCGATGACCGAGCTGTCCCGCGCCGTCGCGCACGAAGCCCTGCTGATCGCTGCGGACCGGGAAAGGACGATGTCGGGGATGGGCTTGCCATCGCCCGGGACCTTCACGCCGGAGAGAGATTTTTCAGAATGGCCGGAGTGGCTCGCCGTGAACCGGTAGGTGCCCGCATTGAGGTGGTCGAAGCTGAACTTTCCGGAGGCGTTCGTCAGGGACCGAGTCTTCGTCCGAACTTTGCCGCCCGGGAACAGCGGAACCCGCGGCGACCGCCGTTGACCAGGTCCGTCGCGCATTCGACCTTCGCGTTGGCGATCGGCTTTGACTGCCCATCCACGACGCGGCCCGACGCGGACACGCCGCGGGAGAGTGTCAGGGACGCGATCCCTTCTTCTTCTCGCCCGGACGCACGCGGACGCCTTCGGCCAGCGCGGGCGCGAATCCCGCCGCGGTGGCTTCGATGCCGACCTGGGCGCCGGCCATCGACGAAGATGGCGAAGTTCCGTCCTTCGCGCTCCGCACGGAGGACGCGCCAGGGCACGCTCGGGCACGCGGGCGCCGCCGACGGGGAGATTTCTTCTCGTCCATCACCCTACCCTCGATCGTCGCGAGCGGCACGAGCGCGATCTCCACACCGCTGGCGGCCGCCGCGGTGACGTCGACGGGGCGGAACGCGGCGGAGGCGTAGCCGACCCTCCAGGCGGATGGAGCGCCGCTCCGGAGCCAGATCCACCTCGAAACGCCCTTTCGATCCGTCGCCTACCTTCGGTCCCGCGTTGCCCGAGACCGATCTGCGCGCGGGCGATCGGTCTCCGCGTGATCGCGTCGATGACAGACGCCGGTGACACGCGCGGCGGGTGGTTTGAGCTCGACGCGGGCTACGTCGGCGATGGACGCCAGCGTGGCGGCGCGGAATCCGCGCCGGACGCGACGATCGTCTCGGGGTCGCGGACGCTCCGTTGAGAAAGGTTCCGTCGCCGGCGGTCTCGACCGCGTGTCAGAGCCGGAGGCGAGCGCTCCGGCGCCGGGGATCCGTCAGGGCGGCGAACAATTCCGGAATCCGGCGGCCTCGGTCGAGGCGGATCGTCTCGAGCCGCCGGCACGGCGATCCCGGTCCAGAGGATCGGAGTTGTGCGCGACGGGAACCCCGGCGCGACGGCCTGGATGCGGAAAATCGGGAACGCGGCGGACGGCGCCGTGGAAGCGCACTTTGCGCGTCGGTTCGAACGGTCGTAATCAGGATCGCGTCCGGAGTCCTCGTCGCGGTTGTCGGCACGGACCGTGACCCAGGCGCCCACGACTCCCGGCCGGAAGAATCGACGACGAGGTCCGGCCGAGGGGTGGCGGCGCTGAGCTCGATGTCATCCAGATCCTCCGTCCCTCCCGGCTCGGGGTCAGGTTCACGATTCCGGAGGCGAGTCCATCCGCGGAGAGCGCGAGCTCGTAACGTGCAGGCGGGAGCGCAATCGAAGCGCCCGTCGCTCCCGGAAGACGCCCGCCCGGCACTCCGGCGCGCTCACTTCCGTTGTCCTGGAGCCATTCCCGCGCCGCGCCTCGTCGATCCTCGACGCGGGCCACGAGGCCGCTCCCGCGGCGGCGGATCCGGTCGCCAGACGATTCGTCCGATGACCGACCTTGCCACGCGGCCGCCGTGGAATGCCCGGAACCGCGGCCAGAAGAGGCGCAGGCCAGGAATTTCGCGAGCACGCATGTTGCTGTTTCCCAAAACGAAGCCGGCTCGTCGATGGTGTCATCCCGGAGGGCGCGGGCCCGAACAGAGCGGGCGCCCCGGAAGAGATCCCCCTCTCCAACTGGAGAGGGGTAGAGAGGCGCAGGTCGGCGCTACTTGACCCGGGAGTACGTGAAGGTGTCGCTTTTGAGCCTGGGCGCCCGTCTTGCATACGTCCAATCCTGGGAGGAGCCTTGTCTCCGGCATGCTGGGCGTCACATGGTCCATGTGGGGCGCGTCGGGAGAAGCGAGATTGGTGGCGTCCACGAACGTGAACGCCGATCCGGCCCGCTCACCCCGGCGGCCGCGCGCGCGCATGCGCGGCTGATTGTATTGCATCGAGCGGTAGTGGGTCATCATCACGCCGTCGCCGTCGGGTGCGTACATCAGAGATCATTTCCTCGACCTGGCCGTTGGGTGCCCGTCGGCTTCAATCTCTCCATCAGCGCCGATCCGTCGGAGACGAAGCGTTAGTAGGAAACGAGGACGGGGAGTTCCCTCCTTGCTTCGTTCCTTCCAGTCCCCGACCAGCGCGCCGTCATGCGCTGGAACGTCGCGTTGACGGGCATGCGCGGAGGCATCAGCCTCCTTCCTGCGCCAGGCCACGGAAAGCCGGAGAGCGGCCGCCGCGGCCAGAATTGTCCCCGGAAACTTCCTCGCTGATCTCCTCCTCTTTCTTCGCCTTCCCGATGAGCGGGAGGGCGTGGGTTGCTTCTTCATCGTCATCGCTCCGGCACGCGCGTCCCGCGACTCGGCCGCGGAGATATTCCCGCCAGCGCGTCGAGGCGCGCCTCCCAGAAGAGACGGTACTGGTCGAGCCAGGTCGCGGCGGCGCGCATCCCGCCGGGCTCGAGTCGTGCAAGCGATGCTCGCGGCCGATCCGCCGCTTGCGGATCAGCCCCGCTTCCTCCAGGACCCGCAGGTGGCGGGAGATCGCGGGGAGCGATACGGAAAAGGGCCGCGCGATCTCCGAGACCGTGGTTTCGCCGAGGCGCCAGCCGTGCCAGGATCGCCCTTCGCGTCCCGTCCGAGGGGCGGCGAACGCGGTGTCGAGGTGATGGCAGATAGTTAGCCATTGTGTTAAGTATCAAGCCGCCGACGGACCGCTGTCAGGAATTCCACCGTCGGACCGAAGCGGGGCGGTAAGATCGAGAGGCGGAAGGAGTTCGAACCATGGGCAAAGTCAGGGCAATTCCGGAGGGGTTACCACGCGCTCACGCCGTATCTCATCGTGGACGGCGCGGCCGCGGCGATCGAGGTTCTACAAGAAGGCTTTCGGCGCCACCGAGTGTGATGCGCATGCCGGGTGCCAATGGGCGGATCGGCCATGCCGAGGGTCAAGATCGGAGACTCGCACCTGATGCTCGCCGACGGGGATCCCGCGATGGAGCTACCGCGGGCCGAAGGCCGGCGGAGAACTCGATCAGCCTGCTCCTCTACGTCGAGAACTGTGACGCCGTCGTCGATCGAGCCGTCAAGGCCGGCGCCGAAGATCACCCGCGCCGGTCGCCGACCAGTTCTACGAGGACCGGACGGGGGGGATCGAGGATCCCTTCGGACACTCCTGGTATGTCACGACACACGTCAGGGACGTTTCCGAGGAAGAATGCGGCGCGTCATGGAGGAGAAGTCAGCGCCGAGGCGGAAGCCGCCGCGCGCGCGCAAGTAGCGAGGGCTAGCTCCGGAGCCGTCGTCGCGACCGCGCTCAGTTCAACCGGCAGCTTGAGCGGAAGCAGCGCGCGGGCGTCAGGAAGTTCAACAGCGCCACGAGCACGGCGATGTCGAGCCGTCCGTAGGCGACAGCGGCGCCCACGGCGCCGAGTCGACAGATGCTCGCACGGTCGGTCGCGGTTCCGTGCACCGACGTGCCTTCCTTCGGGATGTCACGCTCCGCCGCCAATGAAGCCGATGCCGGTCATCAGGCCCTGCAGGGCGCGGAGGTGCGTCAGTCCGCTCGAGCCCTGCACACGCTGCGAAGCCTCAGCATGTAGGCGCAGCTCGCGAGCCGCGACGATCGGGAAGGTCCGGATGCCGAGGCTGTGCCCCTCGCGCTCACCCCTGCCAGCCGCTGGGAAGAGCGAGGAGGTACGCCAGCCCATCTTGGCCGAGGTCTCCATGAAGTTTGAGGTGCCCAGATCCATCAGCGCCATCGCGAACCTCCGGCGGTCGACTCCGATGATACGAGGCGGGCCCTTCCCTTGTTCGATCGGGTCGAGATTTCGGGCACAATCGCCCGGCGAAATGCGAGTCGAACGCCTTCCCTCCGGAATCCGACGGCGCTAGGCCGGTTCCTCCCGCCTGGCATTTTCGCGAGGTGCATTCGACGCTCGTTTCGGCGCCCGCGATCGCGTCTACCGCGCCGTTCTCGACGTCACGCCGGGAAATCCTCTTCTTTCACACCTTCGTCGCGGTCCGGCGTCTGGGCCGGCGGATTCCCGGGGATCCACGATCCACCGCCCGGAAAACCGCTGCTCGCCGTCGCCGCCCGCACGCAATTCCGCGTCGCTGACTGGCAACCTCCGGAGGAAATCGCGATCGGCACGATTCTGGTTTCACCGGAAGGTCGCGCGGCGACACCGCCGGCAACGCGCTCGAGTTCAGGCGGCGCGGCTTCGATCGGGAGTGGCGCTCGCGGCGATGAATTTCCGCCTGACGAACGCTGCCGGGTACGCTGCTCGTCACCGAGACGAGGTCTCTTCGCGCGTCGAGAGACGTTCGGAGGCGTTTCATCTCTACTGGCTCGCGATCCGTCAGGAGCGGGCTGATTGCCGGATGTGGCTCGGGCATCCGCCGCCGGGCGGAACGCCGGCGGTGAGAGATCGCGTCTTTTCGAGTGGGTGCCGAGCGCCGCCGCGACGCTCTTCGGGCCAGTTCCATCGGCGAGAGATGCGTGCCGTCGATGCGCTCCAGCCGGGCGCCGGGAATGGCGCAGGTCATCGCTTCCGACTTTTCCGGCGGGGTGATCTCGTCTTCCAGGACCCGACCACGACGAGGACCGGAGCGCCGCGATCGAGGACAGCGAAGGGAACGAGTCCGCGCGGTCGCGCATCGAAGGAAGCAATGTCGTTTTCGACGAATTCAGTTCTGGCGACGGACCATCAGCGCGCACGCGGCCGACGAGCGCCCGGGGTCAGACGCCCCCGCCGGGAAAGCAGGCGCGGGATCATCGCCTCGAAACGGCCCCCGGCCCCATTTCCCGGAGCGGTCTGGAGAGAGCGGTTCCGGGCCTCGCGCGTCTCGGGCGCGTCCGGGCCGGCCTGCGTGTCCACGAAAGCGGCCGCGCGACGGCGCTGCGGTTTCTGACGGAGAAGCTCGAGGACGTACCCGCCCATCGAGGAAGCCCGCGACCGCCGCCTTTCCGCCACCGCCCTCGATGACCGCGGCGATCCACCGGGCGTATTCGGTCATCGTCGGCTGCATGGGGTGCGGGGTATCGCGTCGGGACGGAAGGTCGGGACGCAGCACGCCGGAACCGCTTCGCGAGCCGGTGGGACACGTCCTCACATGTCGCCGTCGAGCGGGTAACCATGGATCAGGACGACGAGCGGGCCCGCACCCTCACGCGCACGAGGACGTTTCGAACTGGTAGCTCGCCCTCATGCACCACCGGCACGGTGTGCGGTTCGGAAGGGTTCTGGTCGCTCGCCGGCGGGGGCGGAGGCGGAGGCGGGGGCGGGGGAGTCTTCGCATTCGGCTTGTCGCGCCGGCTTCTTCGAGTTCTCGTCGGTGCTTTTCAGAGGGAGCCGACCGCCCACCGGCGACCTCGGCGCTGATGCCGCGCTCGGTGCGCTGCTCATATGACGACCGCCGAGTTGCTTAGTGTCCGTCTTGTCGATCTTGACCTTCAGGCCGGGGGACGATGGTCTCCTCCCGGGCGACTTCCGATTCCTTGACCGTGAGTACCGCTTGTCGAGCGTGGTAAAGCTCACCATCCGTTCTTGTGCTTCGGCGCCGCGGATGTCGCGCAGCGTTCGCCGGACTTCATCGTCAGGAGCACGTCGGCGGAGATGGGAGAGGCGAGAAGCAGAAGGACGGCGATCCGGCCGAAAAACCTCATTTGCGATTGTACGCCGATCGGAGCCGGGCGGCGAGATTCGCCGGACGATTTTCGCGTCAGCGAAGGGGAGACGCACGCTGCGCTCGATTTCGGGAACGGTCATCCAGCGATCGCGCGCGCCGCGCCAGCGCCCAGCCCGATAGATCTCGACCCGAACGCGGCGCCCGCGATCGGCTGACCGCGGCGACGGGGACTGATTCCGCCTCCGGGAACCGCCTGGCGGGAAGCGCGTTCGCGCGATGCGAGCCGATCCGCTTCCTCGCCCGGCAGCTCCCACGTACCGGCGAGCCATCAACGCCGCCGCATCAGGATCCGGCCGCGGGAGAAGACCGCTACGGCGCACCGGTAGAACAGCCGGAGGAACCGCGCGCCCGGGCGGGCCGGAAAATCGCCCGTTAAAGCCGGAGGCGCGGAAGCCCGGCAGAACGCCGCGACAGGGCAGCTCGGGCAATTGGGATCGCGCGGCTGGCAGATGGTCGCAGCCGAGGTCGAAGATCGCGGCGATCGAATCGGCGGGGCGTGCCGGCGAGATGACCTCGCCGAGCCGGGACGCGGGATCGTGTCGCTCGAAAGGCGCCCCGAAACGACGCGCCGGATGTTCGCATCCATCGGCGGCGTATAGACGCCCGAAGGCGATCGCGGCGACGGCCTGGAACATGTAGTCCCCCTGTCGGGGAGCGCGCGCGCAGCTGCGAGATCGTCGGGCAGCCGTCCGCCGTGGCGTTCGACGACGGATTCGCCGCGCGATGCAGATTCCGCGCGCGCGCGTAGTAGCCAGTCCCGACCAGGCGGCGAGAACGTCGTCCAGGTGTGCCCGCGCGAGCGCCGGATAGTCCAGGAAAGCGTCGCAGGAAGGGCCCGTAGCGGGGAAGCTTGCGGTCTCGACGGTCGTCTGCTGGAGCATGACCTCCGACACCCAGATCGCGTAGGGATCCTTCGTGTCCCCGCCAGGGAAGCTCGCCGCTTCTCGCGGTCGAACCAGGCGAGGAGCTGGACGAAGCCGACTCGCCGCCGGGGCATCGGGCGGCGATCGTAGCAAGGGCCGCGGGCTGCGCTCCGGAGCCGCCGTGACAGACCGCCAGCGCCGCCGCCCTTGCCCACGAGTCGCCGGGGCGAGCCGGTGAGCCAGGCGCTCGAGGCGAATTCGACTTTGGGTTCCCCAGGCTATATCCGCTCGAACGCGAGTAGTTCCCGGGAGCTGCCGAACGTCCGCGCGCACGGATCGCTTCTCCCGAGGCGGTGACATCCGGGCGGCGCGCGGCCGGCGCCGTCCGGAGACCACGACCTCGCCGGTCGGCGCGATCGGCGAGTCCCCTGCAGCGCGTCGACCCGGAAGGCGAGAACTCGACCGGAACCCCCGGCGCGACGCGGATCCGGGCCCTGGACGAGGAAGCGCGTCTGAGGTCTGCGACGCGGAGACGGACGAGGAGCGTCGCGAGTTGCTTCCGCACTTCCATCGCAGCTGATCGCCAGGTGGAGATGTCGCCGTGGCTCGCAATCCCGGGAATGCCGCTCCGAGACGGTCACCTCGCTCCTGCTGGGTCAGCCCGGGCATCCATCACGCCGTCGGACGAGAAATCAGCGGAGGGGAACCGACCGTTACGCCGGTCATTACCGCACGCGGTAGCCACGTTCGACGTCGAGTCGACGAAAGAGGCTTGACGGGAGAGAATCGTTGAACCCGACGTTGGAGAGGAATCCGTTGCGTTCGGGTTGAACACGAGGAACTGGAGCGTCGAGGGCTGGAACGTGAGCACGCTCCCGGAAAAAATGCCGCCGTGATCGTCGGATTGACCCCGGTTCGAAGACGTGCGCCGCACCTGCTCGGCGTTGGTCGACCTTCTCGGTGTTGAGCGCCGACGATGATCCTCGTTCCCGAGATCGAGACGGACGCCCGAGCAAGCTTTGCCGAGTACTGTCGTCGATCCGGTAGATCTTCGCCTTATTCACCGACGTCGCCCGACCAACCCGCCGGGGGCTTCCGGAAGATGAACGCGCCGCCATCATGATCGGAAGATGGAGGACCGTCAGGCCAGATTGCCGAGGACAGTCGTCCGTTCGAAATCGCGGCGGCCCATCCGAAAGCGACGTTGGTATCCGGATTTTGTTGTTGGCGCTGGGGACAGGAGTGGGGGCGTCTCGTTCAAGCTCCCCGACCGCGATGGAAGGACGTTCGAAGACGTAGGCGACTTTGGTCGTTTCACCTGAGAATTCAATTCGCCAAAGGCAAGCTGGGCTGGTGGCGACCACGGTGGTGCGTCGATCGCCACGGCCGGCCGAATTCCGCAAATGCGCTCGGACTCGAAGGGAGGAGGCCGGCGGATTCCGTAGGCGCGTGCCGTGCCACCCGCTCGAGGGTTCTAGAACGCGAACACATATTACCCACCAGAATTCAGTTGGCGTCCACGGCGGTTCCGCGAGCCTCCGACGACCACCTGTCCCGAAGGCCCGACCGACCACTCCGAGCAGGTCTCCATCGCTCGGCTCCCGCGAGAAGGAGCGCGGCGGGGTCGACGGTTTCAGACCAGCCTGCCTCAGGCCTGACGAACGCGGATGCCACGGAAGAGACGCCGTCGCCGTTCTTGAAAAGGAGCTCGCCGGCGGCGACGACATCCCGAAATCGAGACCGAGCTCCCGAGCGCGGCGGGGCCCGCCGAGAGATCCGGGTCGACGAGGCGCGCGTTTTCCGATAGCGTCCCGTTCCACCCGCTGTTCGGGCGTTTCAGAAGACGTAGACACGCCCTTCTGGTTTGGCGTTTCGCCGACCGCCGCTCCGGCGCACCGACACGGCGATCGATCTCCGGAGATCGAGACAGAGCGCCGGAGTGCGTCGTCCGCCGCACCATCGGAGGAATCGGTGGCGGCCTCCGACCACGTCCCGGCAGAACGAACGAAAACGCGTGCGATGCCAGAGACGTGATCACCGAGGGTGATGACCGGCTGGCCGACGACGGCGTCACGTCGCCGTCCACGCGACGACGCCCGACGCCAGACGAACACCGTCGTCCGCCGAGCCGTCACGGCATGCGAGGAGTCTGCGCGCTGCGTTTCAGTGATCAGGGGCCGGCGTGGGCGCGTCACGCCGAGAACGCACGATTGCCAAGACCCGCGAGGATGATGAGTCGGTGGATTGGAACGCGTATTTCCCTCCTTGGAATTCGTCAGCGAAGCATCACCACGCATTTCGGCTCGATCCTGCCGTCCCGGTTGAGGCTGCATCGCCTTCCCGATCACCGGTCCCCGGTGCCCGGCGACTGCGGAGCTCTCATCGCATGACCGGGGATCGACAGATGGGGTGCGCCAGGAGGTCGCCGGGGACGAGATTGGCCTACGTTTTCCGCAATGACCCGGACGGGAATCGCGCCGGACGAGCGCGACCGGCACGGTCGAGGGCGCCGCTCGGATTCGCGGCGACCCCTCGACGCCCAGCCGGTCGAGTACACGCGCGGCGACCGCCGCGTCGTTGGCGCTGCAGATTTCGACTTTGCAGAATCCCTTCGGGGCCGATCGCGACGAGCGATCGCCGGGCTCAGGTCCCGCCGGGAGGCGGGGCGATCTCGGCGTAGTCGATCCCGTTCAGGAACAAGCTGCCGTGGGCGATGGCGTCGCTCGCCCCCAGAGTGATGATGAAACGGAGTGTGCTGTCGCGCGATACCGTTGCCCCTGAGGGCGTCTCCGGTCGAGGCATCATTTTCGGCCGCGATCGTTGGCATGTGCGTTGGTGTTGTTGCGTCCACCTGGGCTCCGCCGGAATCCACCACCGAAAGACCGGCGTTCACGCCACTTCGGCGAATCCCGCGTCGAGAATCACTCCGTTGGAGGCATTCGTTGCCACCACGGTGCGCATCGCTGCCGTTGTTGGCGGTGGCGAAGAGCGCGACGCTGCCATTGCTCGTCGTCGAGTTCACGCGCAGATCGCCAAAGATCCGTTCGGCACAGCGCGTCGCCGCCGAGGCGCCGATCGTCACGCCGTGGCCGAGGGAGCTGACGGCGCGAATTCCGGCTCCGCTGGTGCTTCCTGCCTCGACCCCGGAGCCGGTGTTGCTCGTGCCGAGAAGACCTGCCGCACCGTTTCCCCGTCCGACGACCCCTGGATTGACCGAACTGTTCGAGGTCACCCTCAATCGCTGCTGCCCCGCCCGTGTTCGTCAGCGAGAACAGGGCGCTTTGCCCGACGAGACGGAGTTCGTGTAAGGGAGCGTCAGCCCTCCACCGCCTCCCGAAGCCGCGATGGTGAGGGTCTGGCCCGGGGAGTGATCGTGACGTTCGAGCCCGCCGAGAGGTTGAGTGCGCCGTGGAAGCAATACGTAACTG
>ERZ1370068.10195-contig-8912_pt1 | contig 38888 bp, 41 predicted proteins | sample MGYA00561227_ERZ1370068 | MGnify/ENA primary metagenome ERZ1370068 (study PRJEB38410, sample SAMEA6850437) | metagenome | study: Metagenomic assessment of the ecological functions of the soil: analysis of the soil microbiota associated with the...
TTACGTATTGCTCAAGGCCTTGAGGATCTCGTCGTGGCGTCGAGGTCGGGCAAGCGCTGGGAGCCGTCCCAACGCGAGTAGCGGGCTCGACGGGCGCAGCCCGCCGCCGCATCGTCGGCGCGGGGACGCGGCCGGCGAGGTCGCGCGGGTCGGGCGAGTAGGCGGTCATCGCGAGTGGACGCGGTCATTGCGAGAACGCGGTCACGAACGAACGATCACCGGTGGTAGATCGTCCCGCCCGGGATGCGGTCCTTGTTGAGCCGCCGGGCGAGGTGGAGGCCCTCGAGCAGGAACTCGACGGCGGACGCGACGACGGCCGGCTCCTCGGCGCCGTCGGTCACGTCGAACGCGCCCAGCCGGTCGACCGCCGTCGTGCAGCCCGGGCACCTCGCGCATCCAGGTGACGTACTCGCGCGACGGCGTCCGATCGCCGGTCTCGACCGTGAAGCCGTCCTCGAACGCCTCGACGACGCCTTCGAGGTCGTCGAGCGAGACGTAGCCGGCTGAACGTCGCGTACAGCGCCTTGGTGATGAGCCGCTCGACGATCCGCTCCTCGGGCGCGTCGTCGCCGACCGACTCGAGCTCGACCTTGCCGACGGTCGAGGCGACCACCGCGCCGAGGTCCGACGACCGCGGGGCGCCGACGGCTCGCCGAGGCGGACGCGCCCGCTTGAGCGCGGCGGCCTCGAGGACCTCCGTGTTCGCGACCGACACGCGGACGCTGACGCCGGAGCGCTGGCTGATCTCGGGCGAGCGGCGGGCCAGGTGGGTCAGCTCGGCGACGAGCTCCTCCATGAACGGCGGGCACGACGACGGTCGGGCATCGCCGTCCTCGGCCTCGAAACGCGTGCTTCTCCTGGCGGACGATCGCCATCTCGTGCTCGAGCGTCCGCGGGTAGTGGGTCCGGATCTGCGACCCGAGGCGGTCCTTGAGCGGCGTGATGATCCGGCCGCGCGAGGTGTAGTCCTCCGGGTTGGCCGACGCGACCACGAACAGGTCGAGCGGCAGGCGGACCGATGAAGCCGCGGATCTGGACGTCGCGCTCCTCGAGGATGTTGAGCAGGCCGACCTGGATCCGCTCGGCGAGGTCGGGCAGCTCGTTGATCGCGACGATCCCGCGGTTGGCGCGCGGGATCAGCCCGTAGTGGAGGGTCAGCTCGTCGGACAGGTAGCGGCCCTCGGCGACCTTGATCGGGTCGACCTCGCCGATCGAGGTCGGCGATCGTGATGTCGGGCGTCGCCAGCTTCTCCGGCGTAGCGGCGGTCGCGCGGCAGCCAGTCGATCGGCGGTCGCGTCGCCGTCGCGCTCGACGATCGCGCGCGCGGCCGGGCTGACCGGCGCGAACGGGTCGTCGTTGAGCTCGCCGCCGCGCGACGACCGGGAGCCACGCGATCGAGGAGGCCGACCAGCAGCCGCGCCATCCGGGTCTTGGCCTGGCCCGCGCTCGCCGAGGAAGACGAGGTCCTGGCCGGCGAGGATCGCGTTCTCGATGGCCGGGACGACCGAGTCCGTCGTAGCCGACGACGCCCGGGAAGATCTGGCCGCCCGGCGGCCAGCCGCGTCGAGGAGGTTCGGCGCGCAGCTCCTCCTTGACCGTCCGCGAGCGCCAGCCCGGACGCGCGAGCTCGGCGATAGTCGCAGGAGGTCGGGCATCGCAGGCACCGGTGGTCCTGCCACGCTGGCGGCACGGCGGGTCGTGGATGGTCGGTAGCGCGGCGATGGCGGTCGCGAGACGGACGGCGTCGGCGTCGGTGACGCCGGCGTCGGCGAGGGCCGCCAGAGAGGCCGTGGCGGCGCGCTCGACCTCAGCCTCGAAGTCGCCGCGGCCGCGACCGACGCGCATCGCGAGCTCCGGGTGATGCCCCAGCCCGAAGTGCTCGAAGGCGTCGTGGACCGGGGTCCCAGGTCGCGAGCACGGCCGGCCCGAGCCGCTGGACGTGACCGTGCATGTCGCGCGACGATCGGCCGGACGTAGTGCGCGGCGACCACGCCGGCGCGCCGTCGACGACGCGACGCGCAGGATTAGACCACGCCAAGCCGCGAGAGCTCGTCGTCGTCGAGCGCTGACTGGCGGGCCACGCAGCTGCGTCGAAGACGTCATCCGAGCAGTCGGCGTGGATCGCCGTCGCGCCAGGCCGTAGCCGATGCGAAAGCGGCCCGGATCGCGATGTGCGCGCCTGGCGCCCCAGGTGTAGGACGTGCAGATGGTCGGACAGCTCCGGATCAGGAGGATCGCGTGTCGTCGCGGGCGGGACTCGGCGGCGACCCCGGTCGCGGGTGGCCGGCGACGGCGGCCGCCGGCCAGCCGAGCTCGGGCGGCCTGTGGCAGCCAGTCGAAGGTCTCCGTCGCCCCTGCGAGCTCGACGGTCCGCATCGCCGGGCGGCAGGAAGTCGAGGAGCGCGCTCAGGAGCGTGGTCTTGCCGGCCCCTGGGCCTAGGCGGCCGACGACGAGGGGGACGCGTCCTCGATCGAGCACCCACAGCGTCGCGGCCAGCTGCGCGTCGAGCGTGCCTGGCCGAGACCAGCTCGACGATCGAGCGCGGCGTCGCGCGGGACGTGCGGAGGGCCCACCGGCCCCGGACGGCGAGCGAAATGGCCTCGGCCTCCTGACGGGAGGGTACGGCGGGGTCCGATGGAGCGTCGGACCGTGGGACGCGTCGGCCCGACCCCGCACGGGCGTCGGTCGCGGACGAACCTGATCGGCGGTACCGGTCAGCGCTCGGCAGCAGCTCGACCTAGCATCGCCGACCGATGGCACTCGAACTGCCACCCAGCCGCTCGACCCCGGACGCGTCTCCCGACGACTCGCGACGCTTGTTCGAGCAGGGCGGCGACCCGAAGTGGCGTCTGGTGCGCTCCATGCGTTCCGCGTCCGCGGGCCGGGATTTCGAGCGGCGGCAAGGCGCGGCACCGACCGGCGCGGGAGCCGGGCGGTGGTCGACGTTACGGCCGACCTGGGAGGGCGAACGCGCGGGCCACGCGCCTGGACTCTGGCCTACGACGGTGCGGCACGGTCGTCGGCTGGGTGAGCGTCTCCGGCCCGCGCGAGCGACTACGAGCGGCTCGCACTGGCGTCGACGGTGCCGGCCGCCGCGTCGACGACACGCCCAGGCCTGGTCGATCGTGCGTGCTTTCTTGTCGTCGGGCGCTCGGTCGCGCGGTCGGGCGTATCGCGAACGCGCTTGCTCGGCGGCGCGGATCGCGCTACGCCCGGGACCACGGCGCGACGACGCGTGGAGGCTCATTTCCCGGTGGAGCATCGCCGAGGGCGCAGCGGATCGCGTTCGGCCGAACGGCTACATGGGGCACGCCCGCCGACGTTCGAGCGGGCCGGCTTCAGGGTCGTGGTGCGCCGCCCGGCGCCAGGCGGCACGGTCCGCGACCCGGATCGTCCGGCACGGATCGCTCCGGGCGCACGCCGGGGAACGCCGTTTCCTGATCGCCTTACGTCATCCGTCGCGGTCCGCGCAGCGTCGTCCGTCCACGGGATTGACACCGACGCGACCTGCGGGGCCGTAGACTGCCCGCCGGGCATGGCCTGCCCGACCGCGGGCATCATCGTCCCCCCCTCGGACGGAAGGCGGCTCGGATATGTTGATGCAGCACGCCCTCCCCGCGCTCGGCCGCCCGATCGGCGCCAGTGCGCTGACGGGAGATCTGCGCCCATCTCGAAGCCAGCCGCAGGCGGCAGGACCGCCTCCGACGAATCAGAGCCGTGGGCCAGATCGGGCCCCCGGCTTTTGATGCTCTCCTACGCCGCCCGGGATGAACCGGGCGACGGAACCAGACCGAGTACGAGCCGCGAGGCCCACCCGACGCAACGTCGGACGAGGCCCGCGGCTCTGCTGTTTCACCCTCCCACCGCCAACCACCTGAGTCCGAACGTGACCGCCATCCTGACCGATCAACCGAAGACGACATCCTCTGACCCCGCCGGTCGCCGCGGCCACGGCTGCGGCGACCACGGCGGTCCCCGCCCTGCTCATCGAGGGTGTCAACAAGGCGTTCGTGCTCGGCCGGCAGAAGCGACCGACTGGTCGCCATCTCGCGACGCTCGATGCGCCTCGAGCGCGGCGACATCCACGGGATCCTCGGCGCGAACGGCTCCGGCAAGTCGACCCTGCATCCGCCTCGATCAGCGGCCTGCTGACGCTCGACGAGGGCCGGGTCGAGGTCTTCGGCCACGACATCGCCACGCGACGAGATGGCCGTCAAGCGGCTGATCAACCGGGTCAGCGTCGACGCCGCCTTCTTCAAGAAGCTCAGCCCGATGGAGAACCTCCTCTTCGCGGCCCGTCTCTACGGCATGGACGGCCGGCGAGGCGAAGCGCGAGGCGATCGGCGATCCTCGCCCGGCTCGGCATCTGCGGAGAAGCGGGTCGGCCGGCCGATCGAGCAGATGAGCCGGGGCATGCAGCAGAAGGTCGCGATCGCGCGAGCGCTGCTGACGAGCCCGACGCTGCTGCTGCTCGACGAGCCGACGACCGGCCTCGACCCGCGATCGAAGCTCGACGTCCAGGCGTTCATCGAGGAGCTCCGCGACGACGCACGACGCGACGATCGTCCTGACGACCCACGACCTGGCCGAGGCGGAACGGCTGTGCGGCCGGATCACGATCCTCGACGGCGGCCGCGATCGTCGCCGAGGACACGCCGGACGGCCTCAAGGACCAGCCGAGTCCGCCCGGACCGCAGGCACCGCATCGCTCCACGACGTGTTCATGACCTACACCGGCCGCTCCTCGACGACGACGTCGACGAGGACGAGGCCGACGACGAATCCGACTGAAAGGAGGTGATAGCAATGGAAAACCAGACCTCTGTACTCCGCTGGCCGCTGTGCCCGGCGAGCGGACGCGCGCGAGCGCGAGATCGACCGCCGCGGCACGACGCCCGCCTGGTCAGCGCGTGCCGCGTCGATCAGTCCGCCAGGCCGTCGGACGGTCCCCGTCATCACGTTGGCGCGAGGCTGGCCGGCGGAGCCCCACTGGAGCTCGGCCCGGTCCCGCTGAGGGTCGGGCCGGCTCTCCCGATGGAGATCCGCCATGTTCAGTCGTCGCCCATGAGCTGAAGGCCTCGTACGCCTTCATCGAGCGCAACTTCTTCCTGACTCGCCGCTACTGGGGCTGGGAGACTCGCGTTCCTGGTCTATTCCGGTCGCGGGCGCGCTGTCGATCTCGCTCATCGGTGCCGACGCAGGGCAACGCCGAGCTGCTGCTGTCGCTGATGATCGGCGCGATCTTCTGGAACTACCTGTCGGTCGTGTTCAGCTGGATCGCCGAGACGATCGCCGTCGAGCGCTGGGAGGGCACGCTCGAGTACACGATGATGGCGCCGATCCGGCGCTGGTCGCAGCTGCTCGGCTCGGTCGTGCTACGCGATGGTCTACGGCCTCGTCCACACCGTCGCGTCATCTTCATCGCGCTCGTCCTGTTCTTCCGCCAGCTCGACCTTCGCGGCGGCGAACCCGGCGACCGTCGTGGCGTTCATGCTGCTCGGCTCGTTCAGCTTCGTCGGGATCGGGATGATCGCCGCGATCCTGCCGCTGCTCTACGTCGAGCGCGGCGCGCAGATGACGTTCGTGCTCCAGTCGTGCCTGCTGCTGTGTCAGCGGCGTGTACTACTCGGTCGCGATCCTGCCGCCGACTGGATGCAGGTGCTGTCGCGCCTGTCGCCGGCGACGTACGTCCTCGACGGCGTCCGCGCAGGCCTGATCGACGGCACGCCGGTCACCGAGCTGACCTACCACGTCTGGCCGCTGATCGTCATGGGCGCGCGTGCTCATCCCGTTCGGGCTGTGGGCGTTCGGCCGCGCCGAGCGCTACGCCAAGCGCACCGGCAAGCTGAAGCGGGTCGGGTAGCGGGATGACGGCAGCAGATGCGACCCAAACACTGCTCCGCACACGGCCCGCGTGGTCGCCGTCCACAGCGGAGACGTCGATCGTCCGCGGGTCGGACGGGAGCCGATCGCGCGGCGGCCGTGTCCGGCCGCGTTCCGGTTCGAGGCGCTCGCAGCGTCCGACTACACCCGGCCGTAGGCGACTGGGCGGCGCTGGCCCTCGTGACGGTGTGCGGGCGGGCCCGATGACCTGACTGTGATCGCCGCCGCCCTTCCTCGCCGATCGGCGTTCGTCTCGCAGCGCGGGCCGACGCGAGCCGGCGGCGGTCGGCAGGCCACCTCGCCGACGAGCAGGTCCTGGCCGCCAACGCGTCGGTCGTCGCGTTCCTGGTGGGCTCGGTCTCGATCACGACTTCAACGCGCGCCGGCTGCCTGAGCGCTACCTTGCTGTCGCCTGGCCGAGCGGCGTGCGGCCTGTCGTCGTGCTGGAATCAAGGCGGACATCGCCGTCGACCTCGATGCCCGCCTCCTCGAGGTGGGAGTCGGTCGCTGCCGCCGTGCCGATCGTCGTGCTCCGCGCTGACCGGCGATCATCTCGCGGGATCCTCGCCCTGCACGCCGTGCCCGGGCCAGACCGCGGTCGTCCTGGGCCCGTCGGGCGTGGGCAAGTTTCGACGCTCGCGAATGCGCTTCCTCGGTGAGACGGCGCCAGGCTCACCGCGGTTGCCGTCCGTGAGGATGACTCGCGTGGTCGCCATACTACGTCCCACCGCGAGCGCCAGCCCGGAAGCTGCGCATGGCGGCGCCTTCCTCATCGACACGCCGGGTATCCGCGCGCTCGAGATCGCCGGGGCCGACGACGCGCGCTTCCCCGATGTCGCATCTCGACGACATCGCCGAGCTCGCTCTCTCACCTGCCGTGGTTCAACGATTGTCGCCACGACGGCGAACCCGGCTGCGGCGTCCGGACGGCCCTCGACGACGGCCGCCTGAGCTACGAGCGGCGTTAGCCAGTCATCGCAAAGCTTCGAGCGGGAGCTCGCCCAACGCCGAGCGCAAGTGTCGACGCGCGGCCGAGGCCGAGCACCCCGCAAGCGCTGGAAGGGGATCCACAAGGCGGTCGCACGCCACATGCAGGACAAGTACCGGGAGGCGCTCTGATGACGGCGACCCCGGGACGTCGCTCGCGCTCGACGGAGTCCACGACATCGACGGGCTCCGCTTCGCCGGCTGGCGGCGGCATGGCATGTAACAGCCATGCTCGGCGTCGATCCTGACAAACCCGACCGGGGCGCTGGGGCTGTACTCAGCGCCTTCGGGCCCGAGGTCGGCCAGCCGGGCGGAGACCTTCGCGGTGGCCTTCGGACGGATGAGGTCGGTCGTTCCGAGGGACCGTGGCATGATGACCGGACGCGTTGAGGATCCGGTCATGCGTTCCTACCTGATCGTCGCCAACCAGACGCTGACGAGCCGATCGCTGGGCGATGCGATCACGGCCCGACTCGTCGACGGACCAGTGCGGACCCACGTGGTCGTGCCGCTCAGCCCGGTCGGTGGCCGGCTCACCTGGGATGAGCAGGAACTCCCGTGCCGTGGCCCGATCCCGCCTCGACGAGGTGCTCGCGCGCCTGCGTGCAATGGGCGCCGAGGCAGACGGCGAGGTCGGCGATCGCGACCCGGTGATGGCTGTGCGCGATGCGCTCCGCGACCGCGAGGTCGACGAAGTGATCGTGTCGACGCTGCCCAAGGGCCTGTCGCGCTGGCTCGGCGAGGACGTGCCGAGTCGTCTGCGCGACTCGGTCCACGTGCCGGTCGTGGTGGTCACGCAGGACGATCCTAGAGCGGAGCAGCCGGCCCTCGTCGCGGACGAGCTCGAGCCACGGCCGCTCGCTGGCCGATCGTCGTCGTCGGCGCCATGGCCCGGGAACACTCGGGTGCCATCGTCCAACGTCAGCAGACGGGTCAGTGACGCCGCCATCGCGTCGGGGTCGCCACCGGGCAGGTCGACGCGACCCCAGCCGGCCTGGAACAGGGTGTCGCCACTGAAGAGCAGTCCCTCGTCGCGCTCGAGGAGGCATACGGACCCCTCGGTATGGCCCGGGTGTGGAGGACATGCAGGCGGATCTCGCCAAAGCGGACCTCGTCGGCCTCCGGCGAGATCGACCGCCGGCACCGAGGGCGGGATCTCGAACGGGCATACACCGGCTGCGGATGGATCAGTCGGTCACGGTCGAGCGGGTGGACCGCGATATCGGCACCCGTGTGCTCGGCGACGCTCGCGTTGTCGCCGATGTGGTCCCAGTGGCCGTGGGTCGACACGATCAGCTTGAGGGTCCAGTCGCGCGCGGCCAGCTCGTGGGCGATCCATGAAAGGCACGGCATGGCCGTGTCGATCGCGATGGCCTCCCGCGAACGCTCGTCTGCGAGGACGTGAACGTTCGTGGCGAGCGGACCGATGACCCGGTGGAGCCGATCCATCGCCCGAGTGTGGCAGGCGCGGCGGATGCGCGTACGATGGGGTCGGAGGTCAGCGCGTGTCGGCACAGCACTCGGTCAAGTTGGTCCCCTGGGACGATCAGGCTTTCGTCCGGGCGTACGAGGCGGCGGCGGCCGAGCTGGCCCACGATGGGCGTCAGCCTCGGAGCGGCCGGACGCTCGGTGAGTTGCAGCGCCGCTTGCGGGGCCAGGGTTACCTCAACGCGACGTGCTACGCGAGCGGAGCGTGGACCTCGCGCTGGCGCGCCGGTCACGCTGCGTGGTATCGCGAGACGGCGATGCACCGGTCCCGCTGCAGCACTAGCCCGCTGCAGCACTAGATCGCTCGGCGCCGGGACGTGTCACGTCCTCGCGCAGCGCGCCCTGCATCCCCAGGTCGCGATAGCCCTCGCAGACGAGCGCCGGCAACCGGGCGATCCCCGCCAGCTCATCCGGCGAGCGCACCAGGAAGTGGTGGGCATTCCAGCGCCCATCGAGGTACGTGTCGATGCGCTCGACCCAGGGAGCGTCGATGGTCCGCGTGAGCGCGACGTTGAGGCGGACGCGATCCCGGAGCACGACCGCACCGTGAGCGAAACCGTACGCGGCCCATGATCACGATCCGCGTCTTCTGGCCGATCACCTCGGACGGGCCACAGCGCTCGATCAACGCGACATACGCGTCGAATGCCGCGCGGGCAGCCGGGGTCGAGCGAGCGAACATCGCGTCCAGCGACATCGTGACGCACGAGTGCGCCATGTTGACGCCGACGAATGCGTGACCGCAGCGCGGGCATCGCCACAGGGGCCGGTCCGCGGCTGGGGCCCTAGGTGCCCAGGAGGAGGGCGCTCACGCCTGCCGGTCGCGCGAGGATCCGCAGGGCGCGCGGGCGATCGGCAGCGGGCCACCGTCCGGATCCATGGCCGGACGGCGGGGCCGGTCATGTCTCCAATCGTTCCTTCATGCACGTGAAGGTCTCGCCCGATCATCTTCTGCGCTGTCCCTTCGATCAGCCGGGCGCCGACGCTGGCAAGCGGTGCCCGCCAGGTTCACGTCGGCCGACCACGTCATCGTGGTCCCGCCGGCGTCACCATCGGTGAGGCGCATCTGCGCGGTCGCGTCGACCGCGCTGCCCGGCGCCTGACCATGCGCCTTGATCGTCGCGTCGTCCGGCTCGTGCAGCTCGGCGAACTCCATGTTCACGACGAACCGCGCGCTGATGAACCCGACGCCGACCTTGGCGGTCGCCTTGAAGTGGGTATCGTCGATGACCTCGGATCGTCTCGACGCCGGGGCCGCACTGGCCCACCTGGTTCGGGTCGATGACGAACGCCCAGACGCGATCGCGGGGTGCAGCGATGTCGACGGTGCCCTCGAAATGCATCGGTCCTCCGGTGGAGTCGTTCGGTCGGATCGATCAGTCGCGCATCGGCGGTATTCACTCGCGTTCAGGTACGTAGCCGGCTCCGCGGATGAAGCGGGTCCGGCAGCCGATCGAGCAGAACGCGTAGACGATACCTGTCGTGCTCGGCGAGGTGGCGGGCGTGGGCCGGGTCGACGGTCATGCCACAGACCGGATCGACCAGCACGATGTCGTCGACGACCGGCTGGAGCGTGATCGATCCGGGCAGGCCGCCGGCGACGGTCGCCGGGCCGGCGACGCGACGAAGTCGGCGCGGCCGCGACGGACCTGGACGAGCTCGGCTGAGGATCGACAGCGCGACCTCCTCGGCCGTCTCGGCGCCGATATCGATCCCGGCCGGCGCGCGAAGCGCGGCGATCCGCTCATCGCCGCACGGTCGCCTCCTCGCGCAACCAGTCGCGAAGGACGGCTGCCCGGGTCGGGACGCGACCAGCCCGACGTACGACAGCCTCGCGGGTCAGCGCCAGCAGCCGACCGCCTCCTCGTCCCAGATCCCTGGCTCGCCACCACGACGTACGGCGAAAGCTCCGGGTCGAGCCCGCGGATGTCGCGCCGAGCCGATGGACCCGGACACGCCGGGAAGGACTCGGCGTCGGCGATCGGGTCGATCACGCGTGACCCGCCAGCCGGCCGCGGTCCCGAGGCTGGCTAGCGCGCCGGCGATCGGGGTCGTCCCGATCGACCCACAGATGCGGCGGCAGGCGAGATGCGGCTCCACGTAGATCTCCAGCGTGCCCCCGGAGTGGCAGGTCATGACGAGCTCGATGACGCCGTCGCCGCGACGGCCCTCGGCCGGTCCGTCCTTCGGACAGGCGGAGCAGCCGCGGCTGGCCGTCGCCGAGCGCGCGGAGCGCCTCGCGGACGACGACGGGCTGGGCGCAGCTGCCGCCGACCCAGCCCTCGATCGTGCCGTCCGGGATGGACGATGCCGCTCGCCCCGGGCCGCGCCGAGGTCGGTCGGGCGACCGCCACGACCGTGGCGACCGCGAACGGCGCGACCCGCCGCCTCGAGCTCGGCGGCTCGGGCGAAGATCGGACGCGGTCATCGCGACGCCGGCGGGCTAGTTGATGCCCTTCTCGTGCAGGATGGCCCACACCTTCTGGGGCGTGATCGGGATGTCGATGTTGCGGACGCCGAGGTGCCACAGCGCGTCGACGACCGCGTTGGCGATCGCCGGCGGCGCGCCGACGGTCGCCGACTCGCCGACGCCCTTCGCGCCGATCGGGTGATGCGGCGACGGCGTGGTCGGTCTTGTCCGGTCTCCCAGGCCGGGCGTCTCGACCGCCGTCGGGAGCAGGTAGTCCATGAACGTCCCGGCCAGGTTGTTGCCGTGCTCGTCGTAGGTGATCTCCTCGTACAGCGCCGGCGCGAGGCCCATCGTGAGACCGCCGTGGATCTGCCCGTCCACGATCATCGGGTTGATGATGTTGCCGCAGTCGTCGACGGCGACGAAGCGGCGGATCGTTGACCTCGCCCGGTGCCCTTGTCGATGTCGACGACGCAGATGTAGCTGCCGAACGGGAAGGTGAGGTTCGGCGGGTCGTAGTAGTCGACCGCCTCGAGGCCCGCCTCCATCCCTGCGGGATGGTTCGTGTAGGCCGCGAACGCGATCTCCTGGATCGTCTTGAACCGGTCGGGCGAGCCCTTGACGCTGAACTTGCCGGGCTCCCACTCGAGGTCGTCCTCGAGCCGCCTCGAGGAGGTGCGCCGCGATGCTTGCGCGCCTTGGCCAGGATCTTGCGCGACGCCATCGCGGCGGCCGCGCCGGCGGTCGGCGTCGAGCGGTGAGCCGTAGGTCCCGAGCCCGTACGGCGCGGTGTCGGTGTCGCCCTCCTCGATCTTGATGTCCGCGACCGGGAAGCCGAGCTCCTCGGCGATGATCTGGGCGTACGTCGTCTCGTGGCCCTGGCCCTGGGTCTGGACGCCGATCCGCGCGATGGACCTTGCCGGTCGGATGGACCCGGATCTCGCAGCGAGTCGAACATCTTGATGCCGAGGATGTCGAAGTCGTGCGACGGGCCCGGCCCCGACGATCTCGGTGAAGCTGCAGATGCCGATGCCCATGAGCTCGCCGCGCGTCGCGCTTCTCGGCCTGCTCCTTGCGCAGCCCGTCGTAGTCGATCATGTCCATGGCCTTCTGGAGCGCCGCCGGGTAGTTGCCGGAGTCGTACGACCAGCCGGTCGGGCGTCTTGTACGGGAACTGCTCCGGCTGGATGAAGTTCTCCATCCGGAGCTGCGCCGGGTCCTTGCCGATGCTCGTGGGCGAGGATGTCGACCATCCGCTCGATGGCGTGGACGGCCTCCGTCACGCGGAACGAGCAGCGGTAGGCGACGCCGCCCGGCGGCTTGTTCGTGTAGACGCCGTCGACCTCGACGAACGCGTTCGGGAAGTCGTACGAGCCGGTGATCACGTTGAAGAGCCCGGCCGGGAACTTCGACGGGTCGGCCGCGGCGTCGGTGTAGCCGTGGTCGGCGATCGTCTTGACCTTGAGGCTCGTGATCTTGCCGTCCTTCGTCGCGCCCAGCTCGGCGTGGATGTGGTAGTCGCGGGCGAACGAGTCGGCCTGGAGGTTCTCCGAGCGGTCCTCGATCCACTTGACCGGCTTGCCGATCAGGAAGGACGCCGCGACGGCGAGGACGTAGCCCGGGTAGACCGGGACCTTGCCGCCGAACCCGCCGCCGATGTCGTGGGTCTTGACCCGGATGTTCTGCTCGGAGATCGGCAGACCGGCGCCGCCGCGACGAGCGCGATGACGGTCCGGATGGCGTGCGGCGCCTGGCTGGTCATGTGCAGGGTGAGCTGCTGGCGGACCGGGTCCCAGTCGGCGACGCAGCCGCAGGTCTCGATCGAGGCGACGTGGATGCGCGGGATGTAGATGTCCTCGCTGACCGTCGACCTCGGCGGCGGCGAGCGCCGCGTCGGCCTTGGCCGCTCTGTCGCCCGACTCCCAGTGCCAGATGTGGTTGGTCTGCTTGTCCGGCCGCACGGTCCGGGCGGAGGACGAACGCGCCCGGCTCGATGCGCCTTGTAGCGGGTCGACGATGACCGGCAGCGGCTCGTAGTCGACGAGGACGGCGGCGACGCCGTCGGCCGCGGCGTAGCGGGTCGTGGCGATGACCGCCGCGACCTCCTGCGACTGGTACATGACCGTGTCGGTCGGCAGCACCATCTGCATGTCGCCGGCGAGGGTCGGCATCCAGTGGAGCTTGTAGCCCTCGAGGTCCTTGCCGGTGACGACGGCGAGCACGCCCGGGACCTTGAGCGCCTCGGACGCGTCGATCGACCTTGATCGTCGCGTGGGCGTACGGGCTGCGGACGATGTCGAGCCAGAGCTGGCCCGGCAGGTTGACGTCGTCGATGTACTCGCCCTGGCCGCGGATGAACCGCGGGTCTTCCTTGCGCTTGACCGGAGTGGCCCATGCCCCCGATCTCGGGGCTGGTGCTGGGCGCTGCTTCGATCGTCATCGTCGTCATCTCCCCGCTCAGCCGGCCGCGACCGGCTCGGCCGTGACGCCTGGCCTTCCGGGTCGTCGGCCGGACGGTCCGCTGCCCGCGTCGAGCTGGCCGTGCCTGCTGGATCGCCTTGACGATGTTCACGTAGCCGGTGCAGCGGCAGAGGTTGCCGCTGATCCCCTCGCGGATCTCGGTCCTCGGTGGGTTTCGGGGTTCTCGCTCGAGGAGCCAGGCGGCCTGCATGATCATGCCCGGGGTGCAGAAGCCGCACTGGAGGCCGTGCTGGTCCCAGAACGCCTGCTGGAGCGGGTGGAGGGTCGGCGCCGTCGGCCATCCCCTCGATGGTCTTGATCTCGGCGCCGTCCGCCTGGACCGCGAGCATCGTGCAGGACTTCGCGCTCTCGCCGTTCGACGTGAACGGTGCACGCGCCGCAGTTGCTCGTGTCGCAGCCGATGTGGGTGCCCGTCAGCCCGAAGACGTGTCGCGGAGGAGGTGGACGAGCAGCAGCCGCGGCTCGACGTCGGCCTCGTGCGGCCTCGCCGTTGACCGTCAGCGAGATGTGCTGGGTGGTCATCGTGGCGCTGCCTCTACGCGTACGCGAGCGCGCGTTCGACCGCGCGTGCGCAGCGACCGAAGGGTGAGCTCGGCGACCATCGCCCGCTTGTAGTCGACGGGACCGCGAACGTCCGCCGCCGGGCTCGCCATCGCGGCGGCCGCCTGGGCGGCCGCTCGGAACACCTCGTCCGACGGCCGCTTGCCGACGAGGAGGGCTTCCGCATCGGTCGCCGCGAACGGCGTAGCCGGACGCCCGTCACGCCGATCCCGGCGAGCCCGATCGCTCCGCCGTCGCCGAGCCGGACGACGGTCGCGACGCCGGCGGTGGCGAAGTCGCCGACGCTGCCGCTCGAGCTTGACGTAGCGCGCCGCCCTGGCGCCTCGGGCCGGCGGCCGAAGCGGATCTCGGTCAGGACCTCGGTCGGCTCGATCGCGGTCGTGAACGTGTCGAGGAAGAAGCTCGCGTGCCTGCGATGACGCGCTCGCCGCGCGCTGCCGCGGCAGACGACCCGGGCATTCGCGGCGAGGAGGGCGGCCGGCCAGTCGGAGGCCGGGTCGGCGTGCGCCACGGAGCCGCCGATCGTGCCCCAGTTGCCGGACCTGCGGATCGCCGATCCCGCCCGAGACGTCGTGGAGGAGCGGGTAGCGGTCGATGATCTCGCTCTCGTGGATCTGGCGATGCGTCGCCCGGGCGCCGATCCGGAGCTCGTCGTCGGTCTCGACGATGCCGTCCAGCCCGGTCACGTCTCGGATGTCGACGAGGAGCGCCGGCTGCGCCAGGCGGAGCTTCAGGAGCGGCAGCAGGCTGTACCCGCCCGAGAGGATCTTGGCGTCGCCCTCATGGTCGGACAGCGCCCGGAGGACGCCGTCCAGGTCCGGTGGCCGGACGTACTCGAAGGGTGCGGGAATCATGCGCGACCGTCCTCCTCCACCCCGACGAGCGGGGCGTTCACGGTCCCGCCGTCATCCCCCTGGGCGATCGGGCTGCCTGATGTCGACGATCGGGCCGGCGGATGGCTGCGCGGGCGTCCGTTGTGCGCGCGATCCGTCCGGGGTCCGCTGCCGGGAGTGCGTAACGCCGTTGAACACCCAACGTTCAAGAGGTTCCGGCGCGAATCTCTCGACAGCCTGGGGCACATTCCACGAGCCGACAAGCCCACCGACGGCGATGTCGATTTCCGTCCGGAGCCGTTCGTCGTCCTCACTGACAGGAGGCGACCCGAGCGGGCCGCCGAACGCATCGAGGAGGTTGTGCCATGGGCGCCCAGATCGTGCACGTCGAGGTCCGCGGGCAAGGACGGAGCCGCACTCCAGAGCTTCTACGAGGACATCTTCGGCTGGGACCTCGACAAGAACAATCCCGGTGGCTAGCGGGATGGTCCGCCAGGAGAGCGGCGTCAGCGGCGGGATCGGCGCGTCGCAGGACGGGACGATCGGCCACGTCACGTTCTACGTCCACACCGATGACCCGCAGGGCGTCCTCGACAAGGTCTCGGCCAAGGGCGGGCGGGTGCTCATGCCGCCCCTGACGGAGGTCGCGCCCGAGACGACGATCGCCCTGTTCGCCGATCCGGAGGGCCACGTCGTCGGGATCATGTAGGTCCACGTCATTCGCATAGCGAAGGCCCGGGCTCGATGCCGGCCTTCGTCTGTTCCCGCGGTCGGCGGTCCGTGCGGTCAGCCGGCGGTGACCGGCTCCGGGATCGCCGCCTGCGGCCCATCGACTCGCCGGTCTCGAGGTACGTCTTCAGGCCGGAGACGATGTACACGACTCCGCCCCCGAACTCCTTCGGATCGCGCCGCCTCGACCATCCCGGAGGTCGTCACCGTCAGCTTCTGACAGCTCCGGTCCTGCCGGCTCGATCGCCCAGGTCATCCGGACCGGACCCTCGGCCTCGATCTCCGGGCTCCAGCGCGGATGGAAGGTCATCGTTACCGACCGGCCGGGGTCGATGTCGAGGACCCGCCGTCGGCGGCCGATCGAGCCGTCCGGGTAGGCGTAGACGATCCGGCCGCCCTTCGACCAGTCGGAGTCGACCCGGGTGCCGTAGTAGTAGCGCTCGGTCTCGACGCCGTCCGTGACGGCGTTCCAGATCCGCTCGGGCGTCGCCCGGATGAGCACGGAATAGAGCGTGATCGGGTGCGAGCATCGCGGGTGCCTCCAGGTCGTGCTTGATCGCCGCCATCCGCCCGACGACCGGTTCGGCGAACTTGCCGATCCACCGATCGGCGACGAGCCGGATCGGGACGGGGTTGAGGTAGTGGTGCTTCTCGCGGCCGACGCGGCGGGTCTCGATCAGGCCGGCCTCCTCGAGGACATCGAGGTGGCGCATCACGCCGAAGCGCGTCATCGCGGGCAGGGCCGCCGCGAGCTCGCCGAGGGTCTGTCCGTCGCGATCGAACAGCCGGTCGAGGAGCAGGCGCCGGCTCGGATCACCGAGAGCCCGGAAGATCGCCGCCAGTGTCGTCCACTGCCGGCACAATAGGTGACTAATCAGTCACATGTCAACCGGGGATCTGACTGCGTTCGACATCCGCCGAGAGGGCTGACCGCCGTCTCGACTCACGCGCCGGCGACCTGATCGGCCTCGGCGGCTGCGGCGTTGAGCGCCTCCAGGAAGAACTCGGCCGGCATGCGCTCCGGAGACGCCATAGCGACGGTCGAGGACGAAGAACGGCACGCCGTTGATCCCGAGCCCACGTGGCCTCGGCGCGGTCGTGCCGGACCTCGTCGGCGTAGGCATCGGTCGCCGAGTGACGTGACGCACGTCCTCGGGATCCAGCCCGCGATCATCCGTGGCCGAGTCGAGCGAGCGTGTCGGGATCGATCGAGCACCTCGCCCTCAACGAGCAGTGCGCGAAGGAAGCGCTCCTGACCGCGTCGTCGAGGCCCTGCGCCTGCGCCAGATGCGCCACGCGATGGGCGTCGAACGTGCTGATCACCTTGTAGGTCTCGAAGTGGTAGTCGAGGCCCCTCGGCGGCGGCGAGGTCGACGACGCGGGCGTTGAGGTTGTGGACCTGATCGACGCTGGCACCCAGCTTCGCGCAGCGAGGGTACTCGCGTCGTGGGTCGTGCGAACGCCCGCGGCGGCTGCCGGGTTCAGCTGGAAGCTCCGCCATTGGACCTCGACGTCGTCGGCGCGATCGCAGCTCGTGAGGGCGCGCTCGAACCGACGCTTCCCGATGTAGCACCAGGGGCAGACGACGTCGGACCAGATCTCGACCTTCATCCCTGGACGTCGCCCGGGACGACGCGTCGTCGACGCAACACGACGGCGTCGTCGGCCGCGAGCAGTGGATCAGCCCCGGCCGTGGAGGATCGGCGCGGTCCCGGGTCGTTCGGTTCGCCGTCGATCTCCGCGTCCGTGGGACGCTCCGGCGATTGGTTGAGCCATGCAACCAGTCTATCTCGTTCGGGCAGAGGAGCGCCGCCGGGTCCTCCGGGAGCTGAACCGCACGGGCCGTCGTGGGCGTCCGACACGGAGGCACGCACGCGCGAGGAGTGACCGGTCAGCCGGCCGGCGACCAGGTGAGGATGCCGATCGAGCCGACCGGGGGCGACGCGAGGTCCAGCCGTCGTCGTCGGTCTCGCGGGCCATCCGAGCGAGTGCCTCGCGGAACCGCTGCTCCTTCTCGCCGTCGTCCGCGATCCAGAGCTGGCGGCGGATGAACGTCGCCGAGGCGCGTCGAACTGAATCGAAGGTCCGCGGCGCCCGCTCGACGCGCACGATCTCGGTCTGGCTGCCACGTGCCCGGAGGAGCCTCGGCGAGCTTCGGCAGGGCGGGCAGCGGGATCCGCTCCATGCCGTGGACCTCGGGCCAGAACGGGTCCGCAACCGACGCCGGGCTGCGGTCCGTCAGCATCGCGACGCACATCCGGGACGCGGCCGCATCCATGGCATCGAGGAACGGCCCGATCTCCTCGATGTCGTAGCCGACGTGGGCGATGAACGCGACGTCCGCGACCGGCGGGTCGCCGAGATCGGCGAGCGCGGCCGGCCAGGCGCCGGCGACGATCCGCAGGTTCGCGAGCCCGTGCTCGGCCTTGCCGGTCCGCAGCGCGTTGCGCATCGACGCGGACGGCTCGACCGCGATCACCTCGGCGACCTCGATGGCGCAGCGGAAGCGCGCATAGCGGCCGGCGCCGGCGCCGATGTCGAGCCAGCGATCGGTCGGCGCGGCCAGGCGGAGCGAGCGCCTCGAGCGCCTCCTCGCCGGTCCGCCGCGGATCGGCGACGAAGAGGGACGAGACCGGCGCGTAGAAGTCGCGGTCGGGCACCTCGCGGATCGAGGTCGACCTGGTCACGGTTCTGCCGGACCCGTTCGGCCCAGACGGCTTCGAGCTGGCGGCGGTCGCGGTCGTCATCGCCTCACGATACGTCGGCCGGACCGGCCCCGGCTTTCGATCGCGCGGGACCCGGCGAGCCGGTCGAGGTCGGCGCGGTGTCGACGTCCGGGTTCGCGCCGTCGAACGGCACGTCCCGGACGAGCTCCGGGTGCGCCCCGAGGACCGGCCCGAAGCCGTGATCCCCCGGCCAGCTCGTCGGCGAGGCGCCAGGATCTCGCGCCGGGCGAGGACGCGGGTTCGGCGGCGGCGTCCGCGGCGTAGCGGGCGACTACGAACGGTGGATCGTCGCGCTCCCCGCGGCGGCCACGAGGGCGCGGATCACGTCGGCGCGGACACGCGGCTGGTCACCCGGCAGGATCACGCGCCGCGTCGACCGGGTCGTCGGCGAGCGCCCGCAGCCCGAGCCGGACCGAGCCTCGACAGGCCCTCCGCGGGCGTCTCGTTCACGACACGGCGGCCCGGCACGAGGTCGATCCCATCGAGGACGCCGGCGGGCGGAACGACGACGACGATCGGATCGAGGCCCGCCGCCACCGCGGCGTCGACCACGGGCGGACGAGCGGCCGGCCGTCGAGCGATGCGGCGAGCTTGTCGCCGCCGAACCGCGACCCGGCGCCCGCAGCGAGCACCACCCCGCCGACGCGCACGTCCTAGGCGGCCCGCGCGATCGCGGGCCTGAACGCGAGCGCGAGCGGCGTCACGCGACCGCCACCGGCTGGGCGGCGCGCGCCTTGTCGACGAGCGGCGTCCTGCTCCCGCCGTACCGCTCGGCGACGACCTCGGCGATGATCGCGAGCGCCGTCTCGGACGGGTTCCGCCCGCCGCAGGTCGAGCCCGACCGGGCCGCGCAGCCGGGCGAGCTCCGTCGTCCGTCACGCCGACCTCGCGAAGGCGGGCCCGCCGGTCGCCCTGGGTCTTCTCGAGCCGACGGCGCCGACGTAGCGGCAGCCGCGCCGGAGCGCCTCGACGATCGCCGGCTCGTCGAACTTGACGTCGTGGGTCAGGACGGCGACCGCGTCGTCGCGCCCGAGGCCGATCTCGTCGGCGACCTCGTCCGGCCAGCCGACGACGAGCCGGTCGACGCGGTCGGGCGGAACCGCTCCGGCGTCGCGAACGACGCCCGGCCGTCGACGACGACGACCTCGTACCCGAGCTCCTTCGCGAACACGGCGAGCGAGCGGGCGACCTCGACGCGCGCCGACGATCACGAGGCGCGGCCTGACCGGGAAGGCCTCGACGAAGACCTGGCGATCGCCGATCGTCGACCGTCCGCGACGTGCCCCGGAGGAGGGCGTCCGCGGCCGCGGCTCGCAGAGCGCCGCGTCGGCCTCGCGCGGACCCGAGCGTGCCGTCCATCGACCCGTCGGTCCCGATCGCGATCGGCGCCTCGCGGCGGCGCTCCCTCGCCCGGCTCGTGCCGCCCGAACGTCGCTCGGCGGCGCGTCGGCGGGGAGGATCGTCGCGACGGCCCGGCCCCGATCGCCGGGCGCCGGCGACGGCGACGGCCGCGGGCACCAGCCGGCTCGATCGAGCACGTCGATCGTGCCGCCGCAGGCCAGCCCGACGTCCCACGCCTCCTCGTCGCTGATCCCGTAGCGGATGACCCGGCTGTGCCGTCGGCGCGCGCGCGCTCGATCTCGCTGGCCGCGGCGCCCTCGACGCAACCGCCGCTGACGGATCCCGCGATCCGCCCGTCGGTCGGCGCAGGACGAGCACCGCGCCCTCCGGTCGCGGCGCGCTGCCGAACGTCCGGACGACGACCGCGCGGCCGGCATGCCGACCCCGTCGGCGGTCCAGCCGTCGAGCGTCTCGAGCAGCTCCTTCATCGAGTGGCACCTCCTGGGCCGAGGGTCGTGCGGTCGCGGCGGTCGACGGACAGCTCGAGCGGCGGCCGGCGAGCGCCGCGCGGATCGCCTGGCTGGAGAGTCGATCGCCGGCGTCGGCCGAGGCGGCCGCCTCGCCGCCGCGCCGCGACGTCGCTGCGAGCGGATGCCGGCGAGGATCTCGCCGAGCGCGCTCGAGGCTCGCGACGGTCCCGGCCGGGACGAAGTCGTCGATGTACGGGCAGCGCCGCGCGCATCCCGCCGGCGAGCGGCTGGTAGCCGGGCGTGCCGGCGAGCGGGTTGAGCCAGACCAGGCGGTGGCAGTTGCGCCGCAGGCGCGCCGTCTCGGTCGCGACGAGCGCCGGGTCGCCGCGGTCCCAGCCGTCGGAGACGACGATCACGACGCCGGACGTCCGGAGCGTCCGCCGCGCCCAGTGCAGGTTGAACGTCGCGGAACGACTCGCCGATCCGCGTGCCGCCGGCCCAGTCGTTGACCGAGTCGGCGACCCGCGCGAGGGCCCGGTCGCGGTCGCGGTCGCGCAGCAGCCGCGTGACCCGGGTCAGCCGGGTCCCGAACACGAACGACTCCGTCTTCACCGACGACGCGGCCGACAGCGCCTGGACGAACCGGAGCAGCAGCCGCGAGTGGCGCTCCATCGAGCCCGAGATGTCGCACAGGACGACGAGCTGGCGCGGCTCGCTTCGTCGGGCGCCGCCAGACCCACTCGGTGAACTGGCCGCCGGTCGCCGAGGTTGCGCCGGAGCATCGCCCGCGGCGCGAGCAGCCGGCCGTGGTGGTGGAGCTCGTAGCGGCGGGTCCGGCGCCGCTCGAGCCGCGGCTCGAGCAGGTCGACGAGGCGCTCCGCGCGTCGCGCAGCTCGGCCGGCGGTCATCCGGTCGAACTCGCGGTGGCGCAGGACCTCGCCCTGACGAGTACGCCGTCGGGGCGACGATGACACCGCGTCGACCTCGCCGTCGCCGTCGTCCTCGTCCGACGGCATCGGCATCGGGATCCCGTCGATCGGTCCGCGTCGTCGCCGAGCGTCGCCCGGCCTCGCCGGCCGGCGCGCCGACCGCCGTCCTCGGCCTCGACGCCATCCTCGGCTCGCAGCCGCCGTCGGGCCGTCGTGGTCGGCCGCTGCGCGAGCCGCGCGCGCCGCCACCAGCGGTCGAAGACCGCGTCGTAGACCTCGCGATCGTCGCGCCGCCGGACGAAGACCGCCTGCGCCGGCCGCCCGGACCGTGCTCGCGATCGCCGATGTCGACCGAGGGTCAGGGCGCGGGCGAAGTCGACCGCCGCGCCCGAGATCGATCGGCGAGCCCGGCGGCGCGCAGCGCCCGCCCGAACCCGACCGCCTCGGCCAGCAGGCGGCGCCCGTCGACCTCCGGCCCCCACGGCGCGCGGACGATCGCCGGATCGTCGGATCGCGGGCGCGTCATCGGTCCGACGGTCAGGCGTCGCGCCCGGCCTCGCTCGAGATAGCGCGCGGGCGCTGTCGCCGCGGACCCGGCGGATGTCCTCCTCGTACTTGAGGACGACGCCGAGCGTCTCGTCGACGACCTCGGGCGTCAGCTCGCGCGCGCCGAGCGACAGGAGCGCGGCCGCCCAGTCGAGCGTCTCGGCGATGCCCGGCACCTTGGTCAGGTCCGCCTCGCGCAGGCGGTGGACGAAGCCGACGACCTCGCGGGCGAGCTGCTCCGGCGCGTCCGGGCACGCGGGCGAGCACGATCTCGAACTCCTTCTGGGCCGTCGGGTAGTCGATCCAGTGGTAGAGGCAGCGGCGCTTCAGCGCGTCGTGGACCTCGCGCGTCCGGTTCGAGGTCAGGATCACCCGCGGCGGCCGGTCCGCCTTGATCGTGCCGATCTCGGGCACGGTCACCTGGAAGTCGGACAGGATCTCGAGCAGGTACGCCTCGAACTCCTCGTCGGCCCGGTCGATCTCGTCGATCAGGAGGACCGGCGGCGACGCCGTCGGTCGACCTCGAGCGCCTGGAGGAGCGGCCGCCGGATCAGGAACTCCGGCGCCGAAGATGTCGTGGGCCGTCGCGTGCTCGGCCTCGCCGCGCGCCTCGAGCAGCCGGATCTCGAGCATCTGGCGCGGGTAGTTCCACTCGTAGACCGCGGTGTTGACGTCGAGGCCCTCGTAGCACTGGAGCCGGATCAGCCGGGCGCCGAGCGACGCGGCGAGGACCTTCGCGAGCTCGGTCTTGCCGACGCCGGCCTCGCCCTCGAGGAGCAGCGGGCGACCGAGCCTCGAGGCGCGAGGAAGACCGCGGTCGCGAGCGAGCGGTCGCAGATGTAGTCGCGCTCGCGGAAGCGGGCGACGATCGCGTCGACGGGATCTGAGGGACTCGCCGGGCGTGCTCGGCGAGGGTCGGCGCACCTGGGACATGGCGGCGATCCTACACCGCGACCTCTGCCGGCCGCGCGCGGCGCGGAACGGGCGCACCGAGCGCGACGAGCATGGGCGCGGCGATCGCCGCGACGTCGTCGAGGTCCAGCCTGCCGTCCGGCCACGCCCCGTCCCATGCCTCCCGGGTCGGTGGCGCGCGCGGGCGGCGGTCGGTCTCCGCTCGATCCGGCGCCGGTCGGCGAGGAGGTGAGTGCAGCGTGGGCTTCCGAGCCGGATCCGTGCGGCGGCCGCCCAGAGCGTCGCGCCTCGTGTCCCGCTCGCCCCGGCCGGCGGCGATGCAGGCGGCCCCGTCCAGCGCCTGGGCCACGATCCCGCGGGCGCCGATCCGCGCGGCGAGGGTCAGCGCCTCCGCCTGCCGGGCGGCCGCCCGGTCGCGCCGTCCGGCCGTCCCTCCGACAAAGCCGAGATCGGACAGGGCGTTCGACACCTCCAGCTTGTCGCCGAGCTCGCGTGCGGTGGCGAGGGCGGCCCGAGCTCCGGGCGCGCGCCGTCCAGATCCCCCGCGTCGAAGAGGACGAGCGCCAGGTTGTGCCGGACCACCGCCGCCCGCTGCCGATGTCACCGAGCCGCTCGCGGGTCGCGGCGCGCCTCGCGCAGGATCGCCTCGGCGCCGGGGAGGTCGCCGGCGTCGCGTGCCACGAGCCCGAGGTTCCCGAGCGAGACCGACACGCCCGACACGTCGCCGAGCTCGGCGGCGGATCTCGAGGCTCTCCTCGAACAGCCCGCGTGCCTCGTCGCCGCGTCCCTCGAACTGGAGGACGCCGCCGAGCGTGTTGACCGACGCCGCGACGGCCGCCTCGTCGCCGAGTCGTCGGCGGATCGCCAGCCCGTCGCGGGCGTGGCGCTCGGCGTCACGAAGGTTGCCGGTCTCGAGCGCGATCAGGGCGAGCTGGTTGAGCGTCGCCGCGCGGCTTCCGCCGTCGCCCCAGCTCGAGGCGGATCGCGAGCGCCTCCTCGAGCAGCCGGCGGCCGCGGCCGAAATCGCTCTGCCAGTTGGCGAGCATGCCCGGCCCGTGGAGCGCCCGGGCCCGGTCCGCCGTCCGGTCTCGGCGGCCCGACCCGGCAGGGCGGCGTCGAGCCAGATCCGGCCTTCGGCCGGCCGCGCGACCGCCAGTACTCGCCGAGGGCGCCGGCCAGGCGGACCATGAAGGCGCCCTCGTGGTCTGCCGGGCGCGGATCCAGCGCCGCGACGAGGTCGTCGTGGAGGGCGTCGAGCCGCTGGAGGGCCGCGCGAGGTTGGACCGGACCTGGAGCAGCCGGTCGGCGTCCTCGCACTACGTCGAGCAGGCACATCGCGTGCGCCCAATGGGCGGCGGTATCGGTACCGGTTTCCACCAGCCGTCGCTCGGCGTCCTCCCGGACCAGCGCCGGCAGCTCGTAGCGGGCTGCGGCGTGCCTCGGTCGATGGGACGCCCGCCGGCGCACGAGGCCGGCCGCGACGAGCCGTTCGAGATCGTTGCCGAGGTCCGGCCCCAGCGGGGCGAGCCCGTGCGCGATCGACCGACCGGCGTACGTCTCGAGGTCGTCCAGGCCGAACGGGCCGCCAAAGACGGCGGAGCCGGCGATACAGCCGGCTGGGCGTCGGACGGCCAGCTGGTCGACGCTCCAGGCGATCGTCGTCTCGACCCCGACGAGCTCGCGGCCGAGGCGGTCCACGCACGAGATGCGGCGGCAGCGCCCGCGAGCATCGGCGCGACCAGCTCGATGGCGAGCGGGAGGCCGTCGAGACGCTGAACGAGGCGGGCGAGCGCCGGCGCGCTCGCGTCGGTGACCGCGACATCGGCGCCGGCGGACGCGGCGCGGTCGAGCGAGGAGCTCGACGGCGGGGCTCGCGGCGACGTCGGCGGCGCCGGCATGAGCGTCCGGACGGGCAGCGCGGGCGACCGCCGACGGACCGGAGACCGGGCCCGTCGCCGATCGCGATCCGGCTCGTGATGAGCGAGGCGCAGCGCCGGAGCTGGCGCTCGGCCACGAGTCGTCGAGCGAGCCCGAGGTCGTGAAGGACGACCTCGACGCCGTCGAGGACGAGCAGCGCGGGCTCGGCGCTCGAGCGGCGTCCGCGAGGGCGTCGCGACGTCTCGTCGAGCCCCGGCGCCACGGAGCCCGAAGGCCGTCGCGATCGCGGGCCCGAGTCCCGGCGTCGCGGCAGGCGCGGGCGTCAGGGACCCAGGCGACGCGCCGGTCGAAGCGTCGCCGCGACCGCGCGTGCGACCTCGGTCGGCGAGCCGCGTCTTGCCGACGCCGCCGAGACCGCTCAGGACGACGCGCGCGGCCCGTCCGCGACGGCCGGTCGGCCGAGGTCGACGGTCGACCAGCGCCGTCCAGCCCGACGAGGCGGTATCGTCGGCGGGCGGCGCGGCGCCAGCCGCGAGCGGGACGATGCAGGCGGCGCCGAGGCTCGGGCGCGGGCGATCGTGAGGCATCGAGCCCCGAGCATACGAGGACTCCGTTCCGTGGCCCGTGCTCCGGGCGGACGTCCAGCCGTCCGGCGCGTCGAGCTCGCGGGCGTAGGCCGGGAAGCGGAAGCGCATCTCGCGGGTCAGGACGCCGCCGTGGCCGAGCGCGCGAGACCGGTCCGGCGCGGTCGGCGGCTCGCCGGTCAGGAGCCGCGGCAGCAGCAGGTCCGCCGCGGTCGCCTTCGAGTACGCGCCGCAGGTCGGCAGGCCGAGGATCGCGGTCCGCCCGATCGCGCGCCAGCCAGAGCATCGAGCCTGGGTGGGCGGGCACGCCGTGCCGCACGACGCGGCCGCCGAGCGCCGCGATCGCCGACGAAGAACGGCGTCCGACGGGTCGGTCGAGCTGGCCGCCGGCGGTCAGGATCGACGGTCGGCCCGTCTCGTGCCCCCGCGCGAACCGCGCCAGCGGCCGCGCGGACCGCGACCGTCCTCGTCCTCGACGTAGTCGATCGTCGGCGATCTCGCGAGCCGAGGCTCTCGACCTTGGCCCGGACGCTCGCCTCGAACCGCGCGCCGGTCGGCGTCGCCCGGAGCGACTCCTTGACGACGACCGCCGACGCGTCGTCGGCCAGGAACGGCGCGACCCAGACGATGCGGCCGGCGTGCCGTCGCCGGCGAGCCGCACGCCCGTCGTCGACGACCGCGCGCGTCGACGACGTGCGGCGCGACCTTGACGCTCGCGACGAGGTCGCCGCGCCCCGACGACCTGCGCCGTCGAGCCGGGTGAAGACCTCCAGCGGGTCGAGCCGGTTCAGCCGCTCCAGCTCGGCGCATCCGGACGTGGAGCCACGCCGGATCGGTCGCGACGCAGGTCGACCCGGCTCTGGACCGGGCCGCGGCATCGTCAGGCCCGGTCCGCCGACGCGCTGCCGCCAGCCGGAGCGGCGGCATCGTCCTCGTGGAGCTCGCCGTCGTCGAGGACGATCACCGTGACGGCGCCGGATCGCCGATGGCTCGGCGCCGTCGCGAAGGCGTCGCAGGTCGGCCGCGCGACAGCCGGCGGCCCTTCGACCAGCGCTCGCCGGCCGACGATCAGGTCGCGCGCGAGCACCGACCCCGAGCCAGCGCGCGGCGTGCGCCGCCCGGTGTCAGCCGCTCGAGGCCGCACCTGCGCGAGGACTGCGGGGTCGGTCTCGGCCGGCCCAGCGGGCCGAGCGCGGCCTCGGATCGCGCGTCGCGTGTAGACGGCCGGCCATCGCCGTGCGGTACTCGCGATCGGCGTGGATGTCGCTGTTGACCGCGATCGCGCCGTCGGCCGCGTGCGCTGCGGCCGCCGCGACCGCGTCAGCGAGCCGTCCGCTGCCGCAGCAGCGCTGCCTCGACGGCCTTCGCCCGGTACGGCGGCCTCGCCGACGCCCGGTCAGCGCGACGCGCGCATGGCGTGATCGACGCCGCCGCTCGAGGCGATGACCGCGGCGACGCCGACGATCGAGATAGCCTGATGCCGGCTGCGCGAGCTTCCTGGTAGCGAGACTCCTGCGTGCCGGCCGGGAGCGGCCCGCGCCGGATCGCGATGAGGAGCTCGTCCGGCGCCGATGCCGGTCTGAACGGCGCCTGTGAAGAACCCGTCGAGCGGTATCGGTCCGCTCGCCGCGCCGCGACCGCAGGACGATGCTCGCAGTCGAGGGCCAGCAGCGACGGCCGGCAGGTCGGACGCCGGGTCGCAGTGGGCGATCGCGCCGCCGACGGTGCCGCGGTTGCGGACCTGGACGTCGCCGATGCCCTGACAGCCTCGGCGACCCAGGCGAGCTCGGTGCGCCGGCGAGTCGCAGCTCCGCGTACGTCGTCAGCGCGCCGATCTCGTAGCCGCCGTCGGCAGTCGCGCCGATGCCCTGGAGCTCGTCGAGCCGGCCGATGTCGACGAGCGTGTCCGGCGCTCGGCGAGCCGCAGCTTGAGCAGCGGCAGGAGGCTCATGCCGCCGGCGATGACCTTGGCGTCGCCGCCAGCCGACGATGGCCGCAGCGCCTCGTCGAGCGAGGCCGGCGCGCTGGTAGCTCGAACGCTGCCGGGATCATGCCTGGCCTCCCTTCGCGCGACTGGATCGCCCGCCACACGGTCTGCGCCGTGTACGGCATGTCGAGATGTCGGATGCCGAGCGGGCCGAGCGCGTCGCATGACGGCGTTGGCCACCGCCGCGGTGCTCGCGATGGCACCCGGCCTCGCCGACGCCCTTGACGCCGATCGGGTTGACCGGCGACGGGGTGACGGTCTCGTCGAGCTCGATGCTCGGGAAGCACGACGCCCGCGGCAGCGCGTAGTCGAGCATCGAGCCCGACAGCAGCTGGCCGTCGTCGCTCGTAGACCGCGCCGCTCCCAGAGCGCCTGGCCGACGCCCTGGGCGATGCCGCCGTGGAGCTGGCCGTCGACGATCATCGGGTTGATCTTCTTGCCGACGTCGTCGACCGCGACGTAGCGGCACGAGCTCGACGCTCGCCGGTCTCCTCGTCGATCTCGACGATCGCGATGTGGGTCCCGAACGGCCAGGTGCAGTTCGGCGTGTCGTAGTAGGCCGTCTCGTCGAGGTACGGCTCCATGCCCTCCGGCGGGTCGAACGCGAGGTCGAGCGCGAAGGCGATCTCCTGGATCGTCTTCTTCTGGTCCGGGCGAGCCCTTGACGCAGTAGCTGGCGCCGTCGATCTCGATGTCGTCCGGCGACGCCTCGAGCATGTGGGCGGCGTAGCGGCGGGCCTTCTCCCGGATCTTGCCGGCCGCCTTGATCGCGGCGGTCATCCCGACCGACGACGGTGCGGCTGCCGTACGAGCCGTAGCCGAACGGCGTGCCCTGGGTGTCCGAGTGCTGGACGACGATGTCCTCCATCGGGATGCCGAGCTCGTGGGCGATGACCTGGGCGTAGGTCGTCTCGTGGCCCTGGCCCTGCGGCTGGGTGCCCATCGTGACGACCGACCTTGCCGGTCAGGTGGACCTTGATGTTGGCCGACTCCCACATCGCGGCGCCCCAGCCCTCGCCGACGGCGCCGATCCACTTCGACGGCGCGACGCCGCAGACCTCGATGTAGGTGCGACAGGCCGATGCCGAGGAGCTTGCCGCGGCCTTGCGCCTCCGCCTTGGCTTGCGCCGAGGTCGTCGTAGCCGACGGTCGGCGAGCGCCTTGTCCAGCGCCGGCTCGTAGTTGCCCGAGTCGATGTAGATCTTGGCGCCGCCGGAGGCGGTCCCGAGGCCGGACGGGTTCTCGTACGGGAACTGGTCGGGCTGGATGAAGTTCCGCCGCCGGAGCTCGGCGCTGGTCCATCCCGATCTCGGCCGCGAAGAGGTCCATCGCCCGCTCGATGACGTAGGTCGCCTCCGGCCGGCCGGCGCCGCGGTAGGCGTCGACGAACGTGGTGTTCGTGTAGACGCCGGTCACCTCGGCGTAGACGTTCGGGATCTTGTAGCAGCCGCGACAGGACCCGGGCGTAGAGCGTGGTCGGGATGCCTGGGCCGATCGTCGAGAGGCGGCCGCCGAGGTTGGCGAGCGTCTTGACCCGGAGGCCCGGTGATCTCGCCGTCGCGCTTGCCGGCGATCTCGAGGTAGGTGATGTGGTCGCGGCCGTGGATCGTGCTCTGGTAGTTCTCGCGGCGGCTCTCGACCCACTTGACCGGCCGGCCGCCGATGCGCCTTGCTGGCGAACATGACCAGGGCCATGTCGGCGTAGCAGAAGATCTTGGTCCCGAACGCGCCGCCGACGTCCGGGCTGATGCAGCGGACCTTGTGCTCCGGGATGCCCGGTCACGAACGCGGTCAGCAGCGAGCCGCTGGATGTGCGGCGTCTGGCTCGACATCCAGACCGTGTACTCGTCGGTGCCCGGGTTGTACCAGCCGATGTCGCCGCGGACCTCCATCGGGTTCGGGATCAGGCGCTGGTTGACGAGCCGCTGGCGTGACGACGACCTCGGCGCGCGTCGACGCGCGGCGTCGGTGCCGGCCTTGTCGCCGACGCGTCCACTCGAAGACGACGTTGTTCGGGGCGTTCTCGTGGAGCTGCGGCGCGCCGGGCTGCGATCGCCTTCTCGGCGTCGACGACGGCGGGCAGCGGCTCCCAGTCGACGTCGATCGCCTCGAGCGCGTCGACGGCCTGCTCGGCCGTCTCGGCGACGACCGCGGCGACGCCCTCGCCGGTCCACTTGACGCTGTCCGGTGGCGAGCGATCCGCGGCGTGCTGACGTTGTTCTGGATGCCCGGCGACTGCCGCCGGCCGGCCAGGCCATCGGCAGCGGGTTGTACGGGATGTCGGCGCCGACGAAGACGGCGACGACGCCGGGCATCGCCTTGCGCCGCCGACGTGTCGATCGAGCGGATGTTGGCGTGGGCGTACGGGCTGCGCAGGATGGCCATGTGGGTCATCCCGGCAGCTTGATGTCGTCGAGGTAGCGGCCCTTGCCGGTGATGAAGCGCGGGTCCTCGACCCGCTTGATCGGCTCGCCGAGGACGTCGGACGTCGGTGCCATCGCGGGTCTCTCGTCTCTCGGCTCAGGCGCTGACGGTGACGGGCGCCGGCGGCGCCGGCCGCATCGTCGGCGGCGGCCTCGCGGATCGCGGCGACGATGTTGTGGTAGCCGGTGCAGCGGCAGATGTTGCCCTCGAGCGCGTGGCGGATCTCGTCGTCGGTCGGATCGGCGTTGCGGGCCAGCAGGTCGGCCGCGGCCATGATCATGCCCGGCGTGCAGAAGCCGCACTGGAGGCCGTGCTTCTCCCAGAAGGCCTGCCTGGAGCGGGTGGAGCCGCCGTCGCCGGCGCGCATGCCCTCGATCGTCGTGACTGCCGCGCCGTCGGCCTGGACCGGCGAGCATCGTGCAGCGACTTGACGGCCGTGCCGTCGACGTGGACGGTGCAGGCGCCGCACTGGCTCGTGTCGCAGCCGACGTGGGTCCCGGTCAGCTCGAGGTCCTCGCGGAGGAACTGGACGAGCATCCGTCTCGGCTCGACATCGCCCTCCCGTGGCTGTCCGTTGACGACGAGCGAGATGCGCTCGGTCACGACTGGAGCCTCCCTCCAGGCCGGATCGGAGGAGCCTGCGACGGCTCGGGGCCGGCGTGTATGCCGGCTCATCGGCCGTGTCGGCGGTCAGCATCCGACGGGGGTGCCACGTCCAGGGTGAGTGGCGCGTCCGATTGCCGGAATCCTGCGCCAGGTCTGCGACCGTCCCGCAACCTCGTTTCGCGGCGAGGTTCGGTTCCCGCGTGGACCAGCGATTCAGGCCGGAGCGACGTCCCCTTGACTCCGTCGCCTGACCGCCCGACTCCGCGCCCGCTCCCCGCCGGGCCCCGGATCGAGTCAGCTGAAGAGATGGGCTGCCCCGACCCGGGCAGGTCGACGTAGAGACCAGGGTCGACCAGCTCTGCTCGCCGTCACGGGGCGTAGACGGTCCCCGTGGCCCGATCGCGCAGCTCGACCGCCCGCCCGCGCAGCTCATCGAAGACAAGCCCGACCCGGGCCTGTCCGCGGTCCGGCCCGGAAGTTCACCACGACCAGTGCCAGGCGGAGGCCCGGCGCCGCCCAGGCAAACGCGACGAACGACTCGTGGCTCGGGTTGCCATCCCAGGCGGGCGTGCCGGACAGGATCCGCCAGGCCTTCCATCGCGGAAGGCGGGATCCCGCAGGGATCGCCAGCAGCCCCGATGGAAGCCGCTGGAGGTTGAGGGTCCACCGGTTCGTCGGGTGTGGCGAACCAGGTGCGGCGACAGGTGGACACGCCGGCCCCTCGAACTGGCCCTGGTGGAAGAGACCGCAAGCCCGGCGTGAGGTAGGCGATGATCGCGGCGGCCTCGTGCCGGCCGGGCGGGAAGGTCGCCGCGGCGCGCGGCTCGTCGTGGTTCTCCAGGAAGCGGGCGAGCCTCGCCTGGTAGTCCAGCCCGGTGCCGCGAGATGCTCGCGCACCGGCCGGCGCGTGCCCGTCGCGACAGGCGGTCGTAGAGCCGCTTGTCGTAGGCGTAGTCGAACCCCTGCTGGAGCATCGTCCACTCGAGGTCCCAGTAGACCTCGGCCATGCAGCCGGAAGCCCGGGTTCCGGTCTCGAGCACCCGCCGCGATCGCGGCCGGCCAGAACGGCAGCGCGCGGCGGCCCCACGTCCGCTCGAAGACCTCGGGCAGGACCAGCATCGCCATGTCGCAGCGCACGCCGTCGCAGCGCGCCGGCGATGCGCCAGCCAGCTCTCGATCATGGCGTGCGCACGTCGCGCGGATCTGCAGTAGTCGAGCTGGAGCGTGTCGGGCCAGCCCGGGAAATACGGATCGCGACCGTGCGCGAGCAGCACTCTCCCGCTGCCGGCCGCGACCCAGGTCACAGTTCTGCCGGCTCGCGCAGCCAGGTCGCCCTCCGATGCCGCGAACGTAGAAGTCCTCAGGTGGCTGCGGACCCAGGGATGGTCGAGCGCGGTGTGGTTGGGCACGAAGTCGAGCATCAGGCGAAGGCCGCGCTCCGCCGAACCGTGCCCGGATCCGGGCCAGGCGCGCGTCCCCTCCGAGACTCGCGTGCACCTGTACCCGGTGATCGCGAACCCCGATCCGGCGATGTCCTCCTCGCGCAGGTCGGGCAGCGTCGGTCTCGAACTCCCGTCGAAGCCACGGCGCGTCCGCCCGCGAGATCGCCCGGCCCGCCGTCGCCGGTCTGCCAGACGCTCCAGGAGCCAGCACCCAGGTCGAAGCCGGCCGCGGCGATCTCGTCCAGAGCGTCGCATCGGGAACGTCGTCCAGGCGTGGCCGGCCGGCCGGATGACTCCGCCGAGCTCGGTCACGCAGGACGCGGGTGTTGACCTGGTAGAGCGTCGGGTATCTCGACACGCCGATCACACGGACGCGACGCGTCACCGCCCGTCGCCAGCGTCCGCGTCCGCGAGCCCCGCGGCGTCCGAGGGCACCGTGGCGTTCGTGCCGACGTCGCGCCTCGCCGGCTCGGTCCCAGAGCCGCCCGGAAGGTCGCGCGCGAACAGATGCGATGATCCGCGCGATGACGTCCGGTCCAGCCGGTCTGGTGGCTGGCGCCGAGCCCGGCGCCGTTGTCGCCGTGGAAGTACTCGTAGAAGAGGATGTAGATCCCGCCAGCTGCGGGTCGTCCTGGAAGCTGTCGCCGTTGCCGCCGTAGACGGGTCGGTGGCCGATCTTGTCCCGTAGGAAGATCGCTGGCGAGGCGCCGGCTGATCTCCTCGGCCACCTCATCGAGCGTCATCAGCCGACCGGAGCCCGTCGGGCACTCGATCGTGAAGTCGTCGCCGTAGTACGCGTGGTACTGGAGCAGCGCCCGGATGATCAGCGCGTTGACCGGCATCCAGATCGGCCCGCGCCAGTTCGAGTTGCCGCCGAACATCCCGCTGTCGGATTCGGCCGGCAGATAGGCCGACCCGGTACTCCTGGCCGCCCGCGCTCGAAGACGTAGCGGGTGCTCGGCGTGGTAGCGCGACAGCGACCGGATGCCGTACGGGCTGAGGAACTCGTTCTCGTCGAGCATCGTCGCCGAGCACCCGCCGGAGCTTGGTCTCGTCGAGGATCGCGGCCGAGCCGCCGGCCGTGCTGGCCGGTGCCGGGCCGGATCGTGGATGAAGGCACGCAGCTCGGGACGCGCCTCGAGGAAGCGACTGATCAAGCGCTCCGACGAGCTCCGGCTGGTTCCCGAGTAGCCTCGCCGTCGAAGACGCGTCACCGCGCACAGCGGCAGCAGCCCGACCATCGAGCGGACCTTCAGGCGCTCGGCCGTGCCGTCGGGCATGCGGAGGACGTCGTAGAAGAAGCCGTCCTCCTCGTCCCACATCCCGGTGTCGTCGCCCGCGTGCATCATCGCCGAGGCGATCCACAGGAAGTGCTCGACGAACTTCAGCGGCCATGCTGCCAGTAGGCCGGCCGTCGTGCATCGCGAGCTGCGACGCGATCTCGAGCATGTTCTGGCAGAAGAGCGCCATCCACGCGGTGCCGTCGGCCTGCTCGAGGTAGCCGCCGGTCGGCAGCGGCGCGCTGCGGTCGAAGACGCCGATGTTGTCGAGGCCGAGGAAGCCGCCCTCGAAGACGTTGCTGCCCGTCGCGGTCCTTGCGGTTGACCCACCAGGTGAAGTTGAGCAGGAGCTTGTGGAACACGCGCTCGAGCCAGTCGACGTCGCCCTTGCCGTGCTCGCGCCTGCTCGAGGCGATAGCGTGAAGATCGTGGCCCAGGCGTGGACCGGCGGGTTGACGTCGCCGAAGTTCCACTCGTATGCGGGGATCTGCCCGCTCGGATGCAGGTAGTCGCTCGCGCAGCATCAGCTCCAGCTGCGCCTTCGCCGAAGTCCTCGTCCACGAGCGTCAGCGCGAGCACGTGGAAGCGCGAGATCCCAGGCGGCGTACCACGGGTACTCCCACTTGTCGGGCATCGAGATCACGTCGCTGGTCGACATGTGCTGCCAGTGGCCGATTGCGGCGCGGACCGGTCGCCAGGCGCGAATGGGTCGACGCCGTGCTCGTCGAGCCAGCGATCGACGCCGTCGTAGTCGTACGCCTGCTTCGACCAGAGCATCCCGGCGAGCGCCTGGCGCATGACGCTCGCGGTGTCCTCGCCGATCGACGACGGGATGACGCCGCTGTAGAACGCGCGTCCGCTTCGCGCCGGCGGAGCTCGACGATGGCGTCGACGTCGGTCGAGCTGCGCCGCGAGCAGGCCGTCTCCGCGGACGATGCCAGCAGGCGGATCGCGGCCGATCCGCCCGGTTCGACGCTCAGCGGATAATGGGCGGCCGATTTCGTCCTGACCTGGCCCGGGTTCACCGCGTCCACGCCCCATCGACCAGCCATCGGCCGATCCCGTCCTTGACAAACGGCGTCCGGTTTGACGTTCCCGACGAGGCGCTCGACGTTCGTCTCGTTCTCCGTGAACAGGAGCCGTTCGGCACCCGGGCAGATCAGGACACGCTCCACGCAGCGCCGGGTGGCGCGCCGACACCGCCGGAGCGTGGTCGGGCTCCGGTCCCGTCGCCTGCCTGCCCCGCGAGGCTCGGCCGGGCGTCGTCGTCATCACCGCCCCATGACCACGTGTTCCGGAACCAGAGCGTCGGCAGGACGCGGAGGGTCGCGGCCTCAGGCCCCGGTTGGTGACCGTGATCCGGATGAGCGATCTCCTCGGCGCGTCCTTCGCGTACTCGACCTCGACGTCGAAGTACCGGCCTCGCTCGAAGACGCCGGTATCGAGCAGCTCGTACTCGGAGTCGCCGCCTGCGCCCGGCGCGCGTTCGTCGCCACCAGGTCGGTCGTACGGATACGCGGCCTGCGGGTACTTGTACAGAGTACCTCATGTAGGAGTGCGTCGGCGTCGCGTCGAGGTAGAAGTAGTACTCCTTGACGTCCTCGCCGTGGTTGCCCTCGCTGTTGGTGAGGCCGAAGAGGCGCTCCTTGAGGATCGGATCGCGGCCGTTCCAGAGCGCCAGCGCGAAGCACAGCTGCTGCTGCGTCGTCGCAGATGCCGGCCAGGCCGTCCTCGCCCCAGCGATAGGCGCGCGAGCGGGCCTGATCGTGGCTGAAGGTAGTCCCAGGCGTCACCGTCGCGGCTGTCGTCCTCGCGGACGGTCCCCATTGCCGCTCCGACAGGTACGGCCCCCAGCGACGCCACGGCACGCCCGCCTCGCGCGCTGCGGTCAGGCGGCGCTGCTCGGCATCCAGATCTGACGACCCGGCATTTCCCGACGGTCCGGACACGGCCTCTCCTCGTGGATCCGAACCCCTGTCTCGTCCTCGCTGCGGTCCCTCGGCGCGGGACGATGAGGTGCCTGTGTGAACGTTTGATGAACGACTCAGCGGGGCGCGACGTCGGCCAGCGCCGCCGCGAGACCGTCGACCATCGTGTCGATCTCCGTCTCGCGTGATCACGAACGGCGGCGAGATCTGGAGTGGCGTGGCCGCGGAGAACGCGGCGTGGCGACTCCGTGGTTCAGGCCGCGGTCACCGATCCGTTCGGGCAGGCCGGGATCGGCGGCCAGCAGGTCAGCCTCCGGAACGCGACGGCCGCCGTCAGCCCGACGGTCCGGATCTCGCCGACGCCGGGCGCCGTCGCGAGCCTGCCGGACCGCGTGTATCGAGCACCGGCTCCAGGCGTTGCGACCCGCTTGACCAGCTCTTCGCCCTCGAGGATGTCGAGGTTGGCCATCGCCGCCGCGGCCGCGCCCGCGTGGCCCGGAATACGTGTAGCCGTGGCGGAACACGGCGCCGGGCACGTCCTCGTCCCAGAACGGCGCCCGGACGCGCTGCGCCGACCAGCACGCCGCCAAGGGGCATGGTAGCCCGGACGTGACGCCCTTCGGCGAACGTGATCAGGTCGGGCTCGATGCCGTAGCGCTGCGAGCCCCGACAGCTGTCCGGTCCGGCCGAACCCCGTGATCACCTCGTCGGCGATGAGCAGGATGTCGTGCTCGCGGCAGAGCCGGGTGACCTCGGGCCAGTAGTGCGGCTCCGGCGGGATCACCCCGCCGGCGCCGATCACGGGCTCGCCGATGAAGGCGGCGATCTCCGTCGAGCCCGCTCCGGCGAAGAGCGCGCGCGAGCGGCTCGACGTCCATCGTCCGGCGACGTTGACGACCTCGTCGATGAACGTTGCCCCCGTAGCCGGTCTTCATCGGGCCCGATGCCGACGAGCGACGTGCCCCAGCCGTGCATCCCGTGGTAGCCGAACTCGCGCGAGACGATGACCCGCTTCTCGCGGCTTGCCCGACGACGTCCCAGTAGCGGCGGACGAGCTTCGCGGCGGTGTCGACCGCGTCGGAGCCGCCGGAGCCGAGGAAGACCACGGCGCATCCGGGAACGGGGCCAGCGCCCGCCGAGGCGCTGGGCCGAGATCTCGACCGCGTCGGCTCCGACGTGTAGGCGCCGAACGACGAGTAGGCCGGCAGCCGAGCGGCCAGCTGCTCGCCGACCGCGGCGGCGATCTCGCCCCGGCCGTAGCCGACGCCGCACTGCCAGGGCCGCGGTCGCGTCGAGGCAGGCGGCGGCCGTTCGCGTCCGGTCGAGCCAGACGCCTCGGCCGGACGGGATGACGACCTCGCGGTCGGCGGTCGGTGTGACATGCGTCGGCGAAGCCGCTGCCAGAAGCTGACTCATCGTGGCCTCCTTCCGTGGGGCCGGATCGCCGCGCGGCCGCTGCAGGGCGGGCGCGTCGAGCGACGATCGGGTCGAGGGCGGATGGTAGGTCGCCGACGGCCGCATTTGCCCGTGATGGCGGCAGCGGCGCGGTACAGGAGGTTCGCCGGGAACGGCTTGCTGCGTCACTGCGTCGCGCAAGATCGTGCATCGCGCTCCGGCCCGGGCGGCAGCGGTGCGATCGCGTAGCGCGGGCCCGCCGGCTGGACGGGTCGACCTCGACCCAGCCGGCGGCCGCGACGTTCGGCGTCCAGGCGGACGGGCCGTCCGGGTGGCCACGACGTAGCCGTGCCCGCCGACGGTGATGAGGGTCACGAGGATGCGCCGCGGCCGCCCGGTCCGGCGGCCGACGGTGCCGCATCGATCCACGATCGCCGTCGAGGCCGGGCCAGCCCGTTGGCGAGCCACGAGCACGCGCAGCGGGCAGATCAGAGGAGCCGGATCAGGCGACACGCCGCCGCGGAAGACCGCCGGACCAGGCCGCCGAGCGACGCGCCGGTAGTGATCCCGCGTCGGCCCTCACGTCGGTCGTCTCACGGCGTCGGGTCGCCGGCCGGGCTGGACTCCGCGACCCGGCGACCGGGTCCGCCGCGCTGGAACGCGAGCGGATCGAGGGCCGGCGGCGGCCATGCGGCCCGCGTGGTCGCCGGCGCGAGGGTGTGCCGCCGCAGCGACGCGGCGCAGCTTGCGGAGGCGCGCCGCTGATGCCGGCGTCGAGGGTCCGCGGCGACCGGGCGCGTTACGCGAGCCCGACCCGGTCGAGGCCCTGCTCCCTGCCGTGGACGCGGCGTAGTGGGCGGCCCAGATCGAGGAGCATCGGGCGCCTCGTCGCCGCCGGGCCGCGGGTCGAGCGCGCCGCAGACGATCCCGCGGTCGCCCGGCGCCTGGGCGATGAGCCGCCAGTTGTCGGGGCCGGCGATCAGGTCGAAGGCGATAGCCTGGCGTAGGCCGGCGTCGAAGAAGGTCGGCGGCTCGGCTGCGTCGAAGTTGCCGCCGCGAGAGGGCGAGCGAGTCGTGGACGCCGGCGTCAGCCCGTCGACGAGTCGCCGGTGCGCGTCGACGGCGAAGCGCGCGCTCGCCGGGGACGAGCGTGCGATCGGCGAGCGCGTCCGGCCTCGTCGATCTCCGACGAACGGGCAGCCGGCGCGGGCAGGCGCGTGGATCGTCGCGCGGATTGCGCTCGGGCCAGCTCGGTCGGGCGCGGTCGCGGCGGGCCATCGCGCCCGCCGAATACGGGCCCGGCGGAGGACCTGCTTGACGGGCCGCGTCGCGGAGGCCGCTCGTCACGGCCCGCCAGGTCTCGACGACACCGTCGGGCCGCCGCCCCTGCGGGCGCCGGCGGCGCGCCGGTCGCGAGGAGCTCGATGCCGGTCGCCTCGATGTCGGCGATCGCGATCGCCGGCAGCCGGCCCGAGCAGCGTCAGGAGAACATGGGACCCTCCGGCGGGGGCGCCGATGCTACTGCATCGGGTAGCCTCGGCCCCATGCCCGCGCCCGGCGACGTCCCGGCCGATCGCTACCGGATCGGCGCGCTCCTCGGCTCCGGCGGCATGGCGACGGTCCATCGCAGCGCACGACGACCGGCTCGGACCGCGATGTCGCGGTCAAGGTCCTGCTGCCGAACCTCGCCAGCGATCCCGTCCTGCGCCCGGCGACTCGATCGCGAGGCCCGGGCCATGGCCGCGGTCGCCGACGCCGAGCCTGGTCGCCGTAGCTTCGACGTCGACCCGGGCGATCCCGCCAGGTCGTGAGCCGTTCGTCGTGATGGAGCTGTGCCCGGGCGGCTCGCTGGCCGATCGGCTCGGCGACCGGACCGCTCGATGGCGCCCGGCGAGCTCGTGCCGATCCTCGTCTCGGTCTCGGATGCGCTTGCGACGCTCCACCGGGCCGGGCTGCGTCCATCGGGACGTGAAGCCGTCGAACATCCTGTTCGCCGGCGGACCGCGTGAAGCTCGCGCGATTTCGGGCCTGGCCCGGTCCGATGCCGGTGCGGACGCGACCGACCCTGACCGAGCCGGGGACGGCGCATCGGGACGCTCGCCTACCTCGCACCGAAGAGCGCCTCCGCGGCGCGGACCTGGCGGGCCGGCCTGCCGACGTGTTCGCGCTCGCGACGGTCGCGCTACTCCTCGGCCTGACCGGCCGGCTGCCGCGCCTGAGCGGCTGCCCGGGCGACCTGGTCGCGGCCGCCCGCATCCGATCGCCCGCCGTAAATTCGGTCGTGGCTGCTGACCTGGCGGGAGTTCGGCGACGCGCTCTTCGCCGGAGCTGACGCGGTCTGACCCGGAAGCGGACGTCCGGACGCGCTGGGGTTTCGGGGCCGCCTGCCGCGGCGCTGGGCCGTTGGACGCGGAGCGGCGGGCAGCCGGGCGCCGTGGCGGCCCATGGCCGAGACTCGCGACGGCGAGGACGACGGGCCCGGACGCTGGACCCGAGGCCACGACCGCGCTGGCGATCCCGGTGACCGCCACGGCGTCGCTGGATCTCGGCCGGCGGCGGCTCGGCTGACTGGAGCGCGGGATCAATGCCGGCGCATGCTCGGCCGGAGACCGCTCGGCGGACCGGATCGAGCGAGCTGGCCGCTCACGCTGCTGACTGATCGTCGCGGCGGTCCTGGTGCTCGTGCCTGATCGGCTCGCGGTTGCCGCTCTGCGGCGCGCCCGACGGCCTCCGGCGAACCCGGAGGCGAGCGCCGTGGCATTGGTGGGCGGGTCGCCACCGTCCGCAGCCACTGCACCCTCGCCCAGCCCTCCGCGAGCCTCGCGCTCGTCAGCGGCTGCGCCCCTGACACCGTCGAAGACCCCGACCGACCCCGGATCCGTGCCGTCCGGGCCCTCGACGACCTCTGATGCCGCGATCTCGCGGCCGCCCGCGGCGGGCGCGACGGGCTCAAGCGGGCAAGGGACGCGAACGATCTCGCGGCCGCGTCGCAGTGTTCATCGCGACCTCGACGCCGGCGACCGGGCGAAGGCCCTAGCAATACGTAACTGAACTGGCTGGTACTAC
>ERZ1370068.8707-contig-7540_pt1 | contig 38883 bp, 45 predicted proteins | sample MGYA00561227_ERZ1370068 | MGnify/ENA primary metagenome ERZ1370068 (study PRJEB38410, sample SAMEA6850437) | metagenome | study: Metagenomic assessment of the ecological functions of the soil: analysis of the soil microbiota associated with the...
TGTCTCAATAGGGCGGCGTGCGATAGAAGTTGAGGTCGCCGATCACGTCGTCGCGGTAGCCCCAGTCGAACTCCTCATCTCCTTCAAATAGTGGAGCGCGGGACAACTCTTCGTCGCTCAGGTTGATCTCATAGGCGTCTAGCGCAACGGCGTATTTCATCCGATCCCATGGAACCGGAAGGTGCTTCACGCCGAGGCCCATGAAGCCGCCGAAACCAAGCACCGCGTAGGCCACCTTGCCGCTGACCTTATCGATCATCAGCCGCTCGATGGTACCGATCTTCGTCCCGTCGGAGCGGCGCACCAGTGTTCCTTCCACTCCGGTCGCTGGCCACAAAACGATGCGGCTTAGCTGGCATCGTAAACGTGGCTTGTGTCTGTGGGTGCGTCTGCATGTTTGCCTCCACAATTGGCGGCGCACTCTTTGCAGGTCGCTAGACATGCGGCGCGCAAAAGCGCACCTTCGTTCCACGCTAAACGCGGCCGCGGACGAAACGTTCCTGTAGCCACTGAATGTCCGCTTTACGCCGAAAAGCAGACATTTGTTGCGCAGTGGCGCATGCCCCTAGTCAATTGGCCTAAGCTTGAGATCCGCCTCGTCGGCTTTAACAAATCCGAACTTGGCATAGGCGTCCTGGCCCCGAGGGCTTTGTAAAAACGAAAGAAATGCGTCCGCTGCATCGCGACGTGGGAAGGCTTTAAGGCGCCGATAACGCAGGCAACTTCAGCACGTAGGCTGTCCTCATCAGGCATCGTAACAGCGTCAACATCCGCTCCCGCACGATGCGCTTCAAGTACCTCGGTCTTCCACACCACGCCGGCATCCGACTGGCCTGCTTTAATCCGCTCCGGTGTCTCTCGGTGATGCACGGCAGTGAACCAATTATTTTTTGTGGTCTGGCAAGAAACGCATTCCTTGCCCCCAGAGATCGCCTCCCAGATGCCGTGGCGTTCTAAAAACTTTACGGATATAAAATTGCATAATTCCTTCATTGACCGGATTGGGCATCGATGTCCGGACATCGTCGCGAGCCAAATCCTTCATATTGGTAATCTTCTTCGGGTTGCCCTTTGCCACACATGATCTGCAGCTCATTGTGCATGTATACCATGTAGCTATCCATGGTCCCAGACGCTTTAAGTTGCTTGAGATGACCCAAATTCACAGACGCATAAATGTCGGGTAGCCCACGATACTCCTTGTCCATGTAGGCCCAACCGCCCGCTTTGATCGCCTGCAAGAGCAAGCCTGGAGGAAGCGTGATCACACCCACGGTGACACCAGGATGTTCGTTCTGGAATGCGTGCACGACGTCATCCATTGCGAAGAACTGATTGCCGGCAAGCCACAGAACCAACCCTGCTTTCGCGCATGTCTTCGAGGGCGTCCTTGCCAATAACCGCGCTGCTGCTGCCGCTGGTAGGATAGAATTTTATGTCGGTCTCTTTACCTTTGGGAATGGCGGGCGTTTTGACAGCACTGACGTCAGAACTGGTGGAAGCTGTCTCATGCGTGCACGCAAGTGGCTCGCGAAGCCACGCCGATTACAGCAACGCCGGTGAGCACGAAGGTCACCGCCATGAACTGCTTTAATTGGCCCATGGCATTTTCCCTTGTTTTGTTGTCTCGCAACAAATCCTAACTTATGACCGATCACATTCAGACTATAATTTGTGCCTCCATGGCAAAAGCGTGCTTCGATCGGAAACGCTGCCAGGATGCAATGTCCGCTTTGGGTTTCATTGGCGGACATTTGAAATGCAATCATCATGTCCGCTTTACCCCCAATAGCGGACATTCGGCAGCCGTGGTTTTGGACAATAACGGCGCGTGAAATCCCACCATCAGTTCACAATCGCGGATATTCGGCAATCACGCGAGCACGGCGGATGGCGGATTTCAAGATTAGATGGGCGGCGACCACGGCCTGGGCGTCAGAAGCAATCCGGCCCTAATAACCCTTAATAGAAAATCTGTCCAACAAGGGGGTCACTTGGTAGTTGAGGGTCTGCGAGACGCGATTATTTTTGGGTGGCGCTTCGGCTCGCGCTGCACGCGCTACGTGCCCAATTTTCGCCAGAGCGTCAGGTGCCGACTTGGGCTGAGGTTCAACTTGCGAGGTCATGTTGGGTGCTGGTGCGACGGCATGATGGGTGGTGACTATCTCAGGCGAAATGGGCTCCAGCGTTGCATTCCCATAGAACAGCAACGCAATCAGCGCCAAACCTACAAATGCCAAAAAGGAGAGAGCTGGCATTGCCTATCGCACTCCCTCTAAGAGGGGCCATAGATGAACGCCAAAACCTAACGTGACTACCGCGAACCAAACAGCGATCGCGGCGGTACCCAGCGTGGCTGTATGGACATTCTTCCACATACCGTCACGGTAGCGCCGAGCGCCTGCAGACCGGCACTTATACGTGCGTATATTTCGGTATAGGTCGCGGCGAAGCCGAGTGCGTCATGCGCTGACCGGAATTAAAAGAGGTCGCGCCGAAGGAGATGGCTTTTGGCATCATCCGGCGCACTCGTACTGTCAAAGCGGTCTAAGTGACGCATGTCCGGTCAGGGGTCAGTAGCAGACATTTCCGCAGGTCCAGCCGATGCCGGCGGCTCAACGGGGAGAGTGGTAGGATTATAGGTCTGAAGCCATGTTCCGCCTCCGTTGCTCACGTGGCTTGCCTTGGCAGACCTTCTTTTTGGATCGTCAAAGTTCCTCAACAACTTTATTCGGCCGATGACTCGACTCTTCTACAGGGCCAACTCACCATTTGGACGCCACCGAAGGATTGCGCCTGTTGGCCAGTCGCGGTCCCTAGGGCGGCACACCCGCCCCGACTTTGAGCCGAAGGTTTCAGATGTTCGGGGAGCCAACGGGTACCGCTATTGACGATCATGAACGCCAATGGTGGGGCCGATGCTGGTCATAAACGGCGGCTCGAAAACCGTTTGATGGTGCGCAGACGTGATCCGTAAGGGTCGCGCCGGCGTGGCCCGAGAGTTCGAAGAACTTTCGAGTCAATGTTAAGGTCAAGAATCGATATTGCCGCGCGCCTCCGGGCATCGCGGCAATATCAAGGTCCTGATCTGACAGGGAGGCGAGGGATCGTTCACGCGATCCTCGCTTCTTTGTTGTTATAGGTCAGATCACAGGGATGAAGCACCCACTATTCGTCCGTTGTTAGTCAAACCGCCCTCGGACTGCGGAATAACACCGAAGCCAGCCGGCTATGAACTACTTACTTTCGAGTGTCCCGGATCCAAACACATCGAAACTGCGGTCGCGAAAGCAGACCGTCTCGGGCTATCCCGCAAAGTGCCAAAAGCGCATCGAACCAAGGCCTCGCTGCTCGAAATGCAGACCGATGGCGACATAATCAATGTGGGCCGTCGTCCAAAGGCAACGGCAGCAATCGACCTTATTCGTCAAATCGCTTACTCACGCCTTAACGGGTACCCAGCGAAGCGAAGCTACAGCTGGGAGCGGTCGACCGCGCCCAGGAGCGGCAAGAGCCCAAGCCGGCCATAGTCGCCATGCGTCAAACAACATGATCCAAAGATAATCTAACACCACATCAAATCACATGTCACTTAAGCTCGCCGAGCCAACGACAAGCCTGAATCGACAACGCATCGTTTGAAATGTCCGCGATGCGACCAATCCGAAACGATGGTAATCAGGTTCAAAATAGTAACAAGTATGTCGAGAGAGACACGCGTTCGAATAACTAACAAAGGCCCAATGCCGACAGTCTTGCTCAAACCAGCCACTCCGCACTCCGATCCCATTAAGCGACCAAACTGTGTTCTGAGTGCGGAACAGCGGCACAGCTAGGTCGGAATCAGAAGCAGAGCGCCCTGGCTGCGAGCTACTTACTTGCGTTCGTCCTGGGATGCAAACACATCGAAAGCTGGTGGTCAGCGGAAAGTGCGTTTCGTTGACCGTCTCGCCTCGCCTGCAGACAGTGGAGTACCACGCACGCGCGCAGGCGATCCGACGGTGCTGGCTTTGCTCGAAATGCGTGCGAACCGATGGTGTGCGCACATCGAGTGTGTGCCGTCGTCGTAAGTGGAAACGGCAGGCCGTCGCTCTCTACTCCGCCTTGATGCCGGCGGCCTTGATCAGCGGCCACCACTTCTCGATCTCGGCCCTCTGGAATGCGCCGAGCGCCTCTGGCGTCTGTTGCTCGCGCGGCGGAATGTCCGCGCCCAGTCCAGTAAGCCGCGTGCGCACCGAGGGATCAGCGAGCGCATCGACGACGGCGCTGTTGAGCTTGGCAATCACGGCCTTGGGCGTGTCCTTCGGCGCCCACAGGCCGAACCAGATCGAGGCATAGAATCCCGGCAGCCCGCCTCGTCGATGGTCGGAATTTCGGGCGCCGAGGCAAGCCGCGTCTTGGCGGTGACGCCATAGGTCTTGAGCTGGCCGCTGCGCACCTGCGGCAACGAGCTCGAGGCCTGGTCGAACACGAGATCGATCTGCCCCGCGATCAGGTCCTGCAGCACCTGCGGCGTGCCGCGATAAGGCACGAGCTGGAAATTCTTGCCGACAGCGGTCTGGAAATAGACTGCGGTGAGGTGCGATGGGCTCCCTGGCCCGGCATTGCCGATCGTCACCTTGTCGGGGTTTGCCTTGAGCCGTGCGATCAGCTCGCGCAGATCCTTTTCCGGCGTGGCCTTGTTGGCGATCAGCAGCTGATGATTGCTCGGCAACAGCGAGATCGGCTCGAAGTCCTTGGCGAGGTCGTATTGCAGCGGATAGATCGCGCCGTTGACGACATGGGTGCCGAGATTGCCGAGCATGATGGTGTGGCCGTCCGCTGTCGCGCGCACCACGCGTCCGGTTGCGATGCTGCCGGCGGCGCCGGTGACGTTCTCGATGACGACCGGCTGCCCAAGCGTCTCCCGCATGCGTTCGGCGAGGATGCGCGCTAACACGTCGGCCGGCCCTGCCGCCGGGAACGGCACAACCATGGTGATAGGCCGCGACGGATAGGTCTGCGCCGAGGCAATAGGCGCGAACGCGGCGAGCGCGACCGTGCCGGCAGCCAACTGCAGGAATCCGCGGCGTGGAAATGTCATGGCGCGTTCCTCCAGATATCGGTTACGCAGACACGTCATTCGCCGGTCGGGGTGCGGGAACGAATGCTGCAAATCGTCAGGAAGGCGGACTGCTAATGGATAGGCAGTGCGATCATCTGGGATCGTCACCTTTAGCCCCATTGCCCGCGGGGAACATGTGTTCGACGGCGCCTTCCCACAGCTTTTCGGCTGGCTCCTTCAGTCCGGCCAGGTGGTCGGTGGCGAGCTTTACCAAGGCGGCGGAGCGCGAAAGTTTTAGTGACTTTCGGTAGGCGTCGAGATCTTTCAAGACCGGCTTCTGCACTCGGCAGCTGATCGAAATGCCGAGCTTCCTGTTTACGGTCGCGATCCGTTTCTTGCGCTTCGCCATTTCATCGAACCGCCGAGCTTCACGAACCTTATAGCCGCCCCGCAAATGCAGGAGAAGCCTTGCAGAGCCCTCTTCCATCAGGTCCGTTTCGCTTCTAACTCTTTAGTGGCAATCTCCGCGTTGTTCTTAACTTTAGCTACCGCTGCCTCAATTCCCTCTGTCGTCTTGTTGAGACGTTTGCGCATACGTCGCGCCAACTCCCTCGTGGAAATTGCCACGCGATTTCGCGGCGGCTTTGGCCGATACGGAGTGACCATGGCAGTGCTCCATTCGATTAGAACAAGCCATCAAACTAATTTCAACTTGCCAACCGCGCTCCTATGAAGACAAATCGCTGATCTGTCCGCTTTATCCCCGAAAGTGGACTGTGCGGTGCACTAGCCCATACGCCTCATCGTCGCCCCCGGAAGGGCTAAGGTCAGGCAATCGTACTGGCAAACACCAGCCCACTGGAAGGGAGATTATGGCGCTTCGCCGCAATATCCGCTTTGGGTCATAAGCGGACATTTGCAGTGCGCCAGCGCATGTCCGTTTTTCCCCTGAAAGCCGACATTCGCCAGGTGCGTAGGCGACACCCTCACCCTTGTTGCTCGGATTTGCGTTGAGAGTGCTGTAACGGTCCGAGCCAAAAAAGAAAGAACTGTCTAGCCGGGCGAACTGAGATGAAAATCCTGCTTCTCGTCAGCAGCGACGTTAGCGACCTATTACTCGGCATCGCTCATGCAGCGTGGGCATCAAATTATCGCACATGGTGGTGGCGTCCCTTCGAAAATCCGGCAGGCTTTATTCCGCCAATCAAAGAGTACATGGATTGCGATGGCTGTCTGCTGGTTCAGCGACGATCCGCAAATGATAAAAATCGCGGACCATTTTACGGATGTCGGCAAGCCGGTTTGGCGTAGCCTCGCGGATGTGCCTCGCGCCAAGATGGGTCATGACAGACTCTGTATGTACTAGTCCCGCTGTTTCTGATCGTCGTTGGAGCGCTGGTCACTAGACAAATATCTCTTCGACAAGTAAGCGAAACCCGTAGCTATTCAGGATAAGCCACCAGTCGCGATGGAAGAAAAGCACCCGTGATCGATAAGGCAAAGGATGCTGGTCCGCAGGCTGATGAGTCCAGCGGTAAGCGGGGCTTAACGCCAAACTGTGAAAAGGAATTACGGCGTACAGCCGATTTATTGAGATTTTTGCAAACAGAATCCAAGCGGGAGAGGAAATACAATCGGTCGTCGCTGACATGAGACAGCAAGAGAAAAGAATAGCGGCAGTTTGCCCTGATTAAGCGCCGCGGTGAGGAAAGAGTGTTGTAGACCGCATTTCTACGTCCGCTTTACCCCTGAAAGCGGATATCTGGTGGTGTAAAAGGAAATGTCCGCCAAGTGCCACAATAGTGAAAGTGGATACCGCCCTCATCCAATAATCTCATGGCCTTAAACGTCAACCAAAGGCGATCGCGCCAATAAATGGATATCGCGAGCGCGTTAACTCATTTGTTTAGGTTGTTGCGAGACGCTAACAGCAGAGTAATGATGTTATTGACTCCTTTAAAGTTGGCCAATATCGGTTTTTTGCACCGCGCCATGGCGTTCCCGGTGCTATGCTCCGAAATGCACCTTTGGTTCTTTGACTCTGCTTCGGTGAGAATCGATCATTGATCATCTCGATCCGCATTCTATCACGACGCTAGTCTTATTTGGTGCCGTGGGTGTTTTTGCGTATGCTTGGCTTTGGTTTGCCTGAATCCATAAATCAAGTTCAAATTAGGCTGCAGCGACGAGCTGACCGATGCAAGTTCTGGGCGGCAACGGTAAGCTTCCTGGTCGAACCCATTATTCTCGGCCCGGATATCGCTGGTGTCTGGCGGCTGTAAATGAATCTCTCCATCAGCCCTGGAGCTTCGCCATCAGCAAGATTGTTCGGTCAGCTGATCGGGGTGATTTTTGGTCACGTCGAGGGTATGGAGCCAGCACGCCTCGACCATCCAGAGAATCCGATGGCGCGCAGTGGAGGGCACACGTGAGTGAATTGACCATCGGCGGCTAGCCGTTAAGGGCGGGTAATGATCCAGCGCCAATCCTGCGTGAAGTTAAATAGCACGGCTGCCGCAGGCGAAATTACCGGTCCCCGCAATCGAGGAGAATGCGCACCAGAATGTCGCGACGACAGGAAGACGCCGGTCCATATGCCGTTGCGCACGTCCGTGAAACCTCCCAGCGTGAGAAGCCGTGTCGATGGACGACAACCGAACGAACGACGGCGTACCCGGCGAGCAAATGCAGCATACCGATCTGGGTGGCGCCGCAGTTACCCATTGCCGGAGCCTGTGTTGCTGCGGTCATTATTGCGTTCATTGGCGGCGTCGTACTCAACAGCATTCAGAGTCGGCCGACCAAGCATTCACGACTTCCGCCGTGCGTCTCAACTAAGTGAAGTTCCTATCCTCGTTAAGATAAATCTTAAGACGCCCGAAATTCAGTACGTGTTGAAAGCCGCACACGTTTGCCTCTACCGGACCAAAGGCGCGGTGAGGGCCCGGTCGTGGTCGCCGACCAATGCTCCGTGAAATGCTTGGGCGCTCATTTATTTTTTAAGCGTACGCCAGCGGAAATCTTAGGGTTAACCGGCCCACACTCGCGTCCCATTACGGACACAACAATTCCACTAAATTTCAATCTGTAATTAATCACCGATTGCCAACGTCGTTCATCGCAGGGAGGTATCCGCGATGGACACCATAGGTGCAATGCTAGTCGTCGTATCCGTTATCGGCATGGCCATCTTCATTGCTTTCCAACAGCGGCTGCCGCGGAAGCGTTGATGCTCATCCCAAAGCTCTGTCATCGCAAAGCCAGGAGTGGCAATGAAACAGACACATCACAGGCAAACACTTTGTACTAACCAGCAGTCAGAAGAATGGGCGAGATTAATTCGTAAATTGCGCTGGATTGGTATGGACGAGGAAGCACATCAACTGCAAAGGGCGCTGTGCAGCGTGCCTCCGCACGAACGATATGCTGTTTTGGCGGGACCATTCAATACTGACTAAGTTTGGTAGACGGCCAAAGCCCAGAGGTGGCCCGCGCGACTGCTGGGAAAGATTTATCGGGGATCGATGTCCTGTGCGTACCGAAAACCTAAATCCGGACATAATGGTGATGAAGCCCGCCTAGGATCGCGGTGAATTGACAGATCCGAGCTTGAGCAATTCGCCATGGATACGTGGCGCTCCCCAAAGCGGATTCTCCATGCTCATCCGCCGGATCAACGCACGCAGGTCCGTATCAATCTGAGGTCGCCCTCCCGTGCGTGAGATTTCCAACGCCAGTAGCGGCGAACCAATCGATGCCAACGCACGAGCGTCTCGGGTCGGATGATCGAAGAACCTTCAGAATCGACGGGAACCATCGATACAGCGATCGCTGTTCGTGAGCCGGACCCGCTCCTGCATCTTACGCCGCAAGACGATCAACTGATGTCGGAGCGCCGCATTCTCTGCTTCAAGCCGGCTCTTCGACTTGCATGGCGCGGTCACGAGAACAAGGAATAAACACAGCAACCCAATCATTGCGCCAGCTTAGGCGATTCTGCCACCTCATCAACGTGGATAAGGTTTTCGGTACACACAACAGGGCGTTGGACGCAAATTCCCTACTAAAACAGGGAATTATTTTGTCAGAGCAGGGAATCCTGGCGCAAGAACAGGGAATTTCGCCTGCAAAGCCGATATCATCCCCGCGAGAGGTTTTCGGTACACATAGGAGAGATGCAGCGATGACTATGGGATCGTTTGTGACCGGCAACATGGACTATATCCGCCGCCCATTCGTCGCCAACATCAAGCCGGGCCACCGCGTTCTCATTCTCAGCGACTTCTCGCACGATCCGCGCGTCTGGCAGATCGTCCAAAGCGTCTGTGCGGAACTCGGGGCGGAAACGACGGTCGCGTTGTTCGAGCGCCGTCCAGCGGACTATTACGACCCGCCGTCGGCCGTGTGCGAAGCCATGATGAAGTCGGACTTCAATGTGCTGCTCGCCTCCACCGGCATGCTGCATTGCCACGCAAGCTTCACCGCGATGGCGGCTGGCATTCCGTCGATCTGCATGGATGGCGGCATGCAGCTCGAATGGTTCCAGTCCGGCGCTGTGACCGACGACATGAAGCAGATCGCGGTGCGCAAGCACTATGTGGCCAAGAACGTGTTCGGCCCCAACGCCAAGCAATGCCGCGTCACCTCGCAATATGGTACCGAATTCACCTACAGCGTCGAAGGCCGCATCACGCAGCCGCCGCTCCCGACCGACAAGTTCGATCCCTACAAGATCATCAACTTCGCCAAGGACGAGAACCGGCCGGGCAACAACCTGCTCTACTATCTATTCCCGACCGGCGAGTTCAATGTGGCGCCCGTCGAGGGCAGCGCTAACGGCAAGCTCGTAATCGACCTCACCATGCATCACCTCGGCCGACTGCTGACGCCGATCGAGCTCACCGTCGAGAAGGGCCGCGTCGTGAAGATTGAGGGCGGCCCGGAAGCGCGCATTCTGCGCGATTATCTCGAGATCTATGGCGATGAGAATGCCTATATGTGCCCGGCGGAGGCGTCCGTTGGCGTCAATGCCAAGGCGGTCGTGCGCGGCATCCAGCGCGAAGACAAGAATATCATGGGCACGTTGCATTTCGGACTCGGCACCAACGTTGACGTCGGCGGCTCGATCAAGTCGAAGATCCATATGGACGGCGTAATCCTACACCCGACGCTCTATGTCGACGGCGTCAAGCGCATCGACAGCGGCCGCATCCTCGTCCCGATCGAGGCAGGTAAGCAGGCGGCTCCCGCTACAGTCCGGCGAGAAAGTCGCCGATGACGCGAGCGACTGCCCGAGGCTGCTCAATGAACAGCATGTGCGGCGCCCCCGGATCACCGCAAAGCGTGCGCCCGCAATCTGCTCGGCGATCGCCGCAACGATTTCGGGCGGCGAAGACTTCATCGATTTCGCCTGCAAGGCAAAGCGTCGGCACCTGGATCGCACCGAGTCGGGCACTGGTATCGATTGCGGCCATGGCGCGCCAAGCCTGTGCCCATGCCATCGACGTTATCGGACAGCAGACGATCCCGCGCGGCATCCGCCGCGCCGCTTGCGCGGAATTCCGGGGTGAACCAGCGGTCAAGTGTTGCATCAAGCACGACGCCGATGCCCTCACGCTCCGCTGTGCGCCGCGCTCCGCCGCGATCACACGGTTTTCGAGCTTCAGGGTAGATGGGCAAGCGCAAATCGCAAGGGCACTGACATCCTTCGGATATTTAAGCGCGAGGTGTTGCGCCACCATGCCGCCAAAGGAGAAGCCGGCAACGGCCGCCGGTGCGAATCCACGTGCGCCGAGCAACACATGCACATCATCGGCGTAATCGTCGAGCGATCGCGCCGGCGGCGATGCCGGAGAGTGGCCGTGGCCGCGCAGATCGACGCTGAGTACGGTGAAACTCCGGCACAGTTCGGCAGCTACCGGCTCGAGGAAGGTGAGATCGAGCCCAACTGGATGCAACAGAACCACATGCGGGCCGCTGCCGGCGATCTTGTGGTGAGAGCGCTGGAGCGATCACGGTATCGTCCTCGCGAAGAGAGGTGGCAGGCGCCGATCAGCAATGAACCTTGGCTGGCGCGTGTCAAGGCAGCAATCGGTGCACAATCCATGGAGAAGATTATGACGACATCGCAAGGGCTGCTGCTGGTGATGGCCGATATCGATCCCGCCATTGAGCGCGACTTCAACCAATGGTACGAGCAGGAACATCTCCCGAGCGCATGGCAATTCCCGGATTTCTCCGGGCGCGGCGCTTCACGGCGATCGAGGGCTCGCCGAAATATCTGGCGCTTTACGATCTCGAAACGTCAGAGGTTCTCAATTCCGCGGCCTATCGGCATGTAGTCGGAGCGGGAAGTCGGCCTGGACCCGACGCATGGAACCACAGTTCAGAAATTTCACGCGTAACGTCTATGTATCGATCTCCGACCGTCAGCGATAAACGGCACTCGCGTTTTCACGGCAGCAGGATCGAGCTTCCAACCGTCCGCCGTGCTTCGAGATCGCGATGCGCGCGCGCCGCGTCGGCGAGCGGATAGCGCTGCTTGACCGAGATGCGCACCGCACCGCTCTTGAGGGCGGAGAACAGATCGGCGGCGCGTTCCAGCATTTCGCTGCGGGTGTGCAAATAGTCCGCGAGCCCGGCGCTGGTCACATAGAGCGAGCCCATCCGGTTGAGTCGGAACAGATCGAATGGCTGGATCAGCCCACCCGCGGTCCCATACGACACGCACAGGCCGCGACGGTGCAAGCAGGCGAGCGAGGTCTCAAACGTGCTGCCGCCGACACCGTCGTAAACGACTGGCAATCCGGCGCCGCCCGTGAGGATGCGCACGCGCGCGACGACGTCTTCCTGCGTGTAGATGATCGGCTGCTCGCAGCCGTGCGCCTTGGCAAGTTCTGCTTTCTCCGCGGTGCTCACGGTGCCGATCACCCGCGCCCCGAGATGGCGAGCCCATTGGCACATAATCAGGCCCACGCCGCCGGCGGCGGCCTGTATCAGAATGGTTTCGCCGGCGCTGACCTGATGGGCACCGCGAACGAGATACTGCGCGGTCAGGCCTTTCAAAATCACCGCCGCAGCGGTTTCGTCGTCGATGAAATCTGGCAGTTTCACCAGCCGCGTAATCGGCATTACGGTCGCCTGCGAATAGGCGCGCGGCTTGTCCGACGCGTAGGCCACGCGGTCACCGGGGCGGACCTCGCTCACACCCTCGCCGACGGCTTCCACCACGCCGGCCGCCTCCATGCCGATCACGTGCGGAAACTGCGGCGACCGGATAGCGTCCGGTGCGATGGTGGATGTCGGTGAAGTTGAGGCCAATGGCCGTGTGCCGGACGCGAGCCTCGCCCGGGCCCGGCTCGCCTACCTCAACTTCCTCGTAACGAAGCTCTTCCGGACCGCCATATCTTGTGGATGCGGACGGCGTTGACGCGGCTCATGCGTTTCTCCTGGGTTTTAGCCAAGTGGGCGGGCGATCACCCTCGCCTGCGCGCCGTCTGAGCCCGCCACGTTGAGGCCGAGGAACATGATTTCGGCGCGCTGTCCGGCAAGGCTGCCGGAGATTGGTGACGTGCTCGGCAATCAGCACTCCCTGGCTGAGCAGAGCGTAATGTACCGGGAAGGCGAAATCCGGCGGCCGCAGCTTGGCCGCCAAGTCCGGCGTTGCAAAATCCACACCGACAATCTTGGCGCCGCGCTTGACCAGCCATTCCGCCGCCTCAGCGGTGAGTGAAGCGTGATCCGTGTACTTGTCGGTATTGATGTGGCGGGCACGCCCGGTATCGAGCAGCACTATATCGCCTTCCTGCATTCGCGGCCTTGCTAGTTCCAGGTCGGTGACGTCGATTACACCGCGATCCGCGACGTCGATCCGCCAGACCACGCCGGGCCCGTACAGCCGTTCGAGTGGAACCTGGTCTATGGTCGGCCCGTCGGCGATAAAGTGCCGGGGCGCATCAAGATGGGTGCCGTGGTGAACGACCATGTGCACCTCGGTGACGTTGGCGCGATGTTGTGGGATCGTGGTGATCTGGCGGATACGCGGTTGCGGAAACGACGGGATGCGCGAGAGTTCTTCGGTAATCCGATGAGACAGGTCGATAAAGGCGCCGAGCGCGCCGGAGACCTTAGGCGCAGGTAGATCGCGCCATCCCTTCCAGCCATGAGACTTGTTCGCTACTGGCTCGCACATGAATGTTCCTCTTTAGCCATTATTCACCGGTCCCGAGATCATTGCCGCCGACCGTCACGCCAGCCCATTTCTCGATCATCTGAATGAGCGTCGTATAGTCGTCTTCGCCGCGCCCTTCGGTCATCGCCTGGAACCAGAGCTGCACGACCGCTGAACCAACCCACATTGGGACCTTGAGCTGTTTCGCTTCGGTCAGACAAAGGTCGATGTCCTTGTACATGGTCGCGAGTTTGCCGCCGTAGTCGAAGGTGCGCGGCAGCACCGAGGTGGGAAACTTGTCCGTCGTCGCCGTAGTTGCGGCCGGTGCTGGCGTTGATCGTATCGATGAGCGTGCGTGCGTCTACGCCCGCTTTCACCGCCATTGCTGTCGCTTCGAAGGCGGACGCCATGCCGGCGGCCGAGATCATGTTGTTGGCGAGTTTGGTGATTTGCCCGAGGCCGGGCTCGGCGCCGATGTAGAACACATTTCGCGCAATCACCTCGAACAGCGGCCGCGTGCGCTCGAAGATCGTGCGGTCGCCGGCCACCATGGTCGAGAGCGTCCCTGCCTTGGCTCCACGCGGCCCGCCGCTGACCGGCGCATCGAGTACGGCGATCCGCGCTTGGCCCAGTTCTTTGGCAATCGCTTTGATCGCGCCGGAACCGATCGTCGACATTTCCACATAGACGCGGAGTCCTTCGCATCCCGCAACCCCGTCGGAGCCGAACGCCACGTGGCGGCTGACTTCGGGCGACGGCAGGCAGGCGAACGCGGTGTCGGCACCCGCCGCCGCTTCACGCGGAGAATCCGCCGCCACGCGCGCCGCGCTCGACCAGCGACCGCATCGCCTCTTTGTTGACGTCGAAAATACGCAGCGCGAACCCACCGTCGATGAGACGCTCCGCCATCGGCGCACCCATCGCGCCGCAGCCGATGAACGCGATGGTGCCGGCCATCACTGCCCCCAGACTTTTCCGGTGACCGACGCAGTCTGTCCACCGTCGATCACGAGTTCGGTCGCATTCACGAATTTGGATTCGTCGCAGGCGAGATACAACACGGCATAGGCGACATCCCAGGCGGACCCGAGCTTACCGCTCGGGACGTTCATTTGCCGTTCCTTGATCTTGTCGTCGTAGTCATTCGGATTGCTTTTCCTCAGACGATCAGTGATGCGCGGCGTCGCTATGTAGCCGGGCATCACCGAGTTGCAGCGGATACCCTTGGCGGCATATTGAACGCCGATGTTCTGCGATAGCTGCTTCACCGCGCCTTTCGAGGCCGCGTAGGCGACGTTGGCGTAAGTGAAGCGGATACCGGCGGTGGACGAATTGTTAACAATCGAGCCGCCGCCCTGACGGATCATCTGCGGGATCACGGCGCGGCAGGTCAAATACATACTCTTGACGTTGACCGTCATCAGCTTGTCCCAGTCCTCCTCCTTCACCTCGAGCGGACCGCCGACGACCTGCATCCCGACATTATTGAACAGCACGTTCGACACGGCCATAGACGGCGATACAGGCCGTAACCATCGCATCGACTTCCGAAGCAATGGACACATCGCAGCGGTGGGCGATGCATTCACCGCCCTCGCCCGCAATGATGGTTTGCGTCTCTTGCGCCGCGGCGAGATCGCGGTCGACGGCGAACACCTTGGCGCCCTCGCGCGCGAACAACACGGCTGTCGCCTTGCCGTTACTCCAGCCGGGAGCGATCGAGCCGGCGCCGGCGACGATAGCGACTTTGTCCTTCAGTCGAGGCATGATTGTTGTTCTCATTGTGCGCGTCCCGCACGCGGTGCAGCGCGAAGCAATGCGCCGCAGATGCGGCACCCCAGATTTTCGCTACTTTACGGCACGCGCTAAAATCGGGGTCCCGGGTCTGCATCGCACCGCATGCTGTAATGCGCCCGGGACTCACGGCATCAACTCTGCAAGCCTCAATTCTTCGGCCATTTTGGCTGCGCCATCGCGCGGTCGACCGGAGAGACCGTCAGCGGCCGGCCGTTTTGCCACTGCACGATCACGACCGGCGCGTTGAGGCGATGGCCCGCTGCGTCGAACTTCACGCCGCCCGGGAACGCATCAGCTGCCGGGCCGGTCTTGAGGTCGAGCTTGTGGATCTCTTCGCTGACCTTGACCTTGTCGGCAACGCCTGCCCGCTCGAGCGCTTCCTTGATGATCCAGGTGTGGCCGTAGCCCGCGAGCCCGTCCTGCGTGATCCACGGCTCGCCAGACTGTTTCTTATAGAGGTCACTAATGCGGTCCTGCCCCTTCAGTTCCCAGTTGGCGACGATGAAGAACACGCCTTCGATCAGGTCGGCGGGGACGTTCTTGAGCACTTCGGGCGCGCCCATGTGCGCGCCGTTGGCGATGATCGGCACGGCCCCCTTGGCGAGGCGGAACTCGTTCAGCTTCTCCAGTCCGAGCTTTAGGTCGGAGATGGTCGACGAGATGAACAGCAGGAATTCCGGCCGCGTCGAGCGGACTTTCTGCATCAACGGCGTCGCGTCGGAGAGCGGTGGCGTGAAGGTTTCGTCCATCACGATCTTAATGCCCATCTTGGCAAGAACGCCCTCGCGCATGGGCTTGAGGAAGCTGACCGGTGAGGCCGTATTGTCGCCGATGATGCCCGCGGTCGCGGGCGCCTTGCCGGTCGCGGTCTTGCCGAGATTCAGGATGGTCGGCACCGCTTCGGTTGATTGCAGGCCGGCGGTCGGCGACGACTGGAACACATATTTGAACCCGCGGTCGGTGATCGTGTCGGAATAGGACAGCGTCAGCCAGGGGATCTGCGCGCGCTCGGTCACTTCGGTTACGGCGAGGGTGAACGTGGAGAGCCACGCGCCCATGCCGCCGACTACGTCGGGTTCCTGCGCGACGAGACGCTGCGCGGCGTTCTTCGCCTTCTCGGCCGAATCGCCAGCGTCGATCGCGACCAGTTCGAGCTTGGCGCCGCCGAGCGCCTTGATGCCGCCGGCCGCGTTGATTTCGTTGACGGCCGTCTCGGCGCCGTATTTTACCAGCGTGCCCTGCCGCGCCCAGGGACCCGACAGCGGCACGATGACGGCGATCTTGACGTTCTTCTGTTGCGCCTGAACGGCGACCGGCGTCGAACAGATTGCAGCGAGCACAACCGCGCTCGCTGCGATTACGGCACTTCGCCGGTTCAGTGATCGTATTTGCATGACTTCCTCCGTGTATCGTTGCTCGTCCGTTTCTTCTCGCGTCAGCGCGTTTCGGCGCCGCATTCCCCTATTCGTCACATGCCGAGATAAGCGCGGCGCACGCGCTCATCGGACATCAGGGTCTTGTGGGTACCCTCCATCGCAACGCGGCCGGTCTCCAACACATAGCCGCGATCGCAGGTTTCAAGGGCCTCGACGACACGCTGCTCAACCAGCAGGATGGTGACATGGTGCTGCGTGTGGATCTGATGAATACGTTCGAAGATCGCTTCGACGATGGTCGGTGCGAGACCCATTGAGGGCTCGTCGAGCATCAACAGCTCGGGCGCGGAGGTAAGCCCGCGCCCAATCGCTAGCATCTGTTGCTCACCGCCAGAGAGCGTGCCGGCGAGCTGGCCGCGGCGCTCCGAGAGAATTGGGAAGAGTTCTAGGATCATCGGCAGCAGTTCGCCCCAGCGTTCCTGCCCTCTGCGCGTATAGGCACCCATCTCTAGGTTTTCCATGACGGTCATGGAAGCGAACACCTGTCGGCCCTCTGGCACATGGGCGATGCCGAGATGTGCGCGCTCGGCGGGCGGTACGGCGAGCAGGTTCTTGCCGTTGTAGGTGATTTCGCCCTAACCGGAGTGACGATGCCGGAGATCGCCTTGAACAACGTGGTCTTGCCGGCGCCGTTCGGACCAACAACGGCGACGAACTGACCGCGCTCCACGTCGAGCGAAACGCCGCTCAACGCATGCAAGCCCCCATAGGCAACATCAAGCGACCTGATCTTTAGCACGATGCATCCACTTCTTGCCGAGATAGGCTTCGATCACCGCCGGATTCCTTACCACGTCGGCGGGCGTGCCGCTCGCGATCAGGCGGCCGTGGTCGAGCACGCTGAAATTATCCGCAAGCTTTACCATGGCATGCATGGTGTGCTCGATGATCACGATGGTAACGCTTTCGCGGTTCACCTGCCGGATGATCGGCAGGATATCTTCGAGCTCGTCATGTCCGAGGCCGGCGAGCGTCTCGTCGAGCAGCAGCAGTTTGGGCGCGGCGCGAGCGCGCGCGCAAGCTCCATCAGGCGGAGTTGCTTGGTGGTCAATGCACCGGCGAGCGCATGGGCCTGCTGGTCGGCCAATCCGACGCGCTCGAGCGCCTCGTAGGCGAGCGGCTCGGCCTCGTCATCGGTCTTGGAGCCGACGAAGGCGCCGATCACAACGTTCTCGAGCACCGTCATGCGCGGAAACGAGCGCACGACCTGGAAGGTGCGGCCGACGCCGCATGCGCAAACCTCGTGCGGCTTCAGACCGCTGATCTCTGTGCCGGCGAAACGCATGCTGCCTTTGTCCGCCGCGAGAAAGCCGTTGAGGACATTAAACAAGGTGGTCTTGCCGGCGCCGTTCGGACCGATAATGCCGTAAATTGCCCCTGCGGAACGCTCAGGGTCACGTCATCGACCGCCTTGAGGCCGCCGAACGAGCGCGACACGCCGTCAAGCTGCAAGATCGTTTGACCAAAGGCAGGACGGGGACTCGGGTGCCGCGTCCGCGGCGATGGAAATCTGTTCAGCGAGGCGAGGCTGTGCACCTACTTTCGCAGGAGTGCGGCGCGCCATGATGCGGTCGCGCACCTTCCAATAGATTCCATCGGGCGCGACCAGGATGATGACGATGATTGCAAGCCCATACACCACACCCTGGATGCCCGGAAGAATGTGGCCGAGTTCGGCATGTAGCGTCTCGGCAAGCGGGATCAGAATCGCTGAGCCAACAACCGGTCCCCAGAAAATTCCAACGCCGCCGAACAGAGCGACGATCAGCGCCTGCGCGGAAACCAAGGCACCGAATACCGTCTGCGGCGTCACCACGAGCAGGATAATGGCATACAAGCCGCCGGCGGCCGCTGCCATGCCGGCGCTGAGCATCATCGCGTACATCTTCCAGCGCGTGGCGTTGATGCCGGCGGCTTCCGCGGCCGGTTGATTTTGCTTAATCGCGAGCAATGAGCGGCCGAAGCGTGAACACTCGACATGCAGCGAGATGATCATGCAGGCGACCATGACGATCATCGAGATCACCATGTAGGCGCGCTGATCGGTGAACTGCATGTACGCGATCGGATTTTCGCGCTTCATCGGCAGTGAAACTTCCTGATAGCCCAGCCATTCAAACACGTAGAGCATGGCGAGCGGATAGGCGAGCATCGAGAGCGCGAAGTAATGGCCGCGCAGGCGGAACGTCGGGATGCCGATGAGCACGCCCGCTATTACGCCGACGAGAACGCCAAGCGGAATGCCAAGCCACGGCGTGATGCCGAACTTCACGAACGCGATCGTCACCGTGTAGGCGCCGAGCCCGAAGAACGCCGCGTGGCCAAACGAGATCATGCCGCTGTAGCCGGACAAAACGTTCCAGCCGAGGCCCATCGTGCCCCAGATCAGCACCAGCGTCATCATCAGCTGGTAGTAAGAATTTCGCACCAGAAAGCCGATCACAAGATACACGACCGCGAAGATCGCGATCAGCGCGTACTGCTGCATGAACGCGCGTCGTTTGCTCGCCATCAGGTCCGCTCCCAGACGCGGCCGAACATTCCCTGCGGCCGGAAAAAGATGATGATGAGGAAGACAACAAAGATCGCCGTGTTCTGCAGCTGATAGGGCAGAACCAGCGTCGACATCTGCTGCACAAGGCCGATCGTCAGCCCGCCCCAGAAGGCGCCGAGGATCGAGCCCATGCCGCCGAGCACCACGCCGGCATACATCACAATAACAAAGTCGAAGCCGATGTAGGGCTGGAACGACTGCGACATCGCGAACAACCCGCCGGCGATCGCTGTGATGCCGACGCCGAGGCCGAATGCGATGCGGTGCGAGCGGTCGACGTCGATGCCGACATAGGCCGCTGCGATCGGATTGTCGGCGGCCGCGCGCAACGCCTTGCCGAGATTAGTGCGCGTGAGGAAGAGATAGAGTCCGATCGCGCAGAGGATCGCCATGACGAAGCCGACCGCGCGCGCCTGATTGAAGAAGATGAGACCGATCTCCCAGGATTCACGCGATAGCGGCGTCTGCACCGACAACGGCGTGGATCCGAACAGGATCAGGCCGCCATTGGCCAGCACGAGCGCGATGCCAAGGGTGAGGATGATCTGCGCGTAGTGCCCCTCAGCCTCGGCTGAAATGACGCGCGCGCCTGTAACGCGCGAGATCAGATACTTATGCAGCAGCCAACCGATGACATAGACCACGGGCCCCGCGAGCGCCGCCCCGACCACGGGGCCGACATAGGGGCCGAGAAACATCAGTACGCCGAAGCCGGTGACAAGATAATACGCTACATACATGCCGAGCATCATGAAGTCGCCATGGGCAAAGTTCACGACTCGCATTACGCCGAAGATGATGCCGAGCCCGACGCACATCAGGCCGTAGGTGCCGCCGACCAGCAGGCCCGCCGCCAGCGCCTGAAAGAAATCGATAAGTAGCCATTGCCAGTCGGTCACGATCGTATCCCTGGGCGTGAACCCGGCGTTCGGCGGCCGCTATCATTCAACGGCGTCGATGCCGCGTCAATTCAGTGCACGAATTCTGCCAGCCCGATGAGTACGCAAGTGCCGCGCCCTAGACCATGTATCGAGAGCGGTTCGCGAAGTCGGCACATGGCGGCTTAGCCGCCATTTCTTATGCGATTGAAATCGTCCGCCGAATGGCGACTATTTCTCAATTCCATGCGCCGTCCTCCCAGGGCGACGCTGGTGAGCGCACGATGGCTCAATTTTTCCATGCGCCCATTGTGTCCACACTTTTGGTCAGGTTACGTTTGATGCATTCGGGCCGTCAAGTTTCGCCAGACGCCAAATCGCGCACTACCAAGCCTTGCAACAGGGATTTCCTCTATGCCAGCGCTAACGTCGGACATTGCCGAGTTCGTGACGTCGGTAGAAGTAGGTGCCCTTCCGGAGCAATGCAGCTATGGCGCGCGCATCGGCATGGTCGACTGCGTCGGCGTCATGATTGCCGGCGCCGGCGAGCCGGTCGTGCGGCTCGTCACTACAACCATCGCCACCTCCACTCAAAACGAGGGCGCCCCGGAAATCCCTCCGGTCGCAATCTGGCGGCAACTGACGCCGCCCTCGTCAACGGCGTCGCTGCCCACGCCCTCGACTATGACGATGTCGGCATGGATGGGCATCCCAGTGCCGTGCTCACGCCGGCGATCCTGGCCGAAGGCTGGTCGCTCGACGTCAGCGGCAGCGACGCGATCGCAGCCTATGTAGCGGGTTACGAAGTCTGGGCGCTGCTGCAGGAGATCGAGCCCGGCCACCTGCACGAGCGCGGATTCCATCCTACGGCGATCTGGGGCGCCTTTGCGGCAGCGGCGGCGTGCGCCCGACTCAATCGGCTGACGGTGGAACAAACACGAAATGCCATCGCCATCGTTGCTTCGCTCGCGGCCGGAGTCGTCGCCAATTTCGGCACGATGACGAAGCCGCTGCATGTCGGGCGTACCGCGCAGGCCGGCGTGCTGGCCGCTCGCCTGGCCAAGTCAGGTTTCACCGGCTCGCCCGACGCGCTCGAACATACGGCCGGTTTCATGCGCGCCCACTCGCCTTCCGGAACCCCGGAGGTTGACCGCGGCAATTGGCAATTGGGCCGCGAATGGCGACTGTCAAAATACGGCATCAACATCAAGCGCTACCCGATGTGCTATGCGACCCACCGCTCGATCGATGCCATGCTCGACCTTGTTCACGATCGCGATCTCGCGCCCGATGCGATCGGCGAGGTCCATGTATGCATCGGCAACACCCAGAGCGTGATGTTGCGCAATCACGACCCGAAGACCGCGCTGGAGGCAAAATTCAGCCTTGAATTCGCAATGGCCTCCGCGATGGTGGCGCGACGCGTCGGGCTTGCGGAACTTGATGACGCCTTCGTGCGTCGCACCGACGTGATTGAAAACATGCGCAAGGTCAGATGCACCACCACCGATGAAACTTTGCCCGACATGCCGTTCGCGCCCAAGGACAAACTCAGTATCGTGCTCAAATCCGGTGAGACGATCACGCATCCGCCGGTGGCGCGTCCCAAAGGGAGCTGGCAGAAGCCGCTGAGCGATGATGAACTACGCGACAAGTTCATCGATTGCGCGACAATCGGCCTCGGCCAGCAGGGTGCCGATGCAGCGTTCCGGCACATGAATGGAGATCGAGCGCCTCGCAAGCCTACGGGACCTGACGCTGGTCGCGCGGGTCTGATCCGCGCACCGCGCATCTAACCCGATTTGTCTACCTTGGGCTCCGCATCGAGCCGCACCGCCCAACCCTCGAGCCCCGGCCGTGCGGCCGGATAGCGGGTAAGCACCAACGGGTCGTGGCCAGGAATGATGTGGCGTATGGTCGGCGCCAGCTTCTTGATCGTCGCATAACCTTCCAGCACGTCGCCGACGTTGTAAGTAATGGGAAACACTCGGCCAGTTTCGATATGCGCGTAGAGGTGCGTTGCGTCGGACGCAATTACCACGTCGCCACGTTTGGTCTTGACCCGCACGCATTGCAGGCCCTTGAGTGGCCCCCGACCCTATGCACCGTGATCCCGGGGACGATCTGATCGGCGCCGTCATGAAATTCGACCCGACCGGCGAACACCTTGCGCACCATGGCGACTACGTCATCGACTTCGAACGGGAACTGCAGTGGCGCATGGCACATACAGCGCCCGGTCGCATACCCCATCTCAACGTCCTGCAGATGATAGCGCGCGTGCGGAAACAGCTCGTAGTTGCCGGCATGGTCGTAGTGCAAGTGCGTGACGATGACGTTCTCGACAGTTTCCGGATCGATCCCAATCGCCTTTAGCCCCTCACCGATCGGATTCGTTACCAGGCGCTTGCGCTTTTGCGCCATAGTCTCGTCGAAGCCGGTATCGACAATGAAAGTGCCATGCGCGCCGACGATCGCCCAAACAAAGTAATCGAGCGGCTGCAGCACATCGTGCGGGTCGCCGCCGATGAAATTCTCCGACGATTTGCGATCGTGGCGCCCGTAGCGGACCGCGTAGATATCATGAACGTCATCGGTCATTGGTCTCACCCCTGGCTATAGTTTCTTCGCGCGCAAGTTCGGGTCCGTTATATGAACGTCGCATGCGGTGCGCATAAATGCTATTTCAGAGACGTTCTATTGACATTGGTATCTGCCGAACTGCGAGAACAGGAGGGACCATGCAAGACTATCCGGGCCTCACCTGGCTTGCCCACTATCGCGAGCGGGTGAATGCCGATCCCGAGCTCAAGGTGATCGGCGACTGGTTCACCACGACATTCTGCGCTGGCCTTCGGAGACAGCCGCTATGCGCTGAAAGTCGAGAAAGGCCGCATCGTCGACATCGTGGCCGCGCCGAAGTTCGACATACGCGCCCTGTTCGGATTTCAGGCGCCGGTTGAAGTCTGGCGCAAGTTTTTGAGCCCCAATCCGCCGCCGTTGTTCCACGACTTCTTCGCCATGCTGATGCGCGTGCCAGAGTTCGTGCTCGAAGGCGACGGGTTCGTCGCGATGCAGAACGCCCGCGCCCTGCATCGCATGATGAACATCATGCGTGAGACCGGAGCGCCCAATGCCTGAATTTGAGCCGATCATCGGAAGATTTTTCTCCGTCGGCATCGATGGCGCCGAGCATCGCATCTATCGTCGAGGAAGCCGGCAAGGGAATCCCGTTGCTGTGCCTGCATACGGCCGGCGCCGACAGCCGACAATACCGCCATCTGTTGAACGACACGGCGGTCACCGAGCGTTTCCGGGTTATTGCCTTCGACCTGCCCTATCATGGCCGCTCGACGCCACCAGACGGATGGTGGTTGAAAAATATCGGCTAACGACGGCTTCATATCTGGAAATGATCCGCGCGGTATGGCTCACGCTCGGGCTCGAACGGCCGGTCGTCATGGGCTGCTCGATGGGCGGCGCGATCGCGCTCAAGGTTGCCGCCGAGTACCAGGACGAACTCACCGGGATCGTCGGGCTCGAAAGCTCGGCCTACGCACCCGGGCGCTATAATGAGCTACTTCATCATCCTGCCATCCACGGCGGTGAGTTGGCGGCGAGCTACACCTACGGCCTCAACTCGCCGTTCAGCCCAGAAGCATCGCGGCGCGAGAACTGGTGGTACTACAGCCAGTCCGGGCCCGGCGTGTATCAGGGCGACGTCTACTTCTACAGCATGGATTGGGATGGTCGCGATGACATCAAGCGCATTGACACCAACCGCTGCAAGGTGGCGCTGCTCACTGGCGAATACGACTATTCCTGCACGCCGGCGATGAGCGAGGCGGTGGCCGCGGCCGTTCCCGGATCGCGCCTCACCATCATGAAGGGCATGGGGCATTTCCCGATGGTCGAGAACTACCCGGAATTCAGGCCCCATCTGTTGGCGGCGCTCGATCACGTGGCGGCATGAGCCGGACGCCGTCATGCAGCACTCGTTCCACCTTCTCCGTGAGGGGAAGATCGAGAGCGACATAGCCGCGGCGGAAGCCTCAGTTCTTCGGCCAGATCGGCTTCGCAAGCGCCGACGCCGGTCGGATACACCGTAACCGGCACGCCGTCCTGCCATTGCACGATGGCGAGGTCGGCATCGACGCGCCGGCCGGCCTCGTCGAATTTCACGCGGCCGCCGGGAAAGTATTTCGCCGGTCCCTCGCGCGTATCCATTGTGCGGATTGCCTCGGCCACCTTGCGGCGGTCGGCTGACGCTGCCTTCTCCAGCGCCTCCTTGAAGATCCACATGTCGCCGTAGGTCGACAGCAGATCCTGCGTGATCCAGGGCTCGCCGGTCTTGGCGACAAACTCCTTCATGATCGCTTCCTGACCCTTGCCGCTCCAATTGCCGACCACGGTCATCAGGCCTTCCAACAAATCCTTGCTGGCGTTCTTGAGCATATCGGGTGCGGCGATGTGCGCGCCGTTAGAAATCACCGGCAAGCGTCCGCGCCCCAAGCCGAACTCATGCAGTTTTTCCACGCACATCTTGTCGTCGGAAATTGCCGTCGGCAGCAGCAGCAAGATGTCGGGCCGTGATGAGCGCACCTTCTGGACCAGCGGGGTGCAATCCGACAATGGCGGCGTGAAAGTCTCGTCCACCACAAGCTTGAGGCCGAGTTTCGCCAGGCCGCCTTCGCGCATCGGTTTTGCAAAGCTGACTGACGCGGCCGTATTGTCCTGCACGATGCCAACCGTGGTCGGCTTCTTACCGGTCGCACTTTCCGGCGAGCGCGACCAGCGCCGGGAGCGCTTGATTGGCTTGCGCGCCACCGCCGAGCGAGGTCTGAAACACATATTTGAACCCACGCGAGGTAATCTGATCGGAATAGGACAATGTCAGAACGGGGAGCTCGGCGCGCTCGGTTACTTCGGTGACGCCGAGGGTGAAGCTCGACAGCCACGAGCCGGTGGCGCCGATGAGATCGGGCTCCTGCGCGATCATGCGCTGAGCGGCGTTTTTAGCCTTCTCCACACTGTCCCCGGCATCGAACACCAAGAGCTTCACCTTAGCACCACCGAGCGATTTGATGCCGCCCTGCGTGTTGATGTCGTCGATCGCGAGGTTGGCGCCCTTGAGCATCAGCTCGCCCTGGCGAGCCCACGGGCCCGACATCGGCGCGATCAATCCGATCTTCACTTCCTGGGATTGCGCCTCCGCCGGAGCGGAAATTCCGAAGCCAGCACCAAGGCCGATGCCAAACAGCACTGGCAGCATGGCCAAAGTTATTCTTGTCGTCATGATTTCCTCCCTTCAACTTTGTTTTCATTATCGGTCAGAAAATATTCGATGAGCTTCTACGGATTACCCGTAAAGCTTCCCCCAGCTCTCCGCTTGTCTCCCGAGGCCGTGCTCATTAGCACGGCGATGCGCCTACGCTCAGGCTGCTGGGCGCGCGCTGCAAAAGGCCACGTCGCCGCACCGCTGAGAAATACGATGAACTCGCGTCGCCTCATACGCGCCCCGGATCGTAACGGTTCATGGGGTTTTGGAAGGGCTCGCCGATATCCGCTTAGGGTCATTAGTGGACATTTTGGCCGTTAATTGTGATGTGCGCTTTACACCCGAAGCGGACATTCGGCGGTGCAAGACTAATGTCCGCTAAGTGCCAATAGAGGACATTCCCTCAATTATCTCGTCGGCGCCGCTTGTGTGGGTGCTACGGCAAATAGATCGACAGGTTCGGCGAACCCTTCGAGGGTCGCGCTTGCCGCATTCGGTGAAGCGAATGTCGGCGCTCGGCGACTAAGTCCTTCACCGTTCTGGTCACGAGGCATTCGCTTGCCTTAGCCTGTGCTGCCACCCGAGCAGCAACGTGCACTGCGATACCGCGCAAATCGTTCTTGCCGACCTCAACTTCGCCCGTGTGAAGTCCCGCGCGGATTTCGATACCAAGCGGTTGCATCGCGGGGATAAGTGAAAGTGAGCAATGAATCGCTCGTCCCGGCCCGTCGAAAGTGGCTAGAATCCGTCGCCGGTCGTCTTGACCTCGACACCCCGGAAGCGGGTCAACTCCCGGCGGAATATCGCGTTGTGGGCATCGAGAAGCTCACGCCAGCGTCGGTCACCCATGGCCTCCGCGTGTTTGGTCGAATTGACAATGTCGGTGAGGAGAACCGTCGCGAGGATACGCTCGGCGCTAATCGTAGGCTTTACGCCCGTGAGAAATTCGGCGACCTCGTCGGTGAGCTGATCGGAGTCATCCCCTTAGATACGGCAGGTGATCGATCCCCGGGACCTCCAGAAGTCGGGCGTTAGGAATGTTTTTCGCCAATAGGCGGCCGCCCTCGACGTTCGCACAACGGGATCCTGAGTGCGATGGATCACCAGTGTCGGAACATGCACGTATGGCAGAATCCCCGGAGATGTCGATCATGCTGTTCGTGCGCATCAACGCGATAGCGGCGGCCGGGCTCGCGGCGGTGCGCTCTCGTCGCGCGAACCAGTCCCGAAACACAGGATCATCCTTTTTGATGGCGCCCATGCGGCGAGATCTGCGCCGGTTCCCCAATCCTTCTCACATACTCAAAGAATTTCTCGAGCTTTTCAGGTGTCGAAACCAAGAACTAAATTTAGCAAAGGCGCCCCAGAGTACCAGCGCGCGGCACCGCTCGGGATAATGCGCGGCAAATATTGTCGCAAGCGAGCCACTCTCCGATAAGCCGAACCACAGCCGCTTTCTGTGAGCCTGCTGCGTCCATCACCGCACGCACGTCGTCCATCCGTTCGTCCATGGTCGGAAGGCTTTCAACGCGGTCAGGACAGACCGGTGCCGCGTTTATCGAAGGTGATGACACGGGCGAAACTGGCGAGTTTGTTCAGCCAATGGGCGAAGTTCGGTTCCTCCCAATAAGTCTCAATATTTGAAACAAAGCCGGGACAGAAGACGAGATCGATCTCACCTTCGCCGAAGATCTGATAAGCGACGTGGACGTTGCCGCTCTTGGCATATCGGGTGCGCGGTAGCGCGGAGGATCCTTCCATATTCCAATATTATCCGATCCATGCGCCGCTGTATGTGGTTCCCTGAACTCCACGTCCGCTTTGGGTCATCGGACATTCCGCGATATCCGAGGCATGTCCGCTTTCCCCGAACGGGGACGTAATCACGCGGCGCGTTCAACCCGACGTATCGAATTTCGTTGCGTGAAGCGCCCAAAATCGATCGGCTTGGCAAAAAGCGCCTCCGTCGCCCCGGGACGTCAGGTCGAGCCGCCTTAGCCTTGGGTAGCAGCTCTAGACCGGTCATCCCCGGCATGTTGATGTCGGACAGGATCAGAATGATTGATACGCCCGCCGCATCAGCAATGTGCTGAAGCGCTATGTCGCCGGATGGCGCAAATTTCATCGTGAAACGGCCGGCGCGGAGATCATGCCGAAATTGCTGGCGAAACAGCACTTCAACGTCAGGCTCATCGTCGACCACGAGAATGAGGAGATTCACGCTTATGCCCCCGCCTTGCGTCTAACACCCGCTAACGTTACCTGAAAGGAAAAACTTGTATGTGACGCGCGTCACATGCGCGCGCCCGTGGCGGTTGGCAACCCGAGCACGCCGCCAACCGCCTTACCCGACATTGGTCGGCTGTCCCTGTCGTAAATTCCATCCAGTTGGCGTGAGACGCAGAATCGGATGATCCTCTGCGGGATGTTGGATCTCTGCAGAATAATTTTTGGGATTGTCGTCGATCTGTTCCGACCGCGCGCGGCGTTGGAAGCCGAGATCCTGGTGTTGCGGCAGCAGATCATCGTGCTGCGACGAGGTAGGCCCAGTCGGGTGCCATTTCTGGCCGTCGACAGGATGGTTCTGGGTTGGAGTGGGCAAACGAACATCTTGAAAACTGGAGTGCAAACGCACAAACAGGGGGTAATGCAAGCCATGCGCGACACATGGCCATTTTTCTGATGAAAACTCGCGTTGCGTTGCGTGGCTCTACCCCCCAAAGCGGAAATTAGCTTGGCGCCAACCGTATGTCCGCTTAAGTGCCAATAGCGGCCATCATGGACCTCCCCGCGAAACTCAGCCGCGCCGCGCCGCCTTGATTGCGGCGACGTCGATCTTCTTCATGCCCATCATCGCATCAAACGCGCGCTTTGCTTCATCGCCGCCGGCCGCCAGCGCCTCGGTCAGCACACGCGGCGTGATTTGCCACGACACGCCCCACTTGTCTTTGCACCAGCCGCACGCGCTCTCCTGGCCGCCGTTGCCGACGATGGCGTTCCAATAGCGGTCGGTCTCGGGTTGATCGTCAGTGGCGATCTGGAACGAGAAGGCTTCGTTATGTTTGAACGTGGGACCGCCGTTGAGGCCGATACAGGAGACGCCGGCAACTTTGAACTCGACTGTCAGCACATCTCCCTTCTTGCCGGATGGGTAGTCACTGGGTGCACGGTGGATGGCACCCACCGCGCTGTCGGGAAAGGTCTCGGCATAAAAGCGAGCAGCGGCCTCGGCATCCTTATCGTACCAGAGGCAAATCGTGTTCTTTGCCATTGCATTTCCTTTCGCTTTAGCATCTGAGACATTGGGCGCACGAAGGCTAAGTTTAAGTTGCACAGTTGCGCAGATTTGCCGAAGGGTTTGTGACTTTACATGAAACGCACGTGGACGATCATTGGCGTAGTTGACGTGCCCCAGAGCTTCAAGTGGTACCAGTCGCTACTTGGCCTGCCGGAGACGGCTCCTGCCCACGACTACTTCGGGCAAATCCTCGACTCGGATGGAACGGTATTGCTCTGTCTCCACAAGTGGGGGACGCACGAGCATCCGTCGTTGACAAGCCCCGCTTACGCCAAGCCTGAAACGGCCTGCTCTTGTTCTTCCGGGTTGACAACTTTGACCTAGCTTTGCCAAGGGCGCGCGCTCTTGTCAGCCGGCTTGAGGAAGAGCCACACGTGAATCCTAACACTGGAACCGCGGAGTTTTCGCTCCGAGATCTTGACGGGTACTACGTCACCATCAGTGCGCTGAACGCGGCCTAACTCCATAACCCTCCATCAAGCCGACAGTCAAACGTTCTTGCATGTCCGCTTTGGGTCAAAAGCAGACATGTGCAGCGCAACAAGCCGATGTCCGCTTTGTGCCAATAGCGGACATGCATCACTCCCACAAGCCTGCCTCAGCAATACCGTCCTTAATCCTGTCCGCGTCAGCGGGATTGAGCTAAATGGTAGGCGCGAGATGGCCGGCGAATGAGTACTTTGGATTTAGCGTGCTTCAACTCAGACCAAACGCGTCGAGCCTCGTCAATGTGTCCCCCAGATGGCCAAGCGCTGAAATTAGCAGGCCTCGCGATAGGTCGGTTTCGGGTGCGAGCCGGATGCGCTCTCGAAAGGAAGCTTCAGCCGCCTTGTATTGACCGGCGACAAGGTAAGCTGATGCGAGAAAGTGGATGTATTGCTGCGTAAAAGCCGGGTCGAGGCGCATTGCTCGCTCTGAAATAGGGTATCGCTGCTAAGGGGTGACCCGGAGTGCTTCCTCGGCGTTGCCGCGTGTATTCCAGGCAAGCGCGTAGTTCTGGGTTAAGCGCCGGGCGACTCCGTCTCTCGCTTTACAACGTCAAATTTCTTTTTCCAAATTTGCGGGCGATCACTAGCAATCCAGCGATCTTGGAAAGATCGGTGATAATGTCTTCGGTGATGCCGTCAGAAAAATATTCCTGATCCGGCTCTGACATGTTGGTGAAGGGCAGAACGGCAATAGACGGTTTGTCCGGCGGGGTAAGAGCTGCTCTCGGTACCGCCGCCTCGCCCATCCGAAGTTCACTAGACCCGCACCGGGCGGGCGATGTTCTTTAGCTGCTGTTCACCCAAGTCAGCGACATTGACAGGAACCTTGCCTTCGGTCTGCCGATAGGCGCTGTCCACAATGCAGACGGAGCCCGGGTTAGCGAGCGCCTCGAGCCGAGCCGCGATATTAACCCCATCGCCGAAGACATCGCCCTCATCGATGATGACGTCGCCAATATTGATGCCGATGCGAAACTCAATGCGGCGATCGTCGGTAACGGTGGAATTACGTTCGGCCATGCGCTGTTGAATTTCCGAGGCGCAGCGTACCGCGTCGACGGCACTGCCGAATTCAACCAAAGCACCATCGCCGGTAGTCTTTACGATCCGACCTCGATATTTCCGCAATTTTGGGATCAACGATCTCACGTCGGTGGGCCTTGAGCGCTGCCAGGGTGCCTTCCTCGTCAGCACCCATTAGACGGCTATATCCGGCAACTTCAGCCGCAAGAATGGCTGCCAGCCGTCGTTCGACCCGCGCTTCGGCCATAAAAAGTTGCCCCTGCCATGCGATTTCGACCCGAGTTTATGGTCGGGCCCGGGCAGTGTCTATCGAGGCCATCATGTCCGGTTTGGGTCATAAGCGGACATATCGCACTGCTAATCGCCATGTCTGCTTTACCCCCAAAAGCAGACATGACGCCCGCATCTATGATGTCCACCCTAACTCCGAAAGCGGACATTCATTGGCGCATTTGGTATTTATGTTGGTCTCACACCCAGCGCCGCACCCACTCAACGTAGTCTTCATAAGTTGCTCCGAACTGACGGCGCATCTTGGCTTCCTCGAAGGGAATGTGGACCCAATTAGCGGTGGCGAAGATGGCGACAGGCGCAATGAACATTGGCCAAGCGCCGACCCATAGCGCCACGCCCAGAGTAAGGATCACGAGGCCCAGATACATTGGATTGCGGGTGAACTGGTAGGGACCGCTAGTAATCAGTTTGCGATTGGTGGGCGAAGTTGGGTCGATTTCGGTACCCTCACGACGAAACAGAACAAAAGCCCACACCGGTGCGATGAACGCAACCGCCACCAAAGTTATTCCTAGCGGCGGAAGCGGCAGGCCCGGGGGCGTAGGCCAGTCAAGCAACCAGCTAATCGTTGCGGAGATAATAATATAAATCAGCGTCCAAATGGGCGGAGGAAGCTTGAGCATGGCCGAACTGATCGTGAAATCGGTTGGTGCAATATGAGCTTGGCATACTAGTTGGGCGATGTCCGCTTAGTGCCAAAAGCGGACATCACCAACTTTATTGGATCACCTCGTCGGCGCGCGGACCAGCGCAGGAGGCACTGCGAGGCCGAGCGCCTTGGCGGTCTTGAGATTGATTGCAAATTCAAACTTTGTTGGCAATTCAACCGGAAGATCGCCGGGCCTTCGCGCATGAGTAATCCGGGCCACGTAAACGCCCTCGGCGGTAAGCATCGGTCTGGCTCGTCCATAGCTGACTAGTTCGCCGGCGGCGACGGAGTTGGAGAACACATAGCTCGCCGGAATTGCGGGAGAGCGGCAAGGCCGATCAAGTGGTTGCGCCGGGCGTTAAAAAATGCACCTCCACCGACAAATAGCGCCCCGGCACCGGAACTTTGCCAGGGTCGAAAAGGCTGCATTGATTTCCTTTCGCTGCTCGCTTTGACAGTAATGATTTTCTGCCCCATGGCACGGAACTGCCATCTCTGTATTTCACGGCTCTCAGTGTGAAACGTCGCAGAGCTTTGGTCCAGTAGAACGGCGATAACCTCCGCCGTAGGAACCAGCTCATGCAGCAGTGCGAGCCGTTTGCCGGTAACCGGAATGTCATAAAAGCTCACGCCGGTTATGTTGCCGCCCGGTCGGCTGATACTGGACACGAGTCCCTCTGTCTGCGGATCGGCACCGGTCACGAAAATAATCGGAATGCTTGCTGTAGCGCGCCTTAGCTGCCCGCGCCGAGGGAAGGCTGCCCAGCAACAATCGCCGCCACCGGAAGGGCGACCAGTTCAGCGGGCAAGTTTCGGCAGCCGTTCTCTCGGCCGTGCCCCCCAACGAGACTCGATTAGCAACTTTGTCACTCGGATAGCCTGGACTCGCGGAGACCTTCGCGAACTGCGGCAAACCAGATGCTCTGATCCTCGGCCTCTTTGTGGGCCTGAGAAACCCGATCACCGGTCGTGGGCGGCTGCTGCGCCCGCGTCGCCAACGGCCAAGCGGCTGCATGAGGCCGCAATAACAATCTTGATGAAATCTCGCCGTCGCACGTAGGTAACCACCCTCTAAGACCCTAGCGCGACGCCAGTTCAGTTCAAATGGTAACAGGTTTAGATGGGGCAGTAAGGGGTGACTCGATGTCCGCTTTGGGTCGAAAGCGGACATGTGCAGCGCACAAGCTGATGTCCGCTACGCCAATAGCGGACATAGCGGTATTCATTCAATCACACCGTTGAGGGCATGCGCGCGTACAGCAAAATGGCACACAAGAAGCGAAACCTTGCCGCTTGACTGGGCGGAAAGCTATTACAAATATTGTTCTATAGGGGCATCTCCGACCGTCACGTAGATCAGTGCTCCCTGAAGGCGCGTGATGATCTTGTTGTTTTCTGCCGGATCGACGGTGATGCAGCCGAGGCTCCGCCCCAGCATGCCGTTATTCTTGGCGCGATAACCAGCGGTCGTGTACCAGTTCGGGTGGATGACCCATTTAGTATTGCGGCGTGTGGTTGATGTAACGATTGTACGGGGCCACGCCCTCGAGGACGCCAACGATCATGTTTCGATAAACGGTTTTGTCGTAGCGGTCCACGATCGTCCGGTAATGGTCCGTCACCTCGCGAGGCGCGGGCACGGTCTTGAGCGGACCCAGCGGGACCATGTTCGGGTCCCGCTGAAAGCCTTTGAATTTGATGGCTCTCGCGTGGGGTCCATTGCTTCTTCCATGCGCCGCGAAGTGGGCGGTGACCTGACCTGATGTGAAATCCAAAAGGTAGAATCTCTTGTTCGCCGACGGCTGCGAAATGTCGAAGACCGCGAACACGTCTTTTTGGAGAAAGTCGGCTGGCGTGAGATCGCAACGGCGCGCTGAATCGCGGCTACGGGAGCGCCGAGCTGCTCCGCCTGTTGCAAAACGGGATCGAGTTTGCCAGCAAAGTCATCCTGCTTCGTAACGCCCGCCGGGGAGTGGCTTTGACTGCGCGCGCGCCGCCAGCGGCCATGCCGCCGCACCACCCAAAACGCCGAGAAATTCCGCCGCCTCATCCTTGCCCCCGACTCAGACTGAGCATCGTATCGGCTCAATGGAGTCCTTTAATAGGGGTTGAAATCGGCCTCGCTACCGCAACATGAAATGCTGGCTGATGTCCGCTTTGGGTCAAAAGCAGGCATGTGCACTGAGCAGCCTATGTCTGCAAGGGCCAATAGCGGACCTTCCGCGCTAAAGCAGTTATGCGGGGCCTGACTAGTCCGTGGACTAGCGTTGGCGCGGCCCCAACAACCTCTTTGTTCAGCTAATAACACGGAACGTAGTCGAGGGACGCGGGTGATCGCCAGCATCTTTGGGCTATTATTGAACGAGTTTGTGTAATAGCCACGCTGAGAAGGCATAGGCGCCATAGCGCGGTGAGAACGATAGACGCCATTATATGCCGGTCCCGACCCATAAGCGTTATTGTAGTAGCGGTAGTTTTGAGCATCGCTAGTTCCTACGCTTCCAATGAGCGCACCAACCATCAATGCCAATGCTGCGATATTCTTAAATATCCTACGCATGATTGGGTCCTTTCCTTTGGCTCACTCCTCCTCCGTCAAACCAAAGCAAAGTCCGACTTTCTACTTGTTGAAGCAACTCAACAATAGTTGCGCGCAAATTGATAACTTTAGTCCGATATCGCCTGCATGGTATTGCGTAACTCCAGCTGGCGATGTCCTGTGTGTACCGAGAACTTCAAGCCCGAACGTAGCGATGATGAAGCCCGCCGAGGATCGCCATGTGACGTGATGGTTCCGACCTTGTGTGTGCCGAAAACCTAAACGCGGACGTAGTGGTGATGAAGTCCGCCAAGGATCGCGTGTGAACTGATGATTCCGGTCCGCTGAACCGGGCGAGAGACCGGCGCATCTTTGTCCAATGACCGGTGCGTTCTGATGTCATTGTAATAGCGAGCATAGGTTTGCAGGATGCGGCGCAGATGCGCCTCGCCCAAGACGACGAAATGGTCCACACACTCGCGCCGGATCGATCCGATCAGCCGTTCGGCAAAGCCATTCTGCCAAGGCGAGGCCGGCGCGATAGGCTTGTCCCGGATGCCCATGGCGCGCAATCGGCGTGTGACGATGGTGCCATAGATCCGATCCCGATCGCGGATGAGGTAGCGCGGCGCCTCATTCCAAGGGAATGCCTCCGTTATCTGGCGCGCGATCCATTCTGCCGTCGGGTTTGTTGTGACGTTGATCCAGACCAGGTCTCTGCGGCCCAGACGGACGATGACGAAGGCATAGAGCAGGTCGAAGCCAATGGTCGGGACAACGAACAGGTCCATGGCGGCAATGTCCGGCGCGTGGTTACGCAGAAAGGTGCGCCATCCCTGACTTGGCGGCCCACGCCGCTTGACCATGTACTTGGCGACGCTCGACTGCGCGACCTCAAACCCGAGCTTGAGCAGTTCGCCGTGGATGCGCGGCGCTCCCCAAAGCGGGTTCTCGATGCTCATCCGCCGGATCAGCGCACGGAGGTCCGTCTCGATCTGCGGCCGCCCTCCCCGTGAGCGCGATTTCCAACGCCAGTAGCAGCGAAAGCCGGCCCGATGCCAACGCACGAGCGTCTCGGGCTGAACGATCGTGACGGACTTGCAGAATCGACGGAAACCAGCGATACAGCTGGATCAAGAAACCAGCGGTCGTTGTTCGTCAGCCGGACTCGGCGCCGCACCTTACGCCGCAAAACGATCAACTGATGTCGGAGCGCCGCGTTTTCGGCTTCAAGCCGGCTCTTCGACTTGAATGGCGCAGGCCAAGACGGCCAGGACGAAACATGAGCAGCGCGATCATTGTGCGCTGACGTTAGGCGATTCCTTCGACTAATCAATGCGGATAAGGTTTTCGGTACACACACCCGCCGCTATCACCGCCTGATCACCTGATGCGATTTCGGATAGACCGCCACAGGGCGGTCTTTCTGTCTTGCGCCGCGATTGTCCGCTAGTGTGCACCGCACATGTCCGCTTTCGGGGTAAAGCGGACATGCCGTTTTGCACTGCAAATGTCCGCTTATGACCCAAAACGGACATGGGCAGACTTTCTATGGCACCGTCACTAGATCGCGCCATAGAAGACTTCCTAATCTAGCTCGGTATTTAAACGGGCACGAGGCTTGCGGTTTCGGCGCACCGCGGGTTTCCTCAAGCGCGCGTTGATCTTAGCGAGCAAGGGTTGATGTTCCAAAACTCGATCAGAAGAAAAATTGTCGGTATCGCCGTTGGCCTCATAACCCTGATGGTGGTCAGCATCAGCTCTTTCGATGCTGATGGAAGCTAGGATAGGTCACCTGCTCGACGAGCAAACGACCAAATACTTCCCGGCATACAGTCATCTGGCGCGGGCGAATATCCGATCCCTCGAGCGAGCGATCACTCTGCGCCGGATGGTCATCGCCAAACTGCAGAATCCGCCAGACGAAACTCGGCTATGCCGAAAATTTGAAGATTTTCGACCAGAAAGGTCCCGAAATCGAGCAAGAAGCGGAAGCCGCGAAGAAGCTGATCGTCGAGATCATCAACGATGTCGGCACGCCTTCTGATAATGCCGCGCTGCGCGCATCGAGACCGGATCGATAACGCGGTCAATGACCTCCGCCATCGCATGAACGACGAGAACGCTGCGCTGCTTGCCCAATTCGACGCGAAGGATTTTGCGGAGGTCCGAAGGGGGTTGCATGAATTGATCGACTCCGCGACGAGTTCAACCAGAAGATCGACACGATCCGCGCCGATATGCGCAGCCAAGTCGACGCGAGCGCCGCCGTCGTTATTCGAAATCAGCAGAGAAGTGATCGTGATCTCTGCCATCGTGACCGCGCTTGCCGCAACAATAGGACTGGTGTTCGCAATGCTGGTCAGCAGTGGCATCACCCGTCCAGTCCGGCGCTTGCTGGAAGGCACACCGAGAGGTCGAGGCAGGACGCCTCGACAGATCCATTGACGTCATCACGCGGGACGAGATTGGCCAATTGTCGATTGCGTTTAATCGCATGGTCGGACAATTGCGACACAATGAAAACGGATTCGAGAAACCTTTGGCAGGTATGTCGATCCGAAAGTCGTGGAAGGTTTGATTGATCAGCCGGCATTGGCCGCCACCGAGCGCCAGCGTCGGATCATGACCGTAATGTTCTGCGATATGAAAGGTTTCACGGCCCTGAGTGAAGGCATGACGCCGCAGGGTCTCGTGAAGGTCATGAACCGCTATCTGTCCACAAATGTCGGAGCAAACTCGAAGTCACCGGGCATCATCGATAAGTACATTGGCGATGCGATCATGGCGCATTGGGGGCCCCCATATTGATAGAGAGACAGACCAAGCTCGCTTGGCCTGTCTCGCCGCGATCGACATGATGGGTCGCGTTGGGACACTGCGTAAGGAACTGCCTGAACTGCTCGGGGTGCGTTCCATACCAGTAGAATGCGACGTTCGGGTTGGGATCGCTCACTGGTGAAGCGCTGGTAGGCAGCATCGGCTCGGAATTCATGATGAGCTACACGGTTAGTGCGGTGACACTGTGAATCCCGCGTCACGACTCGAGACTGCGAGCAAAACATACGGTAGCCGATCGCTGATTTCGGAGGCCACCGTCGCGGCAACAGCCGGCGCAATCGAGGTGCGTGAAATTGATCGTCTGGTCGTGGTTGGCCAGACCCAGCCTCAAGTCGTGTTTGAAATCATGGGGCGGAAGGGGGAACTGACGCCGGAACAGACTTCGCTGCGGACCCGATATTCCGATGGTCTTGCAGCATATCGAGCGCGTCGCTGGGACGAGGCGCGACGCTTCGCTTGATGCGGCGCTCGAAGCATCCCCCGGCGATGGTCCCTCAATGACACTAATGAATCCGCGTCGACAGTTTGCAGAAGTGTCCACCTGCCGCCGATTGGGACGGTTCATGGCATCTTGATCGCAAATAGAGGTGAGAGCATGTCCGCTATTGGCACTTAGCGGACATGCGCCGTTGCACTGCATATGTCCGCTTATGACCCAAAGCGGACAAAATAAATAAGACATAAAATACGCCCGCATTTCCCTTAAGTGCAATTTACTCCCAGTCAAGATCGATTGACCTTGGAGGGAGGTAGGAGAGCAATCATGAACCACGTAGGCAAAGTTTTCGTTGCCATTTTGATTGGGCTTTCAGTTACCGTGCACTTCAATGTTGCTCAAGCGCGAACTGTTGCATTGGCTTGCGGTAAACAACTTCAAAAACAGTGCGGCGGTATGCCAGTGCTCGCGAACAATTTGCGCGAGTGCCTCCAAAAGAGCCAAGGAAAACTTTCCGCAAGATGCGTTGGATTGGCGAACAATGTTGTGCGCAGTTGTGAGACAGACGCACTGCAGCATTGCCAGGCCACCGCAGCGGGTCAAAGCAATATTCTCGGATGCCTGAGAACCGCCAAGCGTGTAGTTTCCCGCAATGCAATGCGGCTCTCGATACGGCTTACGTGCGCTAACACCAACTGACGGTTCTGCCCCAACTGGCTGGCGCGGGAAGCGGAAAACGCCGCTGCTATCGCCACCTGACCGAAACACCTGATCGGATTTCAGAGAGACCGCCGACAGGCGATGCGCTCAGGGATTAAGGATTGTCGTGTCCTCTTTCGGGGGTAAAGCGGACATTGCGGGTTCTGACCGCAACTCTCTCCGACTAAGTTAGCACGTCGACCGCAGTTGCCGCCAAAATGAGCGACGTCATGCTAACGAACGCGACGATCGCCGAGGCCCGCCCAATAAATTCGCAGTAGCGATGAAATTCGAGTCTGAGGAGCATAGCGTGATACTCCTGTGCCACGCTTTCCATTGAACCATGCAAAGCGTATGCCATGCTGGTGTCAGGCCACCGTGAGGCGGATCACACAGAAGAAATAATCGGCAATTCGGAAGCCGCCATATCGCGGACCGAGGCTCGATAGGTAAATTGCCCGCGTTGACTCAGAAAAGGCCCTTGGTGAGTCAGAAGGACGGTCCAGCCCCTCCCCGCGGTGGAATGGCAAAACGAACCCGTGAGTTCCACCACGGGCAACCGCGGACGATGGTAATTTTGATCCAAGACGCAGCCGATCTTTGAATCATTGTTGCGCTGTTTGTGCTCGTATCTGCATTCCAAACTTGCATCAATCGAGCATTCCGGATCGCAGGACAAACCTCCTATCACTGGGATTGAGGTCGTATTTGTCATCCAAAACCCAGGGCGGACGAGGCATAAATGCGGCGGACAAGTTGTCGGCGGCGATGATGATGGCCGGCCCGAGCGCCGACAGGAATATTTAGGGCGCGGACTCATAAACGGGCAGCCAATGCCGCCGTAATGTAGAACAGCGACGCAGCTCCGCTATTGGGGGGGCAAGTGGATATGACTCTTTGTACCCCGTAAGACTGCTTAAGTGACCCAAAGCGGATGTTTTCAACTAGAGCCGTTATTGAGAGCGTAAATTTACGCATTGCAAACTGGAAGACCAAGTAAGAGTCCCATGAAAGCGACCTGGTAAGCGGCAATCAGCACGCGACTTCCATCAAAGCGATTTGCTGGGTTCGGCAGCGAAGAAGCGGTTGTTCTGTGGCGCACGCGTGAAAAAGGAGCAGATGAAGAGCATCGGCATATTTTGCCTGGAACCGCGGACGTGACGGTATTTCGTGCCGCCTGCAGCGTTCTATCAGGAGTTGGCGTTATTGGGGCCGGAGCGTTGGGCCAGGCGCATCGAGCCGCGCTGGGCCACAATAATGCCGCCGAGAGCTTCTGTAGGTATCGCGGCCGAATTGGCGCAATCCTCGCACCCGATGTCATTCGGGGCCACTGGCGACGCTGCACCAGCGCTTCGCCGCTGCTGGCAGCGACCCGCACCAGGCCGATTGTGCCCGGGTCGCTGCCGATCCGGTCGCGCAGGTTTGTCGATTGAAAATACGTAACTGAACGGGGCAATAC
>ERZ1370068.6493-contig-5473_pt1 | contig 38881 bp, 72 predicted proteins | sample MGYA00561227_ERZ1370068 | MGnify/ENA primary metagenome ERZ1370068 (study PRJEB38410, sample SAMEA6850437) | metagenome | study: Metagenomic assessment of the ecological functions of the soil: analysis of the soil microbiota associated with the...
GTGCTTCGTTCGGTACACGTATTGCTAACATCCGCAATAATTATCGGAGGACGCGCGGCGTTAACTATCCAAAGACGGATGCGGAGACGCCGAGGCCCGGCTTGGCAGGGCGGGAGAAGGGTCCGACCCCGCCGCGACCTGGAGGCAGATTTAGCCTGGATCAGGTCCGCCACGGAACTTCCCGTTATCGCCAAGGGCGTATTGACCGGCGAGAGGGACGCGTCGAGCTTTTGCGCCGAAGTCGGCGCTGATGGCGTCATAGTTTCCAACCACGGCGGGCGCCATTTGGACAACACCTTGGCGACCATCAGAAGTGCTTTGCGGAGGCTGTGGCGGCGCCGGCAAGGGGTAAGCTGGAAATCTACCTCGATGGCGGTGTGCGGCGCGGGGCCCGATGTCGTCAAGGCAATCGCTAACTGGGGGCCAGAAGCCGTCGTGCAATCTGGCCGGCCACTTTTTTTGGGGTCTGCCGTCGACGGCGAAAAAGGCGTTATCCGTGTTTTCGATATTCTGCGCGAGGAAATCGAAACCACCATGGCCAAATGCGGCCGGCCGACTGTCGCCGCCAGCATCGAGTGCATCGACGGTCGTGAAGGCGCCGTCCGCTGTCAGCTCACTGATCGTTGGAGCTCGGGAGTTCCAAGTTATCGGCAGCGGGCTTGGAGTTCGAAATTCATGGATGCAGTCACTGACAAGATCGCCAATTACGCCAGCTTCTGACGAGGGTTCGACCGTTCAACCGCGGAGGCGGCGCACGCCCAGCGGCTGATAGATTCGATCGGCACCGCGCCACCGTGGGGCGCGATTGTGAAGCCAGCACTGATTGGCAGAACGATTGGCAAAGGGACAGAACGCCGGGCCAGTATTCCGGCACGCGTGCTGTGCTTCGGCGATCTGTTTACCTGCGGAGGTCCGCGGCGTTCATTAACACCGCGATGATTCGCAATTTACGATTTCAACGATCGTTATCGGGAGGGCATCCGAGCGATTGCGCTGGGCGCACTGCTCGCGTTGGCGGGCAGCATGCAAGTGGACGGGAAAAGTTTGCTCGCCAGCATGATCGTGGTTTACGAGATTTTTGCGCGTCTGAGCGATGCCCGACACTCAGCCGGCGCGGTTGGGATCCAGGCCACGCCATCGGCATCGCGACCGCGGCGGGAGTTTGTAACTCTGCTGCAGCTCCCGGAGATGCCGTCGCCACGCCATCGGCATTGCCGCGACTTCGAACTTGCCGCTTGCGGGTGCACGCGCTCGGGGAGAGCTTACGCCGTGGAAAATGTCGCGACGGCATACGCCGCGTAATGGACGTTTGCCGCATTGCTCGCGGCTGAGGCATGAGCGGACCCGGCAGCGCGTTTGAGGGACGCAATGGGCTTTGGGAAAAGTCACCGGTCCGTTCGAGTCTGGCGCCGTTCCCGAACGCAGGGCGGCGTCTATCTGACGCCGCGAGTTCAGCTCAAATACTGGCCCATCGAAACTAACGGCCAAGCTGCCGTGTGGGCGGCGCTGGAGCTGCGCGCAAAGTCAACAGCAGACGAGCTTAAAAGAGATCGAGGTCTTTACCTCGAAGTTTACCTGGTTCGAAATCGGCAGCGAGCCGGAGAAGTGGGACCCAAAGACGCGCGAGACGGCGGATCACAGCTTGCCGTATATTTTCGCCCGCGCAGCTGGTTGACGGACCGATTCGCGTTTCTTCATTCAACGACGAAGGCCGTTCGAGATCCGGCGCTACGGCCGCTGATGCAAAGATCAAAGTGATTCCGGACGACGCCATCGAAGCTCTGCTGCCGGCAAAAGTCTTGATTCGAGTGATTGCGACGACGCAGGACGGCGCCCGGCATACCGTCGAAGTGGAAAATCCATTGGGCCATCCCGACAATCCGATGCAAGACCGCCACATCGAACGAAAAATTTATGGCGTTGGCGGAACCGGCGCTGGGCAAAGATCGCAGCCGCACTGCGCTGGAAAGTTGGTGGCGCGTAAAGATGCTCAGCACATCGGTGCGCTCTATGAATCTGGTCGACATTCAGCCTGCGTTGTGAACGTCAGATGAAGACGTCGAGGTGAATCAAGCCGTGGACGAAATCCGAATCGTCGATACGACTCTGCGCGATGGCGATATCAGCCTCTGGGCCTATGGCATGACCACCGGCATGATGCTGCCCGCGTTGCGTCACATGGATCGAGCCGGGCTTCGATTCCATGGAATTTTCTTGAGCTTGCGTTTCAAAAATTCGTGCGCGAGCACAAGAAGATCCGTGGGATTGGCTGCGGCTTGGCACAAGGAAGAGTCAAGAAAACACGCCTGCGCGCTATCACGGCGGGTTGCATAGCGGCTTCGAGTTCATTCCGGAGTGCATCCGCCGTTTGGTGATTCAAACAGTTGCGAAGTACGGTATCGATTTAACCCGCACTTCCAACGCTTGGAACGACTTCGAAGCTTTGGGAAAGAAGCGAAAGAACTCAAAAGCTCGGCATGGAAACGGTGATCAACATCATCTACTCGGTCTCGCCGCGCCACACCGACGAATATTACGCGCGAAAGAGCGCGCGACGCCGCGGCGATCTGAAGCCTTACCGGACTGTGCTTCAAAGACGTCGGCGGCATGCTGACGCCGGACCGCGCGCGCACGCTGGTCCCGGCTGATCCAACAAAACATCGGCGCCATGCCGCTTGAGTTTCACGCCCACTGCAACAACGGCATGGCGCCGTTCAATCTGCTCGAAGCGGTCAAGCACGGCGTGCGACATCCTGCACACGGCGATACCGCCGCTGGCCAACGGCTCGTCGCAGCCGTCGGTTTTCAACGTCGCGGCCAACGCTGCGCGCGCTCGGCTTATAAGCCGCTTGGTCGAATCTCGAAGCGCTGCAAGCCGGTGCGAACGAGCACTTCACCTGACATCGCCAAGCGCGAAGGCCTGCCGGTCGGCGCGCCGCGCGAATACGATCAAGCGCTGGTACTGGCCATCAGGTGCCCGGCGGCATGATCTCCAACCTGCGCCATCAGCTGCAAGCTGATGGGCAGAGAAAATCGCTTGCAGGAAGTGCTAGAAGAAACGGCGCGGGTGCGCGCCGAGCTCGGCTATCCGATCATGGTGACGCCGTTCGCGCAGTTCGTCGGCAGCCAGGCGGCGATCAACGTCATCTACCGGCGAGCGCTACAAGGAAGTGACCGATCAAGTCGATTCAATACGCGCTCGGTCTCTGGGGCAAAGAAGGCAGCGATCGTATGGATTCAGCCGTTAAGGCGAAAATTCTCGATCGTCCGCGCGCCCAGAGATTGAAAAAATCGAGTACCCGGAGCCGGCGCTCGAAGAGTGCGCGAAACAATACGGCGGACCACATTTGTCGGACGAAGAATTGCTGCTACGCTTCTACGCTGGTCCCGAGTTTGTCGATGCTCTAAAAAGGCGCGCCGCCGAGGAAGAATATCTCGCGCGCAAGCCGCTTGTGCGGTCTGGTCGAAGAGCTTGGCAAGAAGAAACTGGGGCACGTCCATATCCGCAAGGGCGACTTCTCTCTCACCGTCCAAAGAACGGAATGATCGCGTAGCCGGCGAATTCTTTCACGTTCAAAGAGCGATTGACGCAAACCGTGATGCAAACCAAAATCGAGCGCGCCGGCGCTCTGGCGGCTTATTTCGCTGCTGGTTGTGCTCTGCGCGATCAATCACAGTCCCTTGCTTGCGCGGCGGGTCGTCGGCGCTCGTCGAAGAGCGCGCGCAAGGAAGGGCGGCTGCAGTTATTTATTCGCTCTCTAGCCGTGCCGGATCACTCGCGCATCGTCAATCATTTTCGAGAAAAATACCCATTTGTCGAAGTGTCGCTGACTCGTCCCGGCGCCAGCGAAGCGCATCACCGCAAGAGTGATGACCGAAGCGCGCGCCGGACGGCCTTTGGTCGACGTGATCGGTATCAGCCGGCTCCAATATGACGGCGCTCATCCAGCGCAGCCTGATCATGAATTACGAATCACCGGAAAGAGCCCGCTTCGATCCAGCGTTCAAAGACCGCAACGGGCTTTTGGACCGCGTTCTACGTCAATCCAGAAGTGACCGCATATAATACCCGGCTGATTGCCTCGACCGCCGCGCCCAGGGCCTACGGCGATCTTTTGGAGCCGCGCTGGAGCGGACAGCTCGCGTTCGAGCAAACCGCCATCGAGTGGTTCGCGACGCTGCTGCGCCACTGGGGCGAAGACAAAGGCCTCGCCTTCATGCGCCGTCTGGCCGGCCAAAACCTGAAAATACTCAACGGCAATACTTTAATCACTCAACTGGTCGCCGCCGGCGAGCACGCAGGCGCGGTTTCGCTGAACGGTCCGCGCGTGGAGCTCCACCAAGCGGCGCGGCGCGCCGATCAGAATGGGTTGCTCTCGATCCGACGGTCGTCGACGTCGTCACGATTGGCATCGCGGCGAACGCGCCCCATCCCAACGCCGCCAAGCTTTATTTGAACCACGTATTATCGAGAGACGTGCAGGAGACCTTGCTCGAAGAGCAATTCGTCAAACCTTCGGGGCGTACCGACGTGAAATCCGCGTTCATGGCAAAGATCAGGAACGCCAAAGTGCAAATGATTTCCGTCGACGATTCATTGAGCGAGCGCTGGGAGCATTACGAAAAACTTTTTCAAAATATCTTTAAATTGACAATAGCGCCATTCTACGGCGCGCAAAAGGAGAGATCGAGTGTTTCTACGGTGGGTTATTTTTTATTTTCTAGCTGCGCTCTCTTACTTTCCGTCGTTGAGCTATGCTCAAGCGGTGCGCGTCAGTTATTCGGGACTATCAGGTCAAAACTTGCCGTTCTGGATTACTTACGAGGCCGGGCTCTATAAAAATACGGTTTGTCGGCTGAAATGCTGCTGATCTCAGGCGGCCTGACCAACATTCAGTCGGTGATGGCAAACGAGATCGGATTTACCTATCTCGGCGGCGCATCGCCACTCCAAGCGACCGTGCAGGGCGCCGATATCGTGATTTTGGCCACGGCGTACGGGCTGATGCCCTATGGCATGGTGTCGGGCAAGAACATTCATGCGCCGGCGGATCTCAAAGGTAAGATATTCGTGGTCGCGCGCCTCGGCGGCATCGAGGAGACCGCGGCCCGAATCGCGCTCGATCGACTGGGTGTCGGCGCGCGCAACGTATCTTTTTGCAGGCGGGACCGACGCCCGTGCGCATCGCCGCGCTGGAATCCGGCTCGGCGCAAGCGACGATGCTGGCGCCGCCGGGACTCTTGGCCGCGACCGGGCGCGGTCTCAATTTGCTGGCCGATCTCGGCGCGTTGAAGATCACGTATCCCACCTCGGTGATCGCATCGCGGCGCACCCTCCCTGACTCAAAAAGCAGACCGATAGCCAAAGCGGTTTCTCATGGCGCTCATCGACGGGCTGAACGTTCACCGGCAAAATAAAAATTTTGCCATTCAGGTGTTGCGTAAAGTATTCCAAGCTCGCCAACGCCGACGTGCTGGCGCAATCCTATAATTACTTTGTCAAAAACAGTCCCGTCATGCCGCTGTCCGACGCGGCGACGATCCAGGCAGGACTCACCGACCGACAAGCCGACCAACCGCAAGATCGAGGATTTTTACGAAAATTCCCCGCTCGAAGAGCTGGATCGGGAAGGGTTTCTAAAAACGCTCGGCAAGTAAGAAATCAACGTGTTTCTGAGCGCTGAGCCGGCCGCGCAGCTCAAGCGCCAACGAATGGGAACTGATGCTCTCAGGCGGGTTACGTCCCGCTCCTGAAGAAAGTTTTTCACCAAGCGAACGACGGACAGATCACAGTCCCGTCGTGCTCGCCGGCGGCTTGCGATGATGGGTCGCCTGTTCGTAGGCGTAGGCGAACTTGATCAGTTGCCGTCGTCGTAGGGACGGCCGATAAAGCAGACGCCTGCCGGCAGATTGTCGCGCGTGAAGCCCGCGGGAACCACGATCGTCGGCGCATAGACTAAAAACGTATTCAGATGCGGCGCGCCTTTTTGGTCGGTGAAGGGCGGCGCGATGCCGTCTTTGATCAGCGTCGGTTGGTGCTCGACGGCCTTGTGCACGATGGCGTCGAGCTTGTGATCGGCCATCACTTTTAACAAATTCGTCATCAGCTCGTCTTGCGCTTTAAGACTTTCGTAGTGTTTCGCTGCGTCGGGCTGCCGTTTGAAACGGTCCTGCGATCGTTTGACGACTTTGGCGAAGTCAGGCGCGGCGATGACTTCCTGCGGCGTCTTGAACGGCGGATTGGCGCTGCGGCCGTAGTAGTTTTTAAACGACTCGATCCGTGTCTCCCGGCCCGCCAGAGCGTTTGGCGAGCAGCTCTTTGATCTTCGGAATGACGATCGGATCGACGATGCTCAGCGCCGGCGGCTTTCAACTCGCTGATGGCTTTGTCAAAAACTTCGCTTACCTTTTTGAAGTCTGCCGATTCTGGTTCGGCGTTGAGTCCGATCGATTCGCGCAAAATGCCCAGGCGCGCGCCTTTGAGGCCGTTCTTATCGAGAAATTTTGTAAACGTTTCCGGAATATGGCCGACGCTGCGCGCCGTAATCGGGATCTTCCGGATCGTAGCCGGCCATGACGTCGAGAAGTTTGGCCAAATCTGTGACGCTGCGCGCCATCGGACCGAGGGAGCCGAAGATCTCCGGCCAGCAACCGTACACGCCGCCGCGGCTGACCAAACCGGCGGATGGACGCATGCCGGCGATGCCGTTCCACGTCGACGGTCGGCGGATCGATGCCAACCCTTCCTGGCCGACGGCGACCGTCGAGAAATTCGCCGACACCGATGCCGCGGAGCCACCCGAGGATCCGCCGACGGTACGCTCGATGTCGTAGGGATTTCTTGTCGAGCCGAAAAGCGAGCCATGCGTGTCGCCGCCGCCCAATTCGCCGAGCGTGGCTTTGCCGAGAATCACTGCGCCGGCCTTGCGCAACTTTTTCCGCGACGAAGGAGTCACGATCAGGAAAGTAATCTTTGAATAACAGCGAGCCCAAGGTCGTCGGCATGCCTTTGACATCGGCCTGATCTTTCACGATCACCGGAATGCCGTGCAGCGGACCGATGGGGCCGGATGCCTTATATGCCGCGTCGAGGCGGTCGGCTTCTTTGAGCGCGTCGGCATTGATCGTGATGAGTGCGTTGATGTTCGGGCCTTTCTTGTCGAAGGCTTCGATGCGGTCGAGATACATTTGCACGAGCTGATGACAGGTGAGCTTGCCGGATTTATAACCGGTGTGTATGTCTTCGATGGTTGCTTCGACAACATTAAATGCATTTGTTTGAGCCATGAGAATTACTCCTTCAGGGATGGTCTATTACTGTCTTTGATATTGAAACCTGGCGAAAATGTCCAGGGATGAGCGAGGCGTGAGTCATGGGCACCCACCATACAATGAACTGTTGAAACGCAGGCGCGATCATGATTATTCCGGTGAAGAAGCTTTAATGGAGATGACCCGGAGATTTCATTGATGTCCCAGCGCGTCGCCGGATTTGGCACGACGGTTTTTGTCGAGATCAATGATTTGGCGCGACAACACAACGCGCGTGAATCTCGGCCAAGGCGCGCCGGACTTCGACGGTCCGCCGGAAGTTCTCGCGGCCGCGGTCAAGGCCGTAAACAGCGCGCTGAATCAATACGCCGCCCGGCATCGGCATGGCCACTGTGCGCGAAGCGATTGCGCAGCATGCCGAACGCTTCTACGGCCAAAAGCTCAACGCCGAAACCGACGTTCTGGTAACCAGCGGCGCCACCGAAGGTGTCTTTGCGGCGGTCCTCGGTCTCACTGATCCGGGCGATGAAGTGATCGTGTTCGAGCCGGTTTACGACACCTATGTGCCGAACATGGTCATGGCCGGCGTAACGCCGCGCTACGTTCCGTTGCGCGGGGAAAATTGGACTTTCGATCCGGACGAGCTGGCGGGCGCTTTCAACGCGCATACGCGAGCGATCATCGTCAACACGCCGCATAACCCGACCGGCAAAGTCTATGCGCGCGAGGAGCTTCGGGTGATTGCCGATCTGTGTCAGAAACACGACGTGATCGCAATCACCGACGAAGTGTACGAGCACATTCTTTACGACGACGCGGTTCATACGCGACTGGCGACGCTGCCCGGTATGGAAGACCGCACCGTTACGATCAGCAGCTTGGGGAAAACTTTCAGCGTCACGGGCTGGAAAATCGGTTGGGCCGTTGGACCAGCGGCTTTGGTCAACTCGGTGAATCAGGCGCACCAATTCATTACCTACGCCGTCGCTTCGCCGCTGCAGGCAGCCGCAGCCGCCACTGCACTCTGCTTGCCGACTCAATTTTTCGATGATCTGCGAGCGAGTTATCAAGCGCGGCGAAACCGGGTGCTCCATGCGCTTCAAAACGCAGGTTTCAAAGTTTTTCAGCCGCGAGGGAGTTACTTCGTCATGGTCGACTGGCGCGGCGTCGCGCCGGCGCGCGTGACGGATGACTTTCAATTCGCGCATTGGTTGATTCGCGAAGTCGGTGTCGCCTGCATTCCGGCCAGTCCGTTTTATCAGGAATCGGACAAGCATCTGGGCAAACACTTCGTGCGATTCGCGGTCTGCAAAAGGACGAAACCCTCGCGGCTGCGTCTGAAAGATTAGCCAGGCTGGGTAAATATTAACGTCCGAAGCAGAACTTTGCCTCCGGGAGTCGTCCTCGATAGCGGTGGGTTGAATCGCTTCTCTTCACTGTGTTAGACCTCAAGCGAAGCAAGGAGGGACTATGGCCCGAATCGTTCACATTGCGCTCAAGGTCGATGATTTGGAAAAAGCCACCGAGTTTTACGAAAAAGGTTTTGGCTTCGTGGAGATGGAAACCGGCCAGGTGAGAGATCACACCTCGCGCCATCTGACCGACGGCACGATCGATCTGGCGCTGATCAAGTATGACAGCGAGGATTCGGCCGAAGCGCGCGCGTCGGGATTGGGCCCCTGCATCCATCACTTTGCCATCGAGGTCGACGACATGAAAGATTCGGCCGCTCAATTGCAAAAATTCGGCTGCGAGATCATCAGCGATCCCGGAGTGATTCCGATCAAGTTTCGCGCTCCCGGCGGTACGGTGGCCGAGATCGTGCCGAAGGCGCGGTACAAGAAACCGAAGAGAGCTGGAGTGATGGAATATCGGAGTACTGGAGTGTTGGTTCCAGAGCATTCACTCCGTCACTCCAACATTCCAGTGGTGCAATCTTTCTCCCAGGAGATTCCTCGATGTCGCTGCACGTTAAAGCTAAAGATGTGCCTGAGCGGAAAGGTAGTACGCACCGGCGTCGAAGGCGAGGGCGCGATGGTGGTGCGAAGAGGTTATGGCAACGAGTGCAGCCTGATGTACTGCTACCCGGGCGCCCGGCTATCACACGACGCCGCATCAGCATGAGGCGGAGCAGATCAATTATGTGCTCGAAGGGGAAATCTGGTTCTTCGTCGAGGAGCGCGGCTTTCTGTGCAAAGCCGGGGATTTTCACCGTATACCGTTCCCACAAGATTCACTGGGCGTGGAACCGTTCCGAGCGCTGACGCGGTCGTGGTCGAGGCTCATCGCTCCCGCGCTGGTCGCGGGCAGCTGCAGCAAACGTCGATCGGTCTTTTCGATGAAGCTGAGAAGTCCGCAGATGAGAGACGCCGAGCGAGAATAATTTTGTGCCCTACGACTGGCAGAGCGTGGAGCGTAAGATTTTTGGTTAGCCGGCGGTTGCTCGCGCGCTGCTCGATCGTTTTTCTTATTCAGGTTTCGTTTGTCACCATGTCAGCCGACGCCTTAGGACGGCCGTGTCTACTCAGCGCTAAAATCGTTTCATGAACGTGCGCAATACTCTCCTGCCTCAGTCTCCATGCTCTTGCGCGAATCGTGCAATAAACGCTATTCACAGCGCTCACGTGTCAAAACTGCTGATGATACGCGACAAAGGTAATTTCATTTCGGCGGCTTGTCTCGCCGCTGTTCGGTGATCTACGTGATCTCGGTGGCTGCCAGACTGGACTACGTGTCCGAGGTCGGGCCGGGACCGGGTTTTTTCCGCTCTGGCTCGGCATCGGCCTGGTGTCTATTTGCCGTCTGGCTTGATGCTCGCATCCTTGTCGATCTCCGCGAAGCAAGGCTAAAGGCGAATCCAAATACCTGGAAAGCTGACCGGTCGCGCCCTGGCGCGCATGGTTGGCGCCTGATGGTCGCCGATCGCGTCTTCTCGGGCAGACATAGGATTTTGCCGTGAGCTTCATCGTTGCTCACGATGTTCCTCATCGTCGCTTTGGATCGTCGCCCCGCTTTGCTTAGCGGTCGGCGTCGGTATCGGCCTCGCCGGTGTCATTCCATTTGATTTTCGTCGTCGCTCTCGATGTGTCTTTACCGACGGCATTCTGGGGATTTCTAGACTACCGCGAGTTGATTGAACCATGGAGGACCTCTGAGTAATCTCCTGCTTGGGTTTTCGGTCGCGCTGACGCCGGTAAATTTATTCTGGTGCTTGGTCGGCGTAATCCTGGGCACCATGGTCGGCGTGTTGCCGGGTTTGGGGCCGGCGGCGACCATCGCGATGTTGCTGCCGCTCACGCTCAAAATGGACCACACGACGGCGATCATCGCGCTCGCCGGTATTTTTACGGCGCCCGCTACGGCGGCTCGACGACATCGATCCTGTTGAACATACCTGGAGAATCCTCTTCGGTCGTTACCTGTCTCGACGGCTATCAGATGGCGCGTCAAGGAAGAGCGGGGGCCGGCGCTGGGAATTTCCGCCATCGCTTCGTTCGTCGCGCGGCGACCGTAGGCGTGCTCGGGTTGATGCTGATCGCGCCGCCGCTGGCGCGCTTCGCGCTGCGCTTTCGCGCCGCCGGAGTATTTCGCGTTGATGGTTTTGGGACTGGCCATGGTCGTTTTCTTGGCCGGGCGAGTCGATGGTCAAAGCGCTGCTAGCGATGCTCGTCGGTCTTTGGATCGCGACGATCGGCACGGATCTTTTCACCGCCGAATCGCGATTTACCTTCGGTCAGGTGAAGCTGCTCGGCGGCGTCGACTTTATCGCGGCGACTGTCGGGGTATTTGCGATCGGCGAAGTCCTGGTGAACCTGGAGTCCCAAGGCGGCGCAGAGATTTTCAAGCTCGCGAAAGGGCTCCGCAATCTTTTGCCGACGCTGCAGGATCTGAAGGATTGCCGGCTTTGCGTTTCTTGAACGGCTCCGATGATCGGCTTCGTCGTCGGTGCGCTTGCCCGGCGCAGGTGCGACCGTAGCCTCGTTCATGTCCTACGGTCTCGAGAAGGCGGTATCGCGCCATCCGGAGAAATTCGGCACCGGCGTGATCGAAGGCGCTGGCTGCGCCCTGAAGGCGCCAACAACGCGGACGCCGGCGGCGCGCTGGTCCCGTTGCTGACGCTCGGCATCCCCGGCGGCAATACCACCGGCGATCCTCTTGGGCGGCCTCATCCTTTGGGGCTATAAGCCGGGTCCACTGCTGATTCAGGAACATCCTGAGCTTTTCTGGGGGCTGGTCGCGAGCATGTACATCGGCAATGTCTTGCTCTTGGTTTTGAATCTTCCTTTGGTGCCGTTGTTCGCGCAGATTTTGCGGCTTGCCTTATTACGTCCTCTATCCGCTTATCCTCGGCATCTCTATCGTCGGCGTTTACAGCGTCAACAACAGTTTATTCGACGTGTGGATGATGGGCCTCTTCGGTTTGCTCGGGCTACCTGATGCGCAAGCTCGACTTCCCTGCGGCGGCGCTGATTTTGGGAATGGTGTTGGGCGACGGGCTCGAGCGGGCGCTGCGCCAATCGTTAATGATGTCGCAGGGAGACATCACCATCCTCGCAGCGCGTCCCATATCCGGCACCTTGCTGTTCTTTCGCCGCCGTGATTTTGTGTCTGCCGGTGGTCCGCAAAGTGCGCTCCTGGAGGAGTCGAAGCTATTGAGCGGGAAAGCTGAAGATGATAGGTGCCGCTGAGACATGTAGGGCGATAATTTTACGGGAGGCTTCGAAGATGAAACATAGAGAGATCCTATTTCCGATCACCATCGCGCGACGATCATGGCTCTATCGTTGAGTCATGCTTGGAGCCAGGAGTTCAAGCCCAGCAAGCAGATCAAGCCGTGGTCCATACCGGTCCCGGTGGCGGATCCGGATCTGTTGGCGCGCGCGATTGCCGAATTGCTGCAAAAAGAAAAGCTCATCTCTCAGCGCATGCAGGTCGTCAACAAGCCCGGCGGTGGACCTGCCGTCGCGATGTCTTATCTCGCGGAAAAAAGGGCGAGACGCACACCATCGGTTTTTTACCGGCGTGTGGGTGACTAATCCTCTGACGACCGCGGAAGCGAACGTCACCGTAAAAGATTTGACACCGATCGTCCGTCTGGTTTTGGAGCCCGCCGTGATCGCGGTCAAGGCGGACTCGCCGTACAAGAATATGCAAAGACTTCATCGAGGCGGCGAAGAAAAATCCTAAAAAACTCGCCCAGTCCGGCGGCACGGATTACGTCGCGGGACAATCTCATGCGCCTTTTGCTGCAAAAAGGCCACCGGCGCGCAGTGGAACTTCATTTCTTTCCCGAGCGGCGGCGAGCGTCTCTCTAATCTCCTCGGCGGCCATGTTCAAATGATGGTGATCGAGCCGCAAGAAGCCGGCGAGCAGATTCGCGCGGGAAATTTGCGGGTCATCGCTTCACTGACTGAGAAGCGGTTGGCGTCGTTGCCCAACGTGCCGACGATCAAGGAACAAGGCATCGACGTGCCGCTGATTCCGCAAGCGCGCGGTGTCGTGGCGCCGCCGGCAGTGCCGCGCGAAGAAGTGCAATACTGGGAAGGTGTTTTCGACCGATTCGCCAAGACCGCGAGCTGGAAGCAGTACCTGGAGCAAAATCAGTTCGAAGACGGCTATCTCAAAGGACCGGCGCTCAGCAAATTCTTCGACGATCTGACCGTGCAGATGCGCGAAGTGCTCAAAGAGGCAGGCGCCAAGGTCGTGCGTTAGTTTTTTATGAACGCCACGCAGCGCCTGGCGCGCTTTGCGCTCTGAGCTGAATACAAGCAGATCCCCGCTGAAGTGATCGATCGGGCCAAGGCCTGTATCTTAGATACCCTGGCGGTCTCGCTTGTACGGTTCGACGAAGCCGTGGAGCCGCATGGTCAGCGGATTCGTTCGCGACTCCGCGTTGCGCGGCCGTTCCACCGTGATTGGCGAAAATTTCTCGGCGCAGCCGGCGCAAGCGACGCTCGCCAACGGCGTCGATGGCCCACGCCTTCGAGCTCGACAACGTGCGCCAGCCGGGGCGGGCGTTCATCCGGGAGCAACGGCATTTCTTCCCGCCTTTGCGATGGCGGAAGAGAAGAAAGCCGATGGTAAATCGTTGCTCACCGCATTCGTCGCCGCGCTGCGAGGTGATGTCGCGCATCGGCGTTGCCGCAGGGAACTCGCTCGAGCAAAGAGGTTTTCACGCGCCCGGATTGACCGGTACTTTCGGCGCCGCGGTCGCGGCAGGCCAGACTCTTGGGCTCAACGATACGAAGATGGTCAACGCTCTCGGCATCGCCGGCTCGTACTCCGGCGGGCTGATCAGAATTTTCCCGCTGCCAGGAAGGCGCGATGATCAAGCGGCTCCATCTCGGCAAAGCAGGCGGAAGGAGGCGTGACCGCGGCGCTGCTGGCGAGCCGAGGCTTCGCCGGGCCGGAAAGCATCCTCGAAGGAAAGTTTGGTTTTTGCCAGACGTATTCCGATTCGCCCAAGCTTTCCTATCTCACCCACCGCCTGGGGCGCGAGATTCGAGAGCATGAATATCTGCATCAAGCGCTGCGCCTGCCACATCAACGCGCACGCGCCGATCGAAGCGCTGCAAGCAACTTCGAGCCGAGAACAGGATTTCAAGCCGGAAGATGTTCGTGAAATCGTCGTCGGCGGCATCGAAAAGTTGGTGACGCATCACGCCATCTATCAACCCAAAGATTTGATGATGGCGCAGTACAGCATCCCTTTCTGCGTCGCGCTGAGTCTTTATGACGATCCGACCGATCCCGAGTCTTTTGACGAGAAAAAGCTCAAGGACAAAAAATTCTCGCCATGATGCGCAAGGTTCGGCTCAAAGTCGATCATGAGATCGAACAGAAAGGCTGGGACCGCGCCGCGCGTGACCGTCAGTCTCGCAAACAAGCAGCGCCCGTCAAGCTCTGATTATCCATTTCAAAGGCACGCCGCGAAATCCGTTGAGCCAACGTCGGAAGTCGAGGACAAGGCGCGCAAGCTGACGCGCGCGATCTTGTCCGAAGCGGCGGCTCGAGCGTCTGGTCGCGGCGGTCGAACATTTAGAAAAGCTCGACGACGTCTCGTCGCATCGGTGATTTCTTGCGAGGCGCGCATGATGAAAATCGTCGCGATCGATACGTATTCACTGGTGCTGCCCGATCAAGGAGAGTCTACGGCGGCGCCGCCGGTTTCCTCGAAGATTGCCGCTCGCTGATCGTCCGGGTGGAGACGGAGAGTGGCATCGAAGGCTGGGGCGAGGCACCCAGGGGCGGCCCGGGCAATACCTACGAGACTCTGGAAACGATGGAGATCATGGCGCAAAAATATTTTGCGCCGGCGCTCATCGGTCATGGATCTCGAAGAGACGGGTGTTGTCGATCAGCAAGCTTCATCGCGTTCGCTATGGCCATCCGATTACCAAAGCGGCCATAGAAATAGCGATCTTCGACGCTTTGGGAAAAGCTTATCGCGTGCCGCTCTGCCGCTTTTTGGCGGGCCTCATCGCCGCGAGATAAACCTCGTCGGCGGATTGGGGATGGATCTCGAGGCCGGAAGCGATCGGCGCGCGCGCTCGCATGCTCCAAGCAAGAGGGCTTTCGCACATTTCAAAATCAAGATCGGCCAACCGGATCACGCAAAAGATATCGAGCGGGTGCGCGCTGTACGCCAGGCCGTCGGTGACGACGCTTCGATCCGCGTCGACGGCAACGCTGCTTATTCTTTCGCCGACGCGCGCGTTGTCTTGCACGAGCTCAGCCGCTTTCACATCACCGACGCCGAGCAGCCGTTGACCCGCTCCGATTTGCGCAGCCTCGCCGAATTACGCCGCGCCGTCGGCATCCCGATCGCGGCACAGGAAAGCGTGAGCTCGCCGGAGGATGCGCTGGCGGTGCTCGAGGAGCAGGCGGCCGATCTTTTGAAGATCAAGCTCACGCACATCGGCGGATTTGAAAGCGCGCGTGAAGTCGCGGCGGTGGTCGGCGCGAAAGGGCTCCCCGTTGTCATCGGCCAGGGAGAGCGCGTGCACGACGATCCTTTCCGCCGCGGAGATGCAACTTCACTGTGCGTTAAAAAATGCTCAACCCGGCGGTGAGATGACCGGCTTCATGCGGCTCGGCGAGCAAGATATTTTCAGTCCCATCACAGTAACGCGCGGCACAGCCTATCCGCCGATGACCGCAGGACACGGCATCGAAGTCGACAAAGAAAAATTGCGGCGTCTCGCGGGCCGTTCTTAACGGCGGTTCACGCCAGCCAACGCCGCGATATTCGCTCCCAGCCAATCTCCACCTTTATGTGACGGTCTAGCGCGAAAAATCTGCGCGCGATCGAAATATTCATGCGCTGCGGAGTTGTTTCGCGAAGTTCAGGTTGTATCATTAGAAAAAAATGTCTCGGAGGAGCAATGGCCGAGCCGCTTCGATCCGTTCAGCAGTTGGATTTTACTCCCGCAAGATGATGTCTTTCCGTCTCCAGCCGATTGGCGCGATGTATTTGTTTATTTTTTACTCGTGGACCGCTTTGATAATAACAGCAAGGGTCTGCGGCCCTATGCGGACTCGGGGCCGCAAGGCCGAGATCCAGCGCAGAGGAAAATCTTTCAAGGCGGCAATCTCAAAGGAATCATGCGCCGGCTAAATTATATTAAAGGGCTGGGCGCCAACGCGATCTGGCTCAGCCCGATATTGAAAAATCGCCGGGAAAAGCCGACAGCTACCACGGCTACGGCATCCAAAACTTTCTTGAAGTCGATCCGCGCTTCGGCACCAAAGAAGATTTACAGAAACTCGTCAGCGAAGCCCACGCGCGCGACATGTATGTGATCCTCGATATCATCTTGAACCACACCGGCGACAATTGGGCCTATCCCGGCGACTTTCCATACTTCTATTCTAATCAATCAAGCGCTCCCTTCGATTTCGGTTTCTGGCGCGAAAACGAGGCAGCACCGAACCTGCAAGAAGACGACGCGGTTTGGCCGATCGAGCTGCAGCGGCCGGAGAGTTACAAGCGGCGCGGCCAGATTCGCAACTGGAGCGATCCCGAAGAGGCGATCAACGGCGATTTTTGAGCTTGAAAGAGCTCGATATCCGGCGCGCCGACGTGTTGGACGCGCTGATCAAGGTCTACAAGTACTGGATCGCTGCCGCCGACATCGACGGCTTTCGTTTGCGATACGGTCAAGCATATGGAATCGAGTGCGACGGCGATCTTTTGCAACGCAGTTCGCGAAGTACGCCCGGCGCATCGGCAAGCACAATTTTTTATTTTTGGCGAGATCGTCGCCGACGATCAAACGCTGCAGCATTACCTCGGCCGCAACAGCCGGATCGAAGGGACCAACGAACGTTTTCCCTCGCTCGACGCTGCGCTGGATTTTCCCTGTATTTTATTTTAGAGGAAACCCTCAAAGGTTTTTGAATCCGGCGGAGTTGCGCGCGCGTTACGAGCGCTTTAAGACCGAGTACGCCGACCACGGCGAAGCCGGTCAATATTTCGTTACCTTCGTCGATAACCACGACCAGATGGCGCGCCCCTATAGGCGGTTCATGCACGCCAATCCGTTTCCACCACAAGCGGCGCAGGCGATCGGTTATTTGTTGACGAGCCGGGGAGTGCCGTGCATCTATTACGGCACCGGAGCAGGGGTTCGACGGCGGCGGCGATAACGACAAGCTATGTGCGGGAGTGCATGTTCGGCGGCGAGTGGGGCGCTTTCGACAGTCGGCAGCGCCACTTTTTCAAACCGGGCAATCCGATCTATAAAAGCATCGCGCAAATCGCCGCGAGTCCGCCGAAACGAACCGGCGCTACGCTACGGCCGCCAATATTTTCGAGAGATTTCCGGCAACGGCATCGACTTCGGCTTTCCGCTCGACGGTCGATGCACCCTGGCATACTCGAGAATCCTCGACGATACCGAAGTGCTGATCGCGCTCAATCTCGAAGCGGTTCCTCGAGACCGACTACGTGACGGTGGACGCCAATCTCAATAAAGATGGCGCCAAGCTGAGCAACTTACTCGACCCCAAAACGCGGCTTAGCGTGGAAACGTTGCGGCAATCGTCGCGCGGTTCGCATCCTCTCGCCGGTCACGGCATGGCGATCTTGCGCCAAGTTTGAATTTCACTTTTCAGCGCAGCGTCTTAGGGCGCTGCTGCATTTCTTGGGCGGTGACTTCTTGTCCGTATAAGGGCGCGCCTTGCGCCTCGGACTAACGCGGATGCCGCTTGCCAGCACGTACCTTTCGCGCGTCTCTTTAGTGATCTCACGGTCGCGCGCCGCACCGCATTGCCACGGTCGAGTACGATCTTACTTTGCCGATCTGCGGATAGGCGCTATATGGGACTCCTATCGCTTTGTCCGCCAAAAAATTGGCACCCATGAGTCGAGTCAAGTCTTGAAGCCGTCATGGGTAGATCCTGATCGATCGGAGCACAAAAATGTCAACGATTGACAACCGCCACGATCGGACTTTGTGCGGAAACTTGTTTATCCACTTGCCATTGTCAAGCCGATTCTACGAGATATCAATATGTTGGCCGATCCTTCCAGCGTCTTCCGAACTGGCAGCATATCAATTGCTCTCTAGCCTGCATCGTCTGCAAGTAATCGAATAAAGAGGGACAAATGGAATCATTAAACAGCACCGATTCGCGCGACATCCAGTTTGAAAAGGAAACCTTTCGCGCGGCGGTCTGCAATCGCTGTGGTGCGAGAATGTTTCCCACAGAGTTGCTCGAAGCGCATATGGATCGTCATGAGTTAAAGGATCTGTTTCTGCAGAGTGAGCTTAAGAAGCTTCAGTTCGCCATGAATCGAATGAGGTAAATGTTTTTCCGACTTGCCGGATTGCACCGGCAAAACAAGTTCCCGAGCGTGAGCATGGACTCCCCTCCTCGGTTCATGTTTGACGCTATCACCCCGGGGTGTCCCCGCTAAGGGGACACCCTACCCTAAAGCTAAACTTACATTTATTTTCGACACAGAGCCGCGCGTTCTGTAGTTCGAATTCAAGCGCCGTTCGGTGTGAAGAGACTCCTTTGCCGTGCACGCCGGTTTGACTTCAAAAATTTCTCTTGTTACCGAGTTGTCTGTCGAAGCAGGAGAAATTTCTTGAAGGCAGTTCGCATGCACGGTTACGGCGGCGTGGAGCAACTCTTCTACGAAGAGGCGGACGAGCCAAGATTAATTGAGCTTAACGACGTGATCGTCAAGCTGAAAGCGGCGGCGATCAATCATATCGATATCTGGAACCGCATGGGCGCAACCGGCATTGTCGTGCCGATGCCGCACATTCTCGGTGCGGATGGTGCCGGCGTGGTCGTAGAAGTCAGGGCGAAAGTCGCGAATGTCAAAGTCGGTGATCCGGTCTGTCTCTATCCACTGACCGGCTGCGGCCAGTGTAAATTCTGCCTGACGGATCGCGACTTCCTGTGTTTTCGTTTGCGCGTCCTCGGCGAAAGAATGGAAGGCGCTTACGCGCAATACGTGAAGCTGCCGGCGCAAAATTGTTTTCCTATTCCGCAAGATTATTCGTTCGAAGAAGCCGCTGCCTTCCGCTGGTGTTCATCACGCTGTGGCGAATGTTGATCACCAACGCCGAGCTGAAACCGGGAAACCATTCTTATCATCGGCATCGGCGGCGGCGTGACGCAGCGCGTCGATGCAGTTGGCAAAAAACATCGGCGTGCGTGTGATCGTCACCTCCGGCAGTGATGACGAAGCTGGAACGCGCTCGGAATTTGGGCGCGGATCACGGCATCAATCATCGGAACACGGACATTGTCGGTGCGGTGCAGGCGCTGACTGGAAATCGCGGCGTCGATGTCGTCCTCGATTCCGTCGGCGGCGAAGTCTGGCAGAAAAGCCTAGCGTCTCTTGACGCGCGGCGGGCGTCTGGTGACCTGCGGCGCCACGGCGGGAGGCCAACCGATCGACGATATCGCGGCGATTTGTTCGAAGGAACTTAAAATCTACGGTTCAACCCTCGGCAGCCGAGAAGAGTTTCGTCAACTGATCAGTTTTTGACCGCAGCCAAAATCAAGCCGATCATCGATAGAGTCTTTTCACTCGAGGAGACCGGCAGCGGCGCAACGCTACGTCGAAGAGGCGCGGCAGTTTGGCAAAGTTGTTCTGAGCATACCGGATTGATCGGAGTCTTGAAGAGGTCAGGCCGTTCCAGGGTTCAAGGGTTCAAAATCGTTTAATGCGGGTCATTGGCCCGAATCGGCGACTTAGCCGAGCAACCCGCGCCGATGGAGCGCGTCGGCGCACGCTTCGGAGAGTGCGGAGCTGATCATTCGCAGCGAAGCGCAGGACGACGGTGCGCGCGCCGGCTTCGACGTATTTCTCCATCCAATCGATCACTTCATCCCAAGTCCCAGTGACACACAGCATGGCGTTGGCGACCGGCTTCATAGGAACGATTGTAATATTGCGCGAGAAAAGTTTGGCCTTCGATGACCGCATCCTTGCCGCCGGCGGCGAGGGTAAAGTAGATGCTTGGGTGGATCAAACTCGGATCACGTCCAGCATCCGCGGCGTAAGCGCGGATCTTCTGCCAACATTCAGCGAAAATATCAGGGCTCTTGATGTTATTGATCCAGAGCGTCACCGAGGCGAGCGACGCGCTTGAGCCCCGGCTCCACGTTGTTCGAAGCGATCCAGATCCGGCACGCCGCCCAGGTTGAACGGGTTTCGGTTCGAGTAGTGACGTGTTCGAAGCTAGTGAATTTGCCTGCGTAAGAAACGTCATTCTCGCAGCCCAGAGCCGGCGCATTACTTGGATCAATTCTTCGCTCATTTTCATGCGCGCGCTGGGGTCGAGACCGAGGATTTTGAATTCGTGTTCTGCCGCTGGCTCCTTCGGACGTCCGTAGCCGACGCCGAGATCGATCCGTCCGCCGGTGATCCAGTCAAGACTGGCTAACTGATAGAGCGAGCATGATCGGATTTCTCAGCGCGGCAAGAAAAATCGCCGTGCCGAGGCGTACCCGGCGCGTGCGCGCGCCGACGGCTGCGAGGGTTGTGAGCGCGTCGATTCGTGGGCGCGCCGTGAGGCTGTCGCCGACCCACACGGAACTAAATCCCAGCGCTTCGGCGCGCTCCGGCCAGTTGCATCAAGGTTGACGGATCGGATCGGCCGGACATCACGGCTTCGCGCGTCGGTAGCAAAACACCAAAGTTTATTTTTGAACGGGTCATCGTGTTCTCACTCCGTGGCGCCACGGATCAAGCGTGCCACGTCGTATTCCATGATCGTTTCGCCGCGTTGATTCTTTACCCACTGGCGATAACGCACGATACCGCCGCCGCGCGCGGGCACCGGCTTGCACTCGAGAACTTCGATCTCGACTTGGATCGTGTCGCCGACTTTCACCGGACCGAAAAGCCGCATCTTGTCTGAGGCCGGCGAACGCCATGCCGGTGCCGTGAATGAGTCCCGTTTGCACCGTGAGGCCTTCGGCCATGCCGAAGGTCAAGCTCCCCGGCGCGATGCGCTCGCCGTATAAACTTTCCTTGCGAATGTATTCCAGATCCAAGAAGAGCGGCTCGGTCAACCCGACGAGCCCGACAAACTGCAAGATATCATGCTCGGTAATCGTGCGCCGGCCGGTGACGTAGCGGTCGCCAGGTTTGAACTGTTCGAATGTTTTGCCGTTCATATCACGCCCTTCTTTTTCAGGCGCTCGATGGCGTCGGCGCTCATGTCGAGCCACGAAGACAGCACCTGCTCCGGAATGCTCGCCGAGCAAAGGCGGCGGCAACCGCACCGACGCCGGCGTCGCGGATAGCTTTACCGGTAATCCAGCCATGCGCACGGTGCCTGCCGTCGGATGCGCGACTTCCACGAGCATGTCGCGGTGAAGAACTTGCGGCGCATGGAACACTTGATCGATGGTTTGAATCGGCGCGCAGGGAACTTCGGCTTCATTCAGAATTTGGAGCCACGTATCATTATCACGGCTGCGAAAGATTTCGGTCAGGAGACGGATCAAGGCGTCGCGGTTCTCGACGCGATTGGCGTTCTTCTCAAAGCGCGCATCGTCGACGAGATCGGTCTTGCCGATCGCCTTGCAGAAGCGTTGCCAAATTCCTTCGCTGGCAACGCCGATGACCAGATAGCTATCCGCCGTCTGAAAACTTTGGTACGGCACGATGGTCGGATGGGCGTTGCCCCAGCGGCCGGGAACTTTGCCGTTCATGAGATAATTGCTGCCGGCGTTGATCAGCACGGCAACTTCCGCTTCGAGCAGCGAGGTGTCGATTTTTGTCCCAGGCCGGTTTTTCTCGGGCATAGAGCGCAGCGGCGATCGATTTGCCGAGCATCAAGCCGGCGACGAGATCGATGATCGCCACGCCGACTTTCAACGGCCCGCTCTCCGCCGTGCCGGTAATGCTCATCAAGCCGCCCCAGCGCTTGAACGATCAGAATCATAACCGGGAACATCCGCCATTGGACCGTCCGCACCGAATCCGGAGAGCGAGGCGTAAATCAGTTTCGGATTGGCACCGCGCAGTTGATCGTCGCCGAGGCCAATCGTTCCATTGCGCCGGGGCGAAAGTTTTCGATTAAGACATCCGCGCGTTCGGCGAGTTGGCGCACCAACGAAATGCCCTCGGGCGATTTCAGATCGACGGTGAGGCTTTTTTGTTGCGATTGATGCAAGAAAGTAGGCGCTTTCGCCGCCGGCGAACGGTGGACCCCAGCCGCGCGTATCGTCGCCGACGCCGGGTTGTTCCACTTTGACCACCTCGGCGCCGAGGTCGCCGAGGAACATCGTGCAGTAAGGGCCAGCGAGAACGCGCGTCAAATCGAGCACGCGGATGCCGGCGAGGGGGCCTGTGTTGAATTCGCTCATGGATCTTAGATTCGGTTCAAATCGTTCAATCGCTTCGCTCCGTTCGGCAGGGGCGATTCATGGATCGCCTCTACACGGAATCTGTAGATTCATTTGAATTCTATGCCTTTGGCCTTAAGAACTTCTTCCAAGGTTTCGACACCGAGCCAGAGGCCGGGCATGCCGCCGGGAATAGCGGCGACCTCGACGGCTTCGAGAACTTCGCGCGGGCTCGCGCCCAGGGTCAGCGCGCGCTCACTGTGCAAACGCACGCCGCGCGGACGGTTGAGCGCGCAGCAGATGCCCACCATGATCAATTCCTTGGTTCGACGCGGCAATGCGCCTTCACGGCCGAAGGTGCCGTCGACGTAGATGCCTTTGAGCTTCTCAGAAATATTCCGGATCGAGCTTGGCGATGATGTTGTAAGCTTTGTTCTCGGCGCCGAGCGAGGTTTTCAAAGCGTCTTTGGACTCTTGTAATCATACTCCCTCTAAGTTTGCGTTGCGAGGTCGAGCAGAAAGATTTTACCACAAGATCTAAGGACACGAAGGGTTTTGATAAGAGACTCGACCTACGTGCTCTTCGTTGTCCTTAGTGGTGAGTCATCTTGCTCCTCGCTGCGTCAATCTTTCCTCGGTTTTGCGCGATCACGACATCGACGAGCGCCGGTCCGTTTTGTTCCAAGGGCGCGCTTGAGCGCGCGGCTCGATGGCGTCGGGTTGTTCGACACGTTGGCCGAAGATGCCGAAGGTGTCGGCAAGCCGGGCAAAATTTAAATCGGGTCCCACCAGTTCGGCGCCCATTTCGGCGGCAATTCTCACGCGCTCTTCGGAGCCGCGGAACTGATTCTTCACCGCCATGTAGGCGCGGTTGTTGAACACGATGACCGTTAACGGCACGCGGTATTTGCCAGCGTCCACAAACCCTGCAGACCGAACATGGTGCTGCCGTCGCCGAGGCAGGCAACCACGCGGCGATTGCGCGAGGCGAGTTTGGCGCCGATCGCGGCGCCGAGGCCCCAGCCAAGATAACCGCCGGAAGAATTGGAAAAGTAAGAGCGGCTTTTGGAGAACTGAAAATTGGCCATCAGAATATCTTTGCTGGTCGGGCTTTCGTTGACGATCAGGGCGTCCTTCTCGATCAACCGATCCATGGTTCGAGCAAAGCCGCGCCGTGTTGATTGGCGTTGCGTCCCAGCCCTGTTTGACTCGTGTTTCCAACTCGGTGTTCACTTGTTCCTTGGCTTTTTGATACAGTCGAGCCGCTCGTTTCTTTTTCCGTTCGTGTCCGAGGCAATCCGTGGATAGACATCGAGCAAAGAGCCCAGCGCGCTGCGCGCGTCGGCGATGATGCCGACGTCGACGGGAAATATTTTGCCGATCTCCCAGGGATCTTCCTCGATGTGAATGCAGCGAGTTTCCGGTTTGATCACCGGCTCCGACGGGTAGCGATACTCGCGGATCAGCCGGCAAGCCGATGGCGAGCAACAAATCCGGCTCGCCCCAAACCGGTAGATTGAACGACGGCTGGCGCTCGGCGACTTGAAAGCTCTGCGCGTGATCGGTCGGAAAGCTCAGAAACGAGATAGCGCGGCTCCATGACTACCGGCGCGGCGATCATCTCAGCGAACTTGATCAGCTCGTCGATCGCGCCGGCTTTGGCAACGCCGCTGCCGGCGACGATCACCGGGCGCTTGGCTTGCGCGAGCAGCTTGGCGGCTTCAGCCAGCGATTCAGGATCTGCGCCGATGCGCGGCACGACGCGTGAGCGCTCGGCGAAAGGATTCTCGACGCTGATCGATTCGCCGAGCAAGTTGCTCGGCAGCGCCAGATAAAAACCGGCCCGGTCGGCGGCGTCGCGGCGACTTTGAAAGCGCGATTTAAATATTCCGGAATACGGTCGGCGCGATGAACCTCGGCGCTCCACTTGGTGAACTGCTTGGTCATTTCAACCAGGTCTTTGCCTTCCGTGTGCGAGTCACGCCCGACGATTCTCGTGTCGACGTTGGTCGACGTGACGATGACCGGCGAGCGGTCGCGGTAGGCGTCGTAAAGCGCGCCGACCGCATTGCAGAAGCCGGGCGAATGTGCTTACCTGGGCGAGCTGGGGCCGGCCGGTCACGCGCGCGTGACCATCGGCCATGGAGACTACGCAGGTTTCATGGAGCGCCAGGATGAAGCGGATTTTTCCTGATCGGCGATGGTGCCGATAAATTCCTGGCCGCTGGTGCCGGGCAAACCGAAAACATATTCGACGCCATGTGCCGCCGCGACTTCGAGGTATGCTTGTGACGCGATTTTTTCTTGAGGCATGCTTTAATCGCTCCTTCTTCTTACGTACTCCCTCGCTGCGATTCCGAGCAAGGGCGGACACAGAGGTCCGCCGCTACGGTCTCATTTCCAAACCGCGTTGATAAATCCCGTTGATTCCAGCTCGTCCATAAAACTCGTGTCCATAAATTCTTCGGCTTTGCGGCCTTTTGCTTTAGGATTACCCTCCGCAAGCAGGTTCAACGCTGTTTCCACCGTCTTTGGATTGATCTTCGGCACCTTCTTTGGTGTAGCGAGTGGTGAAAAGATCATAGGTTGTCGTCAGAAGCTCCCGGTCGTTGACCCCGCCATATTTTCTCAGCGCGCGAATGCCGAGTTCTTTGTCGGTGAGCAAGACGGCGCGTGCCCTCGATGTACGCTTTGAGAAATCTGAGAACGATCTCCCTATGCGAGTTGGCGTATTTGCGGCTTGCCACCACCGTGGTGGAGGGAATATCCAAACCCGACTCGGCGAAGTCGAGAAGCGTTTTGACACCCATTTTCTCGGCCTGCAATGAATTCGGAAAAGAGATTACGCCGCCATCGACTTTCTTCTGAGCAATGGCCAAAACCATGTCGGGCAATCTGCCGATCTGCAGCAGGTTCACATCCTTTTGCGGTTCCAATCCCCAATTTTTGAGCACCGGACGAAGCAGCAAATCGGTAAAGAGAACCGAAGCGTGTAACCGCCACGGTCTTGCCGCGGAGATCTTTCCGGACCGGTGATGCCGCTGTGAACCATGAGCTTCATCGGCTGACTGTCGTTGGAGCTGGCGAGGAGAATGAGGTCCGATCCTTCGACCGATGCTTGGAGAAACACCAGACCGGAGACCGACGAGAAATCCAACTGACCGGCCACTTGGACCGCGATCAATTGAACTCCTTGGACATAGATCATTTCGGGTTCGAAGCCGTACTTCTCAAATAGATTTGCCTCTTTAGTCGCGAAGAGCGGATAGAAATTGGCGCTCGGGGACGGATATCCCTACTCTCAGGCGTTCGAGCGCGGCGCTTTGAGCGGGGAGGAATGGAGAATGGATAATGGAAAATTGAGAATCAGTAAGATCAAGACTCGCTTCATTGTTCGACCTCTTTTTCGCTGAGCTGTCGGAGAACCCTCACCCTCGCCCTCTCCCGCAAGCGGGCGAGGGTGAGAAGCGCCGGCAGGGCGTCTACTTTAATCCGAATAACGACTGCGCATTGGCGAAGAGGATTTTGTCTTTTACCGACTGCTTGAAATTCAGTTTATCGAAGCTGATGAGCGCCCTCTCTAAATCAACGTATGGAAAATCGGTGCCGAAGAGCGCCTTGTCCTGAAGCGGCCGCCGATTGCCTTGAGGAAAATTTCCGGCAATTGTTCGGCGAGATAGCCGGAAGTGTCGACGAATAGATTTTCTTGTGGGTCACGACGCCGATGAGCTCTTGCTCCCAAGGCCAACCGGGATGCGCGGCGATGATCTTCATGCGCGGGAAGTCGCGGGCGAGAGTATCGAGATGGATCGGCCGGCCGTAGTCGAGGGCGATGCCGCTGCCGCCGTCGGTGTTGGCGCCGAGCACCGTAAAGCCGACGTGAAACATCACCGGTTTGCCGCTCGCCTGAAGCACTTCCCAAATCGGGTAGAACTTTCGATCGTTCGGATAAAAACCTTGGTCGGGCGGATGGAATTTGAAGCCGAGAACTTTGGCATTGCGGACTAGTTCCTGCGCGTAACGCGCGACGGCGTCGAGATTCTCGGCGCCGGTATCGAGCGACGCGAGAATTCCCAAAAACGCGTTCGGAAATCTCGTTGCGAGGTCGAGGACGTGGTCGTTGCTGTTCCGGCTACCTTCGTTGACGGTAGAAGGATGCCAGCCGATCAGCGGCGCTTTCACGTCGTGCTTAATATATAATTCAGCGAACGTTTCCGGCCGTTTGTGGAACTTCGCTGAGATTTCGGCGGAAATAACTGCACGCATGGGTATCGAGTCCGCGTGTGCTCGGATGGACGTGAACGTCAATGACGCGCATGGGTTGTCGCCCGTTCCGTGTATGCCGACAGCCAGGATTCGGCTGGCCGTTCTTGTAGAAAGTTTGACGTCTCCGCCGACATCGCGTGTGAGAAGTTTGGGCGGCGCCAACGGCGCGTTCCCCAGTTGCCGGTTTGTTCGTGCCAATTCGTCGAGGACCGTCGCGGCGCCGACGCCGTCGATTTCTTTTAACGGCGGCTGGGGCAGTTTGATCCCTTCGGTCGCGATGAAATCGATGGTCGCGGGCGATTCGCCAAGCTCGGCAACGCGCGCGGCGGCGATGATCATGGACGCGCGCAGCGCGTGCTTTACTTCTCGTCATCGATCGATCGGCCGTGCGCTTCGGCGAGGTCGTAGATTTTCGGATTGGGTAATCGGTCGACATAGAAATGCGGGATTGTGTTTTGCCAAGCGGGCGAGCAGTTTTGAAGAACGCAAGAAAGCGTCACCTCGATGCTCGAACATGACGCGAGTGACATCTTCGACGATGGAAGGCTTCCAACTGTCGAAGCTAAACAAAGGTGGGAGCAGCTCGAGCTCTCCGCGCGGCTTGGTCGACTTGCTCGATGCGCGCGCCACATTCCAACAAGCGGAGCGCCATGACGGCGTAAATCATGAGGATGCTGTTGGAGACGAAGCCTGAAATGTCGCGGGTCTCCACGGGCTGGCGGCCGATTCCTTTCAAAAAACCAATCACAGTGTTGCCCTGCGACTCTGCCATATCGCCCTTCACGACTTCGACCATCTGGGTGTGAAGCACGGGATTGAAGAAATGGGTCAGGGCGAAATTCTTCGGATCGCAAACTCCGTCAGCGAGCAAAGTGGCGCGGGCTACGGAAGAAGTATTGGTCGTTAGCAGCCCCGTGAACGCGGCGGCTTTGAGAGAGCGGTAAACCGCCAGTTTGGTTCGCAGCGTTCTCCGAAACTGCTTCCGTCACCAAATCCGTGCTTGCTAATCCGTCGAGATGGCCGAGGATTTTACCAGCAGCCTTCGAACATTGTCACATCTCGCTTCACTGATCCGACTTCGCTTTGTTGAGCCGCTCAATGGTTTGTTCCCGGCGATTGTCGAGAGCGTCCATGGCCGCCGGGGAGGCGTCAAACACGGCAGTGTGAAAGCCTTTCATGGCGTACAGAAACGCGATGTCGAAGCCCATGACGCCGAGGCCGACGACGCCGACACGATTCCAATCTCATTGCTCATAATTCGGCTTTCACGGAAAAGCTCGGACTTCACGGGAGATATCACAGCGAAAAACCCAACTCAACGCGGCATAATCACCAACCTTGACTTGTCGAAGCGCCTTCTCTAACGTCAGCCGCGACGACTAAAAACAGCAGGGTTGTATGAATGTTCCGGGCCGGAGGATGCATTCGATGAAGCTACGAAGTACAGCAACCGCATTAAAGTTGTTGTCGCTCATTTTTGCTGTTTCTATCAACGGGAGCGCGCGCGGCGCACAAGTCGGCGAGCTGGAAAAACTCAATGTATGCTATTCGTCGATTGCTGCGACGTCGATTACCACCTGGGTGCCGCACGAAGCCGGCATCTTCAAGAAACACGGTCTCGACGTGAACATCATTTATGTTTCCGGGGCCCAAGCGATCACGACCTTACTTTCCGGGGACGCGCATATCGTGCAAGGTTCGGGCGCCGCCGCGGCGCTGTCACGACTGTCCGGCTCCGGATGCGACCGTGATCGGCACGACGATCAACGTCATTCCTATGAGTCTCGTGACCGCTCCCGATATCGCCACGGCGCAAGATCTCAAAGGAAAAACTTTCGGCGTCAGCCGATTCAGTTCGTTGACCGATCTCGGCTGAGAGAAGGCCGTCACCGAACTGGGTTTAGACGCCAACAAAGACATCAAAATGATTCAAACCGGCGGCGTGCCGGAGATCTTGCTTTTCATGCAGCGGGGCGTCATCAAAGGCGGTCTGATCTCGTCGCCGACCTTGGAGAAAGCCAAAGAGCTTGGCTACAAGGAATTCATGAATTTGAGCGAAGTTAAATTTCGCTATCCGGGAACCGCGCTCATCACGACCGATTCTTTCATTCGCGGCCGACCGCAGACGGTGAATCGCTTTCTCAAAGCGACACTGGAGGGAATCAAATACGCCAAGGCCAATCCGGACTTCACGATTCGAATTCTCGGCAAGTATACCCGCACCGCGGATACCAAGCTGCTGGCGAGCGCGTTTAAAAGTTACGTGCTCGGCTACATTCGCAACGTTCCGACGGTGACACTGCCGGAAATCGAAGCGATGATGGAAGACATCGCCACACGAAATCCCAAAGCAAAGGAATCGACACTCGGCAGTTCTACGATCCGGCGCCGCTGGAGCAGCTGGCGAAGGAAGGATTTATCAAAGAGCTTTATCCGCGCTAGAGTTTTAGGAGACGTTCAAATGTTGGCAAATCGTGGGGGCGGTATCGCCGCGAAACAGTTCTATGGAAAGGAGCTTGTCATGATGTCTGCTAAATTTTTGAGTCGACAGTTTTTTGGCAGTCTGGCGGTTATCTTCGGTTTGAGCGTTGTATTGGGAGTCCTTCCCAAGGGAACTCTTGCGCAACCGACACCGGGAGCTTCGCCGATGAAAATTGGCGTCATTGGCTCGGGAAATATCGGCAGCGCGGTGGGCACGTTGTGGGTGAAGGCCGGCCATCAGAGTTTTGTTTTCTTCGCGCCATCCGGAAAATTTAAAGCAACTGGTCGACGGCCTGGGTCCGCTGGCTCGCGCCGGCACCGTGGATGAAGCTTTGAGCTTCGGTGACGTGGTTTTCATCGGCGTGCCCTACGGCGCTTACCCGCAAATTGCCAAGGATTACGGCAAGCAATTCGCCGGCAAGATCGTGCTCGACGCCGGGAATGCGGTCCTAGCCCGCGACGGTGAGATTGGCAAGCAAGCTCGGGAAAATGGCGTTGCGCTCACGTCGGCAAAACTGCTGGCCGGCGCGCGCATCGTCCGCGCCTTCAACATCTTGAGCTCTCGTAAGGTTTCCAGCTTCTCCAATCGTCCCGAGCCGCGACTCGCCATCCCCATAGCGGGAGATGACGCGCAGGCGCTGAAGATCGCATCGCGGCTGGTGCGTGATGCCGGCTTCGATCCGGTGGAAATCGGCTCGCTGCAGCGTTCAAAGCTTTTGAGCAGGGCGGGCCGCTCTACGGAGCGGAGATGAGCGCCCAGGAGATGCGCGAGAAGCTGAAGACGTTGCCGTAAGAAATAATCGCGCCAATGCCTGCGCCAAGCGGAACTGGTACGTTTGACGGCTCGTCTTTGCGTGGCGTAAATACCACCGTGCACCAGCCAAGAACGACTGAAAGCGAGGATTTATGAAAGCCGCCGTTCTCTATGAAGCGCGCCAACCGCTAAGGATCGAAGAGCTCAAAATGCCGGATGTGGACGACGAGGACGTGTTGATCAAGGTTGCGTCCGTGCGGCGTTTGCCATACCGATTTGAAAGTTGTCGAAGGCAGGACCCGTTTTACGCCGCCGACGATTCTTGGCCATGAAGTTGCTGGAACTGTCGAGCAGGTCGGGGCGTACTGCAAAGACTTCAAGACGGGTGACCGGGTGATCATCGGCATGCGCTATAAGTGCGGGCGCTGCCGCTATTGTCTGAGCGCGCGGGAAAATCTCTGCGAGCGCAGGCCGGCGCCACCGACGCTGAAAACGATCGACGGAACCATCGTCACCCGTTGGAACGTCGGCGGGTTTGCCGAGTATGTATCCGTGCCAGCTTACATGGCTTTCAAAATTCCCGACGGCATGTCGATGGAAGAGGCGAGCGTGGTCGGTTGCCGGGTGACGACGGCTTACAACGCGGTCAAACATCGAGCACGCCTGGAGCCGGGGGATTCGGCGCTGGTGATCGGTTGCGGTGGGATCGGCCTCAATACAATTCAGTTTCTCAAATGCTTCGGAGCCTATCCGATCATCGCGGTCGATATCGCCGATGATAAGTTGGAGGCGGCGAAAAATTCGGCGCGACGCATACGATCAACGCAACGTCAGAAGATCCAGTGAAAGGTGTGATCAAACTCACTGACGGTGGTGTCGACAAAGCCTTTGAGGCGATCGGTAACCCAAAAACTTCCGATCAAATAATACAGGCGACCCGTCCCGGGTGGCACGAGCAACGATCATCGGCGGTTTGGGCAACGGGCCTTTCACGATCAGCAGCGGCGCGGTTCGTGACCAGCGAAATCACCATCACGGGCGTATCGAGCCGCCAGGCTAATGACGTCGAAGAAGTTTTCAGATGGCGACGCTCGGCCGGATCGAGTTGAAAAGCCTGATCACGAGAAATTACCGCTACGATCAGATCAACGAAGCGCTGGCGGATTTAGAGCACGGCAAGTTACGCATGGCGGTTTCGCTTTGGAATTGAATAAAAATCTGTTCCGAATCGTTCAAAACGTTCAAGTCGTTTTCGGAGATTTCGCTTCTTTCGCTGGGCATAAAAAGGAAGAGAAATGAGATTCAAGACCGTTTGCACCATTGTGCTGTTGCTCAGCGTCAATCATCGGCGCTGACGTACGCTCGTTTGCCCAGACCACTAACGTGCGGGTTGCGTTCAACGGCTTTGGCGGGATCGCGCCGATTTATCTGGGTCAAGACGCCGGGATTTTCAAGAAGCAGGGACTTAATCTGGAGATGATATTTATCCCCGGCGGGTCTTTGTCGCTCCAAGCCCTGATCGGCAAGAGCCTCGATATACTCATGACCGGCGGACCGCCGGTCGTCAATGCGTATTTGCAAGGCGCCAAGATCAAAATCATCGGCGGCGGCGGTGAACTTGCTGCCCTACACTTTTATTGCGACGGCGGCCATTCGTAACCCGGAGCAACTGAAGGGAAAAAAGATCGGCATCAGCCGCTTTGGCAGCAATACCGATTACGTTGTCCGCCTCGCGTTAAATCAATTTGCGCTGGCGGCGAACGACGTCCAGGTCATCCAGGTCGGTGGATCGCAAGCACGCCTGGTGGCGATGAAATCGGGAGCGATCCAAGCTGACGGTGCTAAGCTCCGGAGGAAACCGCGGTAGCGCAAAAAATGGGCTACGGAGTTTTGCTCGATTTTATCGAGAAGGGCATCGAGTTTCCCCATGTAAAACGTTGTCGTGCGCGATGATTATCTCGAAAGCCAGTCGCAAACGGCGCGGAGTTTCATGCGCGCTTATGTGGAATCGGTGCGCTATTATAAGACCCATCGAGATGAGGCGGTGAAGAAAATCATTTTTTTGAGCAAACTTCCCGACCGGCAAATGGGCGAAGTGATTTATGACGGCTCTCTGCGGGCGACTCCCGATGACGGCAAACCGACTTTAAAAGCGGATGGAAGTGGTGCTCGATGCCGCTGCCAAGGAAAATTCCAAAGCCAAGGGATTGACGGTTCAACAACTGATAGATTTGCGGTACATACCCTAAGATTTTCGCGTCGGGGGAAAACTGGATGAGAGTAACGGGTCTATGGACTGTAATCTTGTGGGCAGTTTTGCTTTTGTTCCATGGCCGCACGCCGCAGAGGAGAGGCCGATCGATGTGATTGAAGACAACAGTTTTCTCATCGAAGAGGCCTACAACCAAGAGCCGGGAGTCGTGCAGCATATTTTCAATGCAGTCGTACACGACGAGCGGAGCACAGCACGGATGGCTATTCAATTTCACGCAGGAATGGCCGGTCTTTTCCCAAGAACATCAGTTCTCATATACGATTCTGTCGGGCCATCTGATCGCAGAGCCAGACCGCATTTACGGTATCGGCGATATGCTGCTCAATTATCGTTACCAGGCGCTGGAAGAGGGGAGTTCAAGCCTGCTTTCGCGCCGCGTTTTAGTCTGAATCCTGCCGACCGGCAACCGCGATCGCGGCACCGGCAATGGCGTGGTCGGCTATCAATGGGCGCTTCCTTTCAGCAGGAGCTCGGCCCGCGATTCGCGACGAACGCCAATCTGGGCGTCACTTATCTTCCCGGTGTACGGGAGCGCCTGGGCGGCAGCACGGGGCCTCTTTCGCCGCGTCATTCACTGGTTAGCATATAACCTTGGAGCGAGCGGGATATTCGCGTTATTGCCGCGGTTTCACCTGATGCTCGAATGGATTGGCGTGTTCAGGGAAAGCATCAATGATGCGGGCAAGGCCAGGCGGAATTCCTGCCGGTGATCTCGCCGGGCTTTCGGACGGCAGTGGTGAACGAGGAGAAATTGCAGGTCGTTGTTGGTGCTGGGGCGCCGATCGGGCTTAATCACAACGCGACCAATGTCGGCGCGCTGCTCTATCTTTCCATCGAGCACAATTTCTATTAGCCGAGCAGAAATTCATTATTCGAGGTGAAAGCTATGCAAGGAATTATCGATGCCGATACGCATATTTCCGAAGGCGAAGCGATGTGGGCGATGATGGAGAAGGCGATGCAGCCGCGCCGGCCCGTCATGCTGTCGGTGCCGGAAGACACTTGGTACGGCAACCGCAATGCGTTTTGGCTGATCGACGGCGAAATCTACCCCAAGCCGGCGGGCAAGGGGAGCTTTGCTCTCGTCACTCCCTCGGCGCAGAAAGTCCAGGCAAGGCCGCAAAGATTCCACGCCGGCAACGCGAGAAATGACCGACATCAGGGGTCGCCTCGCCGACATGGATAAACTCAGCGTACGGCAACGCCAGATCGTCTATCCGACGCTCTTTCTCGTTTACAACACCAAAGATCGACGAACTGGAGGCCGCGCTGTGCCGCGCCTACAACCGTTTTCTCGCGCAGGCGTGCGCGCAGTCGTCCGGTCGGATGAAATGGGTCGCGGTGTTGCCGTTTCAGTCGATGAGCGATAGCTGTCGATGAAATCCGCTTCGCCAAACAGAATGGCGCCGTGGGCATTTTCTTCCGCGGCATCGAAGGCGAATACACGCTCGACCATCCGTATCTCTTTCCGGTTTATGAGGAGGCGCAGAAGCAGAACCTGTCGATCTGCGTTCACACCGGCTGCGGTGTCAAGGCAGATTCTGGAAATGTTCGAGCTATGCGCGCAATCACACCTTCGGTCACACTCGGGTGATGCCGCTGCTGGCGTTCCGCGATCTCAGTCGCCAATAAGATTCCCGGAGCAGATTTCGAGACTCGCGCTTCGGTTTCATCGAAGCGGCGGCGGGCTGGGTGCCGTTTTTGATTCACATCGTGCGCCGCTTGCTCAGAAGGACAAATTTCGTTTCGGCTCGAGCGCCGAGCTGTTTCGCGAGTACCGGCTATACGTCGCCTGCGAAGCCGACGAGGATATTCCGTATCATCGCCAAATACACCGGCGAGGATCATCTGCTGATCGGCTCGGATTATCCGCACAGCGATCCGTCGCGCGAAGATCAGTTCGTCAACGTCGCTCAACGCTCGGCGAGGACTTATCGCCGCAGTTGCGGCAAAAAATCATGATCGAGTAATCCGCGGACGTTCTATGCTTTGTAAGGATAGCGGGAACTGGAGTGATGGCGTGTTGGAGTACTGGGATATTGGCTCGGAAACCCATCACTCCACCCCTCCAGTACTCCATCACTCCGGGGCGGGGTGATGATGAGATTCAATTATTCAATCTGTGTGGTGCTGATCGCTTTAAACCTTCTGCTCGCGTCTTTGGCGGTGGGTCAAGAGGTCTTCATCAGTGCAATCCGGGCAAGAGTCTCAATTTTTCCACTTCGATCTCGCCATTGAAAGAGGCTTTTCAAGGAGACTTGGATTGGACGTCAAGCTGCTCAATACCAAGTGCGATATTGCGGTGACGGCTCTCTTGACGGGCGCGATCTGCAGGCGACCGGCTGCGTCGGTTCGGCGTTCATCGCTTTTATCGCTTGAGTCAGAACGTGCCGGTGCGCACAGTCATCTTGGCTTTTCAAAAACCGACGTTTTACGTCGTCGCGCGGCCGGAGATAAAATCGGCCGCTGATCTCAAAGGACAAGACGATCGGCATCAGCTCCCTTCGGCAGCGACACCGATTTGTCCGATGAAGATCTACGCTGGCGAGCGAAAGCTGGATCCGGACAGGGACATAGAAACGCATCGTCGCGGATTCGACGTCAACGCGTCTCCGAGGACTCAAGGCCGGCTCATTTGACGCGACGACGTTATCGCCGCCCTTCAACGTGTATGCCGAGCGAAATGGGGTTGCGTGTGCTCGCGTACGTGCGGCGATTTTCTCGAATTTCCCTCAGAGCGGCTTTACGGTTTCCGACGCGACACTCAAGAACAAGCGCGAGGCTGATCGAGAAACTTTGCGCGGTAGGCTGCGCGGTTTACATATTCACGCTCAAGAATCGGGCCGAGAACGGTACGTTTCATCGCCAAGGATTACAAAACTGCAGGGACGCGGTGGCGGATAAAGTTTATGCTTCCGCTGCTGCCGGCGATGAGCGAAAACGGGCTGGCCACGGGACAAAGGATTGAAAGTCATGGTCGAGACACTCGGCACGGGCGGTCGGCAAGAATGTCGACTTTCCGCCGGAGCGATTGGTCGATTACACGTTGTTAAGAGAAGTGCAAAAAGAATTGGGCGTGCAGTGAAAGGATGGAGACTTATGTTGCGCGCAGTAACCGCGTCAATGTTTTCTACTCGACGATATTTCATCGTCGCTTTCGTGCTCGGCATCGCGACGCCGATTTTCAGCGCCGAGGCGCCGCAAGAAAGTGCGGATCGCTTACGCCGAGCCTGAAGCAGCTCGGCGATGCCGCGCAGTATAGGCGTTGCAAAGGGCTACTTCAAAGGCAGAAGGCTTGGGGTGGAGATCATTCAGATGAACCCGCGGCTTGGCGCGACGCTGGCGGTGGTCAACGGCGATGGTCCGTCTGCCACGCCGTTCGCTAGCGTATTTCGCGGCGTGCTCAGGGTTTTCCGATGACTTGTTTTCATTCATCTCTCAAAAAAGGTCCGTACTACCGTGATGGTTCGTCCCCGACACCAAAGATGTGCAGCAGTTACAGGCAAGCGGATCGGCGTGCGCGACGATCAAAGGGTACGGACCAGTTGGTCGCCGAAGAGATGCTGCGAGCGAAAGGCTTCAATCCAAATCTCCGCCAGGCGCGTCGCCATCGACGACGGGCCGAGTGCGCATGCAGGCGCTTATCAGCGGCGCGGTGGAAGCGATCTGTGTCGCGCCGCCGCACGATTAATGCTCAAAAAATGGGTTATCCGGCGTTGGCCGGCCCGCCCGAAGTGGCTTGCCCTCGCCAGGTATGCCTACGCTGTCAGTCGTCTCATTAAGGAGAAATCCGCAGGTGGTCAGGCGCTGCTCAAGGCGCTGCTGCGAGCACACTTGTATATTCTCGACAACCAGCCAGAGACGATTCAAACTCTTGATCAAATGGCTACCCCAGCCGCTCTGACATCGCCGAGCATTCTTACGACGGCGAGCTCACAAACCCTCAGCAAAGACGGCACAATGACCGATGCGGAAATCGAAGCGATCATCGCGCGCGTCGGCGTGAAAACGCGCCAATCTCGGATGAAGTCCGAGACTCTTCCTTCGCGCGCAGCTGCGGCGGATAAGAGCTGGAGGCGGGAAAACAAAAAGGATGCAGATAAAGGCAAAAGGATAAAATTTACTGGGACGCGCTTTTTTCTCCTTTATCCCGTTGCCGTTATCCGTTTTTAGTGCGTTCGATTGACGTCATAGGGCTCGCCTAGCTCCGACGCGCCGACGATCTGGGCGGCGACGTCGTGGCGGCCGTGCATCGTAGTGCAGATGCATGTCGCGGTAAAAGCGCTCCAGCGGGATGTTTGTCGAATAACGCCGTCGAGCCGCAGACTTCGGCGGCTGCTCCATGACTTTTTCCAGGGTTTCTTTGGCCATCCACTTGGCCTCTCGTGGGCGGCGACCATGGCGTCCATCGGGGTCGGTCCTGAACATTTCGAACGGCGTTGTAGAGCGAGCAGGCTGCGCGGCGTCGCGAGCATGCTTTTACGCTCGCCAGAACGCAGGCTGGCGGTAGGTGTCCTTGCCGCCGCCGCGGTCGCGGATGTAAGTCGAGCGCCCAGTCGTACATCGCCCGCGCCGAGCCGGGGATAGTTCGCCGTGAAGGCGAAGTTGATCTTGCCCATCCAGTTTTCGCCGAGAAATTGTCCCGGTTTGCCGAGCAGGTTTTCTTCCGGAACGAAACAATTCGTCCAGATAGAGCCACGGACTGACACAAGCGCGCATACCCGTCGGGCCGCCAGATCTCACGTATCGATTTTCAACCCCGGCGTGTCTCTGTGCATCATGAACATGATCGGCTGGCCGTGACGAATCCGAAGCGACGCGGCCGATCCACAGCCACTCCGCGAGACTTGCATTGGTGGCGTAGTGCTTGGTGCCGCTTGACCAGATAGCCGCCGGTGAGCGCGCTTGGCCGTGGTCGGCGGCGCGCCGTAGGGTTCGGCGCCGGCGCCGGGGATCAAAGCGCGACGCTTGATGCGTCGGCTCGATCCATTGCGTTGGCCAGCGCGTCGGCTGGCCCATGGCATCGATCTTCCCATGAGCCCGTTGTTGTGCACCTGGAAAGCAGTGCGCCGTCGAGGGATTGCCGTAGGCGAGGTGCTCGTCGATGAGAAAACTGAGCGATGGATCGTCGCCGTGGAGTCCGTAGCCGAGACCGCCGCGTCGCTGGCGAGATTCGCCAGCGAGCCAGCCTTCCCGATGGAGGTCTTGAAGATGTCCTCGACCGGCGCTTGCGGCGAATTCGATCATCGTACCCGAGCCGCGCGCGGCGCGATACGCTCTTGCACCAGTTGATTGACTCGGTCAATTAGCTTTTGTTGCTCTTGGGTAAACCGAAATCCACAGGAATATTCGCTTCGAGCGCAATAATGCGAGATCCTTCGCATTGATCAGGATGATATTTACGCCATAGTCGCGGCGATCAACGTGATAAGTTTGTTCTACTTACGGTTTGTAGAGCTTTTCAATAAAATAGATTTCACCAGCCTCGGCGACGAACGAGTTGTCGATGAACTGTTCCAGTTTCGCGGTTTTGCCAGCCGGATTGACGGCAAAATTGAGCAGCGTCTGCATGCCCGCGGCGGAGACGTACGGCGCTTGCTCCCCCAAACACGTTGGCGTAGGTGTTGTACGTCTCGTCCAAGTCTTTCTTTGTTGTCGGTCGCCGGTGTACTTGCCGATTATTTGTTTGGTTGTCTCCGGGTCGGTGCGCGCGATCTTTGTGCCTTCGGCGTACGCTTGCACGTAGCGGCGCACTTTTTCAGGATTGCTTCTTGATACCGTCCCTTGTCGTCGCGAGCCCGGCGTGATGCATCATCGGCGTTTCGCGCGGCGACATCCGGCGAGCTCTTTGAAGCCGGCACCGGCGGCGCAGCTTCAAGGTCGATCGGCGCTGGAGACCACGCCGGCGTCGAATCCGCGTCCCTGGGTTAGCGCGGTGATGATATCGGGCATGCCTTGCAAGTGAGTCACCGCGTCTTTGCCGGAACCATGCCGGCTTTGTTTGGAAAAATTATCTTCGCGGTGAGATCGGTGGTCGATCCCGGTAATGTAACTCCCATGACCTTGCCGCGCAGATCGGTCAACTGGCACAATTCCGCTGCTGTAAACAGGCTTTTGGCGCGATTGAGGATTCCTATTATAAAAGCTGCGCGCTGACCGCCCAGGCCGGCCACAACGATCTCCGTGGCGGGATGACGATATCGATGCTACCTGAAAAAAGCGCCTGGGTTCCCGTCGCCGAGAGAATATACTTTAGCTCTGCTGCGAGGCCGTATTTGGTGAAAAAGCTATCTTTGCGCGAGCCAGAGCGGCGCAAAAGCCCCGCCGATCGACAGGTAACTCGCACGCAACGGCAATAGCTCGGCAGCCGAGGCAATCGCCAGAGCGACACATCACGATCAGAAACAAAGCCAAGAATTTGCTGAGATCTGCTTAACCGCATGCGTTCACCTCTTACAGAAAAATTGCTTGAGGTTATATTAAAGAATTTCTCTGCCAGCTCAAACTTGCAGCAAGCGGCGCTTCAGCGCTGTGAAGCACGTAAGGGGACGGTACGACCGTCCCCCTACGATGTGCGAACGAATGATTGCGCTCGGACCGATTTACTGGCGGGTGCCGAAGGTGTTTGCTCGACCATCCACTGCTTCTGGGGCGGAGGTCGACGCGCTTGTTTCGACGTTTGATCTTTGGCGGTCACGCGCAGTACTTCCAGCGCTTCAAGCTCGGAACTTTCAAACCAGTATTTGAAGCCGCGCGGGACAAAATCACTTCGCCCTTTGTACTCTCCAGTAGCTTGTCACCTTCGCCGTAAATTTGGCGGCGCCGTTGATGACATACCAGAATGCGTCATCGCCGGTGTGCGTATGCAGATTATTTTCGCCGCCGTTTTTGACTACACCTGGACCTTCATCAGGTCGCTGTTGCAAACTTGCAACGTTTTTTGACACCTTCGAATTCGGGAGTCTGATATCTAAATTCTTACGCATTTTGTGCAAGCCAATACGTAACTG
>ERZ1370068.10039-contig-8770_pt1 | contig 38878 bp, 62 predicted proteins | sample MGYA00561227_ERZ1370068 | MGnify/ENA primary metagenome ERZ1370068 (study PRJEB38410, sample SAMEA6850437) | metagenome | study: Metagenomic assessment of the ecological functions of the soil: analysis of the soil microbiota associated with the...
GTTGTACTTCGTTCAGTTACGTATTGCTATCGTAAACACGAATCACGGCATCATGTGACCGGCTGAAAAATTTCGCGTAGTTGATTGCATTGCCACTTTTGATTGCGTTTGGCTCGGCATGCCACAAGCGACCGAATGGCAGCGTGTCGGAAATTAGATCAATGCCGCCTTGGAGACAGAGTGCGAAAGCGCCGGAGATGTAGCGGTGCTTTCACAGGTGTCGTCGCGGCAGGATTGGCGGAGCCATGGTGCTTCGCACCTAACGAAATCCTCGGCCAGCCGCTTCTCCGTTTTTGCCGCCGCGATGACGAAATGGTTGTTTTCGCCGTAGCTCCTCCAGGGACCCGGAGGCACATCCCGCGCCTCGACAAATTGCCAATCGGTCGTGTCCGTCGGTTGGAGTCGGAGGTAATCGCGGACTGCGGGAGAAACATCCAACCCAGCCCCATCGTTCAGATTTGGCTTTGGCCGTTCATTTTGGAACACGTATTGGAAATGATCCGTGCGAAATGGGCCGCAATCTTCCCATTGCGCGTAGCAAGTGCGATTTTCCTTTCGAATAGCAACCCAGCGATCCTTGCACACTGATTGACCAGGTCCCGTGTAGGCCTGTTTGAACCATGGGATAACAAGCGGCGCTTCCGGTTTAAACTGGCCGTGCATGACATCGTTGTGCGGCAGCGCACAATAGAAGGGATTCTGGCGGGGGATAAACGCCACCGGAATACAGTTGCGTCGCGTCGACGAATCGGGGTTGTCAAGTCCGCCGTAATTGCCTGTCCAATTCGCGTCCCAGGAACTTCTGTAGTTCGACACCGGATTATTAGCTCCGGCCTCTTCTCCAACCCAAAACACCGTGGTCACGATATTCGTTTTCCATGGGAAACGTTGTATCGCAGGGCGCGTTGGCGGCTCAACTTTAAGCAATGCCTGCTCTCGCAGCTTCATTGCATATTTGAAAAGATCCGCCGCGGTCGCATATGGCGAAGTTGATTGTTCGTCACCTTTAGCCGCAGCCGCGAGATCGGCTAGCAGGATTACAATTCCAGCGAGAATTATGTCGTAAGGTCGTTTCAAATGATGGTGTGCTTGCTTTGCCACTCAAAATCGATCAGCACGGCTCTGAGTTCAAAAAAAAAGAAATCTACTTCAGCTTGTTCAGAATCGAGATGTCCTCTGCTCGGGGCAGTCTTCATATATCCGGCGTGTGGTGGCTTTTTGTTTCGCTCGAAATCCCAAACATGATTCGCTTACCACTCCTTGAAATCGCCAGCGTGCTCGATGTGTTTCAAGCACGTTGCCAGCCTCATTGTAAGCAAATCAGCGCGCCAGTGTGAGCAGCCGAAAAACTTGCGTAGTCTGCAAGTGGCGACGGCATTCGGTTCAGAGTGCTGCAGCACATGCGATGCGAACCGTGTTCGCGTGATAGCCAGGCGGCTCGGAATAAAAGTGGTAAGCCGCCGCCTGTTGAGTTAGCAAAATTACAGTCTATCGAATCGGATGATTCTCAAAGAAGTCGATATATTCGTTTCACGTATCGGAACAGGCAATCTTGCAGCTGTGAGCGAACTCTACTTAATTTCCGCTGCTACAGGAATCGTGATCTCAGGAAATTCCTTCACATTAGTCGCAATCCGAATCGAGCCGGAAATTTTCCAGGAGCCAATTTTCTTTCAGCACTTGGGAATATTCAAGCACGAATCTTGAGCTCCTTCAGAAGGGGGCGCCTGCGTGATTTTCAAGAAACGGCACGTCTGTTTGAATGCTTTTGATCTCAAAATCACCCGACGGTTTCCACGATGACGTTCTCAAATAAATTGTCGATTAAATCCTGGATTCTGCTTCAGGATAGAGATCAATTCCGGTGAAAGTCGACCGATTCGGGAAAGGCGTGAACGTCTCGCATTACGAGAACGTTGAGCATAACGGGAAGTTTGAAAATTTCGGATGATTCAGTAATGCAGCAATAGGCTTCTTCGTAACGTCCCGGCGGCGTAACCTGCCGGTATAATGATAGGTGAGGTCATACGAATTCCCGGACTGCACACTCTTTCAAACTTGCTGTGAAATGCGTTCCTTGCTTTTCAAGGCTCAAATCTTCAAGGTTGCGCATTCATGGTTGATGTGCAACGTTTTCCCTTCTTTTCATCCGGGTACAAACTGATAAACGCTCCAAAAATCGGGTCCACCTCAATCACGGAGTTCGATCAAACCGCTGAGCGTGAAGGTAAACTTAGGTTGGACCGGATCGTTGGACTATAGCTTTGCTTCCAGATCTATCGGGCGAAAAAGACGTTCTGTTCCAATCCACCTGGATGAATCCTTCCGCCCGGTGGAATCTCGGGTTTGAATTTCGCAGTGAGCCCAGGAAGATCGAAATCCAGCCGTCGAGTAATAACGGCGCTGTGCCTTCATTCTTCACCTGGAATTTATGGGTGACTTCTACCCCTTGTTTTACGTTTCCAAAATTGAAGGTCTTTTCGACAAATACCGCTCGTGGAGCGCCCGGCGTGTCGGGCACACCGTGCAGGACACCAGAATACGCCATTGCTGGTGAATCGAATTTTCATGGAGAATAAAACTCCTGAAAACAGTTAGAGACCGAATTGCTTCGGTCTCTAACTTTAAGCTTGCAGTGATGATTAAAGGCACTCTGCGCCGCGAAAACTACCATGCCGTTCCTGAATACAGTTATCATACTGCCACAGGAAATTCCTCGCATCGTCGCTGAACAGTGGCAAACGCCCACCTGCATACCACCTATTGTGGGAGCAGCCGACGAAGAGAAGTCGGACTGTTTGTCACCTTTGTAAACTTTGGCGTTCCATGGTTGCGGCTGATCCAAGCCCGTGTTTTCATTGGAGCAAACACGCATCGTATCAGACAATTCGGCGCAAGTCGTAATGGTTACTTGGCCTACCGGGAGTTCCCAGGGCCCGGAAAAAAAGATAGCATAGCAAGCCGAAAAGCCAGTGCGAGCAACAGGTCGTCGGAACGTTCAGATTGCAGGGAAGTTGAAATACAGACCCGATTAAACTCCCGATTGTGGCTCGATGCAATCGTGTGCCGCATCCACAATTTCCATCGCAAACAGAGAATGGCCCCTGAGTTAGAATAATGTCAGATCGCGCAGCAGCTCGCCTTGTGCTCTAGTTTAACGAAAATCGTTTTTCTTGTGTTCGTCATCGGGTGGAATCTTCCCCTTATCAACACCGATGATGTTCATTTTTGGTGACTTCCATCACACAGATTGCCCGCCTGCCGATGCCGCGAACCAGAGTGCACGCCTAACACTGCCCCACGCTAAACCCAGAATCCTGAGACTCCGCCCCAGAATCAGCCTTGTCTTTATTCTAATCATTTTATCCTCCAGTTTTTCTGATCTTGTTTCGCTGGTCTAAGGATTCAGTTCGCGCGTACGCGAATTCACATCATCCGTTGACAAGTGAGCACATCGTGAGGCTCGCTTCGCCAAGTGTCAAGCCTTTTTCGTAACAAATGCGTAACAGACGTTGAATTGCTAAGTTCGATAACACAGTCTTGGCGATAGACGGGCCCGCCCTGCGTGGGTTGAGGCTGACTGGCGTCATCGATGCGTGACGTTGGGTTCGCCAGGTGTCAAGCCATTTCAGTAACAAATTCATATGAATATTGGATTTGTTAAATTCGACGCTAAACGTTAAAGCGCTGGAACATTGAGGATCAGCTCGATCACGTCCGATTCTTGATGCTAAACCGATTCGCCGCGATCCGCAAGGCACGAGTGGCAACCGACGTGAAGCTGGTGCCCGGCTTTATGTTACTTCCGGTGAAGGCTGCGCGGAACCATTCGTATTCACCTGAGCGATCCGAAGCATTTCCCGAATTCGTCGTGCCTGTCTCCGCTTCTCGATTCGCTGATCATCGCCTTCACCGCTGCGTAGGCCCGAATTGTTTTGGCATTTAGGCAGCGGAATGATTCGAAAACGTCCCCGTAGTCAATACACCAACACGAGCACAGCAGCTTCTTTGGCTTGTTCCACTACGTCGTCAAATTTCATGTCCTCTCGCATTCGGCTCTTTGAGTTTGACGGCTATTTCCGGCACGGATTCCAGGAAGCCAAGCAAGAAGCTGCTCTTCACCGCGTAACTCACATCTCTGTGCAACGCACCACTCGTGGCTAGCGCCGCTTTCACGCTGAGCGTGGCGGACACGACGCCGACCACATTGCCGCGCTCATCCACCAACGCGCCGCCGGAGTTGCCGGCTGCACTGGCACGCTGATCTGGAAATAGCGCGCGTCATCCTGCGGGCCGGACAGCGAACGCAATTTTCTCCTTGCGCAAGCTTGGGCGCGAACCCTTGCAAGCCGATGTTAGGGAAACCGACCGTGGCCACCGTGCCGCCCAACTTCATCGTCGCGACTCGCCGCCACCGGCAACGCCGCGAACTTGCCCTCCGCCTTGAGCAGCGCCAGAGTCATTGGCCGCGTCCACCTTCACCACCTTGGCTGAGATCAAACCCTCCCTCGTGACCAGACGAACTTGCGCCTCGCTTCCGGCCACATGCTCATTGGTGATGAGATACCCATCCTCCGTGATGAAGAATCCGGTGCCGGAAGACTGCGGGCGCGTCTGCGCGATACCCGTGCTTGAAGTATCGGGCTCGGCGGATGGCGCCTAGTCGCGGCTTGAAATTGCGCGCCAGCTTTTGTCCTTCCGCGATCTGCTCTCGCGACATGTTATTTTCCAATATCGTCATAGTTTCCTTCGCATCCTTATCGCCCTGACTCGCCGCGAGCAACGTCCACTTGTAACTCTCCACATAATCCTTCGCCACGCCTCGCCCAAGAGCGTAGGATAGCGCCAGGCTGATTTGAGCTTGGGCGAAATTCTGCTCGGCGGCTTTGCGATACCACTTCACTGCCTCCGCATCGTCCTTCGCCACGCCTTGGCCATTGGCGTAGCAGTTGCCCAAACTGGATTCGAGCCTGGGCGTAATTCTGCTCGGCAGCTTTGCGATACCACTTCGCCGCTTCCGTGTGCTCCTTCGCCACGCCCTGACCCGTGGCGTAGCAGTAACCCAAAGCGGTTTCAGCCTGGACGTTGCTCTGGTCGGCGGCTTTACGAAACCACTTCACGGCTTTGGAAAAATCTTTGGGGACGCTCCTCGCCATCGCAGTAGCGAAAGCCGAGTTGATACTGAGAGTCTCGCGCTCACCAGCTTCTGCCTTTCGCCTCAAGTTCCTCAAAACCGTTTGCCGTCAGTTTCGGCCTGTTGCGCGGACAATTCTGAAAGACCGGGGCACTCAACAGCAACAGAACCGTGAGCACCAACCGATTCGCTTTCATGTCGGCAGAGAGCTTCGTGTCCGCGAGGGTAACATGATGATTGCGCTCTCGCCAAAACTGTTCGTGTGAAAAAGTTGTCGCTTACGAGACGGCTAGAACGCTCCGGAGTGCGTCAGCCGCTGTGTTGACCCGCTCCGGTAGCCCAAGAATTGCCTGCGCCAGGCAAAATGAACGCGTTGCGGGCCTCGCTCCAAGGACGCGGTTGTCAGACCGCGAATCACATCGGGCCATCACAGTACTGCACGCGAAAGATATCGTTCGATGGTTCGCGTGCGCCGTTGTCAAAGTTGCTGGAGTTCCGCGAGCGCATGGGTTGGAAGCTGCCCTGGGTGTCGTCGGCGCAGTCGACGTTCAACGAGCGACTTCGGCGCCACGGTCGACGGCGAGGAGATCCACTCGGTCAGCGTGTTCCTGCGCGACGGTGATCGCGTGTTTCACACCTGGCAGACGTTCAGCCGCGGCGAAGAGCCGTTCATGGTGGTGTTCGACCTGCTCGACCTCACGCCGTACGGGCGCCAGGAAACGTGGGAGGACTCGCCGGAGGGCTGGCCGCAGCAGCCACCGTATGAGTGGATGCGACTGGCCGATTCCTATTGAGCAGCTATGGCTTTAGTGTTCACGGTCAGCTCTCGATGGCCGCCAGCGGCGCCTATCGGTCTTGCCACGAATCGCCACAAGTCCGCCGCCGATCACCAGCGCCATGCCCAGGACGACGAACAGCGTCGGCGGATGATCCCCACCACCCAGTCGATCAATGCTGTGAAGACGATCGTCTGTATAGATGAACGGACCAAGCTTTACCGACGACGCGTAGCGATATGCGAGCACGATCAAGACCTGCGCGAAGAGTTGCGCAAACCCGATGCTAAGCAAGTAGATCCACGCCCGTGCCGGGACCGAATGCCATTGGATCGCTGCGATGGGGATAGCCATCACGGTGGACAACAGGAAGTAGTAGAACAGAATTCGCGGCATCGGCTCAGTCGCGCCTAACCAACGGACGGACATCAGCGCGACCGCGAGGAGCAGCGCAGCCGCCAGCGCGAACAGCGTGCCGACGTTGAAGCGGTGGTGGTGAGGTTGCAGCACGAGAACCACGCCCACGAAACCGATGGCGGCGCCGAGCCAGGTTGCCGTCGATGCCTTCTGCCGTGACACCAACCACGCGATCACCGGCATCCACAACGGAGCGCTGAAGCTCAGCAGGATCGCGTTGGTCAGACGGCATCATCGTGATTGCGACGAACAGGGCGCAGCTCAACACGCCGGTTCCGCTTGCGGCCCGCAGGATATGCAAACCGATCTTCTCTGTTCGCAGCGATGCGCAGCCGCCGTGGAGTGCGATCGGGGCGATGAACAGGAGGCAGATCAGGTTCTGAAACAGCACGACGACGCCGGTCGACGTCAGTTGGCCCGCTACTTTCCCCAGCGCGCTCATGACCGAGACGCGGAGGAACGACAGCGTCGTCAGGGTCGCACCGATGACCATGTGCTCAGGTTTGTGACCAGCGTCGGTGCGGAGCATGGGCTTGCCTCCCGCTACTAAGGGGCACGATTCAAGCGGAGGCGTTGCGCCGGAGCCGCTTCTACCGGGCACGGCGTGATCGTAGCTTTATCAGGTGCAGCCAATACCTGCAGGATGGCCAAATTAATTGTCGTGTACGGAAACAGGCGGTGCAGCAAGCTGGGGCAGACGCACAGAGTCGAGGGGTTCCAATCCGATGTTACTTGGGCCCCCGCGTAGGAAGCCCTCGCGTGGTCGCCTGACGCCTAGTTTTCATAGGTAAAATAGCGGGTGAGGGGAATCGAACCCCCGGTGTGCCGCTTGGGAAGCTGCCGTTCTTTACTCACTGAACTACACCCGCGGAGAGATTTTCGATTTCGATTGCCGCTTCGCGATTTGCAAGCCGCCGACAGTCACTGCCAGGAAATCACGTCGCCGGAACCGGAGAGATTGTTCGCAGTACCACCCTCGCTGCGGTGAAAGAGGCGGTCCCGCGCGGCCGGGCCCGCCCCCCAACGCGCCGTTCTTACCAAACGACCACGCGCATCACGCCAAGGTTAAGAGTTGCTCCACCTGGGTCGTCACCAGTATACGGGTTTGGCGGATCCGGTTGTTCGTAACTGCCAGTCGATCCTCACATACCAGGCCTGCGATCCCCAGGGGTCGTACCAGGCACCGGTCGAAGTGTTGGGCTACCTGCTACTACATCAGCGCCGCTTCTTCGGGGTTCGTACTCTTAGTACAGGCGGCTGGACAAAAACGATCGCTCGCGGGTTCAGTAATGACAGTCGCGCGTAATTGGGGCCGCTTGATTAGCTATCACTACGCAGGACGTCGCAAGCGCGCCATTGCTTCCGTAGCTAGTGGATCGCGCCGGCACTGGCCCAGGCCCGAGTTTACGCATTATTGTATCGTCAGCAGCGTCCAACTGCGACACTTTACCGTAATCCGTGTGCGCAGGCGTTCACGGCCGCGACGATTTGCTGCTCCTCGTTTTTTGCGTGCGTTTTGCGGGCCTGACTCCATTACCGCGGTAAAGGCCGGGTAGCCGATTCCCAGGAGAATCGCGATAAGGGTCATGATCAGCCAATAATTCGATTAGGGTGAAGGCGCTGGTGTGTTCCCGGATTCGACGCATGGGCAGAATCTTAAGCGCAGCGCACTCTCGGATGCACGCTGAATCGTTAAAAGAAGTTAAAGGCGTTACAAAGTTACAACGGCTCTAAGCCCACAACCGTACCGACCTTTTTAACTCTCTCACGCCCATTTGGCCATTTGCTCGGGAACGGGCATTGCGCGCAATCGGAGTTGTCCTGCATGCAAAAGTCTTCGTAAATCTGGAGCAAACCTTGCTGATGTGCGACGGTTTTCAGAAATTGCTGCCGGCGCGGATCGTTGCCAAAGAGTCGCGTGGCGGCGGTTTCGAGTCGTCGATTCGATAAGCTGCGCTGGCAGCTTTGCGCGTATGTCCGGCCACGAAGCACTCGGCATCTTGCGAAAGCCAGAATGGAAAAAGCACGTTGGCCAGAATTTCCGCAACGCGCGATTCGCCGATCAGCGCCATTGTTCTTCGGCGATGCTTCGGCGGTCAGCGTGTAATGAAAATTCCAAAACGGATGATCGAGCCTGCTGAAGAAATCATTCGCCGCAACGCGACGCTGCTTCTTACCTAGACATGCGGCGAAATGCCGGACCATTCGCGCGCCAGCATTGACAGAGCGGCGAGCTCGGCGTTGCGGATGATTGAGCGGACGCGTGCCGCTCAACCGCCAAACCTTCGGCCGGCAAAATCATCCTCTGCATCTCATCGCGATGCGGCCACCAGCGGTCCCACAATTTTCTCACATATTCTCTTGTCGATCTTTTGAAGACGCCGAGATCGGGCGCTCTCGAGAAAACCGGCCACGCCAAAAAGCATCGCTTCGCTGTCGTCGGCTTTTTCGCGCAGCAGCCTCAGCGGCAATCGTTGAGCGATCAGCGTGAACGGCAGTTTATTTTCCTTGTAACCGAGCGCAGCCGGCAACTTCCTGAAAGAGCGCCTCGTCGCGGCCGTGAGCTGTCGATCTTGCGGCGAATCCGCGCGGCTTTTGTTGCAATCGAAATTGCGCTGCGGCATCAAGCACACTGCGTACACGTTCTTCGGGCAAATCCTTTAGCGGCGACTGACAACGCCCCGGTCGCGCCAGCGGAACATTTGCGCTAAACGCATCCGGCAAAATCGCGGGATCGATGCAAACTTGCGGCACATTGCGATTCGATTTTGTGCGCGTGAAAAATTCGCGGTCGCTCTTCTCGACGAAAACGTGCAGCACGGTCTCTTCAAACGCCGGATTGGTCGCGTGACCGTGCGTTTCCCAACTGCGATCGGTGAGATCGATCTCGATGCAGCCGCGCACCGGCTCGCTGCCGTTTATCCGAATCGCGGCGTCGCGAAAATCAGGTCCGGCTTCGCGATTCCAGGTGCCGAATTGGACGATGTCGATCTTGTCGCCGGTAGTGCGTGACAAAGTGTTTGCCGAAATCTCCGGCGAACCAACGCGCTTGCAGCTCCAGCTCGCTGGGAATTCGCTGCGGCAGGAAGAGCGCGCGCTCACGGACCGCGCGTCGTCTCGCGCAACTCAGCATAGCGATCGGCTAAAAGCATTGTTACGATAGTTCGAGACCGTTCTATCGTGGCGTAACCGCAAACGAAAGATGTTCCGTCGATAGGAACGCCGCGCTGCGGCGCCGTCCGCCACTCCGGCTCGGAGCAGCGCAGCGCGTCTGTCACCTACCATTTGTCAGGCTCGACACCGCTCGCTCGATGTGTGATTCCTCGCTGGCGTCGTCAGCTGCCTCGGCGTGCTGCGGATCGACCGGCCATATCGGCGAACTCACACGAACGCGAAGATCTTGAACGATCTCTTCGACCAGCGCCGCATCTGACCGCGGAAAGATGAATGAATACCTCGCGCCTTTGCCCACCTTGGGGAAAATGATCAGATTTTCCGAAAGAAATTTGGGCTCATGCGCGATCATCGAGTCGTCGAGTTCAATGGTTTTGGCAAACGGGCGTCCGCTTTTTCGCGCCACGAAACAAAAGTTTGCGCTGGCTCTTCGTTCGTGGCGACGAGCGCGCCGAAAAGATTCGCCGGAATGCGGCGACCGCGTCCGCTGATGCACGGCGACAGCCCATGCGATCGTCTCGCCTAAAACGTTTTCGCCGGCTGAAAACGGATGCGAGCGCGCGCCGGCAATGTGAGCGGTAACTTTACCGGCATGCTGAGATCGGCCGGTCCGTTCAATTTCTTCCAACGCCAGCCAGATCTTCGCTTTCATGGCGCGCAAAATTTTTGGCGCAAAGTAGAAGAACGCAGCGATGCCGAGCACGAAAGATCAGCAAGGCGAGCAGGGGATTGAAATGAACCAGAGCGAGACCGCCGAGCACCGCGGCATCTTCGCCAAGACTCAGGCCGATGTTCGAAAATGGTTCTGGCGATGTGTTGCTGGCGAGACGCGTAGCCGCCTTTGCGGTGTGAGCAACGAGGCTCGTGCCGCCGGCGAGCAATGCGACGATTACGGTGAACGCGGGACTTGGATGCCCGAGCACCTGAATGGCAAGCAGCGCGCCGCCAATCGGACGAATGACGGTGTGAACCGCGTCCCAGGCGGAGTCGATCCATGGAATTTTGTCCGCGAAAAATTCGAGGAAATAAAGAATGCCCGCGATGGTAACAATCACCGGATTACCGAGCACTTCGAGCGATTGATAGGCCGGCGCGAGCGTGATCCAATGGAAATGAATGGCGAGGCCGGTGGCGAAAACCGTCAGGTAAAGATTGATGCCGGCGAGGCAGGCGAGGCCGAGCGCGACACGCAAGAAGGTCGAGCTTTTCCACGGCGACAATATCAGCGCGGCTGAAGCGTTGTCACGCGCGAGCTGCAACGTTGAGACGAATTACAAGCACGACTGACGATTGAATACGCGTCGGATACATTGAGTCGTAGATTCGCATTGCTCGCCATCGACACTGACTTCGCATTCGTACCATGCTCGATATTCGTTTGATCCGGGAGAAACCGGATTTTGTCCGTGAGCGGCTTGCGACGCGGGGTGGCGGCGACGAGAGCGAAAATCGACGAAGTGCTGCGCGTCGATGCGCGAACGCCGAAAACTTGAGACCGCGCTGCAGCAGTTGAACGCCGATCGCAAGACGATTGAGCAAAGAGATCGGCGCGAAACGCGCCAGTAGCGGCGCAACGGCAGAGCTCGAAGCTCGTGTCCGGGAAATCGGCGAAGCAAATTGTCGATCTTAACAAGCGAACGACGGCCGCCGAGGACGAGCAAAGAAATCTGCTTCTGGAAATTGCGAATTTGCCGCATGAGAGCGTTCCAATCGGCAAAGATCCAAGCGCCAACCGCGTCGTGCGCAGTTGGGGCGAAAAGCCGCGATTAACCGACCCTGCTGATCATGTCGCCCTCGGCGCAAAGCTAAAGCTCTTCGATCTGGAACGGGCGGCAAAACTGAGCGGCAGCGGTTTCATCTGCTTCACAGGACGCAGGCGCGAGGCTGGAACGCGCCTTGATCAATTTCATGATCGAGCTGCACACGCGCGAGCATGGTTACATCGAGATCAGTCCACCATTTTTAGTGCGGCGCGATTGCATGATTGGCACATCGCAGCTGCCCGAAATTCGAGGCCGACATACGGGCTGGAAGAGAATCAGCTTTTCCTTGCGCCGACGGCCGAAGTTACCAGCTGACAAATCTTCATCGCGAGGAAATTTTGAGCATTGTCGATCTTCCGAAAAATTTGTTGCCTACACGCCGTGTTTCCGCCGGGAGGCCGGAGCGGCAGGGCGCGAGACGCGCGGGATCATTCGCGTGCATCAGTTCGACAAGGTGGAGCTGGTGAAAATCACGACACCGGAAAAATCGTACGACGAATTGGAATCGCTTGCGGCTGATGCCGAGCGTGTCCTGCAAGCTGCTCGGCTTGCATTATCGCGTCGTCGAGCTGTGCACCGGCGATTTGGGTTTCGGATCAGCCAAAACCTACGACATCGAAGTTTGGTCGCCGGGCCAGAACGCATATCTCGAAGTTTCGAGTTGTTCGAACTTTGAAGAGTTTCAGGCGCGCCGGATGCATCTTCGATTACAAAGATCGTCGATGGAAAGAATCGGTTCTGCCACACGTTGAACGGTTCGGGTCTGGCGCTGCCAAGATTGTTCGCGGCGTTGATCGAGAGTTGTCAGCAAGCGGATGGCTCAATCCGCATTCCAGAAAAATTGCAGCCATATTTTCGGAGCAAGCGAAATAAGATCTTAGCCGCGGTTCCGACCGCGGCGCGAGCGACAGCATCCGCGACTACAACTGAAGATCGAGCTGCGATCGCTCCTGCTCGGATAAAATTTTCTCGGTTTCGGAAGGCAGCAGCAGATCGAACCCGAGACGTTGGCGCGAGCCGTTGGCAGGTTTCGGGCGCGAATCCTTCGAAGTGGTTGCTCACGAATGTCCAGACGTTGCGCACTTCGGAAAGATGCCGCTCGATTTTGAGCGACCAGCTTTCAAGGGCGGCTTCTCGTTTCCATAGCAGTTTTTCGTAACGATGCACTGTGCCCTCCATCAACGTCGTATTTCGTTGCATAATCGCCGAGCAGACGCAGGTAGAGAAAATCGGTAGTGCGCGGCAGGAATTCGAATGGCGCAAGATTGCGTTCGTTGAGCGGGCTGGTATCGGCCCAGACCCAACAGATGCGATATTTTTCCAGAAGACGGATGATCTGCGGCCGATGCCATCCGGCATGACGAAATTCAATCGCGAAACGAAAATCCCGCGGCAATTGTTCGAGAAATTTACGAAGCGCCGGTTTTCCATCCTTTGGCGCAAACGACGGCGGAAGCTGGATCAAAATGACCTGGAGCTTTGGCGCGAGCGGCTCGATCGCGCGAAGGAACGAATTTAACTCAGCGCTGCAGTCGCGCAGCCGGCACGTATGCGTGATCTCGCGAGGGAGCTTGCAAGCGAAACGAAAGCTGGCCGGAGTCATCTCGACCCAGCGGCGAACGGTGTTTTCCGCGGGAGCGCCATAAAAGGTTGAATCCACTTCCACTGCCGGGAAGTAGCGGGCATAAAATTCGAGCCATTGAGAGTCCGGCAAATCCGGCGGATAGAAAGCGCCACGCCAGTCTTCGAAGCTCCACGCGCATGCACCGATGCGTATTTTTTGCTGATCGGTCAGATTCAAATCGAAATCAGAAGATTAATCGATTTTGCGCCCTCGAAAAGATGTCGAGTCCAAAAGATGGCGATGAATATTGCGCTCTCGGGGAGCCTGGGTCTGCGACTGCTGAACTTGACGGAACGGATAACTTAACTACCCTGCCACACCCCATGAATTTCCTAATTCGCGCCGTTCTTTGTTTTGTCGTCGCCGCCTTGGTTTTGCCCGAACCCGGCGTGGCTTCCGTTATCTTTCAACCAGGTAAAAAAGCCAGTCACGTAGCGCCTGGCGACGAAGAAATAAGCGGGAATGCAGCGGAGCTGTTTCAGATTGGACAGACTGCGGAAAAAGAGGGCGACATGAAACGCGCGATCAAAGCTTACAAGAGCCTCGTCAAGCGCCATCCCAAAGATGCCCTCGCGGCCGGTGCGCTTTATCGCGCGGCCGAGCTACAGGAGCAGACGCATCGATTATCATGCCCGCCGCGGATTCGTTTCGCCAACTCGTCGAAAGATATCCCGCCAGCCCGCACTTTGATGAAGCAATCGAGGCGCAGTTTCGCATCGGCGAAATCTATTTGAACGGCAAAAAGTTGAAAGTCCTGGGCATCCCGATAGCGTCGTCGCTGGACCGCGCGGTGACAATTTTCGCATCGGTTGTTCGGACGGCACCATACGGAAAGTACACGGCGCGCGCGCAGTTTGACATTGGCCTCGCGCGCGAAAAGCAGGGTGCGAACGAAGCTGGCACTTGAAGCTTACCAGGCGGTGGTGGACAAATTTCCGAACGAGCCGATCGCGGTCGGATGCGCAATATCAGATCGGTTATATCTGGTTCCACGCCGCGCGAACGGGCACAAAGGATATGGCGGCCACTAGCAACGCCAAAACCGCCTTTCAGGATTTCCTTTTTCACTATCCAAACAGCGAGAAAGCGGCACAAGCGCGCGCAAACCTGGCAGCTGCTCGAGCAGCAAACAAACAGTTAGTTCCTTCGAAGTAGCGAAATTTTACGACAAGCAGAAATATTATCGCGCCGCGGTCATCTACTACAACGAGGTGATTCGTCAGCAACCAGGATCAACGGAAAGCGATCAGGCCAAGAAGCGGATCGATGAGTTGCGCGCGAAGGTCGGTGAAGCAGCGCTTCAGCCTGCCTTTAGCCACGGCAGACGCTGGCGAAGAAAAGGCGAAGCTGCAATGAAACGCGGACGGCCAAAAGCGGGTCGGGCGAAGCCAGGTCCGGCAAATAACGAAGCGCCGTTGCCCGCACCGGAGACGGATGTTTCGCTGCCGCCGCCGGCTTCACTTGCGCCGGACACCACAACTGCGCCTGAACCATTGCCCGCGCCGCCGAGCACGAGCACAAGCTCCGGTACTCTCGCTCCGACGTCGCCTCTCCGAAGCGTCCGCCTCACCGGCGCCGTGAAAGCTTCATTTGCGGCAGCACTTGCCTGCGTCACCTTGACTGGTTGTCTCGGCTACCACATCGGGCCGGTAAAGCCATATTACCTGCGCGACGTTCACACAATCGCTGTCCCGACCTTCAAAAACCACACTCTTGTCCCTCGCATCGAAGTGTTGGTCACCGATACAGTGATCAAGCAGTTGCAACAAGATGGGACGTTTCAGATTGCGAGTGGCGAAAATGCGGACGCTACTTTGACGGCCGAAATCATTCCGCATCAACCGCATCCCGGCGCGCTCGGTGCGCGGGAACGTGCTGGCCACGACTGAGTTTAATCTGGCGCTTGATCGTGAGATACACGCTGATCGGCCGGGATGGTAGCGCAGCTGGTCGCGCCGGCTGAGGCTATCGGAACGACCAGTTTTTTTGTTAGCATCGGACGTGACTACTGATGAACGGCAAGCATTGCCGCTCGCTACCGGAAGATCTCGCCACGCGATTAGTCAGCCAGCTGAGCGAGGGTTGGTGATGACGTGATGAAAGGTGAAGAAAAGCTTTGGTCGATCCTCAATGACAAACTTGATACTCTGCGTGCCGCGCAATCGCTTGCCTGAGGCAATTCGCGTTGCTGAAACAGCTCTCGAGGTTGCCAAGCGTGCCTTTCCTGGGGCGGGAGCCCGCTAGCGACCAGCTTCGAAAAATTAGGGCAGCTACTCGATCAAAAGGGAGATCGCGCCGCGGCCAAAGCATATCTGCTCAAAGCGCATGCGATCCTGGAAAAAGTAAAACCACCGGACCAGCGCGCCATCTTTCGCTCCGCGCGCCGGCTGGCGTTCTTATGCGATAATCTCGGTCAATCTGAGGAGGCGATCGGCTTCTACGAGAAAGCGATCGCGGCCGGCATCCAACTCGAGGACCTTCCTTACTCGGATCTCGGCACGATGTTAAACAATGTTGCGCTGATTTTCCGCAAATCGGGACGGCAAAAAGCGGCGGAGCCCTACTATTTGCATGCTTTGCAAATTTACGAGAAGCAACTCGGGCCCGATCATGCCGATGTAGCCTCAGTGCTGAATAATCTGGCCGTGTTTTACACGAACGAGCGCCGTTACACGGAGGCGGAGAAAAATACATCTTCGCGCGTTGGGCATTCGCGAGAAGCTGTACTCCACCCACGCATCCGGATATCGCGCAATCCAAATGCAACCTTGCCGTGGTCTATCATTCGCGTGGCGACTACGCGAAGGCGGCTGAGCTTTATCGCGCTTCGCTCAAGAGCTGGGAGGAGGCGAGCGAAAAACCCTCCAAAGATTACGAGATTGTCGCCTCGAATTACGCCGATCTTTTGCGTTCTCTTGGCCAGGCGCGTAAAGCGCATCAATTGGAAGTCCGTGCGCGCAAGAGACGATCGGGCTAATCTAGCCGAACGTCGATCGCTCGCTCTCCGATCACAAGATCGAACATCGTTGGTTTGACCTTGCAGCTCGCTGGCGCATGCGCATTGTTAGCAGGCCGCTGCCTCTTGCTCGCGTGGCGGAATTGGCAGACGCGTACGGCTCAGGACCGTATGGGGCAACCCGTGGAGGTTCGAGTCCTCTCGCGAGCAGTAGTGACTTCTGCCCCGCTCGACGCTGAGTGATTCTACGCAGCGAAACGCCAACGAACTAATCGGGCAACGACAATGCGCCGCGTTGACCGGCTGACTCTATTTCTTCGCCCAGCTTTCCTTCTTGCCGCCCAGCGAGCTTTCATCAGTCTGGGAAAGTCTCTTTCGCCCGGCAGCGTGATTCCACCCTTTCTCTTGGGTGCGAGTTGTTTTTACTGCCCGCCTTTAGCTTTGCCCAACGAGCCCTGGCGGCGGCTGCAAGTTTGGCTCGAGTCGCGGCCGACATCCGGCGGCGACCTCCGCGAGCTTGAGGGCTGCCGGGGCAGGCCTCCCAGAATTGAGGAAAGACGTGTTTTCCAAGCGCATCGATTTGTCGGCGAATCGAGATGGCTTCTTGTAAAGCTGCTAGCAGATGTATCCATGTGTGGTCACATAGCCGGAGTTAGCTGCAGATAGCAATCAACTTTTGCTATAGAAATTAAACTTGATCCGCGTAATGCCAGCAGGTAGTTGGCGATAGATTAGCAAGTTTCTGTAAATCGAGCTACGATAAACCCCAAAGGATGGACACAGTTGTAAGGATTGCAAGTCAGCGGTTGGATGTTCAATCTTGAGATGTTGAATAAGTCCAGTATCGCGACACAGCCGGAGCGGGTCCGGCAAATGTTCGGATCTATCGCGCGACGCTACGATCTAGCGAATCATCATGCTGAGTTGCGGCGCCGATTTTTATTGGCGGAATCGCGCTGCGCAAATCGTCGCAGGTTGGACAGCCAAAACAGATTGTCGATCTTGCCAGCCGGAACTGGAGACCTTTCGCTCGCCATCCAGAAGAAATTGCCGGATGCAGAAATCATCGCCGTTGATTTTTTGCCTGAGATGCTGGAGCTGGCGAAAGGAAAGGGCGTGCGGCCAAACCGTTGTGGCCGATGCGATGAGACTTGCCCTTTGCCGATTCCTCCTTTGATTGCGTGACGGTTGCGTTTGGTTTGCGCAACATGGAAGAGTGGGGCGGAGCGTTGCGCGAAATGGCGCGCGTGCTCAGAACCAATGGCCATTTGCTCGTTCTTGAGTTTTCTCTCCCGCGATTGTCGATCTTGCGCGCGCTTTATCGCTTCTACCTGCATCGATGTCTGCCAGTTCTCGGCTCCTTTCTCACCAGGCAAAAGAACGCTCTACGATTACCTCGGCCGAGTCGATTGAAGAATTTCCGAGCGGCGAGACCATGCTTCGATTGATCGAAGCGAACGGCTTCCGGAATGCGAACGCCGAACCGCTCACCGGCGGCATCGTTACGATCTATACGGCGGAGAAAGTTGTAGCGGCAGCTCTCGTCATGCGCTCGAGTCTTGCGACGCGTGCACAGACCGCGCGCTCGACGTGATTACTGGAGCGTCGCGTTGGCGCCGCTCAGTGAAGAAGTCGGCGATCGCGTTTGCGCCTGCTGCTGCTGGCAGACGGGCTGCCAGGCGCAATGGCAAGGGGCAAGCGCAGCGCGTGTTAAAATCGGAATTGCTGATGACAAAAGTGCCTTCGCGCTCATCTACGCGCGCAAACCATGTTCCGTCGCCAGCCGCACTGCCAACGAACAATCTGTGAGAGCTCTTGTCGTCGGGCGAAGTGGTGAACGTGATCGTGAGCTGTGGTTTATCGAAGCCATGCTGCGGCGACGGTTGCGTCCAATCCAGCGCACTGCACGCAAGCTCGACAGCGTGTTCAGCAACGACTGCAGATTCGCTTGATTGATGTTCGCCGCCTCCTTTCACCCAAGTCCATTCGTTCTTTCGCGTCGCGCGCCAGCGTCGGCTCATTGTCTGTCAGCCACGCTCAAGCGGTGAATTTGCTCCGGCTTGAACTTGAAGATCGACAATTCCTGCCACTGCAAAGGGTCGGTGGAAATGTTGATCGAGTCAAGCCGCGGCGGACCGCCACGATGAATGGCTCATCGGCCAGGCCGCGCGTAAACATTATCGCCATCCACTTTTCCAAACGCGATCGTCGCAAAGGGCTGCTCGCCAGCTTTGGTTTCGGCAGTGTTCTCCGAGGCGAATGAACTGAAGGTCAATCTGCAGTTGCGGTTTATCGAGGCCGTATTTCGGCAAATTGGAAGCGACGTCTTCAACAAATTTTGTCACCTGCTCATTTTGCAGCGTGTCAATGCAAGCGTCGGACTTCGCCCGAATTTGCCGGCGCATTGTTGCGGCTGGCGATTGTCCAATTCTCACCTTTGCGCGCGAGAACGGTCTTGCCTTTGCCTGGCGCGTCGATCGTGATCCGATCAAGAATGTTTGTGTCGATCCGAACCAGGTGGCGGTCGCGCAAATCGTCCGGTTTGGTGTTGAGAATCTCTTCGATCTTCTTCGGCAGCGTGTAAACGAACCCGCGCGGTGCGAGCCGCACATAAACTTGGTCCTTTTCTTTTTGCGGCACGCCGCCGATCTGCAGCAGCTGTCCCTGCTTATCGTCTCTGGTGCGAATAAGCGTGATCGCGCCGCGCGGTTCGGCCAATCCATAAGGGATGGAGATCGCCGTGATCGTCGGCCACGAATTGTTGAATCCGGGCGGTGGTAACCTGCGCGATCAGATCCGCAATCTTTTGATCGTCGCCGCGCGCGCGAAGCGGCTTCACGATATCCCAGTGATCGCCTTTTTCTGCAGCTCCATTTCACCGGCAGGCGTCTTTAAGACGACGCGCGACACCTGCGCGGTGATTAGGTCGGTTAATTTTCGGTCGCGAAATTCCTCCGGCTTTTTATCGATATCCTTCTTGATCGATTGTCCGGCGAGAAAAGTTTCCTTCGAGTCTATCGAAGCGCACATACATCTTGCCTTCCAGGGCTGCGTCTTTTCCGAACAAAATTTCCGGCGGTCTATCCTGACCGATTAATTTGAGCTTCAGCTTCGGCTTGTTCAGGCCATATTCGTTCAGTTTGCTTTTGTCGGCCTCGATTTCTTTTGCCGAAATCGTCGCGTCCTTCTGCCAGTTCTCCAAATCCGACGAGCAGATTCTCGATCAAAGAACTGTCTGCCTGGTCTTTGATCGGCGTCTCGAGGCGCCATTTATTGTCGCGGCGTCGCATCTCGATCTTTTCGTCGCCATTTTGAATGACGACGCCATCGATTTTGGCTCGATCGAAGTTGACCACGTTTTGCGCCTGGCGTTTGGCTTCTTCCGTGCCCGGCTGTTTAAGCTCAAAGAATCTGAAGTAGGCGAAAACCGCCGAGAGCAATCGCAGCTAGAACAAAGGTGGTCCTCCAATTCATAGATCGACCTCTAAGAATCAAACGCGCCGCTGCCACCAAACCGCTGCTCCCGATTACCGCAGAAATCAAGCGGCATTCACGACCAGAACGATCCAGCGCAGATTGCGCAACGCGTCTTCATTGAGAGTGAAGGTGAGAGGTTTGGAAATTTTCGGCGCGATCCCGATCAAGCTGCTCGCGACTGAGCAGCCAATTCACGCTGCCGGAGATGAAATCGAGCGCCTGCTGATCTTGCGTGACCGCATTGTCTTGAACGAAAGTCGCGTTGCTCACGACGACCAGCCGCGACGAATTCACCTGCACGCGCTCGTCCGCGCTGCCGCCTTTTTCGATCGCGGCGCCGATCGTTGGTGGAGCGTCAGTCAGCTTCAGCATCGGCCTGAAACTTTGCCTGATCGTCCGGATTGTAATCCGTCTCGGCAAAGTAGCCTTTCTCCGCCTGAATCAGCGGCTCGAGCCGAACATTGGCGGCGCGGACGCGGTCGGGCTCAAGCGTAAGCGAAGATGTGCCACCAAAAAAAGCGCACGCACGTCGGCCAGTCGTTTTGTGATTGGGCTGCCGCCCAGAAAATGCGCCTGCACATCGCGGGTGAGGGCCAGCTCCTGGATTCCGGTGCGCAGGAAAACCATCAGCCGGTCGTCGTTCACTTTTACGCCGAGCTCGTTCAGAAATGCGTCCAGCTTTGGTGTCTTTGCCGCCGGATCGAGAAGCAGCAGAATCCGTCCCTGTTTGTCCCAGAAATCGCGCAACAATTTCATTTCGCGATCGGAAAAATCGTATTGCGGTCCGATGATCAGGATCGTCTTCAATTCCGCGGGAATTGCGCCGACGTCGAAAAGATTCAACTCCTGGAACTTGATGTTTTCGTTCTCGATGAACGTCTTCAGCACGGAGATGGTGCTGTTTCCGGAAAGCGGCGGTTCCTTGTGACCGAGCACGTAGCCGAGAGTGTTTTTCTTGCCCTCGACGAGATCCATCATCGCGCTCGTGATTGCCTGTTCGCCTTTGAAGGCGGTGACACGCGGGCCTTCGCCGAAGGCCATTCCGCTTTGATCGATCTCCGCCATCTCGGACGCCTTCACGGTTTTGTTGCGTCCTTCGTAATCAATTACCAGGAGACTTTCGTCGCTTACGACCTTGTATTTGTCGAACATCTCTTTCGCGCGGAAAGATTGCGTTCCGGATCGATGCGTTCGATGTCGATCTTTCCTTTGCCCGCATATTGATATTCCGTCAGCAAATTTTGCACGTCAGCGGTGATCGGCGTGCTCGGGCGAAAAGAAAACGATGATCCGCATCTTGCCTTTGATGGTGCGGAGGAAACGCTTCGTCTTGTCCGGAAAGCGCGTATTTTTGATCGCGCGAGAAATCCCAGCGCTGGTAATGTTTGAAGGCGATGGAATTCACCATCGCGGCGAGAAACAAAACGAGAATGATTTGCGCCAGAACGTTGAAACCGATCTGAACGCGACGGATTTTTTCGGACGTCTTTGCGGTGTTGTCTCGTCAGCCATTCGTCACAGCCTCCATTTGCGTGATTGGAATGCCTGATAGGTGAGCGCCAGCATCACGACTGTCATGCTCAGGTAGAAAACGATCGGCCGCGTATCGATCACGCCGCGCGAAAATGTTCCCATGTGCTCGATGGCGGAGAAGTAGCCGAGCAGGTCGCGCGTCGCCGAGCTGACGTCGAGAAGAATGAACTGAACCAGCCCAAGAAAGAACAGCAGCGTAATCGCGCAGAAAGAAATGATCGCGGCAATGATCTGGTTTCTGGTCAGAACGGATGCGAGGCAACCGATCGAGAGATAGAACATGCCGAGCAGCAAAAGCATCAAATACGAACCCAAGTATGCTCCGGCGGAATGGGCAGCGGGTTGTCCAGTGATCATATTGAAAAATTACAAAATAGAACGCGGGCGGAATCCAGAGGATGAGATAAAAGATCAGCGCGCCGAAAAATTTCGAGAGCACAACCTGCCAGTCACGCACGGGCGCGGTCATGAGCGGCTCAATCGTGCCGAGTTTAAATTCTTCCGCGAACAGGCGCATGGTGATGAGCGGAAAAATCAAGACAAACGCAAACCAGAAGAAGACCGAGTTAAAAAACGCTTCCTGCACCGTGTATTGCACCTGGCGCTGGTTCATGAATGAAACCTGAAAATAAAAATCCACTCCAGCTGATGAGCAGGAAAAAAATGAGGACGACGTAGGCGATCGGCGAGTGAAAGTAGCTGCGCACCTCGCGCGAAAGCAGAGTGTAAAATTTACGCATAAGCTCTCCAGATCGACGATCCGTCGATCTACTATCGACCTCAGATCTACGTCGGGATCGCGTGTGTGATCTCGACGAACACGTCCTCAAGCGTCGCTCGACGTTGAGTCAGTTCGCGCACGATCCAATGCCGGGCGGTGGCAAGCCGAAAAATTTCCTCGCGCACGTCAGCGCCTGATTCGACGCGCAATGAGAATATTTTCCAATCGCCGTCCGACGTCCACAATTACATCGCGAACACCTGAAATTTTCTTCAGTTCCTCGGCGCCGTTGTCAGGTCCCACTTTTGCCTCAAGCACTACCCCACCAGCTTGCCTGATCTTGCCCGAGCAAATTTTCCGGCGTATCGCACGCCTCAATTCGCCCTTTGTGAATGATGATGACCCGGCTGCATGTCATTTCGACCTCGGGCAAAATGTGCGTGGAAAGCAGAATCGTGTGCTGTTTGCCGAGATTTTTGATGAGCTCGCGCACCTGCCGGATTTGATTTGGATCGAGACCGATTGTTGGCTCGTCGAGAATGAGAAGATCGGGCTCGTGCAGAAGCGCATCGGCCAGGCCGACCCGTTGCCGATAACCTTTAGAGAGGGCTGCCGATCAATTTTTTTCCACCTCCTTCAGGCCGCAAAGTTCCTTTACATCGCCAACACGTTCCGCGACGCGGCGGTGTGGCACTCCTTTGAGCGCCGCGCGATAGTCGAGGTATTCCGTTACGCGCATATCGTTGTAGAGCGGCACATTTTCCGGCATGTAACCGAGATGCGCCCGTGCCTGAAGCGATTGCTCAAAAACGTCGAACCCGGCAACGGTGGCGCGACCAGACGTTGGCGGCATGAAGCTGGCCAAAATGCGCATGGTGGTGGTCTTGCCCGCGCCGTTCGGCCCCAGAAATCCCATGATTTCGCCTTTGCCGACTTCGAAATTCAAATCCTGGATCGCAGGCTGACCGGCGTAACGCTTGGTCAGATTTTCAACCTTAATCATTGTGCGATATTTCCATGAGACAATCGAACGGCGATTGCGTTGCCAATTTTTTAGTCAACGCGCCGCCATGGTCAAAGTTTGCAACCTGGCTGACTTGTCCGCCGGCGCGGATTACACCAATGGCGAAATTCACACTCGCTCCACTTTGCACCCGGCCCAAGCAGGTCTTCGATTTGTTTGACAGAGTTCACGTCGCACTTGGCCTACGCGGTAAATCACAAGGCCGCGCTCGACGCCCGCTTCATCTGCCGGACTGCCCGGTTCGACCGCGGTAATGAGAACGCCGCGGCTCGCGCGCATAGCCGAGCGCATCGCGTTAATTCCTCGCTCAAATCCTGCAGTTGCATTCCAAACAAGCGCTCGGCGTTCGATGTCGATGTTTCGCTGGTTGAGGGTTGTTGCTTGGTCGCAGGCTGTTTTTGCGCAATTTTCTTGAATCGCGACAACGCTGTCGCGCACGACGTCCGCCGGAATGGCGAAACCCAGTCCCTGCGTGGGCACACCCTGCGGGGTGAAAGCCATTTTCGCCGAGCTGATTCCGACCAGCCGCCCGGAAATATCGATCACTGGCCCACCGCTGTTGCCCGGATTAATCGCCGCATCCGTCTGCACCAGATCTTTGTATTCGACATTGTCGACGGTGATGTCGCGCTTGACCGCGCTAAGAACTCCGCGGCTGATCGAGCTGCCGTAACCGACTGCGTTGCCGACCACGATGACTGTCTCGCCAAGCAGATTCGGGGAAATATTATCGAGGTTGATAAATGGAAATGCGGCTTTGGCATCGATCTTGATGAATGCCAGATCGGTTTTGTCGTCGCCAGCGATGTAGTGAGCGTTGTAAGTTTTGCCGTCGTTCGTCGTCACTTGAATTTTCAAATCGGCGGCGCGCTCGACCACGTGCTGGTTGGTGACGATGTAACCGGCCGGATCGATAATGAAACCTGAGCCGAGGCTTTGCAGCGTCTGACGAATCTCGCGCGGCCGGACCCGATCGTAGCCGAAGAATTGCGCGTAAAAATCCTCGAATGGATCGCGCACCGTTCGCCTGCACCACGCGCTCGGTATTGATATTCACGACCGCGGGCAAAACTTTTGCCACGCGCCAAAACCGCTGGTTCCGAAGCTGGATCGGCTTGCGCGAATGCAGCTGTCGATCCAGCGAAGAGAACTCCGCAGGTTCCGGCAAGACTGAGAATAAATTTGCGACGGGGCTGCATTTCTGCCGCAGCAAGTAACGGAACACTCTTCGCACTGTCAACTTGCCGCGCCGCGTAATAGTCGCAGATTAAATTTTGTATGCGCACTTCAATTGCTGCTCGTGCAAATCTCGAATTTGATCGAGGAAAATTACAGGCGATGGCGGCAAAATCCTGAGTCGGTCGATTCGGGATGGGCGGCCTTTTTCGAAGGCTTCGAGCTGGGAGAGACTGCCGGAACGAAATGGCGCTGTCGCCAAAGCTGCCGAAGTTCGCGAGAGTTCGCTGCAATCGCGCGTGGACGGACTTGTTTACGCCTACCGGACGCTTGGGCACACGATCGCGCGCTTGGACCCGTTGGCGGACAAGCGGCGGGAAAATCCGCTGCTGACGCTGCGCGAACTCGGATTCAGCGAGAAGGATCTCGATCTTCGCGTTTCGTCGAAATTCTTTCTCGACAATCGGCAGATGACGCTGCGCGAGATGATCGCCGCGCTGGAAAATATTTACGCGGGCTCGATCGGCGCCGAGTTCATGCACATCCAGAACACTCGGGTCCGGAACTGGGTGCTGCACCGTCTCGAATCGCGGCCGGCGAAAGCGGAGACGCCTCGGGCTGTGCAGATCGCTTTGCTGCGGGCGTTGCTGGAAGCGGAATCGTTCGAGGTTTTTTTACATGCGCATTACGTCGGGCAGAAGCGTTTTTCGCTCCAAGGCGCTGAATCGTTGATGGTGATTCTTGATACTATTCTGCACAAATGTCCGGGTGCCGGCATCGAGGAGATTTGCATGGGGATGACGCACCGCGGCCGTCTCAATGTGCTCGCGAACTTCCTGAAGAAATCGCTCAACGTCATCTTCACTGAATTCACCGAAAACTACATTCCCGATCTGGTCGCGGGGATGGCGATGTGAAATACCATCTCGGTTATCGCACGGTGCGAAAACTTGGTTCCGGCGCCGAAATTGAAATCAGGCTTTCGGCCAATCCAAGCCATCTCGAAGCGGTCGATCCGGTTGTCGAAGGAACGGCGCGCGCGCGCCAGCGCATTCGTAACGATACCGAAGCATCGCCGGAAAGTTCTGCCTCTCCTTATTCACGGCGACGCCGCCTTTGCGGGCAGGGGATCGTCGCGGAAACCCTCAACATGTCGCAACTGCCTGGTTACAGCACCGGCGGCACGGTGCACGTAGTCGTGAATAACCAAATCGGTTTCACCACACTGCCCGAAGACGGCGCGCTCGTCGATGTACGCTACCGACGTCGCGAAGATGATCGAAGCGCCAATTTTCCATGTGAACGGCGACGATCCGCTTGCCGTGAAGTTTGTGACCGAGATGGCGCTCGATTTTCGTCAGGAATTTGGACGCGACGTCGTGATCGACATGTATTGCTACCGCAAACATGGCCACCAGGAAGTTGACGAGCCGTCATTCACTCAGCCCGATCTTTACGCCAGGATCGAGACAGCGGCCGTCGGTGGCGCAGTTATACAAACGGGAGCTGCTCGAGGCTGGAACACTTACTGAGGACGATGCGGCCTCGCTCGAAACGGAGTTTCAGCTTCGACTCGAAATGCCGCTGGATAATGTCAAAGCACTCGAGAAAGAGAAAGGGAGACCAGCAGGCGAAGTTCAGAGAATCGACGGCTGTTTTTCAACCGGAATATACAAGCTCGTGCGGTATCCGACCGCGATCAGCGAAGAGACGCTGAAGAAAATTGTCGATGGTCTGACGCGCGTGCCGGCAGGATTTCAACGTTCAGCCGAAAATAAAACGGATCGTCCTCGACCATCAGCGCAAAGTTTTTGAAGCCGGCGGTCCTTATCAATGGCATTACGCAGAGGCGCTCGCGTTCGGATCGCTTCTCCTCGAAGGAATTCCAGTCAGATTATCGGGCCAGGACAGTTCGCGCGGAACCTTCAGCACGCGGCACGCCGTTCTTTACGATGCCAAAACGGGCCACCCATACGTTCCGCTCATGCATCTGGCGCAAGAAGCAGGCGCGCATTTGCATTTACAACAGTCTTCTTTCAGAAGCGGCCGTGCTCGGTTTCGATTACGGCTACTCGCTCGATTATCCGAACATGCTTTGCCTTTGGGAAGCGCAGTTTGGCGATTTCGCCAATGGCGCCCAAACCATCATCGATCAATTCATCGTCTCGGCGGAATCGAAATGGCAGCGGCCCAGCGGCATCGTTTTGCTTCTGCCGCACGGCTACGAAGGTCAGGGTCCCGAACATTCCAGCGGGCGCCTCGAGCGTTTCCTGCAAGCTAGCGCCGAAGACAACATTCAGGTCTGCAACCTCACCACGTCGGCGCAATACTTTCACGTCCTGCGGCGCCAGATGAAACGCAATTTCGTCAAACCGCTCATCATCATGACACCGAAAAGTTTGTTGCGCGCCGATTTCGCTTCATCGCGCGTGGAAGAATTCACCAGCGGTGGCTTCGAAGAAATTCTTGGTTCGCCGAAAGTCGGTCCAGCCGAAAAGATGGAGCGCGTCATTCTTTGCTCGGGCAAAGTTTATTACGATCTATTGAATTATCGCGACGCGCAAAAGATCGACAACGCCGCCATCATTCGGATCGAGCAACTTTACCCGCTCGCTGAAAAAAGCTGCGCGCCAACGATCAAGCCGTATCCAAAGACTGCCAGGCTTGTTTGGTGCCAGGAAGAATCGCAAAACATGGGCGCCTGGAGTTTCATCGAGCCACGGCTACGCACAGCTTTTCGGCCGCGACATCGCCTATGCGGGCCGCAATGCCAGCGCCAGTCCTGCGGTCGGTGCGCTCGCTATTCACAAACGCGAGCAGGCGTGCTTGATCGCCGAAGCGTTCAACGTCTAAAATGATAGGGCGAGCCCGAGCCTGCCGAACGCAGCACGCGCATATAGGTCCAAACGTTCGGTCTCGACCACGCGCTTGCTTTGCGCATACTGTACGACACTGATGAGCATCGAAGTTAAAATTCCCGCGGTCGGCGAATCGATTTCCAGCGGTGTGGTTTCCGTCTGGCATAAAAAATCCGGCGATTTCGTAAACGCCGGCGATGCGCTCTTTACTCTCGAGACCGAGAAAGTTTCAACCGAGATCGTTGCCGAAAAACGCTGGTGTCCTGGAAGCGAAAGCCGCTGAAGGTCAGGAAGTAAAAATCGGCGAAGTCGTCGCGATAATCGATGATTCCAAGGCGAAATCTCGCCTGAGGAAAGAAGACCGAACAGCCTCGTGGAGAAAAAGAAAGAACCTGACGCCGGAGAATAAAGCAGCTGCGGCCTCGAAGCGAAAGATGCAACAGGGGACAGATGTTCTTTCGCCGGCGGTTCGGCGCATTGTTGAAGAAGAACATCTCGAACCGGCAAAAATCTCAGGAACCGGAAAAGATGGCCGCCTAACGAAAGGGTGACGTGCTCGCCGTCGCGCAGGCCCGGAAGAGAAGAAACGAGGATCGCGATCGACAAGCGGAGCCGGAGCACGGAACGATTTACCCGGAAAAAAATGTCGCCATTGCGGCGTAAAATCGCTGCGCAGCTAGTCATGGCGCAGCAAACCGCCGCCATCCTCACCACTTTCAACGAGTGCGACATGAGCGCGGTTCAAGAGCTGCGCGCCAAATCGCAGGAAGAGTTTACGAAGAAGAATGGAATCAAGCTCGGTCTTATGTCGTTTTTCATCAAAGCGGCGGTCGAAGCGCTCAAGGCGGTGCCCTGTGGTCAACGGCCGGATCGAGGAAGACGATTTCATCCAGAACAACTTCTACGACATTGGCGTCGCAGTCGGGACGGAACGCGGACTGGTTGTGCCGATTGTGCGTGATGCTGATAAAAAGAGTTTTGCTGAATTGGAACTCGACATCGCCGGTTACGCAGTGAAAGCGCGTGAAGGCAAATTGAAGATCGAAGATTTGCAGGGCGGCACGTTCACGATTTCAAACGGCGGTGTCTACGGATCGCTTCTCAGCACGCCGATTCTCAACCCGCCGCAGAGCGGAATTCTCGGCATGCACAAGATCATGCCGCGGCCGGTGGCGATTGACGGAAAGGTCGAAGTCCGCCCGATGATGTATCTCGCGCTCAGCTACGATCATCGCGCGATCGATGGAAAAGAAGGCGGTCACGTTTCTCATCAAAAGTGAAGGAATGCATCGAGGACCCGAAAAAGCTGCCGCTCGATTTTTGAAGTGAGGCGTGGCGGGCCCGTCGCGCCGACGAACTGGTCATGGAAAAATTTGATGTCGTAATTATTGGCTCGGGACCGGGCGGGCTATATCGCCGCGATCCGCGCCGGCCAGCTCGGACTGAAGACGGCGCTCGTCGAAAAATGACAAAGAGCTTGGCGGCACTTGTTTGAACGTTGGCTGCATCCCGAGCAAAGCGCTGCTGACGTCGAGCGATCATTTCATGTTCGCAAAAAAGGAAGCTGTGAAACACGGCATCGTGATCGATGGCGTGCATGTCGATCTTCCGAAGATGCAGCAGCGCAAGAGACAAGGTGGTGAAAACGTTCACCGGCGGCGTGCGCGCGCTCATGAAAACAAACAAGGTGACGACGTTCGAAGGGTTTCGGCACGATCACTGCGCCTGGAAAAGTTTCGGTCAAATCATCGGACGGCGAGACGCAGGAGCTCGAAACAAAGAACATCGTGATCGCCACCGGTAGCGCCGCGGTTGAGCTACCGTTCGCGAAATTTGATGGCAAAACAATCGTCAGCAGCACCGAAGCGCTTAACTTTCACCGAAGCGCCGAAGAAATTGCTTGTCATCGGCGCGGGCGCGATCGGCCTCGAGCTAGGTTCGGTTTGGAACCGGCTCGGCTCGGAAGTAACAATGCTCGAATTTCTTCCGCGTATCGCTCTCGGCTTCGATCTTGAGCTCTCGAATCTGCTCCAGCGCTCGCTCACTGCGCAGGGCATCATTTTTCATCTCGAAACTAAGGTAAGCGCGGTCAAGATCGACAACGGCCGCGCAACCGCCACGGCAACCAAAGGACGGCGAAGGAGATGAAGTTCGATGCCGACAAGGTGCTTGTCTCGGTTGGACGCCGTCCGTTCTCCGAAGGAGTCGGCGCCGGGAAAGTTGGTGTCGAATTAGATGAGAAAAAGCGCATCAAAGTGGACAAACATTTTCGGACAAATATTGAAGGCATTTACGCAATTGGCGACGTGATTGCCGGCCCGATGCTCGCGCACAAAGCGGAAGACGAAGGGATCGCCTGCGTTGAGATAATTGCGGGTAAATCTGGCCACGTGAACTACGATGCAATTGCCGGAATCATTTACACGAATCCCGAACTGGCCGGCGTCGGCCTCGACCGAAGATCAAGCGAAGGAAAAGGGGATCGATTATCGCGTCGGGAAGTTTCCGTTCCGCGCCAACAGCCGCGCGCTCTGCAATGAAGATGTCGATGGAATGGTCAAGTTCGTGGCCGACGCGAAAACGGATCGCATTCTCGGCGCGCACATTTTGCAACACGCCGCTTCGGAATTAATCGCCGAAGCCGTCTCAGTGATTGAATTCGGCGGCAGCTCGGAAGATATCGGTCGCACATGTCATTCGCATCCGACCTAGAGCGAAGCGGTCAGAGAAGCTGCGCTCAACGTGGAGAAGCGCGCGTTGCACATCCTGAATCCGGTGAAGTCGTTGAGTCAGGACGTGTAGTCGCGGCTTCGCGCCGGCGAATCACGAATAGCGTTACCAGAGCCGAAACCGCGCAAATGACTGCGCCGAACCCGAAGCGCGAAAGGCGTGCCTAACCAATGCGCAAGCGCGCCGGCTTCAAGGCTGCCCAGCGGAATCATCGCGCCGAAGACGAGTGACCATACTCCCATGACGCGGCCGCGCATTTCATCTGGCACGATGGTTTGCAGCACTGTGTTTGATGTTGAGAAAAACAGGAGCATGCCGAATCCCGCGAAAGTGAGAAAGACGAGCGCGAGATAGAAATTTCGCGTCAGTCGCAAACGCGAGCAACGCAATCGAAAACAACCAGACGCCCCCGAGCGCAAGTTTTCGCGGCGTGAAGAGATGTCCATACGTCGCAACGACGAAGCGCGCCGATCAAAGGCGCCGGTTCCGCTCGCCGACATCAACAGGCCGTAGCCGTTTGCGCCGCAGCCAAGCACGTCGCGCGCAAAGGCCGGCATTAGCACTGCATACGACCAGCCAAAGACGCCCACTGCGAGAAATAGCAGCAGAATCGTGCGCACGCGCTGATGTTTGATTGAGTAGACGATACCGTTCCAGGCGTGCTCGCCTGGCGACAACGACGTGCGCCGAGCGCTCTAACGGCGGCAACCGCATCATTAACAGGCCGGCGATCACCGCGACAAAGGTCACACCGTTCAGGAAAAACACATCGTCACGCCAACCGCGCCAATCATCAAACCCGCGATTGATGGACCGACAACGCGCGCGCCGTTTACAATCGAACTGTTGAGCGAGATCGCATTGAGCAAATCTTCGCGGCTTGTCATCTCGACCGTGAACGCCTGGCGCGCAGGCATGTCGAAGCCCATCGCCACGCCATTGAGCGCAGCGATAATGATGATAAACAAGGGCGTCGCGAATCCGGCCCAGGCGCCGGCTGCGAGCAAGAACGCGCAAATCATTTGCGCGGTCTGTGTCGCGACGATGATCGAACGCTTTGGATAAAGATCGGCCAGCGAGCCGCCCCAGATCGAGAACAACATCATCGGCGCGGATCCCACGGCGGCGACAACGCCAAGCAGTAATCTCGAATTCGTGATCTGATACACAAACCAGCTCATCGCCGTCTGTTGCATCCATGTGCCGATGAGCGAGACAAGCTGGCCCCAGAAAAAGAGGCGATAATTGCGATGCCGCATGCGCGCGGAACGTGTGCCGCCAGGTGATTCCGCCCACCGGCATGCGGCGCGGCCGGCCGCTGATATCTTCCGGGACCCGTGCTGTTTCTGGGACTGGCATCTGCTTCGGATTCGCTCAGAGCGCGTGCTCCGGGTGGGAACGTGAACGCAGGACAGTTCCCTTGTTTGCGGTTGTGTTCAACCTCCGCCGCGACCGATGATTAATGTTTTGTCGCGCTGGCTCTAATGCCGGCGTTTTCTGGTGCGAGCGGCTTTCTTCGCTGCGGCAGAGCGCGACCGTGTGCTTCGCCGGCGTGCAGCTGAGCGCGCTTGTCGCGAAAGCGCCTTGCGCGATGCCGCGGAACGCCGTTCGCGCCTTCGAGCGCACGCTTGGTCGCGCGCGAACGTTTGCGTGAAGGCTTTTTCGCCGGGCTTTTCGGCCCCTTGCGAGATCCCGCTTGGCTTGGCGTTTCGTTCGCGAGCTTTGCCTCGCTTCGGCGGCGGTAGCTTTACACCAGCCCGTCGCGCTTTTGACAAACCGATGGCGATTGCCTGTTGCGGGGAACGTGCGCCATGTTCGCCCTCCCGAATGTGCTCCATTTCTTCGCGCACGAATTCGCCCGCCTGGGTGGAAGGCGAAAGCCCTTCACGTTCATCTTCGTGCGCCCGTTCGATTGTTTCGTCTTCTGGCATAACGCAAACGTTTCGCCGTGGAATCCACTCTTGGACGTAAGAAACGGCGAGGCGGACGTGCTAAATTCCCAAATCGTGGAAAGCACTACCGCTATCCTTTTGCGCAAACGAAAGTTCAGCGACACTAGTCTGATCGTTTCGTGGTGCACGGAATCTCTCGGCTGCATTCAGACCGTGCGCAAAAGGGGCGTGCCGTGCGAAAAGTCCATTTGCCGGCAGGTTGGATTTGTTCTTCGAGGCGGAAATTCAGATCGCCCGGAGCCGCAGGTCCGATTTGCACACCTTGACGGAAGTCGTGCTCAAAAGATCCGTTCGGCGGCATTCGCAAAAGTTATCTGCGTCACGCAGACGGCAGCCTATTTTGTCGAGCTAATTGAGATTTGCACAGAGCGGGATCATCGGGAACCGGAACTGTTTGCGCTGCTGCAGCCGGGCGTTCGGTTATCTCGACGCAAACGATCCGAATCTGCGCGCAGTTACCCACTTCGAGACTGAGCTGGCGCGAATCACCGGCGTGCACGATGCCAAAATACTAAAAGCGATCCTGCCTTTGCGCTGGGCAATTTGTTCGGGAAGTTGCCGTTATCGCGCACGCCGCTGTTGAAGACGGTCGCGGCCGCAAACAGACACATAAAATCGCGAAAGAAAATTCTGATGAGAACTCGGCTTGTTGTCAGCTTTGTTTTACTCGCTGCGGTCAGCTCACCGCGCTCGCGCAACGAAATCTACCAAATTTGACCAGTCGCGTTCCACGATCGGTTTCACCGTTCACCAATTTCTCGGAACAACTGCATGGCAAGTTCAGCGAAATTCGACGGCAAGATCGAGATCGACCGGGAGCATCCCGAAAAATCTTCGGTCGTCAGCCAGAATCGACGTGTCAGCAGCATCGACACCGGAATCGTCAAACGTGACAACCATTTGCGCAGTGCGGAATTTTTTAACGTCGCAAAGTTTCCCGAAATGACATTCAAAAGCGGCAGGGTTGAAACAGACCGGTCAGCAAAGCGGCGACATCTTTGGCGATCTCACGATGCACGGCGTCACGAAACCGATCACACTGCATGTGAAGCTAATGAGCCTGATCTCGAATGAGTATCAAAGCAAACCCATTGGGCGGTGACAACCGAGCCCGCTCAAGCGTCGCGATTTCAATTTGATGTTCAGCCAGCAGCGCGGAAGCGATTTCAGGAATCAGCCAGACGGTTGCGGTCAACATCGAGGTCGAAGCCTCGCGCGTGCAGTGACATGACCCTCTTCGTGCTCACGCGGGTCGGTCTTGGTTGCTGGTGCGTCTGCTTTTGGTGGATGCATCGCATCTCCTTCGCGCCAGGATGCGATGCTGAAAGAACTCCATGAAATGACGACGCATCGAACAGATTTCACAGGCCGAGCATGATTTGATCCGCGAAGTGCACCCGCAAGTGGGCGAAATCAAGGAGCATGTGGAAAATGTCGCGGAAGCCGTCTCGCCCGGAGGTTCCGATCCGTCGCGATCGGCATCTTGATTTGCCGGGCGTGCGCGCAGAAGATCGAAAGCTTCTTTGCGGAAATAGCATGCGCTGATGGAAATTACGCCCCTCGGAGATTCTGCCCTCATCGTGCGCGTTCGTGATCGGTTTGAAGATGCGCCTGAGAAAACTTTAAATGAAGTCCTGGACGTGTTCCGACGACTCGAAAATGCTAGCATCCCAGGTGTAATCGAACTCGCGGCGGCTTATACCACGGTCGTCGTTTTCTTTGATCCGATCCGAGTGATCAACCACGCGGGTTGAGCCCGACCGCGTGATTGAATGGCTAACACAGAAAATTTATGAGTGGCTCACGCCTGCGGCAAACGCAAGCAATACGAGCGCGCAGTGGCGCGCGTAGTCAGATTCCTGTTTGTTACGATCCGGAGTTCGCTCTCGATCTTGATCATGTTGCGCAACACGCACAGATCTCGCCGAAGGAAGTCGTCGATCTTCACGGCGCGGCTAATTATCATGTGAGCTGCATCGGCTTCACTCCTGGGTTTCCATATCTCGCCGGTCTTCCAGAAAAATTAACGACGCCGCGCCGTGCCACGCCACGAAAAGAAGTCCCTGCCGGATCGGTTGCGATCGCGGGGACGCAAAGCGGCATCTACCCGCTGCGTTCTCCCGGCGGTTGGAATGTAATTGGTCGTACGCCGTTGCGGCTGTTCGAGCCGCAGAAAAATCCTCCACCCTTTTGACGAGCGGGCGATCGCCTACGCTTCCGGGCAATCTCGCGCGAAGAATTCGACGCATGGACGTTTTGAAGAGGTGAAGCGATGAATTCGAGCGTCACGCAGGCAGGTTTTTGACCAGCGTTCAGGATCTCGGCCGAAATGGCTTCCGTCAGTTCGGTGTTCTCGCTTGGCGGAGCGCTCGACTCGCATCGCGTTGCGTGTCGCAAATCTTCTCATCGGCAACAACAGAATCAGACCGCTGGACTTGAAATCACGTTCGGCGGTCTGCGAATGCGTCTCGGGGATAGAGCGCGTCGATCGCATGGTGCGGAGGTGACTTCGACATTCGCTCCGGATCAACGCCGTTGCCCGCCGGCCACGCATGCGTGCTGGACGCCGGCGACGAATTCGCGATCAACCAACCGAAGATTGGTTGTCGCGCGTGGCTCGACAATTTCCGGCGGGATCGATGTGCCTCTTGTGCTTGGCAGCCGATCTACCGATTTGCGCGCGAAGTTTGGCGGACTAAATGGTCGCGCATTACGCGACGGCGATGAACTTCCGCTGGGGAGTCAATCAGAGTTTTCGCGATCACTTGTCGATCTTTTGCGCGAGCAGCGAGTTGCTTCGTGGAGTTCGCCTGCCGAATGGTCAGCAGCACCGCGAAGGCAGAAGCCAGTTCTGCGCGTTATTCGCGGCGTCGATTGGGCCGTTTTCATGAAGTAACGATTCAACGTCTCACAAGCGACGCATTTGTCGTGTCGCCGGATTCAGACCGGATGGGCGTGCGCTTTGATGGTCCTGAACTGCGTCGAATTGATGATGTCGAACTTATCTCTGAAGCGGTTGCGCCCGGCACGATTCAAATCCCACCGAGAGGCCGGCCGATTTTGCTTTTGGGAGATTGCCAAACGATTGGTGGTTATCCGAAAATCGCGCACGTGATCACGGTCGATCTTTCCCTCGTGGCCCAACTTCGCGCTGGCGACCACGTCCGTTTCTCCGAAGTTTCAATGGCGAGCGCGCATCGGCTTTTGCTTGAACGCGAACGTCAGCTCGAACGCTTTCGTATCGGACTCAGTCTGCATGATTCATGAATCTGCATGTCGACCTTAACGCCGATCTTGGCGAAGGAGCCGGGCCATGATAAGGAGCTGCTCGAAGCTCGTTTCATCCGCGAGCATCGCGTGCGGCTTTCACGCCGGCGACGCAGAAACGATGCATGAGACGATTTCCGCAGCCCGTGATCAAGGCGTCGGCGGTTGGAGCCCATCCGAGTCTTTTCGACCGGGAAAATTTCGGCCGCAAACAAATCGCGGTGACGCTCCGCTGAAGTTTTCGATGCGGTCTCCTACCAGATCGGTGTTTTTCAGGCAATTGCCAATGACCTCGGCGTCCGGCCGAATCATGTGAAACCACATGGCGCGCTTTACAACATGGCGACTCGCGACCAGAAACTTGCGGACGCAATAGCGCGCGCAATCGTGCGCGATCGATTTGTCGCTGTTTTTATTTGCGCCTGACAAGAGCGCGCTTGCGCGCAGGCTGGCGAAGCGGAGCACTTGCGTGTCGCTCATGAAGTTTTCGCGGATCGCAATTACCTGAGCGGACGGTTCCCTTGTTCCAGAAACGCGGCGGGACGCTTTGCTGCACGATCCGAAGGAATCTGCCGCAAGCGTGATGCGAATGCTGCGGGAGGGCAAAGTTCGATCGATCGATAGACGTAGATGTCGATGTTCGCGCGCGAGACGATTTGCGTGCACTGGTGACACACCGGGAGCAGTAGAGATTTGCACGGGTCCTGCGGGGGCATCTTGAGGAGAACGGCGTAACAATTCGAGCGCCGAGAATTTTCTGAAAGATCCGAACGAGGCAAAACAGTAAGAGACGTCTCGACTTTGCTTGACCTGAAAGGATGAAAGAGAGATCGACAATAAAGCGGCGAGCTTGCTTCGCGCTCTCGGTCCGATCGACGCGACCATGATCGTGATGGGTTCGATGATCGGGTCGGGCATTTTTATTACATCGGCCGAATCAGCCCGATTGAGTGGCGCGCCTGGCTGGTTGCTGCCTGGCGTGGGCGGTCGCCGGTTTGCTGACAATCACTGGCGCTCTCTGCTGCTCGGAATTGGCGACGATGATGCCGCGTGCTGGTGGCGTTTACGTCTTTTTGCGCGAAGCGTACCGGCTCTTCGATCGGCTTTTGTATGGTTGGACATTGTTCCTCGTAATTCAAACAGGAACCATTGCCGCCGTTGCAATCGCGTTTGCAAAATTTCTTGGTGTCTTGTATCCGCAGTCGCATCCGATAACTACATGATCCCCCGGTCTCGTTAGGCCGCGGCTATGCTGTCAGCTTGTCGCGGCGAACAACTGGTCGCGATCGCTTTAATCGTTCTGCTGACCTGGACAAACACGCGCGGACTCGAGGTTGGCAAACTTGTTGCAGAATACGTTCACGTTTGCCAAGACCGCGGCCCTCGCGGCGCTGATCGTTATCGGTCTTTCGTTAGGCTGGGACGTGAATAGCGCAGCGCGGTCATCCGCAATGGTGGAATTCCTGGGCTAACGGTTGGAGTCCGCAAATCGCGCAACCGGGTTTCACGTTCGTGGGCGGTGTCGCCCTCGCGTTGCTTTCGGCAAGGCAATGGTTGGTCCGCTCTTTGCGCCAAACGGCTTGGACGAACGTCACCTTCATCGGCAGCGAAGTGCGTGATCCGGAAAAATCTTGTCCGTGCGCTGCTCGTTGGCTGCGGGATCGGTGGTGATTTTGTATCTGCTCGCGAACGTTCCCTACCTTGCTCTGTTGTCTTTTCCGGAAATTCAGCAGGCTCCGCAAAATCGAGTAGCGCGTCGCAGCGATGAAGGCCGTCTTCGGGCAATCCGGCGCGATGTTCATGGCCGCCGCGATTATGATTTCAACGTTCGGCTGTGATAACGGACTTATCTTGTCTGGTGCGCGCGTTTATTTTGCGATGGCGCGCGACGCGGTTATTTTCAAGAAAGTTGGGACGACGAAATCGCTATCACGTCCCAGCGGCAGCACTTGGTCGCGCAGGGAATCTGGACTGCGTTTCTCACATTGCCACGAACGGTGATGACAAATACTGCGACCACGCGGTCACGTATGGAAACGTTTACACGCAACTCCTCGAGTAATCATCTCCGCCGATCTGCTTTTTATCTTTTGATGGTGACGGCGTTAATTATCTTGCGACGAAAAGCGCCGGCGGCCAGACCGTCCCTATCGCACCTGGGGTTATCCGTTCGTCCCACTCGTATCGATCTTACTTGCCGGTTTGCTTATTCATCGATCTTGCCTGGCTGGCGCCGACGACTTCCGGAATCGGCATCCTAATCGTGCCTAACCGGCGTGCCGGTTTCTACTTTTCTGGTGGCGAAGGGCCGCCGCTATTGAGCTGAGATCCATTTCAGTCCGGCGCGCAGACCTTTTATATGCCCAGCAAGATCAAAGAAACAGCAAATGGCCGCCTGGCGCGCAGCGCTCGCTGCGAAAACGTGGAAAACGCTCAAGGTCCTCGCTCAAAGGCCCGTCAGACAGATGGCAAAATCGATGAGCAAGAAACAACTGCGTGAATTTGCGAAGACCAAGCGCAAGAAATTGCCGAGGAAAAGCGGCGCTGAGAAAATTAGTCGAGCTTGGGACATGGGATAGAGGCGGCTCAGTCCTTTCGCATTATCTCCATCACCTCTTTGAGTAGCTACCGTGCTGACCTGCTCGTCCCTGTAAAGGGATGGTCAAGGACATAGATCAAAAATAAAATCGACGTGATCGTCACCGTGAGGGTAGTTCGTAAGCAGGTATTGCGCCTTGATGTTTTCATTCCGAAGAAAAAGTGTGCAAACCGTGAATACCCGCCAACAAGTAACACTAGCCAGATGGCTGAAGGCACGGTGTCGTTCCCTGCAAATATTCTAAGCCGGCGGTATTCAGCGAGGTTGTTCAACCGCGTGTAATGTTTCGGCGTACGAGCTCTCTATTGGGAACCGATTTCTCATCGATCTGATAGAACGCAGTTACACAGTTTTCGCATTGACCCGCTGTAATGCAGGCTTATCTCGCCCTGTGACATTCTTTTTCAGTTCATCATTATTAACCAGAAACCGCATAATCCATGCAGCCCTGCCGTATTATTCTACGCGTCGAATCGGGGAAGCCCTTCCGCCAACGTGAGAAAATATCATCGACCTCGTTGGCTTCCATTTGCAGATTTTTGTGGCATCGGAGTATCCGCTCCAGGTAACAAAAACAACGAACGCGCACCACCACTCTCGCTAAGCAGGCCCGGAAGGCATTGAAAATGATTGCTGCTGCCTCGTGGTTCTCTCTTAGATAAGCTCTTGCCGAATGCTTCCATTCCGTGCCCGAAGTAAAGACCGGCCCTAAGGCCGAACAACGTCGGAATCAACGAAACGATCAAACAGAAATCAGCACTAAACAAAGGAGAAACGCCATAGCTTGTTGGGTTTTTCTGGAAAGCAGCCGTCAGTTGCCGCAGTGCGCGCCGTTCCTGTAGGTGCGTTTGAGCGATAGCCGCCGTCCCTCTCCGCTCCGTAGCCACTGCGACTATTCGATGAGACCACTCCTTTTACTTTCGAACGACTTACGAAATAATGAAGGATGTCGTGTAAGCAATGCGTCACTTTCAGTCTGGTTATTAGCTTTCCGCAATCCATCTTCATGATCGAGCTGCCTGTTGATTAAACAAATTTCTAACTCGGCTCGGAAAATTCACGGCGCGGTTTCGATTCTGAAATTTTCGCCCAACGGCCTATCGCATTTGCTTCATTAGGCGGCGTCGGTATCAGTAACGTCTGAAAAAATCGTCTAGCTCGATCTTTGCGCGACAGCTGGAGAGCGTGAGATTGAGATCGCGCTAAATTCAGTTTGAATGGCGCCCCACGGCATTTTCCGCAGGCACCTGTCAATAATCACCCGGTGGCAATTTCACCTTCATAAGTCGATGTCTTGTCGCCCCATTCGGTGTACCGCGAAACTTAGCGCGAAGTTTGAAAAAGCTGTCCGGCGCATCGAGAAAGGGGTTGGCCGAATATGGCGGAAACCATCAGCAAGATCGACATCATCGCAATCTGACTCCTCGATGCACGCTCATAGGACGATCTTAAATGCCGATGGCTTGACAATGTACGCATGAAATTTCTCGAGTCTGAGAGGCGAATTCGGATTATTTCGAAAGAAGATTTTCTAAGATCGGGTAGGCAAAGAGGTAACAGCTCAAGCCCACGCACCGATAGCTATGAAATTACTTTCAATCGTTTACCATCGTTCTCTTACCTTCATCTCTGCGCGAGAAGTTCTGGACCTATGAAAAGTACTATCGCGGCAGGTGTCTGGGCCATAGCATGCGTAG
>ERZ1370068.7820-contig-6713_pt1 | contig 38878 bp, 76 predicted proteins | sample MGYA00561227_ERZ1370068 | MGnify/ENA primary metagenome ERZ1370068 (study PRJEB38410, sample SAMEA6850437) | metagenome | study: Metagenomic assessment of the ecological functions of the soil: analysis of the soil microbiota associated with the...
GGTGTACTTCGTTCAGTTACGTATTGCTCGATCATCATGGGCTCACCATCGCTGTGCGGCTCCTCGAGGACAACTTTCCCGCGCTCGATCAAATAGAAGCCGTTGGCTGGTTCGCCGGCCCGAAAGATGACCTGGCCCGGCTCGAAGCGTGTTGCCATCGTGCATTCGGCGAGAATCCCGAGATGTCTTTCGCTCATCCCGGCGAGAAACGGGTGGGCGGCTAATCGCTCCCCGAATGCTTTCGCTCCCGGTCTCAGCCGATGGTTTGGCCATCGGCGAAATATTTGTCTTCATACGGTAAGCTTGGGTGAGACGCCTTGTCGGCGCTCTCCCGGATTTGGCAAAAGCTGCTCGTTTTTGCGCCCCGCCGAAATCTAGAAATGATTCGGCTCGCGCGCGAGAAACTTTCCGCGGCCAATATCGCCGACGAATTGCCCTTCCCGCGCCGCGACCTTGCCACGAACGGTGACGAGATATGGGCGGCCTTCGATTTCGAATCCTTCGAAGGAGTTGTAATCCAGATTCATCTGGTGCGTTTTAGCCGAAATCTTACCGCGGTAGCTCGGATCGTAGACGACCAGGTCGGCGTCGCTCCCGGGTTGGATCGTTCCTTTGCGCGGGAACAGGCCGAAGATTTTCGCCGCCTGCGTGCTCGCGGTGTCGACGAACTGATGGAGATCGATCCGGCCACCTTTGACGCCGTGGGTGAAATAGAGATTGATCCGGTCCTCGAGCGACGGAATGCCGTTTGGGATCCTCGTGAAGTCATCGCGGCCCATGATTTTTGCGTCGCGAAATCGAAGGGCGCGTGATCGGTCGCGAGGGTCGAAACGAAGCGCTGCCGCAAACCGTTCCAAAGCACTTCCTGGTTCTTCTTGTCGCGCAACGGCGGCGACATGACGGCCTTGGCCCCTTCGAAATCAGGCTTCTCGGCGTCGGTGCGATCGAGGAGCAAATATTGAATCAGCGTCTCCACCCAGACGTGGACGCCGCGCTGCGCGCCGCGGACATCGCTTCGCGCAGCGCCTCTTCGCAACTCAGATGCACGATGTAAACATGCGCACCCGTCATCTCGGCGAACGTCATCAGATGATGAACACCTTCCGCTTCCACCACCGGCGGCCGGCTCCAGTAATGCCATTCCGGTCCGGTCTTGCCTTCGGCGAGAAGCTTCTTCTGCAACTCCGCCACGAGATCTGCGTTCTCGCAATGCGCGGTGGTGATCACGCCTAACGACTTGGCGAGCGCAGAGCGTCTTGTAGAGTTGCTCATCGCTGACTCCGAAGCGCGCCTTTGTAGGCGAGGAAGACCTTGAAAGCTGCTGACGCCGCGCCTCACGATTTCGCGAAAGTCGCGTTCCGCTTCGTCGTCATAGCGGGTCACGCCCATGTGAAAGCTGAAGTCGCAGGCGCTCGCTCCCTGCGCCTTGCTCAGCCAAAGCTCAAAGGCCTCGAGTGGTTTCTCGTCGCAGCCGGGGCAGATCATTTCGATGAGAGTCGTCGTCCCGCCGACCAGCGCCGCGCGGCTTGCGGTCTCGTGTGTGTCCTTCGCGAAGGTGCCCATGAAGGGCAGATAGATGTGGACGTGTGGATCGATGAACCCGGGAAAGACATATTTGCCGGTAGCATCGATCACCTCAGCGTCGCTAGGCGCGGAGATTCGCGATCGATCCGGGTGATCGTTTCGCCTTCGCAAAAGATATCGGCGATGTAGCGCTCGCTCGGCGGTGACGATCTCGCCGTCTTTGATCAGAAGACTCATTGTGCTAGCTATTTTCCAGACGTCGCCGACGCCTTCGCCAAACCAGCGGGTGCTGACCACTTTTTGCTGAGTGTAGAACTGCACGCCTTCCTTGCCCTGGATGTGCAGATCGCCGTAGAACGAATCGTCCCAGCCGGTGAAGGGAACATCGCCATCGTCGCGGGCACGCCGACGTTGATCCCGACCATGCCGGCCTTGACGCGATGCTTGAATTCGCGCGCGGCTTTGCCGGAGTTGGTGAAGATCGCGGCGCCGTTGCCGTAGGCGGACTGGTTCGCCAGCTCGATCGCGTGATCGAGGTCATCCATCCGCATCACGTTCAGGACCGGGCCGAAAACTTCCTCGCGCGCGAGCGTCATTTCGTTTTGCACCTGGTCGACAATCGTCGCGCCCAGGTAGAAATCCGTTAGGCGCGTCGGCGATGCGAGTGCCGCGGCCGTCGCAGATGATTTTCGCGCCTTCCTTCTCGCCGCTGGCGACCAGGCTGAGCGACGCGGTCGCGATGTTGCGCGGTGATGACTGGCCCCATGTCGGGCTGCGCGCTGACATCGGTCGGTCCGACCTTGATCGCGCGCGCGGCCTCGACTAGCGAGGGCAGCAAGCGATCCGCCGCGGCGCCGACGGTGAGCGCGGTTGAGCCCGCCATGCAGCGTTCGCCGGCGCAACCGAATGCAGCCGTCGCGAGAGCCTCGACCGTCCGCGGCACGTCGGCGTCCGGCATGATGACGATGTAGTTCTTGGCGCCGCCGTTGGCTTGCACGCGCTTGCCGTGGCGCGTGCCGGTTTCGTAAATGTGCTTCGCGACGGGCGACGATCCGACGAACGAAATCGCGCGCACTTTCGGATGGGTGAGCAACGCATCGACGCACTCGCGTCCGCCGTGGACGACGTTGAGGACGCCTTTGGGCAGGCCGGCTTTCTCGAGCAGCTCGATCAAGTAATTACGCGGTCAGCGGAACTTTCTCGCTCGGCTTGAGGACGAAGGTGTTTCCGCAGGCGAGGGCGAGCGGGAACATCCACATCGGGACCATCGCGGGAAAGTTGAACGGCGTGATGCCGACGCACACGCCTAACGGCTGGTGCATCGTCTCGCAATCGACGCCGCGCGCGAGATTCTCGAGCGTGTCGCCCATCAGCAGCGTCGGGATGCCGCAGGCGTATTCGATGTTCTCGATGCCGCGATAAGCGCTGCCGCGCGCTTCGGCGAGCGTCTTGCCGTGCTCGCGCGCGACCATCTGGCAAATGCGATCGAAGTTCTCCTCGACCAACTGCCGGTAGCGGAAGAACAAACGCGCGCGCTCGACCGGCGGCGTCTCGCGCCAGGCCGGAAAGGCATCGGCCGCGGCGTTGACCGGCATCGTTTACCACGCTCGGCGCCGCACATCGGCACTTCGGCAATCACTTCGCCGCGCGAAGGATTGTAGACGAGGCGATGTTGCCAAGCCGGACGATTCTCTCCATTCGCCGCCGATGAAGACGGGGCAGGGAGACACGGTGACGCGGTTACGCAAGGCACGGCGAGTCACCGCTTACTCGTCACCGCGTCACTTCCTATCGCGCGAGCGCATCGGATTGTTTCACAAAATCATCGCCGCTCCATTCGCTGTCGGCGCGAACCATCTTCTTCACGCCGCTGCGTCTTCGCGGCGGCCTTGTCTTTGCGCCTTGCGCTCTGCTTGCATCCGCACCAGCTCCGCGTGCGTGGTGAAGTAATCGAGACTCTTGCCTTTGAAATCGGCCAGCGTTTCGAACTCGTGCTTCTCCATGAAGGCGAGCAACTCGTCGCACATCTGTTTCACGCGATTCGATAACCGAACTTCATCACGCCGGTGCAGACCTGCGTCGTGTCCGCGCCGAGCAGGATGAATTGCGCGGCATCGCCGCCGCTTTCGATTCCGCCGATGCCCGAGAGACTGCGTCCGGGAAATTCGCGTCCGAATCATCGGTCGCAATCTCCATCACCATGCGCAGCGCGATCGGCCGCACCGCTTTGCACGAGTAACCACCCGGCGTGGTGAATCCCTCGACCGTGGGCTCGGGCCGCAACGTCTCGAGGTTCACACCCATCACGCTGCGGATCGTGTTGATCGCCGCTGACGCCCTGGCAACCGCCGCGCAACGCCGCGCGGCTCGGCTCGGTGATGCGCGTCACGTTCGGCGTCATCTTCGCCCAGACCGGCTTCTTCGCCGCCGCCATCACCCAGCCGCAGACTTCCTCGACGATCTCCGGGTTCTCGCCCATCGCCGCGCCCATCTTGCGCTCGGGCAATCCATGCGGGCAGGAAAAGTTCAGCTCGAACGAATCGACGCCCGGCGTCCTGGCAACGCTCGACGATCTCGCTCCAGGCATCGCGATTGTATTCCTCCATGATCGACGCGATGAGCACGCCGTCCGGGATGCTGGTCTTTGCACTTCTTGAATTCGTCGAGCCAGATCTCGAACTTGCCGATCGCTGATCAGCTCGATGTTTTCCCAGCCGATCACATCCTTCGGATCGTTCGCGATGCAGCTTGGCGTAACGCGGCGTGACGTTGATGACCTTGGACGAATCGAGGCTGACAGTTTTCGCGATGACCGCGCCCCATCCTTCGCGGAAAGCGCGTGAGATCACATTCAAGTTTGTTCCGGGCGGGCCCGATGCGATAACGAATGGATTTGGAAGCTTCAGACCATCAACGGTGGTGGCGAGTGTCGGCATGTTGTGTCTCCTGTTCTTCGAACGCTTATCGATTTGAGAGTGAGGAACCTTCGAGACAAATTTCCGATTAGCGTTCGCAGATCACTTCGGCCCAGGCGTATCCCGTTTGCCCGTCTGACGCGCGTGGGGCTCGACTTTCACGCTTCGCTCTCGCACTCGGGCTGGCGTCAGCTCGATCTCGATTTGCATTTTCCATGAAGGCGGCGCTTTGAAATACGGGCCGCACAGGACGTACCGACGAAGCGACGGCGCGCTGCTCCAGCCCTCGCGCGGGCTTGCCAGCGGCCGATGCCGCGCGATCCGCTGCCGGTTGACACTCCACGCTTCGTCTCATAGCTTAGGCCGGGTTAAATAATGGGAGCGGCTTCTGCTTATTTGGACTAACGAAACGGAGTGAACTTCGGGTCGACGCCGAACGTCTCGCCCACATCGTCATGGAGATGCAGCGCTGCTTCATTCTCCGCCTCTCGAAAGAACTCGCCCCGGGAATGTTTCCTTCCCGCAGTTCTTCCTCCTCACCTATCTCGATCACAAGGAGGTGCTGACGATGTCGGCCATCGCGCAAAAAATGGGGCACACCACCGCCGCCGCCAGTGGACTCGTCGCGCGGCTCGAAAATCTTGGTTATGTCATGCGTTCCCACGCCTCGGATGACCGGCGCAAAGTGATGGTTTGCATCACCCCGCGCGGTCGGCGCTCGTCCGGCGCATCCGTGAGAGAAATGATTTTGCAACCTCATGAAGATGATGGCGCACCTTTCACCGGGTGAGCAAAAATCCTGGTTGCAAATTTACAGCAAGATATACGATTACTGCCAAAATAAATGAGTCGTGACCCGGCGGGGGCGGTAATCTTTTCCGCCATTCAGCGCATCGAGTGCTTCTGCCGCACGCGCATTTTATCATGGCCGATGCGCCACCAGTGCGCTGTGTTTCTCGGCGCGCTCGCCTTGGCCTCCAGCGCCGGAGCCGTCGCAGCGAGACAGCCACCACTTCGAGTTCAGCGCCCGCTTTACCTTGCGCCAGGCAGTCGAGAGGGCCTTCAAAACAATCCCGCCGTCTTGACGGCGCGTCAGAAGATTCGGCGCACCAAAGGCGTGCAGATTCAGGTGCGCGCGGAGGCCATACCGCACCTCGACGCCCCAGGCATGTTCAATCACATCGCTCCAAGTCTGCGCGCCGGCACCGAAAGTGCCTTCTCGCTCAGCGATAATTCCTACAACGTCAGTTTGACCGGGTCGCAGCTCATCTACAACGGGTCGGTTATTCCGGCGATCAAGGGTGCGGCGGCGGCCACCGATGCCAGTCTTTATAGCTTGCGCAACACGATCGACCAGGTGATCGCGACCGTGCGCCAGCAGTTCTATCTGAGTCATTCTCAACAGGGCGCTAATCGGTGTGCAGGAGAGAATCGGTTCATCTGTTGGAGGCCCAGCTGAAGGATCAGCAGAATCGCTTCGAAGCCGGTACTGTGCCGCGATTCAACGTCTTGCAGGCGGAAGTCGCTTTGGCCAACCAGCAGCCGGCGCTGATTACGCGCGCGGAATAATTATCGCATCGCCCAGCTCCAGCTCGCGAGAACCATCGGCCTCGATTTTAATCCGAAGCGCGGCGACCAGGCGCCGCTCGAATGCGTCGGCGAACTGGCGTTTACGCCGCGCGAGATGCCACTGACGACCGCGATCGAGTTGGGCAAAGAGCGCCGGCCTTCCCTGAAGCAGCAGCGCGCGAAGTATTCTCGTCCAGGTGCAGCAATTTGCGTGGCGCCTATGCCGGTATCCAGCCGAACTTGAGCTTTCAGCGGTGGCCGCACGTGGGAGAGCTCGCAAATCTCGAGGGATCTGAGCAATGGCGTCGCCGGCTGGTTTTGGGGCGTAACCGGCAGCGTGCCAATTTTTGATGGCTTGGCAAACCGTCGGCGCGGTGAAATCGGCGCGGGCGACGCTCAGCCAGGCGAAGATCGCCTACGACGATCTTGTGCTGCAGGTGGAGTTGGAAATTCAGCAGGCCTATTCCAATCTGCAGGCAGGATCGCGAAACTATACGAAAGCCAGTCAAAGAATGTCGAAACGGCCTACGAGGCGCTGCGTTTGGCGACGGCCCGGTTCGGCGTGGGCGCCGGTGTGCAGTTGGATGTCTTGAATGCTCAAGTCCAGCTCACGCAGGCGCAATCAACCCGGCTCTCGGCGCTCTACAGTTACAATGCCGATCTCGCCGAATTCGATCGCGCCACCGCCACTGATACGAACTACCACTACGACTTCGACGATCCCTTGACCCACACGCGGAGCGAGACGCGGATGACGACCACCACCACGACGGCACCGCCCAAGGCCACGCCGTCGCCGAAGTAGATTCTCAATGCGCGCGCCCGCCGCGGCCGCCGCGGAATCTGCGGTGGAGTTCTTCCCGTCGCTGACCGAGCTATCAGTCGTCAGGCACGGATTTGTCGGCCGTGTTCCCGGAATCGATGTCGCGACCGATCGTGCCGAAGCGCTGAGTCGGCTCGATGCCACGCACCGCTACTTTGCGGGCGAGCCTCGGCTTTGCGGCCGACTCATTCGCCACCACAGAACAAGTTCACGGTGCGGGAAGTGGCTGTGATCGACCAGCCGTTGTTCGAGGAACGATGCTTCGACGGCGCGGATGGTCTGATCACGAATCAAGTTGGCGTCTCGTTAGGCATTTATGTCGCGGATTGTTGCGCGATCTTTCTTGTCGATCCAGTGAGGCACTGCCTCGGCCTCGTCCATTCGGGGCGGAAGGGAACCGAGCTAGGCGATCGTTGAACGGGCGATCGGAACCATGCGCGAGCAATTTGGATCCGTGCCGCGCGATCTTGTCGTGCAACTCAGCCCCTGCATTCGTCCGCCGCATTACGAGGTAGATTTCGCCGCCGAGATCGTCAGGCAGGTGCGCGGATCGGGCGTGGAAAAGGTGTACGACAGCGGCCGCTGCACAGCCTGCGATTTATCTCGCTATTATTCCTACCGGGCGGAGAAAGCCCGATACCGGCCGGATGCTGGCGCTGCTCGCGCTGAGGTAGCTTGCTTTCGGATTGGCGCTCTCTGCCCTGCTCTGCTATCCGTTAGGCCAATGAAGCGCTGGCAGTTTGTTCTTCTCACGACGATTGGCGTGGCCTGCCTCTGCCTTAGCCTGGTCACGATTGTTTTTGCCCACCAGAACCGCAAGCTCCAGGAAGCCGTGCAGGCCCAGCAGGCGATCATCAACAAGGGCGCGCTCAGCCAGCAGATCGGCGCCAACCTGCTCCGCGAAATGGCCGCGCATAGCGCCAGACCGATGAGAAAATGCGAGCAGCTCCTGGAGGCCAGCGGCTTACAATCTTCGGTGACGCCCGCCGCTGCGTCGCCTCTACCTGGAAGATGGACCAGGAGCCTCACATCCATCCGATCGGGCATCAGCGTTCGCCGACGCTATCACGGGTTTTGGCCCATGTTTCTGATCGGGCTCAGCCTGCTCCTGATATTCGCGTGGGAAATTTGGGTCGGCGTTGACACCCGGCGCGCGGCCCAGCAGTTACAGGAACAGCAGGTGCGGATGGTCGATCAGGCGAAGCAGGTGCAGGCCGGTCTCGAGAAACTCGTCCGCGGGCTGGTCGATCTTTCCAAGACGGACGACGCGGCGAAGAAGGTGATCACGAAATTCGGCATCAAAGTGAATAATCCCTCCGTGCCGGCCGCGACTCCGACTCCCTAGGTAACTATTCCGCGCCGCTCGTGCCGCGCGCCCGCCGCAGGCTGCAGATTCCGCGGCGTTTGGCGCCGGCGACGAAATCGAAAAAGGCCTGCGCGGGCTCGCCCCATTCTCGCGCGCGGGCTTGCGCGAGCGCCTGGCTCACATTCAGGCCGCTTTCGTAGAGCAAACGAAACGCGGCTTTGATCTCGGCGCGGTCTTCCGCGCTAAAGCCGGCTCGGCGCAAACCGACGACATTCAAACCGGCCACTTTGTTCAGTCCAGTCGCCGCGACAAACGGCGGAACATCTTTGCTTAAGCCGGACGTTGCCCTGCGCGACCGCGAGCCGTCCGACGCGCACAAATTGATGGAAAGCCGGAGCCCCGCCGAGGAACGCGCCATCGTCCACCGTCACGTAGCCGCCGAGAAGGCAATTGTTCGCGATGATCACATCGTTGCCGATCGATGCAGTTATGCCCGAGGTGCGCGCCGGCCATGAGGAAGTTGCCGTGCCCGAGGCGGGTCGCTGAATCCTGCCGCCGTCCCGCGATGAATCGTGACGTGCTCGCGGATGACGTTGCGATCGCCGATTTCGACCGAGCTGCGCGTGCCCGGCTTGAAACCCAGATCCTGGGGCAGACCGCCGATGATCGCGCCGTGTCCGATTTGGTTGTCCGCACCCAAGCCGGACCGCGCCTTCGATGACCACATGCGATTGCACGACGGTGCGCGCGCCGATCTCCACCTCGGCGCCGATACAGCGTGAAGGGGCCAACTTCCACATCCTCGGCGAGACGGGCGTGGGGATCGATCAGGGCGGTCGGATGAATCTTCACAAGCACGCCCGCTTCCTTGAAGCTGAAATAGGGGAGTCGGCCTTCCGCCGGCGCACCGATGATGACATGATCGAGCAGTTTGATCTGGAGCAGTTCGGCCGCCTCGCGCAAGCGTCTCGTTAGGCCGTGATCGGCCTGGCTGGGTGAGGGATCGCCCGAGGGATGGTTGTGCACCACCACGACCGCGTAGGCCGAATGGATGAGGGCCGGCCGGAAAACATCGCGCGGGTGGGCGATGCTTTCGTTCACGCTGCCTAACGAAACGTCCTCCACCCGGATCAGATTGTAACGCGTGTCGAGCAGGATGATGCGGAGCGATTCCTTGTGCAGCGCTCGCATCTCGGTTCCGAGCAGCTCGTAGACCTGCTCCGGGTGTCTCGATTTTCCGCCGCGCGAAGATTTTCGCGCGCCAGTCGCTGGCCGAGACCGAAGGCCGCCGCCAGTTGCGCCCCTTTGGCGAACCCGATGCCCTTGATCTTCGCCAGTTCCTGCACCGTACAGCGGCTCAGTGCGCCTAACGAGCCATATTCCTCGATCAGTTGCCGCGCCACTTCAATCGCGTTGGCCCCCTCCACGCCGGTGCGCAAGAGGATCGCGATCAGTTCCGCGTCGTTCAGCGCGCTTGCTCCGCGCGCGGCCAGTTTTTCGCGCGGCCGATCGTCCTTCGGCATTTCGCGGATTTTCAGCTGCGCCATATTTCGCTTGCGGGGAAAGCCGGCAGGTCCGGCGAAGAACTCAACTGCGCAGTTGTTCGAGCAGTTCCTGCAGGGCCTCGCCCAGGCCGAAGAGGGCATCGAGACAACGGTTCGCGGTCGAGTGGCGCGAGTTCCGTCCTGCGCGGCGCGAATCAGCTCCGATGCGGTGTCGATCGGAGCGCCGAGCGCGTCGTGGGCCGGTGAGTTTTGCAGGAGCGCGGTGACTTCTTCGAGTTTCCCTTCGAGGACGAGCGCGCAGCAGCGTTCGCGATCGAAGGCCGAGGCAGATTCGAGGAGCGTCAGCACCGGGAGGGTGAGCTTGCCTTTGCGCAGATCGGTCCCGAGCGTCTTGCCCGTCTCAGCTTCCGTGCCCGGCGATGTCGAGGCAATCGTCATAGATCTGGTAGGCGGTGCCGATCTTGACGCCGTAGTTCTTCATTCGCCTAACGACCCTATCCGAGGCGCCGCTGATAACCGCGCCCAACTCCGCGGCGCAGGCAAAGAGCGACCCGGTTTTCATTCCGATGATCCGGAAATATTCCTCGCGCGAAAGTTGCAGGTCGAAACGCCGCTGGGTTTGAATCATCTCGCCGGAACAGACTTCGGTCGCCGTCCGCGCGATCGTCCGGCTGATGTTGGTATCGTCGAAGTCGGTCGAAAGATTGAGCGCGTGGGCGAAAAGAACATCGCCGAGCAGAACGCTGAGTGAATTTCCCCAGCGCGCGTTGACCGTCGGCTGCGAGCGCCGCCGTTCCGCCTCATCCATGATGTCGTCGTGGACCGAGCGTCGCGAGATGGATCAACTCGACGATGACCGCGAGATCGAGATGGCCCGAGACCAACGAACCGGTGGCACCGCCGCTGAGCAGCGCGACGAGCGGGCGCAGGCGTTTGCCTGCCGCCCCCAATGGCGTAGGCGACATAACCTTCGATCGCCGGATCGAACGCTGCGGTTTGCGCCGTAATGCGGCGATCCACTTCGTCGAGTTGTGTTTGGACCGGCTCGAAGGCGCGACTCAGCGGGCCCGCCACGCCATTGGCAGTGGCGGCTGAGTTCGCGGAGATTTTCACAAGCGCAGGATAGAAGGTCGGCTTTTAAAGTCAAAGCTCACTCGAGGCATCCTACCAACGCCGCAGCCAGGCTTCAGTTCCGTATCTTTCGCCGGCCAGCTCCGACGGCGCGTTCGACGACTTGCGGCGGGATTTCTTCATGCTCGACCTTCGCTGAAAGAGCGGACGCGAATCGGTCGCGAAAAGCTCTGGACAGATTCGGGCAACTGAATGCTGCCCTGATGGAGAAAGCCGCCGCGTGTTCGGCGCTGGGCCGCCCCGGCGATTTTGCGGCCGCGGAAGATTAGATCGTCGCGCACGGGATTGGCAAAACAAGCGTCGGAGATTTTCGGGCCGAGCTGCCGTCGGCCAGTTCGGTCTCCTGTCCATCCGCCCGACAGCGCCTCGGCGGATGGCAGTGTGCGAGTGCGGCATAGATGAGCTCGGCGGCGCCCGCCCTGAAGCGGGATCACTTGCCGGCGTGACGAGCGAATAGGTCAGGTCTTGGCCATGCGGAACGCTGCCGCCACCAGTCCAACGCCTAACGAGTTCGCGATCTTCGTTTCGCGGGCAGCTATCGGCAAATTTGCCGAAGTAACCGAAGGAGAGCGACGGCCGCGCGCCAGCCGTAGAAGCGCAGAGCCGGGCAAGGTCGCAATGCTCGAGCAGCGCTTCGTCGATCGCCATGTTCATCGCGGCGCTGACCGGCGCGCGATCTTCGAAGATCAACAGGCTGCTCAAACAGCATCGGCCACGATTTGCTCGAGCGCCGCGCGCGGGTCGGGCGCGGCGGTGATCGGGCGGCCGATGACCAGAAAATCGGCGCCCGCGCGGAGCGCCTCAGCAGGCGTCAGCGTGCGCTTTTGATCGTTCGTTGCCGCATCTCGTCGGCCGGATTCCTGGCGTCACGATCTGTGAGCTTCGAGCCGTGGGCATGCGCGAAGCGGAGCAAGTCTCGAGCGGACTCGCAACGACGCCTCAATACCGCTAGTCGACTCCCAGTTGGGCGAGACGCAGGACCTGTTCCTCCATCGGCGAATCGACGCCGGTCTCGCGCAAGGGTGGCTTGATCGACGCTCGTCAGCACGGTCACGCCGAGGAGCAGCATTTCCGGAGAAGCCGCGACGCACCGCGGCCTCGATCATCGCGCGTCCGCCACTCAGGTGAATGGTCTGCATTTCCACGCCTAACGAGCTGGCGCTCTCGATCGCGCGACCAACCGTGTTCGGGATGTCGTGTAACTTGAGATCGAGAAAAATCCGTCCACCGAGGTCGTGCACGGCGCGCACGATATCGGGACCGGCGGCGGTGTAAAGCTGGAGTCCGATCTTGAAGAGCCCGGCGTGTGGAGAGAGCTGGCGCACGAGGGCGAGCGCCGCCTCGTCGGTCGGGACGTCGAGCGCGATGATGATGCGTTCGCGCGGTTTGATTTCAGCGGCTTGCCAGTTCATGCGGTTCCACACAGGGTTGCGGGAACCTATGCAGCTTTTCGCGCCCGCGAAGATCAATTTATCATTCAAGATTCTGCGCCGGCGCGAGGACGGCTTTCACGAGATCGAGACCCTGATGGCGCCGATCTCGCTCGCGCGATGAACTGACGATCGAGCCTAACGAATCCGGTGTTCGTCTTTTCCGTCCGACGATCCGAGCCTGCCAGCGGGCGAGGACAACCTGGTGGTGCGGGCGGCACGCAGCTTCTTTGGCGAAGTGCAGGAGGAGCCGCGAGTCCGGATCACGTTGCGGAAGAAAATTCCGCATGGGGCCGGGCTGGGCGGCGGGAGCAGCGACGCGGCGAGCACGCTGCTTGGCTTGAATCAGCTCTACGGCGGCCGCCTGCCGTCTTCTCGCCTAACAAATATGGCGGCTGGGATAGGCTCCGATGTGCCGTTCTTTCTTGGGCAAAGTGCGGCGTGGTGTCGGGGGCGAGGGGAGATTGTGGAGCCGGCAGACGGTGCCGTCGATGCCGCTCCTGCTTTTGAAACCGCAGTTTGGGGTATCGACGCCATGGGCTTATCAACGGTGGCGGGACTCGCGTGAGCTGCCCGGCGTTGATTTTGCGGCGCAGTCCGTCGGCGAGTTGAGCCTGCAGAATGATCTCGAACGTCCGGTTTTCGAGAAGCACATCTTTCTCGCGCAAATGAAAGGCTGGTTGCGCGATCAACCCGGAGGTCGCGGCGGCGCTCATGTCCGGTTCCGGTTCGACCATGTTTGCAGTGCTGCGCGATGCGCAAGTCCGCGGACGCAATCGCCGTCGCGCGCGCGAGGAACTCGACCCGCATGCTCCGGGCCTGCGCGAGCGCAGCCAGCGGACCTCGCTTGGCCCACTGGCGGGTTCAGCCGCTGCCGGCCTTCGCAGAGCGAAGCGTCGTCGGCGATGCGTCGTCAGGCGAGCAATCGATCGAGATGGTCGACGCAAATCTGCGACCAGGTCTCGAGATTTTCACGGCGCTCCTGCAATTCGCTTTGAGTAAGAAAAGCGAGATTGGTGATCATTGCTTCCGCGCTTCTGCACCTTTGCCTCCTCAAGCCGAAAGACGATGCACCACTCCGAGATGCACCCGGCCGACCTCCGTCGTGTCGTCGTTCAGGAGCGCGACGATCCGATCTTCGAACGGCGTTCCGATTTCCACCTCTTCGTTCACCTCGCGTTCGACGCCGGCGCGGTAGGCCTGTTCGTCCCAGGCGAAAAGCGATTCGTCCTCGTCGTTCATGTGACCGCCGATCCCGATCGAACCCTTGGCGACCAGGCGCTGTTCGCCCGCTTTCTTGCCGCGCACATAATGGAGCACGCGATCGCCGCAGGCGAGGAGGGCGTAGGGAATGATTTGCTTGTGGGTCGGATCGGTCTCCGCCGTGGCGCGAGCAAGGAAGTAATTATTCCCGCGCGCCAGGATGGCGTCGAGATAGCGCTGAGGCTCGAAGTTCAGCCCGTGGAAACTGCCGAGCTGGTCGAAGAGACTTCGCCTAACGACGAGGACATTTTCGTGAGGCGCACTCATTCCCATTGGCGCTCTAGAAGGAAAACGTCGCGCCGACCTGTGGCCCGAGGAGGTTGAGGCTCGGGTTCGGATCGGTCTGCCCGCCATTCGAAAGGTGCTGGTAGAGGATGCTGGCGCTGATTTTCCAATGTTCGTCCAATCGATAGGCGAGACCGGCCGCGGTCAGAATATTGAAAGTGAAATCCTGCCCCTGGCCGTTGCGAAAGGCGTCGGTGCTGTCGATAAAGCCGGCACCGACGCCGCCGGAGACGTAGGGCTCGATCCGCCAGCCGGGCCGGATGAAGACGTGTCGAAAGCCGGTGGAAATGCCGAAATAACGATTCTCCGGCCCGCGAAAATCGGCTCCGCCATGGCGAGAAAATACACCTGGTTGTAACCGCGGAACCAGCTGTCGTCGTCGCGGTTGACACCCCAGCGGAGCCGGGCGGTGATAAATTCCGCACCGATCTCGTAGTTGTTGGGGTTGCCGAGGATGCTGAGGAGATAGGCAGACTCCGCGGCAATCTCAAGATGTGGAACTTCGAAATCGTTCGATTGCAGAACCGCGTTTCGCGGCTCCGGGGCCGCAGCCGCTCCCGCGTGGACGTTTGCCTCAAAAACCAGGGTGGCGCAAAGGGCGAACACGGCCGAAAAGCACGATGGTTTCATGAAAGGGCCGAAGCATATTTCGAGTTCGGGCAATTGCAATGAAGGCGGCTGATGGTCATGTTGCAGTCATGAAAAATTGCTCGCTCTCCTTTTCATCGCGGCCTGCATGTCCCGAACCGGTCTCGTTTGCGCGGAGGAAGATTCAGGAAATGCCGAGCAACTTGCGCAAGCGGTATGGAAAGCAAGCGGGGGCGAAAATTGGCCTAACGTAAAGGCGATCGACTTCACTTTTGCGGTGGAAAAAGGCGGGCAGACTTTGGTCTCGGCGGAACATCACTGGGATGTCGCGGCGCAAACCGATCATGTGAAATGGAAGGGAAGGATGTGACGGTGAACCTGGCCGACCCGGCAGGCCGATGAAGACGGCAAAAGCGGCCTACGCGCGTTGGGTAAACGATTCCTATTGGCTGATCGCGCCGCTGAAGTTGAAGGATCGCGGCGTCCATGTCGCGCAAGAAGCGCAGCAAGACGATGGACGGTGCGGAATGCGAAGTGTTGCGGTTGAGCTTTGGCCAGGTCGGCCTCACGCCTAACGACCAGTATCGGCTCTACATCAACCCGGCAACGAAGCTGGTGGCGTCATGGGATTACATGCCCGAGCCCGGCAAATCGATGCACGGGACGTGGGACGATTACCAGAAGTCCGGCGGCCTGACGCTGGCGACGGACCACAAGATGGATGGCGATGTGCGGATCCGGATTCTGAATTTGAAGGTGACGGCCGCGAAATAGAGCGGGTTTCTCTTCTGTCATCCCGATCCGCCGAAGGACGGAGAGGACCTCAGCAAATAACCGGCGCTAATCGCTGACCGGCAGGCCTTCATGCAGAGCTTGCGCGGTCCTTCGCCGTGTGCGCGGCTCAGGATGTCAGAATGGGTACGGTCCTTCGATCCAGTTCGCCAGATCCTCCGGGAGCGGGCTTCGCCAATCGAATTGATCGTCGATGCGCAGCCGCGCGGAATGCAAGCGCGTGCCGCGGCAGGAGGAGCTGGTCCGCCAATTCATCGGTCCAGCCGGTCTCGATAAAGCGGAGGTAAAGCTGTTCGTTAGGCCCGTAAATCTTGTCCCCGACAATCGCGTGACCAAGATGCGCGAGGTGCACGCGGATCTGGTGCGTCCGGCCGGTGCGCGGAATGGCACGCACGATGGCGAACGGATCTTCCCGTCCGGCGCTCCGCCTAACGAATCGCTTTTCCACTCGAAACTCTGTCAGCGCTGGCGCGCCTTCTGGATGGATCGTCTGTTTCAACCAAATGGCTGATGCTCCGTGCTCGCCCTGGCGCGCGAGCGGCGCGTCCGACCGTGTCGCTTCCCACTCCGGCCAGCCGTGCACGATGGCGAGATATTCCTTCTCGATATGACGACGCTCCATCGCGAGGCCGAAGCGTCGCGCGGTCGCGGCATTTTTCGCGATCAGGACAAGGCCGCTGGTCTCGCGATCGAGCCGGTTGACGATCGAAACCTGCCCGCCGTTGACCAACTCGAAGGCGAGCAGCTCGCGCAAGCGCGGCCCAAAGCGTCGGTGTGCCGTCGGGTTTGGCTCGGATGAATGAGGAGGAAGGCCGGCTTGTCGACCACGAGGTAATCTTCCGTCTCGGCGACGATCGCGAAATTTCGGCGGCGTCCTTGCGCGGTCCGCGGTCGTAGGTAGATGAGCGGACGCCGGCATGATTTCTCTGCAAAATGTTAGCCGTTATTACGACCGCCGGCGAACGTTCGGTGCACGCGCTCGAGGATGTGTCGCTCATGATCGGCCGGCACGAATTCGTCGCGGTCGTCGGCCCGAGCGGCTGTGGCAAGAGCACCTTGATGCATTTGATCGCGGGCCTTGATCGTCCGACTGCGGGCGAAATCGTGGTCGATGGCCTCAACCTGACGACCGCGGACGACGCGCAGCTGACCAACTTCCGTCGCCGCCAGCTCGGACTTGTCTTCCAGTTTTTCAATCTCCTCCCGACGATGAATGCGCTCGAAAACGTGAGCCTGCCTCTGCTCCTTCAAGGCGTTCCGCTGGCCGAGAGCGACGCCCGCGCGCGCACGAGCTGCTTGGAGCTGGTCGGCCTAACGAATCGGGCGACGCACTTTGTTCATCAACTGAGCGGCGGCGAACAGCAGCGGACGGCGATTGCCCGGGCGCTCGGTGCACCGACCGTCGCTCCTCATCGCCGACGAGCCGACGGGCAACCTCGACACCGCCTCGGCGGAACGGGTCCTGGAGTTGCTGCGGCAAATCGCGCGATGAACAGACTGACCACCCTGATTGTCGTAACCCACAGCGCGGAGGTCGCGCGTTCGCTCGGCTTCGCGTGGTGCGCATGAGATGCGAAATTGCGTGATGGCACGGATCGTGAGCGCATCGCGCGGTGAGCAGCATCTGGCTGCCTAGCGCTTGGCAACTGAACATTGGCTCCGCGCTCTCCCGGAGCGGCGGAACGCAAGGTCCACGATCCGGTCACCTATGTGCCCCTCTTCGGACTGCTCGGCGTTCTCCTCAATTGGCCTCGTCATCCGCCCGCAGCTGGAGCAGATTTGTCGATTATCGCCGGGAGCGTCTCGCCGCACGGCTCCGGTCGAACCGCGCGGCTTGACCCCGCCGTCAATAACCGCTTTACCTAACGTTTCAACAACGCCGGAAAGGACGCGCCTTTGGAACTCAAAGATATCAAAGCCATCATCGACCTGATGAGAAAAACGACCTCTCCGTCTTCGAGATGGAGAAGGACGGCTTCCGCTTGAAGCTGCAAAAGGGGGCGGGCGAACAAACCATTTTCGCGGCCCCAGCCATGCCGCAGATGATCGCAGTTCCCGCCGCACCGGGAGCGGTCGCCGAAGCTGGGCCCTCGCCGGATGCGCGCCGCCGCGCCGCCCGACCGGCGCCGCGGCGAAGGAAATCACGTCGCCGATGGTCGGCACGTTTTATCGCGCCGCTTCGCCGGAGGCGCCGCCGTTTGTCGATGTCGGCCGGGAAGTGAACGAAGACACGGTCGTCTGCATCATCGAGGCGATGAAAGTGATGAACGAAATCAAGGCCGAAGTCAGCGGGGTGATTGCCGAGGTGGTCGCGGAAAACGGCAAGCCGGTTCAGTTCGGCCAGGCATTGTTTAGAGTTCGGTAGGTAACGTAGCGCAGGCTCCTGGCTTGCGTCTCGGGCCGCCGTCAGCTGAAAGCCTGCGCTATGCTCTGATGTTCGAAAAAATCCTGATCGCAAATCGCGGCGAAATCGCGCTCCGCGTCATTCGCGCCTGCAAGGAACTCGGCATCCGGACGCTCGCGGTTTACTCGGAGGCGGACGTCGATTCGCTCCATGTGCAGCTGGCCGACGAATCGATCTGCATCGGCGCGGCGCCCAGCTCCGACAGTTATCTGAAAATCGATCGCATCATGAGCGCGGCTGAAGTGGGCGACGTCGACGCGATCCATCCCGGCTACGGATTCCTCGCCGAGAACGCGCACTTCGCCGAAGTCTGCGAAAGCTGCAAGATCAAGTTCATCGGTCCGACGCCCGCGGCCATGCGCGCGATGGGCGACAAGAATTCCGCCCGGTCGGCGGCGCGGAAAGCAGGCGTGCCGGTGACGCCGGGCAGCGACGGTATCGTCGAGACCGAAGCGGAGGCGGTCAAGGTCGCCAAGAAAATCGGTTACCCGGTGATGATCAAGGCGGTCGTCCGGCGGCGGCGGTCGCGGGATGCGCGCGGCGCATAACGAAGTGAGTCTCATGCAGGGATTTCACGGCGCGCGGATGGAAGCGGAGAAAGCGTTCGGCAACGCCGACGTTTATATCGAGAAGCTGATCGTGAACCCGCACCACATCGAGTTTCAGATCGTGGCCGACAATTATGGCAACACCGTGCACCTCGGGGAACGCGATTGTTCGATCCAGCGGCGCAACCAGAAGGTGATCGAAGAATGTCCGTCGCCGCTCCTCACGCCCGGGCTGCGCAAGCGAATGGGGCAGGCCGCGGTCAAGCTCGCGCAGTCGGTCGGTTACGTGAATGCGGGCACGATGGAGTTCCTGGTCGATCAAGAAGGCGACTATTACTTCATCGAGATGAATACCCGCATCCAGGTGGAGCACACCATCACCGAGGAGGTTTACGGCTGCGATCTGGTGAAGGAACAGATTCACATCGCGGCGGGCGACAGACTGTCGCCGCACGTCGCCAGGCCGCTGGCCCGTTCCCACGCCATCCAGTGCCGGATCAACGCGGAGGATCCGGCGCGCAATTTCCAGCCCTCGGCCGGGCGGATCAATTTCTACTACGCGCCGGGCGGGCGCGGTGTGCGGATCGATTCGCACGCCTATACCGGCTACACCGTTCCGCCTAACTATGACTCGATGATCGCGAAGCTCATCGCGGTCGGCGCGACGCGCGAATCGGCCATCGCATCGGATGCGGCGGGCGCTCGGGGAATATCTCATCACCGGCATCAAGACGACGATTCCGTTTCACAACGCGATCATGCGCAACGCCGATTTTCGCAACGGCCACTACGACACCGGCTTCGTCGACCGGATGATGAACTCCGAAACGTTCGAGCTGCGGCCATCGAACGGCCGGTTGACCGATTGAGCGGGAGCGCGGTGAATGAACTGGCGCGTCGAGCGGCTCTATGCCATCCTCGATTTGGGTTATGTCGAGCCGGGGCGGGCGGAAGCGGTCGCGCGAGAATTGATTCGCGGCGGCGCCGATCTCATTCAGCTTCGCGGGAAAAAGCAGAGTCAAGCGGAGCTCACCTGCCTGGCGGAAAGCTGCACCGCCTAACGAGCGCCGCGGGCGTCCCTCTGATCATCAACGATCATCCGGAAATCGCCCGCGATGTTGCGCTCGAAGGCCTGCATCTCGGCCAGGACGATCTCGCCATCGACGCCGCGCGCCAAATCGTCGAAGCGCGATTGCTGGATCGGGAAATCGACCCACAGCCTGGCCCAGGCGACTGCCGCGGTGGCGGAAGGCGCCGACTACATCGGCTTTGGCCCGCTCTTTGCCACGCCGACGAAGCCCGACTATCAGCCGATCGGGACCGACGACATTCGGCGCGTTCATGAGTTGGTCCAGCTTCCGATTTTTGCATTGGTGGAATCAAGTTGCACAATCTCCCGGCAGTTCTAGCAGCTGGCGCAAATCGCGTCGTCATCGTATCTGGCCTGCTGCAAAGCGGAGATGTTGCCGCCGCCACGCGCGCGGCGAAAGAACTGCTCGTTGCAAATCAGAAATCAGAAATCAAAGATCAAGTAATCATGTCCGTTCTCGTCGTTGGTTCCATCGCGCTCGATACCGTCAAGACGCCGGTCGAGGAACACGCCGATCAGCTCGGCGGTTCCGCTTCCTACGCCGCGGTGGGCGCGAGTTTTTTGCACCGGTCAAGCTGGTCGGCGTGGTGGGTGACGATTTTCCCCAATCGGAATTCGAATTCTGGAAATCGCGCGACATCGACGCAACTGGAGTGCAGCAGATTGCCGGCAAAACATTTCGCTGGTCGGGCGAATACGCGTGGGATCTCAACACCCGGGAGACAAAATCGGTGGCGCTCAATGTCTTCGAAAATTTCAGCCGGAGCTGCCTGAAAATTTTCGGGAAACGAAATTCGTGCTTTTGGCCAACATCGCGCCGTCGCTCCAATCGCATGTGCTCGATCAGATGCGCCGGCCTCGTTTTGTCGTCGCGGACACGATGGATCTCTGGATCGAGACGACGCGCAGGGACCTCGACGCGCTCCTGCCGCGGATCGATTTGCTCATTTTGAACGACAGCGAAGCGCGGCAGATGACCGGCGACACGAGCTTGATCCGCGCCGGGCGGGCGATCCGGCGAATCGGGCCCGAGGTATGTCGCGAGTAAAGAAAGGCGAACACGGTGCGCTGCTCTTCGGACCGGACGATTTTTCAGCTGCGGCGCGTATCCGTTGGAAGACATCCACGATCCGACCGGGGCGGGCGACACTTTCGCGGGGGCTGGCAGGCTATTTGGCCGGCCAGGGCGAGAGTGAAGTTGATTTCGCTCTGCTTCGCCGGGCGGTCATTTACGGGAGCGTGCTGGCAAGTTTCAACGTGGAAGCCTTCAGCCTTGAGCGGCTGCGCCGCCTAACGATCGAGGAGATCGACGAGCGTTACGAAATGTTCCGGTTGATGAGCCAGTTCGAAGTGCTGCCCTAGCGCCTGTGCTCCCGAGACGATTTGCAGCGAAGGCGTCATTAAGCGTTCGCGTTTGCCTTTCACGGCGGCGCGATCCTATTGGCAGTCTGATGGGAACTCTGCAGCTCGGCGTGAACGTCGATCACATCGCCACGCTCCGGCAAGCGCGTTATGCGACCACGCCCGATTCGAAGAATGCCGAACCCGATCCGGTCGTGGCAGCGAGTCTCTGCGAGCGGCGCGGGGGCGAGCGGCATCACCGCGCATCTGCGAACTGATCGCCGCCATGTGCAGGAGCGCGATCTGAAACGGCTGCGCGCCAACATCATGACGAAGCTCAATCTCGAGATGGGCAACACGCCCGAGCTGATTGATTTCGCTCTTCTCCTGCAACCCGATGAGGTTTGTCTCGTGCCGGAGAAGCGCCAGGAGATCACAACGGAGGGCGGACTCGATCTCGTTAGGCACGAGCGCGAACTGGGGCCGACGATGAAACGTCTGCATGCGGCCGGGATTCGCGTTAGCCTCTTCATCGATCCCGCGCCGGAACAGGTCGATGCGGCGGTGCGACTCGGAACGGATATGGTGGAGCTGCACACCGGTGGGTTGGCGAATTCCTTCACGGAAAAGGTCGAGCAACAGGAACTGGAACGGCTGCGCGCCGCCGCAGCTTCGCGCCGCAAACTTCGGCCTGCAAGTCAATGCCGGGCACGGCATCAACTACCGCAATATCCTCTCAGATTCAATCACATCCCGCATCTCACTGAGCTGAACATCGGTCATTCCATCGTGGCTCCGCGCGATGCTGGGTCGGGATCGAATCGGCGGTGAGCGAAATGCTTGCGCTTGATGCAAAACTACCGCGGATGAGAATTGTCGGCATCGGCATCGACCTGGTTGATTGCAACCGGATCCAAAATTCGATCGAGCGTTTTGGCGATCGTTTTCTGAAGCGAGTCTTTACCGCCGGTGAGATCGCCTATTCCAACTCGATGAAATTTCCGCGCGCCATTTCGCGGCGCGTTTTGCGCGCGAAAGAGGCGCTCTCGAAAGCCTTCGGCACCGGGATCGGCAAATCGATGGGCTGGCGCGATCTCGACGTGCAAAGAAAGAAAGCGGCGAGCCGTTCGTCGTGTTGAGCGGCGGGCGCGGAAAAGATGGCTAACGAACGCGAAGTCGGGCGAATCTGGATCAGCCTCAGCCACACCGAAAATAGCGGAATGGCGACCATCGTCCTCGAAGCGCACGATCGAATGACACGGTCAGGCGGGAGGTGCGGATTGCCCGCGTTTTGCCAACGCTGTGCCGCCTTCAGGTCAACGACGCGAATGGCTGCGCCTCCGGACGAATAGGCGAGGCTTGTCGCGCGCGGCTTGCGCGCGCAGGGCGAAAATCGTAAAAGGAAAACATGTTCCAGAAGGACGCGATCGTGCGGCTCCTGCGCGACAACGATCCCGCGACGGTCGCCCTGCTGAAGGACGCAGCTGATCGAATCCGGATGCGACGAGGTCGCGGCCCTGCGCGATCTTCTCTCCTCGATGACGAGGCGGTCACGGCGCACGTGCGCGAAGTGCTCGAGAAAATCGGAACCGACCAGGCGCAGGACGAAATGCTGCTCTGTGCCCACCTGTTTCCGGAGCACGGCGACATTGAGGCCGCCTGGTGGCTGTTGACGCTTTGTTTTGAACCGGATGCGCCGGTCGAGAAGTTGCGGCGCAAGCTCGACGCATGGGGGCGTCGTCTGCGAATAGCTGGTCGCCAAAGCCGGCTCGGCGCGCGAACGGCTGCAGGCCCTAACGACGTTCATGGCGGATGACCTCGGTTTGCGCGGCAACGCCGAGGAATATTACGATCCGAAAAACTCCCTTTGAGCGAGGTGATCGAGACGCGTCTCGGCATCCCGATCTCGCTCGCGATGCTTTATGTGATCGTCGGTCGCCGCGCCAACATGCAGATCGACGGCATCAATCTGCCGGGCCACTTCATCGCACGTTACGAGCGGATCTTGTTCGATCCGTTTCACCAGGGCCGAATTCTCTCGCGGGCCGACTGCGAGGCGATCCTCGCGCGGCAACGGCTCAAAACGCAGTCGAGTTACTTTGCGCCCGCTTCACCGCGGCTGGTGCTGATGCGCATGCTCGCCAACCTGCTTTTTATTTTCGAGCGTTCGGGCGAAAGGCAGAAACACGCTCTCGTCATGAGTTGGTTGAAAGCGCTCGATCGGAGATCGTGAAATGGGTAAACTGCGCAACGTTTAAACAACTTAACCTTTCCTCCAGTGCATCTGCCGCGCGCACTGTTGGCGCGCCACGGCGGCCGACTTGCTCGATCGTGGACGGATCATTTTTCCACTGCTTTGGTGGCCGGAACGATTTTAGCGCCCAGCTGCTCGAAGCGCGTGCACCGCGGTGCCGCGAAGCGACGCTTCCTGGTTCGCGCAAACCTGCACGTCGCGGCCCAAGCGAATCGGCGAGAATCTGGAGCGAGGCCGGCGATTGCAGAATGCCGCCGGAGACGATGATTTTTTGCCCGACCGATCGGCGTTTTCCAGCTGGATGAGAATCTGTGCCAGCCGGTGAAAGGCGGCAGCATGGTGCGCGTCGGGTGAGAGCCATGGATGACGCCATCGAAATGTTCGGACCAGGTGGGCTGCGCGTTCGCTCACCGAAGAGCGCGGTCCGGACGGAAGAAGTGCCAATGTCGATGGCCAGAACGACCTTTTCGATAGAGCGGCGACGCATGATCAATTAAATTCGTTTCAAGCTTCGGGTTTTAAGTTTAAGTGGAGGAAACACGTCGCCGAAAATCATTTCTTAAGACTTGAGCCTTAAGGCGCAAAGCTTTCGTCCCGCTTCACGATGTATAAGCAAAATCCTCGTCGCGCTCGACAATAGCCGCACCGATCGGGCGATGTTTCCGCATATCACCGAGTTGGCCAGGATCCACGGCTCGGAGCTGCTGCTCGTGCATGTGGCCGATGGCTGGGCGGCGCGGAACTATAATCGCTTTGAGCTGGCCGATTCCGAGGAGATGAAGGTGGACCGCGTCTACCTCGAAGAGATGGCGACCGAGCTACGCACGCAGGGGTTCGAGGTAAAAGCGCAGCCTCGAGCTGGGCGATCCTGCCGCCGGCATTCTCAAGATTTCGGATGATGAGAAGTGCGATCTGATCGCGATGACGACGCATGGCCACCGTTTTCTAGAGGATCTGCTTTACGGCAGCACGATCACGCAGGTGCGCCATCGGGCGAATGTGCCGGTGTTGCTCGTGAACGCAACGAAATAGCGGTCCGGCGCGCGCTGCTTCTTCTATCTTGTCATCCTGAGCGAAATGCCACGGGGACGAGCTGACCTGAGTCTTGCGAAGGAACCCCGCAAATTGCAATTTGCGTCCTCAGAGTGCTAAGCGAAGCGCAGATGTGCAGTTGCGTGGTCCTCTCTCTGCTTCGCCGGATCCGGATGACGACATGGAGATCGCGAACCACGCCCGGTATCAGCAAGATTTTGGAAGGCGAAAAAATTGAAGACGCTTTTTTAACGAACGAATACCCGCCGCATACCTACGGCGGGGCCGGGGTGCACGTCGATTATCTGTCGCGTGAGCTGGCGAAGTTGATGGAAGTGGAGGTGCGTTGTTTTGGCGATCAGCAGTCGTTGGGCACGAATCCGGAGGTGCGCGGGTTCGAGATCGCGACCGACAGCTTATACGTGTCCCAAGCCGCTGCGTTCCGTCTTCGGAGCGGTTCAGCGCTGTCTTGATTTCAACACCCAGAGCATCACGGCCGACGTGGTGCATTGCCATACATGGTACAGCCATTTTGGCGGCATTTTGGCGAAGTTGAACTACGGCATTCCGCTCGTCATCACGGTGCATTCGCTCGAGCCGCTGCGTCCATGGAAGCGCGAGCAACTCGGCGGCGGTTACGATTTTACCGTCTGGTTGGAAAAGACGGCGCTCGAAATGGCGGATGCGGTCATCGCAGTGTCGAATGGGACAAAGGCGGATCTGGAACGGCTTTTCCGGATCAAGCCGGAGCGCCTGCACGTGATCTATAACGGGATTGATCTCGACGAGTATCGACCGACCGAGGCGACTGGATGCGCTCGTGCGGCACGGGATCGATCCGAAGCGGCCCCTATCTGCTCTTTGTTGGGCGGATCGCGCGGCAGAAGGGGATTATCCACCTCGTGCGCGCGATCCAATATATGGATCCGGGTTTTCAAATCGTTCTCTGTGCCGGCGCGCCGGACACGCCGGAGATCGCGGCGGAAATGAAAGCGGCGATAAGCGCGGCGCAGGCGAAGAGAAGCGGAATTATCTGGATCGAGGCGATGGTCGATCAAGGAGACCGTGCACCAGCTCTACGCGCAAGGCGGCGGTGTTTTGTTGTCCGTCGATCTATGAGCCGTTTGGGATCATCAATCTCGAAGCGATGGCCTGCGAAACAGCGGTGGTGGCGAGCGCGGTCGGAGGAATCAAGGAGGTCGTGGTCGACGGAGAGACGGGATTCCTCGTCCCGGTTGACCAGATGGACAGAAAGCCCGTTTGAGCCGACGAAGCCGGAAAAGTTCGAGCGTGATCTGGCGACGCGGATTAACCAGTTGATGGCGGATCCCGATCTGCAAGAAGAAGTTTGGGCGGGCGGGACGCAAGCGGGCGCAGGAGAAGTTCAGCTGGGGCGCGATCGCGCAGGAAACGCAAGCGGTTATACGAGTCGTTAGTGAAATCGGCGAGTCGTTAGGCAGAGCGTCATCCGCGAACCGCAGCTCGAGGTATGACCTGTCCGTCAGTGCACGGCGCGGTGTATGGTGACGCGATGTTTGTCGATCGGATCAAAGTGTTCGCGAAGGCGGGTGACGGCGGGCGCGGTTGCGTCAGTTTTCGCCGCGAGAAATTTGTGCCTGCGCGGCGGTCCCGACGGCGGCGACGGTGGCAAAGGCGGCGACGTGATCCTGCGCGCGGACGAGCACGCGGACAATCTGGCGAGTCTATTTTATGAGCCCTTGATCAAGGCGAAGAAGGGGCGCATGGTCGGGGAAAGCAAATGCACGGTCGCGGCGCGCCGGCGAAAATCGTGAAGGTGCCGGTCGGCACCGTGGTCCGTCGAATGGAGCTGGAGATGGCGATCCATTCGCAATCGGAATTGCGCGCAGGCTGCAGCACATCGAGCAAACCTTGACGTACCGCTCGGCAAACGCGACCTCGCTTTGCCTAACGAAGAATTTATTCTTTGTCGCGGGGGCAAAGGCGGCAAAGGAAATGTCCACTTCAAGAGCTCACGCAATCGGGCGCCGCGCCAATACTCGGAAGGCGAGGAAGGCGAAGAAGGGAATTTCATTCTCGAACTGCGAACGATCGCCGACGCCGGGCTGGTGGGCTATCCGAACGCGGGAAAATCCACGCTTCTGCGGCGGATTTCCGCGGCGCACCCAAAGGTGGCGCCGTATCCGTTTACGACCTTGCACCCGATGATTGGCGTGGTGGATTTCGACGATTATCGCCGCGCGACGGTGGCGGACATCCCGGGATTGATCGAAGGGGCGCATCAAAACCTCGGTCTCGGGCATGCCTTTCTCCGGCACATCACCCGATGTCGTCTTGCTTCTTTTCGTGCTCGATATGGCTGGCAGCGAAGGGCGCAATCCGATCGACGATCTGCAACATCTGCGTCGTGAGATCGATCTCTATGATCCCCGCCTTTCGCTCCGGCCGTGGTGGGTGGTGGCGAACAAAATGGATTTACCCGAAGCGGCGAGAAAATCTGGCGGCGTTGCGCCGCCGGTATCCGGACCGCGAGGTCGTGCCGGTTTCGGCGAAAGAGCAGGAAGGGATCGACGATCTCAAACATGCGCTGGACGTTCGGTTGCGTGAACCGGACTTGGACAAGATCGATTCTGCGGTGTCTTCTAATGTGGAGACCGTAGGCCAGGGCGGAAACGAATAGAGTTAGACAACCGAAGCCGAATGCGTTAAGAGTTCACGACTTTTTGGCCCAACTACAAGGGAGTTCCCATTCATTATGTCGAAATTGGTCGTCGCAAGTTACTGCACAACATTCCTTAAATCGGAGATGCTCCACATCTACCGGCAGGTCACCGGGCTGCGGGATGTGCAGACCTTCGTCATGACGAAGAAGATGCAGAACACCGACCGGTTTCCGTTTGAGGATATCGAGGTCATCCCGGCGCCGCGTCAGAATCCGTTCCGCCATGGCTGGCTGAAATTCGTGGAGCGCCAGCCACCGATCGTTTATCGCGGCGAATATCAGCTGCTCGGCCAATCTGCTTGGACGGCGCGGTGCCGATTTGATGCATATCTATTTCGGCCACACCGGGGTTCACCTGCTCCCCTTCATCCAATGCTGGGATAAGCCTTGCGTCGTCTCGTTCCACGGCGCGGATGTGATGTTGAAGGCGGAAAGCCCCGATTACGCGGCGAAGTTGAGAAAAGTCTTTCATTCGGTCCCGCTGGTCCTGGCGCGTTCGCGCTCGCTCGAGCGGCGACTCATCCGGCTGGGCTGTCCGCCGGAAAAGATTCGGATCAATCGGACGGGAATTCCGTTGCCGCAATTTCCGATGGTCCGCCGGGAGGCGCCCGTCGGGGGCCGCTGGAGATTTCTGCAGGCCTGCCGTCTGATTCCGAAAAAGGGTCTGACAACGTGTTTACGTGCCTTTGCTCTTTTCCATCGCGAAAATCCACGTGCAGAGTTGCTCATCGCGGGCAAGGGCCCGCTGCAGCCGGCGCTCGAGGCGCTCGCGATCCAGTTAGGCGTGAGCAACCACGTTCATTTCACCGGGTTTTTGTCCGCAGAAAGATCTGTTGGAGCTTTACCATAGTTGCCACGTCTTCCTGCACCCGAGCGAGATGCCCGCGGACGAAAACCAGGAGGGAATCCCCAATTCCATTCTCGAAGCGATGGCTACCGGCATGCCGGTGCTCGCGACCCGGCATGGCGGAATCCCCGAGGCGGTTGAAGATGGACGTTGCGGAGCGCTGGTGGACGAGCGCGACTATCAGGCGCTCGCCGCCGAAATGAAGAAGATCACTCGCACCCAGCACTCGTTTGCCGAGATGGGTGTGCTCGCGAGCGAAGTCGGTCGCAAGCTAACTTCGAGCAGCGGTCGCACGTCGCTCAGTTGGAAGCGCACTACCGCGAAGCGATGGAAGTCGCGGAGGAAGCCGAAGCTAGCGTGAGATCCGAGGCGTCGGTGGTTGCGCCGCCATTTTCGCAGGAAAGTGTGCCGGCGAAATAAGCGACTGGGCAGCCGCTATTTGGGCTGATTTTCCCGCGGAAAAACTCCCGAAAGTCGCTTGTCAGCGCTGGCAAAATGCTCTTCTGTATGCGCGACGTGAGCGGCCTTGCGGCGCACGCTTGTTCCTGTCTCGGAGCATGTCGCGCCGGACCGATAACCGGAAGAGCCGCTTTCCGAACCCACGCATGGTCCATCGCTATCTCCGTTTATTGCCGCTGCTGCTGAGCGTTCTTGCCCTGCTCGCGTTTGGAGGTTTTGCGCCCCGGGCGAATGCCGCCGAATTGGCGCTCGGCTCCGGCGGCGCGGCGGACAAAGCACGAAGCGCGTTTCTCTGAAGGCCGAGCTCTCTTTCACACTGGGAAAATTCACGGTGACAAACTCCATGCTCGTAACCTGGGTCGTGGCCGCAGGAATAATCGTCTTTGCTCAAATGGCGACCCGGAAAATCAAGGCGGTGCCGGACGGGATGCAAAATCTTTGGGAATGGATGGTGGAAGGGCTTTACAACTTCCTCGAGAGCGTGATCGGCGCCCATTTGGTGCGCAAAGACCTTCTGGTTTTTCGCCACGATTTTCATCTTCATCTTGTTTCTCAACTGGTTTGGATTGATCCCCGGAGTCGGCACGATGGGCTGGGGACATCACGATCCGGTGACCAACGCCTTTCATGTTGATCGTCCGCTGCTGCGCGGCGCCAACGCGGATCTCAATCTCACCTTCGCGATGGCGGCGGTTTTCTTTGCGCTCTGGATCGTCTGGGCGCTGCAGGACGAACGGCTTCGGCGGCTTCATTCATGCATCTTTTCGGACCGAAGGGTGACATCGAAAGGCGTCCTGAAAATCCTCATGATCGTTGATCTTTTTCATGGTCGGCTGGCTGGAGATCGTCTCCATCCTGTTCCGGCCGATTTCGCTCAGCTTCCGGCTTTACGGCAACGTTTACGCCGGAGAGAACATGCTCGAATCGATGGCGCATCATGGTGCCGGCGCTCTCCTGGCTGATCCCGATCCCGTTTTACTTTATGGAACTCCTGGTGGGCATCGTGCAGGCGCTGGTCTTCATGTTGTTGACCGCTGTCTTTACGCTGTTGATCGCCACATCACGAGCCGGCACAGAGGCGCACCACTAACAAATTTCGAGCTAGACCGTTGCGGCTGGACCACGGCGGCGGCTGAAGCAAACCAACCAAACAGAAAAAATATGATATTACCATTACTGGCAGAGATGAGCGGAAGCATTCACGTCGGCCTCGCGGCCCTTGGCGCGGCGATCGGCGTGGGATTGATCGGCATGGGCGCGGCCTCCGCGGTCGGCCGCAATCCCGGGCGCGGCGACGCCGATCCTGGTGCAGGCGATTCTCGCGATCGCTTTCGCGGAAGCGATCGTGTTCTACGCGCTCTTCCTCGTTCGCTAAATCGTCGTGCGCGCGGGTCTGCGCTCGCCGCCCGGCATTCATCTCGATGAACATCACATTGCTCGCCGCCGCTGGCGGATTAGGCGACCTGGTTCGCTGAAACCGGCAGAGTCGTTCGGCTTCGACGTTCGGATTTTCTTCTCGCAGGTCATCAGCTTTGTGATCGTCGCGCTGCTTCTGAAACGGTTCGCCTACAAGCCGATCCGCGCGTGTCCTGGAAGAGCGCCGGCAGCGAATCGCGGAGGGCCTATTAAACGCCGAGAAGATCAAGCAGCAACTCGCCGAAGCGGAGCAGCGTTATCAGGAAATCCTGGCGAAAGCGCAACGGCGAAGCGCAAAAGATGATCGACGAAGCGCGGGCCAGCGCCGGCGTGATCGCCGAGCGAAAACAACAGGAAGCGATCGCGGCGGCCGAGCAAATCCTCGCGAAGGCGAGGGAGGCGAGCGTGCTCGAGCACGAGCGTACCATGAGCCAACTGAAGCGCGAACTCGGCCGGCTCGTTGTCGATACGACGACGAAAGTAACCGGCAAAATACTGACGCCGGAAGATCAAAGGCGTTTGCAGGAGGAAGCGAGCCGCCAGGTAGCATCCTGACGACGTCGCCCGACGAGCGTGAAAATCAGCAAGGACATCCGGCAACTCTCGCGCACGCTTGTGCGCGACAGTTACGTCGATGGCGCGCTCAATCGGGACAAGAATCAACTCGATCGTTCGGACGATCATCGAAAGAAGCCGCGCAACTACATTCAGCTCCTCGAGAACTACCAGCGCCTGCTGCGTCTTGAGGTAGAGAAACGGCGGGCCACGATCGAGTCTGCCGCGGAACTCGACCCGGAGGCGGGCCGGCAGATCGTGGTCGGCCTCGAGCAAAAATACGGTCCTGGCCTCGCGACCGAATACGTCGTCAATCCAGCGCTCCTCGGTGGAGTGCGCGTCCGCGTGCGGGAGCGACGTTTGGGACAGCAGTGTGCGCAACCGACTCGAGCGCTTGCAGCAAAACCTTTAACCTAACGAATTATCATGAGCAGTATTCTGGAAGAAATCGAAACACAAATCGCGGGACTCAAAACCTCGACCACCAAAAGCAACGTCGGCGTGGTCCGCGAAGCCGGCGATGGCGTCGCCCGGATCGAGGGCCTGAGCGAGGTGATGCTGAACGAGATGATCGAGTTTCCGAGTGGCGACTTCGGCCTCGCGCTCAATCTCGAGGAAACGGAGGTCGGCGTCATTCTGCTCGGCGATCCGACGAAGGTTTCGGAAGGAGATGAAGTGAAGACGACCGGCAGGCTTCTGCAGGTCCCGGTCGGCAAAGCGCTTCTCGGGCGCGTCGTAAACACTCTCGGTCAGCCGGTCGATAACAAAGGGCCGATCAAGACAGACACTTTTTATCCGGTCGAAAAAATCGCGCCCGGCATCATCAAGCGACGGAGCGTTAGCCAGCCGGTCCAGACCGGCATCATGGCGATCGACGCGATGGTCCCGATCGGTCGCGGCCAGCGCGAGTTGATCATTGGCGACCGCGCGACCGGCAAATCGACGATCGCGGTCGACACGATCATCAGCCAGGCTCGCTTCAACAAGGCGGCCGAAGACGGACAACTGAAGGATCATCGGCCGCTCTATTGCATTTACGTCGCGATCGGCCAGAAAAACTCGAACGTCGCGCGCACGCTCGCGGTGCTGGAGAAGAACGGGGCGATGCCCTACACGACGATCGTTTCTGCGCCCGCCTCGGAAGCGCGACGAACCAGTATCTCGCGCCGTTTGCCGGCGCTGCGATGGGCGAGTGGTTCATGGATAATGGCATGGACGCGCTCATCATTTACGACGATCTCTCCAAGCACGCCGTGGCTTATCGCCAGGTATCGCTCGTCCTGAAGCGGCCCTCCGGCCGCGAAGCTTATCCGGGCGACGTTTTTTATCTGCACTGCGCGCCTGCTCGAACGCAGCGCGCGCGTGACGGAAGAATCCGGCGGCGGTTCGCTCACGGCGTTGCCCATCATCGAGACGCAGGCAGGCGACGTTTCGGCCTATATTCCGACCAACGTCATTTCCATCACGGACGGCCAGATTTATCTCGAGACCGATCTTGTTCTATCCAAGGCATTCGTCCCGCCATCTCGGTTGGTCTTTCGGTTAGCCGCGTCGGCTCTGCCGCGCAGATCAAGGCGATCAAACAGGTGGCCGGCAAGATCAAGCTCGACCTCGCCCAGTTCCGCGAGCTGGCGGCTTTCGCGCAGTTTGGCTCTGATCTCGATGCCGCGACCAAGGCGCGGCTTGATCGCGGCCAGCGGATTGTCGAGCTCTTCAAGCAGATCCAATACAACCCGATCCCGGTCGAGGAGCAGGTCGCGGTGCTTTGGGCAATGCAAAATGGTTATTTGGATCCGGTGCCGGTGGAACGCGTGAAAGAATTTCAGACGAAACTGCAGGATTATCTTCAGACGCGAAAAGAGAGCGTGCTCGCCTCGATTCGAACGAAGAAGGCGATCGACAAGGATCTCGAGGCCGAATTGGCGACGGCGCTGAACGATTTCAAGGCGACCTGGCAATAGACGCCTAACGACATGGCGAACACGCAAGACATCCGGCGCCGGATCAAGTCGATCCGCAACACCGCGCAAATCACGAAAGCGATGCAGATGGTCGCTGCCTCGAAAATGCGCAAGGCGCAGCAGCATGCACTCGCGGGCCGGCCTTACTCGGAGCTGATGAACCGCGTGCTCGTGTCGCTCAAGAGCCGCACCGATCCACTGCTTCACCCGCTCTTGCAGATTCGACCGACCGACAAGGAGCTGGTCCTCATCATCAGCACCGACAAGGGGCTCGCCGGCGCGCTCAACACCAACCTGCATGCGGGAAGCTGCCACCTATGATACAGAGAAAACCGTCTACGTGACCGCCGGCCGCAAAGCGCGCCAATTTGTTGCGCGGACGCGGCGCGAGCTGCTGGCGGATTTTGAACTGAAGGATTCGCCCACCATTCTGGAAACCAAGGCGATCTCGAGATTCTGCGTCGAGAAATTTCTCAACGGGCGAAGTCGACAAGGTGACGGTTCTCTACACGCACTTCGTTAACACGATCGACCAGAAGCCGGTCGCGCAGACGCTTCTCCCCATCGATCGACTTTGCCTTCAGCGCGTTGTCCACGGGCGACGCACCTAACGACTCGGCGGTCGATCCGATGCTGGAATACATTTTTGAGCCCAGCCCCAGGGCGGTCCTGGATTTCATGCTGCCCTATTATGTCCAGTATCAGGTTTTCCAGATGATTCTCGACGCTCGTGCCTCGGAGCACAGCGCGCGCATGGTCGCGATGAAAAATGCGACCGATAACGCAAACCAATTTATCAAGGATCTCACCCTCGAGATACAACAAGATGCGGCAGGCCAGCATCACGACGGAATTGCTCGAGATCGCGACCGCCCAGATGGCGGTCGGTGGTTGAGCTTCCACGAATCCAGCGAAAACAACGGCCGTCACCCTGCGAGGACGACCGCCAAGCCAAATTTGTTTTGCGGGCTAGTGCCCGTTTGAAGAATCGGAGCGTAGCTGCGCAACCCGACGCCGACGCAAGAGCTGGGTCAGGCCGACCGCGGCAACCAAGCCAACGATCGGGAATAGTGCTCCGACTTCCGGCACAGGAGTCATATTGTGGACGAGCGACCATTCCTCGAAACCACCCTCAGACGTCCCATCGGCTGCCATCTGATCGCCGAAACGGGAGAAGAGATAAATGTAATCGCTTGTCGCTGACGCCGGCAAAAGCGGAAACAGGAATAAAAGCAAACATGTCGCCCGATCCGCTGCCCTTGATTGCGCGAGGCATCGAGGAGCACATAGCTGTCGTCGGCGCCATCAAGCTCCAGCGGAGCGTGCCCAAGGACGGAACATCAGTTGTTGTTTTGCTGCCAACGGGCGAGGTGTAAAACTCAAGTCGGTCCAGGGAAATCAACGACGTCTTGCCATTAGGCTCGTTGACGTCGAGCAGGATCTGGAAATAAGCCGTTCCGTTGACTGAGACCGTGGTGGTTTTTAAATCTGAAAACTGGATGTCATGCGTCCAGATTCCGGCCTTGTCGTCGAACGGTGTCCCCCCGATGTATTATATCCCTGTTCAGTCGGGTCGGCCTGAAGTCGAAGAAACGGTTCGATCACTCCCGTTCCAGTCGGCTGCGCCGGCGTATAGTCGAATTCGGCCCCGTTGGCCGTTCCGCTGTTATTGTTGCCGGTCAGATCGACCACTGTGGCGCGCGCCGTAGCGCCAAGACCAGCGACGCTCCAAACGAGAAGGATCGCAGCTAATCTTCGTGAATCGAACTTAATCATCGAAGCGATAATCCTCACAAACAATTCGCAAAGGTCCATATTTATTTTCATGCCACTAAATGGTCTTTGGCATGGAGAATTTCTTTGGGCGTTCGTAATTTGAAGCGGTGTGTGATGGCAGAGATTTTCTGCTTGTGTTTTGGAGTGCGCCGCCTCGGGTCGTGCAGTCGTCGCATCCGCAAAGGAAACGGCCGCCTCCGAACGGAGAACGGCCGCATCCGACCCACCCCTAACCTAACAAGTGTCTTAAGAATCAACGCTCGGCGCCCACGCCCGCTTTCAATTGAGAGGAATGCCGTTGCCCGAGGATGCGGGTGAAGGTGATCGCCACGAGACTGCTGCTGGTGGGATCTGTCGATTCCAGGATTGATCGCGGCGTCAAAGAGGGAAGTGACGCACGTTCGGATTAGGCATCCCGCCCGGAGACGCTGCCAACGGAGAGCGTAGGGCCAGTGACCGCAAAGCTCGCCCAGGCTGATACCATCGATCCGCCGCGTATGGACCAGACGGTGATCGAGGTCATTGATATCAGCCGAATTGGGCTGGAATTTGATTTTAGTCATCGCTGCCTGGGCAGAGGCGGCAATGCGATCCCCAGCCAGAGCGCAGAGCGTCCAATGATACCGGCGCAAGGTGCGGGGACGTGAGGGGAGGGTTTCGGTATTGCAGCAGTCCGCGCTGGGGGTGCGCTTCAGGCGGTTGCAATTCATGAAAACCATAATTCTCATAAACACTTTCCGAGGTCTATATTTATTTTTGACCCCCAACTGGAGTTATTGCAGGGACGGGGCATGACGGAAGGCCAGATAACCCTGCGAGCAACAAATCTTGGCGTTGCTGGACTGAACCGCGTTCGCTATTGAGGGCGGCCCATGAGTTCGTTTCTCGGTTTGCCGGCCGCTGTGAATTCCCTATGCCGAATGCTCTAGCTCGCCCGATTGTCCCGGCCTCCGCTTCGCTGCTCGGGTTCCGATTTACCTTCGCCGGATTCGACCAGTCTTTTCCTCTTGTCCGAGCACTCACCTTCGCTACCTTGCCTCTCCCGCGCGCTGGAGCAGTTCGCCCGGCGGGTCGCTCCTTTTATGAATACTGGTAACATTGTCCAAGTGATCGGTCCCGTCGTCGACGTGGACTTTGCCGATGCCGGGAAGCTGCCCGGAATCTACAACGCGCTCGAGATCGAGTTTGAGGTGAACGGCAACCCGACCAAACTCACTCTCGAAGTGCAGCAGCATCTCGGCGAAAAATGGGTCCGTTCCATCGCCATGTCGTCGACTGAAGGTCTCAAGCGCGGTATGCCGGTAACCGATACCGGCGGTCCGATCTCGCGTGCCGGTGGGCGAGGGGACGCTGGGCAGAATCTTCAACGTGACCGGCGACCCGGTCGATAATCGCGGGCCGGTCACCTTCACGAAACGCTACCCGATTCACCGCAAGGCGCCCGACGCTGACCGAGCAGGACATCGACAGCGCACGATTCTTCGAGACCGGCATCAAGGTCATCGATCTGATTTGTCCCTTCTCGAAAGGCGGCAAAGTCGGCGCGTTCGGCGGCGCGGGCGTCGGCAAGACCGTCGTCATCATGGAGCTGATCAACAACATCGCCAAAGCTCACGGCGGCTTTTCCGTTTTCGCCGGGCGTCGGCGAACGCATCGCGCGAAGGCAACGATCTTTACACCGAGATGAGCGAGGCAGGCGTGATCGATCAGAAGGATCTGAGCAAGTCGAAGGTCGCGCTCGTTTACGGGCAGATGAACGAGCCGCCGGGCGCGCGTCTCCGCGTCGCGCTTTCCGCGCTCGCCGATGACGGAATACTTCCGCGACGAACGCAACCAGGACGTGCTCCTGTTCATCGACAACATCTTCCGTTTCTCGCAGGCCGGCTCGGAAGTGTCGGCGCTGCTGGGCCGCACGCCGAGCGCCGTCGGTTATCAGCCGACGCTCGCCGCTGAGATGGGCGACCTGCAGGAACGCATCACCTCGACCAAGAAGGGCTCGATCACCTCCTTCCAGGCGGTTTACGTTCCGGCCGACGACCTGACCGACCCGGCGCCGGCCAACACGTTCGCGCATCTCGATTCGACCATCGTGCTCGAGCGCTCGATCGCAGAGCTCGGAATTTATCCGGCGGTCGATCCGCTCGCTTCGACCTCGCAAGTCGCTCGCGCCGGACGTCGTCGGCGAGGAGCATTACGCCGTCGCCCGCGGCGTGCAGAAGGTGCTCCAGCGCTACAAGGATTTGCAGGACATCATCGCGATTCTCGGCATGGACGAACTGAGCCCGGAAGACAAGCTGACGGTCTTCGCGCGCGCAAGATCCAGCGTTTCCTCAGCCAGCCGTTTCCATGTCGCCGAAGTTTTCACCGGACCGCGGGCAAGCATGTTTCGATTGCCGAGACGGTCCGCGGCTTCAAAGAAATCCTCGATGGCAAACACGACGATGTCGCCGAGCAGAATTTCTACATGAAGGGCGGCATCGACATGATCAAGGAATAAAATGGCGCGCACCACGCGATTGAAATCGTAACACCGGAGGCGAAAGCCTACTCGGAAGATGTCGAGATGGTGGTGCTTCCGGGACGGACGGTGAGCTCGGCGTTTATCCGCAGCACGTCCCGGTACTGACCACGCTCAGCCCGGCGAGCTGGCGCGTTCTGAAGGGGGCCGGGAAACCTCCCTCGCGGTTGGCGAAGGATTTGCCGAGATCACGGGCGAATCGATTTCCGTCCTCACCGACATGGCGCTCGAATCGTCTGCGATCGACGAAGCCGCGGCCGAAGCCGCCGTCGCACGCGCGCAGGCCGCGATGAAAGAGGACCACGTTGCTCGAGGACGTCGCCTCGATCCGGGCCTCACTCAAAAAGCGCTCGCGCAGTTGCACGTCAAGCGCCGCCAGCGGCACTAAGCTGAAAGCACGCGTCTCGCGTGGCGTTCCGCCGCCGCGCCGGGCGTTTCTGGCCCACGCTTCCCGTCCCTCGATCCTGCGCTAGAGATGGCTTGGCATGCAAACGCCAGAAGCGCTCGGAATCATCGCGGGTAGCGGCGTTTATCCGCTCCTGCTCGCCGACGCCGCACGCATCAGCGGCGTAAAAAATCATCGTCGCCGCATTTACCGACGAGACCTCTGTCGACATCACCAATCGTGCCGACGAGATCGAATGGCTGCGCGTCGGCCAGCTCGGAAAACTGTTGAGTTTCTTCCAGGAGAGGAACGTGCGGTGCGCGATCATGGCCGGTCAGATCGCGCCCTGGCCAACCTCTTCCAGTCTACGTCCCGACTTCAAAGCGATGTTCCTGCTCGCGCGCCTCAAGCAGCGCAATGCCGAATCGATCTTCGGCGCGGTCGGCGATCAATTGGCCGAAATCGGCGTCGAGCTGCTCCCCGCCACGACCTTCCTCGATCATCTCCTCGCACCAGTTGGACACATCGCCGGCCCCAAACTAAAGGAGCGCGAAGAAGAGGATGTCATCTTCGGTTTCGGCATCGCCAAACAACTCAGCGCGCTGGACGTCGGCCAGACAATTGTCGTGAAAAACGGGACGGTGCTTGCGGTCGAAGCCTTTGAAGGCACGAACGAAGCGATCCGGCGCGGCGGTTTGTTAGGCAAAAGAACGCGATAGTGATCAAGGTGACCAAACCGAATCAGGACATGCGGTCTCGATGTTCCGGTCATCGGCACCGAAACCTTGCGCATCGCGGTGGAAGCGAAAGTGCGAGCGATCGCAGTCGAAGCCGGTCGCACCCTGCTGCTCGAAAAAGCTGCTCTGGTTGGTCTCGCCGCGCGATCCAAAATTTCCTCGATCGGCGGGCGAGCCTGAGGATGTCTGGGCGCATTGCCGGAAAAAGTTCGCGATGACGAGGGCGTCATCGCCGGCACGCGAGGCGCGTGCGCTCCCAGAAGCCAAACTATCTCCGTGCGCGAAAACCTGGACGCGCAGAAGCGCGTCCCTCCGGAGGGACATGCTCCGCATGTCCAGGCTCTGCCGCAACGGTCTCGCTTCATCTGATACACTGCACTAGGCCGAATCACGCGAGGAAATTTACCTGACCACGCTCACTTCTCCGCTGGTCTCGAATGCAAAGCCTCACCGCGGTGGGAGCCCACGAAAATTTCTTAGGTAAAAGGCCTACCGAAGATAGATTTTCACTTGGGAGGAACCGCTTTTCGAATCATCACAAATGGTCTTTCGTCATGAATGGCTTTCTCCGAAACAAGCGCCCGCTCATGTCGAAAGATCCAATTCCAATCCGAAAGCCCCGAACCGGACTATTTCTATTGACTGGAAACCCACTTCTTAAAGGGCGGCGGGATGGGCTTGGGGCTGCAGGTTGTTGTTGACAGGGCAGGTCGAAATACAGTTGTATCGATTCACTAGAGAAATGGCAACTTCCCGGAATCAATCCTGCTGGAGTTAGAAAGAATTCCAAAAGCATGAAGAAATACCGTCTTGCCTCCCAATTGAGGCAACCGACCAAGGGCGGCAGCTTGCCCGGAAGTCAATCCCGGTTTCTTCCTTGGAAATCGAGATTGCGATCGCCTTCTCCTCTTCGTGAAGTCGCAAACTCTCCGACAGGCGAAGAATTGTCTCCCAACGGCAATGGCGCGGGCCTCGATGCAAAAGTCTCATTGTTTCTTCGTCAGGAGATCGCCCATTATCTTTCCGCCGAGCGCAGCCTGGAACCCGAATCGGAAGGGCAAGCGACAAACGCGATTCCCTTCGCCGTCGTCGCCGACTGCATTCCAGTGGAACAACGAGAAAGCTTCCGCTCAGTCGGCGTGGAAGCGGATGACGATGCCGCGTTGCGCGATACGCGACTCCCTCGTTGGAAGCGAATTGTCGATCTGGGTTTTTGATCTGCACGGTCTGGATCTGGCTTCCTTTGATGATGCTCGTGATGTGTATGGTGAAGCTTGTTTCTCCCGGCCCAGCCTTCTATCGGCAGCAGCGGGTGGGCTTTCGCGGGCGGTCATTCATGATCTTTAAATTCAGAAGCATGCATGTAAATGCCGACACGCGGTCGCACGAGAAGTATTTCGAACAGCTGATGCAAGAAGACACCCCCATGACGAAGCTGGATGCCGTTGATGCCCGTCTCATCCCGGGTGGACGCTTCCTTCGAGCCACCGGTCTGGATGAGCTGCCCCAAATCTTTAACGTCATTCGCGGCGAGATGAGTCTGGTGGGACCACGTCCTTGCACCCTGGTTGAATTTGAGGGCTATCGACCTGAACACCGTCAGCGGGTCAACGCGCCGCCCGGCGTAACCGGCTATTGGCAGGTTAACGGGAAGAACCGGACTACATTTAACGAGATGATTGCTATGGATGATAGCAACATGCAACCTGAACTGAAGCGCTAC
>ERZ1370068.9171-contig-7969_pt1 | contig 38866 bp, 68 predicted proteins | sample MGYA00561227_ERZ1370068 | MGnify/ENA primary metagenome ERZ1370068 (study PRJEB38410, sample SAMEA6850437) | metagenome | study: Metagenomic assessment of the ecological functions of the soil: analysis of the soil microbiota associated with the...
GACGACTGACTTGATTTGATCTCGGTGGACCCCGGCAGGGGCTGGTGGTTCCGGCCAGTAATGCGATGCCGCCGCAAAGGCGAAGAACTCGCACTCCAGCGGCATGATCACCCGATCGGCCGCGGTCAGTGCGTTGATCGCTCAACAGGCCCAGCGACGGCGCGCAATCGATGAGAATGACGTCGTAGCGGCTGCGCACCGCCTCGAGCAGCCGCAGCAGCGTCTGCTCTCGTGCGACCTCTCTGAGACCAGCTGGATCTCGGCCGCCGACAGGTCGATGTTGCTGGGCAAGATGTCCAGCCCGGGCACGTTGGTGTGGCCGATCAATTGCATCGATCAGAGGTGTCCCGCCCCATCAGCAGGTTGTAGATGCTTGCCGGCAGGGTGCGGATTCACCCCCAGACCGACCGATAGCGAGCCCTGCGGATCGAAGTCCACCAGCAGCACGTGCCGGCCCAGCTCGGCGAGTGCGGCGCCGAGGTTGATCGTCGTCGTGGTCTTTGCCAACGCCGCCCTTCTGGTTGCACATCGCGATGATCAGCGCCGGCCCGTGCTCACTCAGCGGCGGCGGTGTCGGTAGGTCGGGCCAGGGTCGACCGGTCGGGACCGATCACCGGCTCGCGTTCAACCGGCTGGGCAACCCCGTTGCCTGAAGGGCTGGCATCTGGGTGGAGCGGAGCGACAAAATCCCGGTCGTTGGTGTGCTCCTCATCTGCCCGAAGCAACGACTCGAGGTCACGTGCGTCGAGATAATGCTCATCGGTGCAGGTCGGCCACAACACTGTGCGAGGACGCGGCGATAGTTCGTTGCACGGACGTTGGGCGGGCCCCGCCGACCTTCGTCGAGTTCCTGCACTCCTGCCTCCTCCTTGTGCCTCCTCCTGCCGGACGGCGCGGCATCACGGCGGGTGCGTTCCGCCGCAGCTTAATGCCACTCACGCGGCGATTTGTCGACGCGACACCATTAATGCGCCCGAGGATGTGAGGTGAGAAAGACCTCGCGCAGGTGGTCGATGGTGACCAAGTGTGTAGATCTGCGTCGTGGTGACCGAGCGCGTGGCCCAGTAGCTCCTGCACGACGCGGGATGATCCGCGCCACCGTCCAGCAGATGGGTTGCGTAGCGAGTGCCGCAGGCGTGTGCGGTGAGACCTCGGCTGTGATGCCGGCCTTCTCCGCTACCGACCGCAGGACCGCCCAGGCGCTCTGCCTCGAGAGCCGGCCACCGCGTGTGTTGACAAACAGCGCCGGAGTGCCTCGCCCATTGGGCCGTGAGCCCGGCGCGACCCCGGATCAGGTACGCATCCAGGGCCGCCCGCGCGTACGAGCCGACCGGCACGATGCGTTCCTTGCTGCCCTTGCCGAGCACCCGCAATCCTGGTGACCGCTCACCATCGGGCGTCCGCAGACAGCCGATGCACGTCATCCACGTCGAGCGCCACGGCCTCGGAGATTCTCAGGCCGGTGCCGTAGAGCAGCTCGAGCAGCGCGGCGTCTCGAAGCCCGAGCGTCCGGTGTCGGTGGCCGGAACCTGGAGCGATGGCCTGCAGCCTGCTCCGAGGCTCAGCGCCTTCGGTAGCCCGGCGAGGCGGCTTCGGTGGCCGGATGCTCGCGCGCCGGATCCGTCACCGGTCAGCCCTCGGCGGCGGCGAAGCGGTGCAGGCTGCGCACCGCAATGACGGCGCGAGCGACACTCGCATTCGCCAGCGGTGGCTCAACCCAACCATCACCGTCGGGCGTTGCGATGCCTTCCCGCAACCGGTGCCGCGTAGCTGCCGATCATCGCGCCGCTGACCTGGGACGAATCGGTGACGCCCAGCTCGGCCAGATAGCTCGGCGTAGCGGTGCAGGTCACGGCGGTATGCCGCGACTGTGTGCGGAGACATGCCGCGCTCGACGGTCAGGTGGTCGAGGTAGGTGTGGATCAGCCCCACCATGGTGGAGGCCATCAGCCGAGGACGTCGGCCAGCTCCCCGGTGCTCCAGCCCCGTGCGCCTGAGCGACTGGGCCGTTGGTGATCATGCCGTCGTAGGTGTTCAATCCCAACGCCAGCGCCGGGATCGGCGCGTGAGTGCGGCTCGCCAGCCGTGATCGGCCAGACTGAGCGCGTACGGCAACGTGACGTTCGTCAGCGCGTAGGTCGAGGTGTTGCGGCACCGCGCCCGGCATGTTGGCCACGCAGTAGAACACCGAGTCGTGCACTCGGAACGTCGGCTCGGCGTGCGTGGTCGGCCGGCTGTCCTCGAAGCAACCGCCCTGGTCGATCGCGATGTCGACCAGCACGCTGCCGGCGCGCATCCGCGAGACCAGCTCGTTGCTGATCAGCGTCGGCGCCTTGGCGCCTGGCACGAGCACCGCGCCGATCACCAGGTCGGCGTCCAGCACCGCGCGCTCGACCTCGTACGCGTTGGAGGCGACGGTCTGCAGGTGTCCCTGGTAGATCGGTCCGCCTCGCGCAGCTTGTCGATGTTGCGGTCCAGCAGCAGCACCTCGGCCTGCATGCCGAGCGCGATCTGCCGCGGCGTTCATGCCCGAGACGCCCGGCACCGATCACCACGACCTTGGCGGCGTACACGCCTGGAGACGCCGCCCATCAGCACGCCGCGACCGCCGCCCTGGCCGCATCAGGTGGTAGGCCCCGACCTGCGGCGCGAGCGCGGCCGGCGACCTCGGACATCGGCGCCAGCAGCGGCAGCGCGCCGTCGCTCAGCTGTACGGTCTCGTAGGCGATGCCGGTGACTTTCCGCTCCAGCAGCGCCGTCGGTGCAGTCCCGGCTGGCTGCCAGATGCAGGTAGGTGAACAGCACTTGACCGGGCTGCATGCAGTCGTACTCGATCGGCGATCGGCTCTTTGACCTTCAAGACCAGCTCCGCGTCCGCCAGACGTCATCCGCGGCTGGAAACGATCTTGGCTCCGGCATCGACGCGAACTCGTCGTCGGTGATCTGATGAGCCGATCCCCGGCCCCGGCCTGGACGAGTACGTCGTGGCCGTGCCTGGTGAGCTCGTTGCACACCGGCTGGTGTGATGGCGACCCGATATTCGTGGTTCTTGACCTCAGTGGGCACGCCGACTCTCATGGATCCTCCTGACCGAACCTGGGCGTCCTCCCGACCGAACCTGGGCGCTCACCTTGATCATGCCACGCAGCAATACAGTTTCAGCTGGATAGGTGGTTGGGCGCGGATTGCCATCCCGATTAGGCTCAACAGCGAGCAAAAGCGAGCAATCAATAACGGACCCAATGTGACGAGTGCACGACAACCTGCCCGCGACTGGGTGCAGGCCTACGCTGAACTCTCCACCCGTGAGGACGACCTGTCCCCGAGGACCTGGAGCGCTATTCGATCGCGGCCCATCTGCTGGGCAAGGATGAGCAGGCCTACCGGACTGCTGGATCAGCGCCCCAGAGCGACTACCTCGACCAGGGCGCGCCCGAGAAGGCGGCGCGGGCAATTTTCTGGCTGGTCCTTCCACCTCGGCAATGCCGCGCCAGACCGCCGCGGGCGGCGGGTTGGCTCGGTCGGTTAAACCGCGTTCTCGACGACTGCGACCGAGGACGGCCAGCAGTCCTATCTGCCGCTTCTTCTCGCTGGCGTCCCGCTGATGCAGGCCGGCGCAGTGAGCCAGGCGCTGCCCATGCTCGAGCAGGCCGCTGCCGGAGCCCGCGCTGCTGGAGATGATGACGTGTTCGTGCCTTGCCGGGCTGGGCAGCGGACGCTGTCTGGCGGTGCAAGGACCAGACAGCGGAGGCGCTCGACCACGCTGGATGAGGTCATGGTCTACGTGGTGGCCGATCGCGTAGCTCCGCAAGTGGTGGGCCTGGCGTACTGCATTGTGATCTCCTCCATGCATGGAGACGGTTCGACATTCAACGTGCCGCTGAATGGACCCAGGCGCTGACGGGTTGGTGCGACGCGCAATCGGGGCTGATGCCGTACCGCGGCGAGTGCCAAGTGCATCGGGCCGAGATCTTCCAGCTGCACGGCTCGTGGGCCGAAGCCACTGAGGAGGCGGTCCAGGTCAGCGAGCGGGTCCCTGACCGCGGAGCTACGTTGCGGGCGGCGCGCATTACCGGCTTGCCGAGCTCCATCGACTACGCGGTCAGCTCGACTTGGCCGAGCGCGAGCTACGTCGTCGCCTCTGCGTGCGGACGTGAGGTGCAGCCCGGGCTGGCGCTGCCCGTGGCGCAGGGAAACCCGGACCACAGCGATCGCTGGTTAGACCGTGCGCTGGCCGAGAGCCGGGATCCGGCCAGACAGTCCTTGCTGCTGGCTGCCAAGGTCGAGATCACGCTGGCTGCCGGGATCATCGACGGTACGCCCGCGGCGCTGACCCAGCTGGAAGACAACGCAGCCGCAATCCAGACCCCTCTACCTCGGCAGCGCTTGCCGCCCATGCAGGGCACATTCGGCTTGCCAAGGGTGATCCGCAGGCCGCCCTGCCGCTACTTCGGCAGGCATGGACACTGTGGCAGCAGGTCGACGCGCCGTACGAGGCCGCGCAGTACCCGGGTCGTGGCCAGTGCGGCATGCCGGGAGCCCGGCGACGACGACGCCGCGAGTGATGGAGCTCGATGCCGCTCGGATGATCTTCGAGCAGCTGGGCGCCCGACCCGATCCGCTGCCGCGCTGGCTCCTAGCCGACGGGGCTGCCCCTGGGCAACCCGTTGACCGTCACTCGGGGAGTGCGAGGTGCCTGCCCTGGTGGCGCAGGGGCACACTCAACCGAGGGATTGCCACGATCTTGTTCCTCAGCGAGAAGACGGTGGCCAGGCACCTCAGCAATATCTTCACCAAGATCGACGTCAGCATAGCACGCGCGGCGTGGCCACGGCGTACGCGTATGAAAGCACGGACTGCGTGACAGGTAGCTGAGGCGCGCGGGAAGTCACGGATCCAGGTGCCTGAGCGGATGCGTAGTTCTACCCATGCCCGCTGGCACAAGATGCACAATCTGCCTCGATGCCGCAGGCCGGGGTGCGCTTCTACGGTCAGACTGGCGACCACACAGCGCATGCATCTTGTTGAGCTCCTCGGCCGATGCCGACGGCATTCGAATCGATTCCCACAGTGATCGTCGGCGGCGGGCAGGCCGGCCTGGCGTTGCGGTTACTACCTGCGGCAAGCCGGCGAACAGTTCGTCATCCTCGATGCCGAACGGCGTATCGGCGACGTTTGGCGCCATCGCTGGGATTCGTTGAAACTCTTCTCCTTCCCCAACACTCCAGCCTCGCCGGGCTGGCCGATGCAGTGCCTAGCAGCTTCCCACCCACAACGAGATGGCGGATTACCTCCGAGGACGTACGCGCAGCGGTTCGAGCTTCCCGTGCGGGAGTGCAGCGTGCGCGCTACCCGCGTGTCGCGCAGCGGCGGCGGCTTCGCGCGTGGAGACCTCGCATGGTGCTGCCGCAGTGCGATCGCGGTCATCGCCACGGGTGGCTATCAGCCGTGCCGGTGGTGCCCACCTTCGCCGACCGAAGCTCGGGCCTGAAATTCGGCAGCTGCACTCCTCCGCGTACCAAGAATCCCAGCCAGCCGGGAGGGGAACCGTGCTCGTCGTGGGCGCGGGAAATTCGGGTGCCGAGACCGCCCTCCTCGAGGCCGTCAGGTCCGGCCACCAGACGTTGCTCAGGACGTCATCCCGGCCAGGTGCCATGTCCGTATCGAGACCCGCCAGGCGAAGCTGTTGGTGCCGATCGTGATGTTCGCATTCCGGCGGGTGCTGAACCTCGACACGCCGCTGGGGACGCAAGTTCGCGCCAAGCGATCGAGCACGGCACTCCGCTCGCCCGCAAACCAAGCAGAGCGACCTCGAAGCTGCCGGTGTGCAACGGGTCGGCCGCTATCGCAGGAGCGCGCGACGGTCTGCCGATCACCGAGGATGATCAGGTTCTGGAGCCACGAACCGTGGTTTGGCGCACCGGGTACCGGCCGGATTACAGCTGGATAGAGCCGCCGGTGGCGGATGAGGACGGGCCACCCGATCACCGAGCGCGGCGTCTCGCCTGGAAGCCGGTCTGTACTTCATCGGTGTTGAGTTCCAGTACGCGCAGCCGCGTCGTCAACCATCCAGGGGCTTGATCAGGATGCCCGCTACGGATGCGTGCCATGGCGCATGGCACTGTCCAGCGGCCAACCGGTGTCGGTGGAGGAGCCGGCCGCGGCCTGAGGACGCGAGCCCATTGACGACCCAGCTTTCCATTGCCGACCAGTTTTCCCTGACCCCCACCTCGCTGGTGACGCCCCGCAGCAGGCTGGTGGCGCCCCCGCCTATTGGTGGGCGTGGAGACGGAAGGTGGAGCGTCAGCACGCCCCACGAGTGTGGAGCGCGCCGCAGCCAACCTGACGCCACGGATACGCGCGCGAGTCGGCGGTGCCATCACGTTCCTGCGGGAACGCGAACCCCTGATTTCGCATCACCAGCGCTCTGGAAACGGCCAAATGCAAGGTTCTGAGATCGCGCCAGAGATGCGTTTTCAGGGCGCCCGCGCCCCTGGAGCCGCATCCCACGGGTTCTCCTGCCGACGCTGCGCTCGGCCCTGCCAGAAACTAAATTCACTGCTCGCAATGAGGTCGCGCGCAGGCCAGTCAGCATCGGCCGGACGGAGACTCGTGAAACCGTCCCGCTGCCGGGCTGTCCAAGCAGCGAGCACGCCGGAGCACAACGGTCGGGTTGTGCAGGCGGCCGCGCGAGCGACTGCCTCGACCAGATCGTCCAAGGACGCCCACACGGTATCCATAGTGAGCCTCTTCGCCCTCCCGGGTGAAACCGTCCGGATGATCAACATCGGCCAGGTCGCGGGCGAGATAGATGCGCGGTGATTCGCCGAGGATTCCCGGCGTGGTGAACAGGTCGACCAGCACAGCCCAACGCTGCGCCAAGGCGAGCTCCCACCTCCTCTTCGGCGAGTTCCCGCTCGATGGCCTGCAGGTAGTCCTCCGCCTCCGACATCGAGCAGTCCGGCGGGCGGCTCGATGAGCCGGTGTCGTACGGGATGCCGATACTGCCGGACCAGAGGCCACCCGGTCATGATCATCGAGCGCGATGACCCCGACAGCGCCGGATGCTTGAGGTACTTCCGCGCGATCAGGTTGCCCGTCAGGCGTCCGTAACCTGATCTTGGCACGTAGCTGGTGATCTTGCCGCGAGCGAGCACGGTCGATGAGACCACCGGCCAGGCGAGCGGCACATCGACCAACTCGTCGCGACCGAGAATGATCATCGATGGTCGCTGTCGACCGGCAACCGCGTGGCCAGCTTGCGATCAAGCGCGGCCTCAGATGAGACCGATGAAAAGCGGATGCGGCCTGGTCTGGCCGGCGATTTGAGCTCGGGATGGGCTTGGGTGGCGACGAAGTAGAGTGACAGATCAGTTGGCAACTCGATGAATTCGACCAGCTTGGAGTCCGGCGACATGCCGCTGATCACCAGACCAGCATCCTCGAAGCCGCTCCCGGTAGGTGTTGTTCACCTCGTAGCGATGCCGATGCCGCTCTGCGACGTGGACTGCCCGTAGCGCTTGGCGACGATGGAGCCAGGCAGCAGTTCGGCTGGGATAGGAACCGAGCGCATGGACCCGCCGAGATCGCCATCGCCCTCGACGATCGCGACCTGCTCGGCCATCGTCGCGATCACCGGATGCGGCGTGTCCGGGGCGAACTCGCTGCTGTCCGCACCGTCCAGTCCGGCCAGATGCCGGGCCACCTCGATGACCATGCACTGCAGGCCCGAGGCAGAGGCCCAAGATCGGGATCTGATTCTCGCGGGCGTAGCGGATCGCGCCGATCTTGCCCTCCACGCCACGGATGCCGAAACCGCCCGGGATGACAACGCCATCCACCTCGCTCAGCATCCGCGGCCGCGCCCTCGGGTCTGGCAGTCGTCGGACGGCACCCAGCGAATCACCACTCTGGCGTGGTTCGCGAAGCCGCCAGCACGCAGCGCCTCGCAGACGGAGAGGTACGCGTCAGGAAGATCGACATACTTGCCGACCAGGGCGATGCGTCACGCTCCTCCTTGGGATGGTGCACGCGATCGCAGCAGGTCGTTCCAGCGCGTCCAGTCCACGTCGCGGAACCGCAGGTCGAGCCGGCGCACCACGTACGCGTCCAGGCCTTCGGAGTGCAGCACCTTCGGGATGTCGTAGATGCGTCGGCGCGTCGATCGCGGCGCACCACGGCCGACTCGTCGACGTCACACATCAAGCGAGATCTTGCGCTTCACCGACTCCGGAATCGCCGCGATCGCGAGCGGCAGACCACGCGCGTCCGGCTGGATGCCGATGCTGGCGCAGCGCAGCAACCGAGTGCTGGGTCGGCTTGGTCTTCAGCTCACCGACTGGGCCGATGTAGGGCACCAGCGAGACGTGCAGGAAGAAGACGTTCTCCCGGCCGACGTCGTGGCGCACCTGACGGGCCGCCTCCAGGAACGGCAGCGACTCGATGTCGCCGACGCGTGCCGCCGATCTCGGTGATGACGACGTCGATGTCGCGGCGCCGCCCATCTGCCATCATGCGATGCCTTTGATCTCGTTGGTGATGTGCGGGATCACCTGCACGGTGTCGCCGAGGTAGTCGCCCGCGGCGTTCCTTGGCGATCACCGTCGAGTAGACCTTGCCGGTGGTGACGTTGGCCTCGCCGTGACAGGTTGACGTCGAGGAAGCGCTCGTAGTGACCGACGTCGAGGTCGGTCTCGGCGCCGTCCTCGGTGACGAACACCTCGCCGTGCTGGAACGGGTTCATGGTGCCGGGGTCGACGTTGAGGTATGGGTCGAGCTTCTGCATGGTGACACTGCAGCCCGCGAGCAACGAGGAGGTTGCCGAGGCTGGAAGCCGTGAGGCTCCTTGCCGAAGTGAGGAGGCGACGCCGCCGGTCACAAAAGTTAGCTTGGTGAATTTCTCGCGGTATCCCACGGGCCTCCAGCTTGACGTCGTGGAAGTGTCAACGCACGGTGAAACCCGCCGGAGGAGTTCCAGAAGCCCTTGTAGCGTCGGTCCCGAGCGACGTCCGTTATAGGCGCGCCGACCAGATCATCGGCGACATCGTCTTCGTCAGGCCAGGTGGCTGCCCGGCGGAGACCGGCTTCACTCAAGCGGCCTCGCTCGCTCGGGTTGTCGGCAAGCGCGACAATCTGCCGCGCCGCCTCCCTCCACATCACCCGGGAGGGACCAGTACGGCGGCCGAATCGACCAGCTCTTCGATCCCTCCGACCCGAGTACTGATCAGCGGCACGCCGGCCAACAGCGCTTCCTGAGCGACCAGCGCACGCGCTTCCCAGGTTGACGTCAACAACGCGACGTCAGCGGCCCCAAGCAACGACGCGATGTCATCGCTTCCGACCCAACAGCGACAACCCGAGGCACGGTCGCTGGTGATGCGACGCTGCAGCTTTTGATGTTCGGGACCTCGCCGACCACGACAGAACCGCAGGTCGGGCCTGGCGCGTACGGCCGAGGCGATGTCGAGCACCATGCCCAGGTTCTTCTGCGGGGCCACGCCGGCTCACCGTCACGCTGACCCGGGTCATCAGCTGCAGCACCGAGACCCGGCGCTGCTCTTCGCGACTCATCTTGGCTTGCGGCAGAACTGGCGCCGCAATCGAGGAGAACCGTACGTTCCGAGCTCCCAGCCGCGTCGCCAGGGCCACGAGATCGCGGCTGTGCTCCCAGCGTGAGGATCCAGCTCCCATCGCCACCGCTCGAAGCGTCTGGCGTGCTGCCGCTGGCGCGATCCCGTCACCCAACACCGCGTTGTGCCGAACGTCACCACCAGCGGCACCTTGTACATCAGGCGATCGGGAGTCCCAGCCAGCCCGCTTTCAGTCCATGGGCATGTATCAGATCGGCGCCGATGAACCGCCGCGGGCTGGTCAGCGGCCCAACGTCGAGGCCGAGCTTGGCGAAACCCTGTTGCCTCCGCCGTGGCCTCCGGGCAGAACACCCCGGACTCTGGTGCCCACGTTGCTCCAGTCTGGGGCGATGCTCGCGACGTGTCGCCCGATGCCGCCGGTGCTCCCGCGTCAGTAGTTGTGCCACCTTCACGACGAACCCACCTCAGCCGATGGCGTACGACGGCGCAGCGGCCCACATCTGGGACAGGACCGAGGGTGCAAAGGAGTCTCAGCATCGCTGTGAACACTAAGACACACAGCAATGCCACGGCGCACGCCCCGAGCACCGCTGCCAGAATGCCGACATCGCTGAGCAGTTGTGACCCAGCTGCACCGAGCCCGCCCGCCAGCACGGCAGCCTGAGCAGCCGACCAGCATGGGCCTCGAGGTCGAGCCCGATGGCGAAGGCATACCTGATCGCCGCAGCAGCAACCAGCCTGCCGCAGCCCCGACGAACCATTCCCAGCGACACGCTGCCCGCCATGATCGGCACCGAGCCACGCGGCCGGAACTATCTGCCGCAGTACCGCAACGCTGATGATCACTGCAGCCCCAGGCGCTCGCATTGGCGACGCCGGACGCCTTGCCGAGGTGTTGCGCCAGCAAGGTACGCGATGCCAGGCCAAGCAGTGTGAACCCGACGACAGCTGGCGCGAACGCCACAATCGGCCAGGCCAGTGCATTCGTACGCTCCGAACCTGGGCCCAGCACGAACACCCGTGCCACCGGCACGGCCGTCGCCACCAGCAACGCCGCGCCCAGCCATGCCATCACCACAGTGGCCGGGCCCGTGTTTCAGCAAGCACATTGCTGACGTCGTCGCGGCCCTGCTCGGCCGCGGCGGCCAGCCTCGGGAAGCTCAGCTGCAGTAACGGTGCAGCAAGGACCGCGTACGGGAGCAAGTAGATGGCATTCGCCCAGGTGAATCGGGTCAATGCACCTTGATCACCAGTCTGCTGAGCCGACCAGTTGATCAACAAGACGCTGAGCTGCTGCAATACCAGCCCAACGATCCCGGCAGCGGCGATGGTGATGATCACCGATCGGTCGCCATCGGCAAATCGCAGCCGGGGCCTGAGCCGCAGCCCGATCCGGCCGAGTGGTAGGAGTGTGCAGGCCGCCAGCGCCAACACGCCCAAGGTCGTACCCCAGCCCAAGGCAGCAAGCGCCTCGGTCGTCAGGGCTGGGACGGGTCCTCATTCGCTGCTGGAGTGGCGAGAGCGGCGTAGCTGAGGTAAGCGATGATCACGACGACGCTGGACAGCAGCGGTGCGGCTGCCGCCGCCAGGAATCGATGATGAGCCTGCAGCACTCCGGCGCTGACCACCGCCAGGCCGTACAAGCACACCTGTGGAGCTGAACATCACGACAAGCGCGGCAAGTGGTTTCGGCACTCCCGGCACAGTCAGCCTTGGCGAATGCGTTCGCGAACAGGCTGCGCGCGCCGGCGAGCACGGCCAGCCCTGCAGGAGTCAGGACGAGCAGAGTCCAGGTGATCAACGCCGACGGTGGTACGCGAGGTGTACTCCGCTCGGCCTGCACCGACGTGCCGCGCGACTACCGGGACGACCACGCCGCGCCAGTACGCCGCCAGCGACGATCTCGAAACAACACGTTGGGCAAGCTGTTGGCGGCGTTGTACGATGTCGCCGAGGCAGGTGTCGCCGACTGTCTTGGAAAAGACCAATGAGCGGCCGAACCCGACGAGTCGGGAGGCGAGGTCAAACCTGCGACAGCTGCGGCGACCGAGGCAAAACCGGCTCTCACACGCATCGTCTGTCGTCGGTGCTGGGGCCTACGGGGACCGGACGCCGCCCCAGCTGATCAAGCCTGGCGCAGCAGCGGCGTGCGCTCGATTACCGCCGTGAAGCTCACCTGCTCGCTGGCGAGGTTGAGTGCCACTGCGGCGGCACAGGCAAGCAACCAAGCTGCGCACGGCAACGCTTGACGGCAGCGGTCCCGACTGCAGCACCCAGTGCGTTAGCCCCGCAGTCGCCGAGCATGGATCGGCCACCCAAATCGGTTGGCAGGCTGCCCACGCAGCACCGACAGCTGGCGCAGCGCCGACACCGAACAGACCCGAGCCGAGCAAGATGATCACCTTGGCGGCCCGACCTGGTCGACAGGTCAGAGCAGGTTGGTGAGGTTGGCCGTCGCTCGCGATCAGCGCAGTATCGAGCACTCCACCCTAGCATCTCGGCAGCACCGGCTTCGAGCAGCCAGGCCGAGACCGCTGTACCAGCGCGGCGGCCGCTGCGGCGCTGACGCCGACGCCGATGATCTTGATCATCCCGCTGGTCAGCTGGCCAGATCGCAGCGCCCGGAGGTGACCTCGGAATCCTTTGGCCTGGCTCGATCCGTAGAGGTCGTCGTACGCTCCGACCAGCGCAGCTCCGACGCTGGCGACGGCCACGGGCAGACTCCGGCGTCCCGGACGGGTCGAGCAGCCTGGTCCACCCCTGCACCGGCCAGTAGGGCGACGACCGCGATCGGACCCTCGGCAAGCGTCACGTTCTTCCCGGCGAAGTTCGTTCGCATCCAGCGCGACCCGTGCTGACGCACTCAGCCGCCCGCTGATTGGCAGCGGCGGCGACGACGGCGGCAGTCACCCCTGAGGCCGCGCAGGCCAAGAGTCGGCGCCCCACCTATCGCACCGGCAGGTCGGGCAGCGGTGCATCCGCCTTGGCCAGGGCACCGTAGTGCTGAGTCGGCCGCCCGAGCAGGCGCTCCTTGCCCGCCAGCACGACGGTCGTGACGCCGCTGCTGAGGTCGGCAACATCCACAGTGCTGAGGCTATCCACTGACGTTGGGTCCGACCGTGCCGCGAGCACGTCGGTCCCTCGATGTCCTCACTGTTCGGGCCGGCGAGCACCACTCCAGCACGATTGCTCAAGCCCACGTCGAACTGAACATGGGCGGCGAGCTGTTCTGGGGTCGGGCGCGGATCCGATGCCGGAGCCGTGACCACAATGATCAGCTGTGCCTGGGCTGCCGAATCCTTGCTGATCGTGACCAGGCCGCGTTTCTCGAGCGATTCCCCTACCGCGATCGCCAGCGCATCACGATCTTCAGTCTCTTTGGATCCGATCGACCTGCCTAGGGCAGACGCCGAGCCAGGTTGCCGGCGTCATGGCGTCGCTGGAGGCCGAGCGGACCGACATAGTTGGCCAAGGGCAGCGGTGACGTTTTCGGTTTTCGCTGGGTCAAAGGCCTCAGCATTGACCTTGACATCGCGTACGACGGTGCCGCCGGCTCCGACGACAGCATCCGAGATGGAGCGCAGGACATCGGTGGGAGCATCGGGCATGGCCACCATTGCGACCCGCTGCCCGTTCAAGACTACCGGCGGTGACAGCGGTGCCCACCTGCTCGTCGTAGTCATTTCGGTAGCTGTCCAGCGCCTTGCGTCGATCCAGCTCAGTTCGCAGATCGGTCACCTGCTTGCGGTCTTGCGCGGCCTGCTGCAGCAGTCCCTGGTCCACCGATGGGCTGAGCGACACACCTACCGCAATCCCTACCGACAAAGCAATGAAGACCGCCATCAACGACACGATGTGGTAGCGGAAGTTGATCAAGTGACGAGTTCCTTTATCCAGTAGAGCAAGTCCCGGATCCGGGCAGCGATGACATTGCCAAATGCCCAGCCGACGTCGGTGAACAACAGCGCGGTCAGCAGCGCAATGACTCCGGACAATACGAACAAGATCAAATGCCAGGTCTTGATCTGACTGCGGTAGATCCGCGACACGCCCTTGGCGTCGACCAGCTTCGGGCCGACCCGGAGCCGAGTCAGGAACGTGGAAGCCATCCCCGCCCTGACCTTTGTCCAAGAACTCGACCAGCGAGGCATGGGTGCCCACCGCGACGATCAGGCTTGCTCCCTTCGAATCCGCAAGCAGCATGGCGGCGTCCTCGCTGGTGCCGAGGGCAGGAAAGACGACGGCCTGCAAACCAAGCTTCTCGATCCGCTCCAGCCCAGGTGCCCCACCGTCGTGATAGGCATGCACGACGAGTTCCGCGCCGGAGTGCAGCGTCTCATCGGAACACGAATCCATGTCGCCGATGATCATGTCGGGCTTGGTAGCCGGCCTCGATGAGGGCATCGGCGCCGCCGTCGACTCCATCAGCAGCGGTCGATATTCCGAGATGTAAGGGCCGCAGAGCAGCGAGGTCGCTGCGATAGTCGTACCCGCGAACCACGATCAAGACATGCCGGCCCTCGATCTGGGTCACCACGTCAGGCACCCCGACGCCTTCCAGCAGCAGCTCCTTCTCGACTCGCAAGTAGGTCATCGTGTTGTCGGCGAAGGCCTCGATTTGATCTGACAGACCGTTGCGGGCGTACTCCAGATGATCTTCCAAGATTTCGGTGGTGTAGAAGGTTCCTTCCGCGACGACGTTGCCTGAGGGGTCGATCAACTTGCCGCCGTCGAGCATCAGCCGGTCGCCTTCGTGAACTCGTGTGAAGACGTGATCGCCGACGTTGTCGATCAACGGGATGCCGGCCTCGAGCAGAATTCCGGGCCTGAGATTGGGATAACGGCCAGACACCGATGACACCGCATTCACCACAGCCGCGGCACCGGCTTCGACGAGCGCCTCCGCGCTGACCCGATCGAGATCACTGTGATGAATGATGGCAATCTCGCCGGCCCGGAGCCGTTTGGTGAGGTTCTTGGTACGCCGATCAAGGCGCGCCACACCGCCGATCTGGGCCGGTGTTCCGCGTTTGCGCAGCAGGGTGGGAAGTCGCATGTCGCCGTCCATCCTCCCACCCGTGCAACGTGGGTCCTCAAATATCAGCGGACGGAGAAATTCCTCACCAGCGAGGCCACCCGGGTGGCATGGTCAGCTGTAGCCGGAAGGTTACGACTATCGCTTGCGCCACGCAGGGCAATGAGGGCGTCATCGACCGCTCGAGCCTGATTCCACTCTAGCAGCCGCGGCGGATCCACTCAACGTCGCAGCTTCACCGGCCACTCTGGGGTACGAGGCTGCCGCAGCAGCCACGCTGGACAGCGCCTCATTCCGATCAAGCAGAGACTGGCCCGTGACGATCGCGAGCTGCCTTCCATCGACGGCGATCAAGGGTAACCAGCATCCGGGCTGGCCCATCGATTCCTGGCAGGCCGCGCTCCAACCACGAGAGCCCGTGCAGAGCCCGGCGCACCTCTGCCGGAAGGACCGCTGGCCCGATCACGTCACCCGCGGTCTGTAGTACAGCGCCTGAGTCGTCGAGCATTGGACGAAGCGCCTCCGGATCCTCCACGGCCACGGCCACCAGATTGGTCCCTGGCGATAGGGCGTTGAGCGCAGCGGCACCTCGCGCCCACAGATTGCTATTGATCTGATCATCGAGGTCGGCACGCAGCCGGAGTGCCACGAGCGCGGCCGAGGCAGGACCAGCAGCATCACCGCGGCGAACGCGACGGTGAGCCTCAGGGGTGATGGGCGCCGCCTCATCCGCCGCCGTCGCGGCGCAGCCGGTAACCCATCCCGCGAACAGTCTCCAGCGACCGTACGCCGAAAGGCCGATCGATCTTTTCCCGGAGATAGCGGATGTAGACCTCGATGACGTTGGACCGGTACTCGTGTCCGATGTCCCACGCCGCATCAAGCAGCTGGCTGTGACTGAGAATCCTGGCCGGGGCTCCGCATGAACGCCTCGAGCAGCGCAAACTCGCGGGTAGACAGCCTGATCTCGTGCTCTCCGCGCCAGACCTGAGCAGACGCCGGGTCGAGCCGCAGCGCACCAACTGTGATGATCACCGGCCGCTCACCCGGGTCGCGCCGCGCCAGTGCCCGCAACCTCGCGAGCAGCTCCCCGAACGCAAACGGCTTGCTGAGGTAGTCGTCCGCTCCGGCATCCAGTCCGCGGATCCGGTCATCGACACCATCGCGCGCGGTGACCATGATGATCGGGGTCCACTCACCAGAGCTGCGCAGCTGACGACAGGTAACGAAGCCGTCCGCGTCCGGCAGCATCGCGTCCAGCACGACGACGTCGTACGCCGTATCCGCGAGCATGGCGCACGCGGCGCCCGATGTACCTGCCACGTCTCCGATCACGTTGACGCCCCGCAAAGCTCGTCCTGATCGCAGCCGCCATCGGGAGGTCATCTTCGACGACCAACACCCGCATGCTGGGAAAGTTATGCAGCAGCAGATGAGAGCCTCATGAGACTGATCGCACAGCATGGATTGCCCCGTGTCGGTGTTGCCGGTAGCGATAGATCCACTGGCCGAAGTCGTGGTCCAGACTGGCCCATATGCGGGACCATCGGCCGTAGCTTAGGAGGTGTGGCAACGTCCGAGGGCGGGCGATCCCGGTGTCGTGAGACGGCGCCGTACTCGGGGTGCGAGGTCCCAATTCGATGCTCGCGCCGATGCGGCCAACTCCACGAGCTCGCCCGCGTGAGCCAACGCGGACTCCGTGGTGTCCAGCCCTGCCATCATCCGTGCCAACTCCACCGCGCGGTCCTCATCTGCCACCTGGACAACGCCGCTCGTCGTCACCTGACCATCGTCGGCTTTCACGACGACGTAGTGCCGATCAGCGAAGGCGGCGACCTGCGCGAGATGTGTGACGACCACCACCTGACTGTGCTGGGCGAGCCGGGCAAGCCGTCTGTCCAGCTCGACGGCGACCTTGCCGCCAACCCCAGCGTCAACCTCGTCGAATACCAACGTGACGGCCTCGTGACCGGCTGCGAGCACGACCTCCAACGCCAATCGGACGCGGGACAACCTCGCCACCAGACGCCACCCGGCCGAGGCTGCGGAGCTCGCTGCCGGGATTGGCAGCGAAGGTCAGCTCCACATGATCCACACCCGACGGCCCGAGCTCGGCGCTCAGTTACGTCGAAGCTCAGCCGGGCATGCGGCATGGCGAGGGCGGCAAGCTCACTGAGCACCAACTCGCTGAACCTGCCCGACGCCTCGTGGCGCGCCCCGCTGATCTGACCAGCCAAAGATCGCGAGCTCCAGTCGCAAGCGCGTCGACCCGCCGTTCCAAGGTTGCGATCCGCTCATCGCTCTGCTCGAGCTGGGTGAGTCGGACCGCGGACTCGGCAGCCCATTGCAGTACCTCGTCGCACGTGGCGCCGTACTTCCGGGTGAGCGTGCTCAGCTGGGCCCGGCGCTCGGCGATCTGTTCCAGCCTGCCGGGTTGGCTCTCCAGGCTGTCCAGGTAGCGCGCCAGGTCGGCGGTGAGATCGCTGAGCTGGCAGCTCGCATCCACCAAAGCGTTCGCCCAACTGGCTTGCGGCAGGATCCCGGGAGACTGCCGATTCAAAGACTTTGCGGGCCGCGTAATAGCATCGCCAGCGCACCACCGGGCTCATCATCTGGCCCAGCGAGCGCCTGTACGGCCGACTCGGCCGAATCCTGAAGATCGTCTGCGGACTGCGGCCGCAGCGCCTCGGCTGCCAGCGCGACATCCTCGCCGGAGGCAGGTGCAATCCGTCTCGATCTCGTCCAGACCAAACCTCAGCAGATCAATCTCGCGAGCCCGACGCTGGGCCTCGGCACGCAATGTGAGCCAACTCCGTCCGCGCCGCACGATCCTCTGCCCAAAGACTCGTGTAGCTCGCCAGCGGTTCCGAGTGCCGGGGCGCCAGGCAAAGCGATCCAGGAGCTGCCGCTGACGATCCGCCTCGGTGAGGCGCTCCTGCTCCGCTTGGCCGTGGATCCGGACGAGCGTCGCCGTCAGACTCCGCGCAGACGCTGGCAGGCACCTGGGCGCCGCCCACGCGTAGGGCACGGGAGCAGCCTGCCGAGGTGACATGCGCGGCGCGACGATGAGCTCGTCATCGTCGAGTTGCCCGCCGGCCTCCTGCACAATCTGCCGCCAGCTCGAGTGTTGTCGATCTGGAAGCGGCCTTCCACGCCGGGCCCGCTCCGACCCGCGGCGCACCGACCGCGGGTCAGCCTGGCCGCCGAGCAGCAGGCCGAGCCCGCTGATGATCATCGTCTTGCCTGCGCCGGTTTCGCCGGTGACCACGGCGAGACCGGGATGCAGACTGATCGATCGCGTCGCTGATCACGCCCAGGTCGGCGATCCGCAGCTCGGTGATCATGCAGGAGTGTCGATCATGGTGATGGCCGGGTCGGCCGAGCCGCGCCAGCCCTCCACTCGCAGACCGAATTTCTGGACCAGCCGATCGGTGAAGGGGGCCTGAGAGAGTCGAGCTAGTCGCAGCCGCTGCCGTCCCTCGGTCACTTCGATCTCCATGCCCGTCCGCAATTCGACGGAGCGGCGCCCGTCGCACCAAGACCACGCCGTGCGTCGGGGAGACGTCGAGAACCTCGACAACGACCGTCGACGTCGGGCTGAGCACGAGCGGCCGGGCGAACAGCGCATGCGCACTGAGCGGTACCACGACGAGTGCTTCGACGCCCGGCCAGACCACGGGACCACCGGCGGAGAAGGCGTACGCGGTCGAGCCGGTGGGAGTGGAGACCAGCATTCCGTCGCAAGCCCAACGCGACAGCGGCCGGCCATCGACCTCGACCAAGACTTCGAGCATCCGCTCCCGCGCGGCCTTCTCGATCGACACCTCGTTGATCGCGTACGACGACCACGCTGGCTGGAACGTCTCGGTGTCGCGGAGTGTGACGTCGATGGTGAATCGCTCCTCGACCGTGTAGGAGCGCTGCGACCACATGAGCGACGATGCTGTCGATCTCCGAAGACTCCGCCTCGGCAAGGAAACCCGACATGTCCGAGGTTGACTCCAGCAGCGGAATCTCGCTGGCCACCACCCATTCCGCCGCGCGCAGGATCGTGCCGTCGCCACCCAAGACGACCATCAGCTCGATCCCGTCCTCGAGCTTGACTCGGCTTGAGAGCGGCATCACTGCGTGCGCCAGCCGATCATCGAGTTCGGGCAAATCACCGGCAGGCAGCGCGGAGACAATGCCGGCCGCGCTCAACCCTCGACGAGTCGATTCGCTGCGGCGATTGCGGCTGGTCGGCCCATGCGTGTGAAGCACGGCGACGCGGCGTACCGAATCTGCATCGGCACCACTGTGCTGGCCATCCTCTGGGCTGCAGCCTTGGTCACCTGCCGCAGCATAGTTCAGTATGCTGATTCGCCTTGCTCGCTAAGCTCGCTCGTCCAATCGGCTCGTCCGCTCGCTGCGATGTTCGCTGTGCATCGCCGTCTTGTCGCGTCCCGACGCAAATTCACTCCGGTAGCAGAATCGCTCTGTTCTCGCCCGGTTTCGTCGGTTTCTACCGCAGATCGGCGGCGCGAACATCGCGGGCGCGGATCGTCGACAGGCAGCCGAATCCGCAGCTAAGTCGCGACGAGCTGCGGTGAGGTCCAGCTCTGGTGCTGAGATTCAGCTGACGGCCGCAGAAGATGAAGAACTCACGGTTGCCAGCGGCGCCAGGCAGCCTGGCTCGGTAGCCGCGGCTACGCACGCAGCCAGCCGCACGCCGCCGCTGCCTCGATCACATCCGATAGTGGCTGAGCACGTGATGGGCCGCCGACCGCACCACACCGTCCTTGCCCAGCAGTTCCCGTCCGACCTCGAACTGTGGCTTGACCAGCAACAACAGCCAGCCGTCGTCCCGAGTGACCGACACCAGCGGGGCAATCAGAAGCGTCAATGAGATGAAGGAGACGTCGGCAACGACGTGATCAACAGCAACACCTCCGACGTGGTCGAGTTGCAGATCTCGAAGGTTTGTTTTCTCATGCAGCCGAACCCGTGGATCGGCCCGCAAAACCGGGGCCAGTTGATCGCTGCCGACGTCAACGGCTATCACCTCCTGGCAGCCACGGTCCAGCAGGACCTGGGTGAAGCCACCCGGTTGATGACCCCGCGTCGAGGGCTCGTCCAGCTACCTGGAGGTTGAGGTCGTCAAGTGCGCCGACAAGCTTCCGGGCACCTCGCGAGACATACCGATCAGCGGGTGCATCGATGTCTGCGGACCGCGGCACCCGGTCGCCAGGCCGCCTCCACGATGGCACCGTTCACCACGACCTGACCGGCGCTGATCATGGTCTGGGCATGAGTTCGCGATCGGGCCAACCCGCGCCTGACCATTTCACAGATCAAGGCGCTCGGTCACTGCTCAGGCCGGCTCAGCGTTGTGCGACTGATCCTCATCTGGTCGATCCAGGGCTTCCTGCAATGCAGCGTGAACGCGTGCGAGTCGATCGTGATGCTCCTCGAGTGGCGCTGAAGCAAGATCAGCTAGTTCGAGTAGCGCATCGTCCACAGCGGGATTGACCGGTCTGCGGTGGGTCGATCGTCGGCTCCAGATCCTCGAGCTCGTCCCCGACTCCTGCTCGGTCATTTCTCGCCGGACGGTTTGGTGCGCTTTGCGGTTGCCGCTGACTTAGCGCGCCGGTTTCCGCTGGCGGACTTCGCAGCGGTCGCGCTTCTTTGTGGGCGTCATAGTCGGGCTCGCTTTCTCGGCTGGGTGACTTCTTTGCCGCCGCCTTCCTTGCTGGCGCGGATTGTGCCGTACGCGCCACTGCCTCATCTAGTTGCTGCTCGCAACGAAGCGACCTCGGCACGTAGTGCCTCGACCTCATCTGCCCGCGCGAAGCCGAGCCTGCCCCGCGGCCTTGTCCACCTCCGCGGTCACGAAGTGCTGCAACAGCTCTCGGTTGATCCGACTCGCGTTCATGATCTCTTCGGCAAGCTTGGTGACGCGCTCGCTAGCCTCCACGGCCACATCTTCCAGGCCGGCTTGCTTCGAACAACGCCCGAGCGGTCGCTGACGCCTTCGCCTGGGTGCTCCTGGTGACACCGGTCACCATGTTGATGTAGGTCTGAAATGCCTCGGACACAATGGATGCCTTTCTGCCGCCTGAGACGCCGGCCGATGGTGCGCACAGCGCCGCATTGAACGCTACCGCAGCGTCACTCGAGGTGATCATTCCCGACAAGTTGCCGAACCGCGTTGCGGGAGTCGATGACCAAACCATGATCAGCAGCCCACCACGTGGCACCGGGCGGCGGCCCAGATCGCCTCGACGTCGCTCGATCCGTTGTGCTGGACGACGAGCTGGCCCTCCACGGCCGAGGCACTCGCCTGACCGCAGTGGAATTCGCCTCCGCTCTGGCTGATGACCAGTGCTGGCCGCAACAGCGCACGGAGATCTTGCCCGACAAAGGTTGGTCGTTCTCCGGCTGCGGCGTCGAACAACTCCGCAGCGCGATGAGAGCCGGAGAAGCACCAGCATGCTGTCGAGACCGGCGTTGACCGCCCCTGCAATGTCGGTGTCGAGCCGGTCGCCGACGAACAGCGGGTGATGAGCGCCGAGTCGGCTGACGGTGTCGTCCAGGAGCGGCCGATAGGGCTTGCCGGCCACCTCCGGCTCCGCTGCTACGGCCATCCGCAGCGGCTGCGACTGCTGCCCCGTTGCCTGGAACCAGTCCACGATCGGTCGGGCGGGTCGGATCGATGTTCGTCGCCACCCAGTGCGCCCCGTGATGGATTGCGATCGCCGCCTCGTTCAGCTCCTGCCACGTCAGATCGAAACCGTAGCCCTGCATCACCGCCACCGGATTGTCCTCGGCGGAATGCACCGGAACAAGCCCCACCTCGCTGAGTGCCACCGTTACTCCCTCGCCGCCAACCGCGAGGATTCTGGCGCCGGGCCCGAAGCGGTCGATCAGGAGATGCGCGGCCGCCTGAGCCGACGTCACGACATCGGCGGCGGTCGCGGGAATGCCGAGTTCAACCAGGTGATCAGCGACAGCGACAGGCGGGCGGGCCGCGTTGTTGGTGACAAAACCGATCTTGGTACCACGTGCATGCAGCGGCTGCGATGCCTTCCGCCGCGCCCGGCACGGCGACCGGACCAAGAGACGACACCGTCAAGATCGAACAAGACCGCATCGTAGGAGTCAATGATCAGCTCACTCGCCATCACTGGCTGTCCTGATCGTGGCTATCATCCTCATCGTCGTCGTAGTCGATCACGATCCTGTCGAGTTCGTCGACTCTCTGTTGCGCGTCGGTCTGCTGATCATGGTCGAGCTTGGCCGCCGCAGCAAACCATTGTCGGGCCTCGAATCCTTGCCAGCCTGCAGTAACGCATCGGCGATAGGCGTATCGCAGCCGAGCCACGGCGCGCCGGAGGCGCGACCTCAGGGCGTACGGCAGGCAACGGCGCGCTCCAGCAGCCGTAGCGCCTCGTGATCTTGGCCCAAGTCGCGCCGCGCGCCAGCCTGACAACTGATCATCTCGATCCGCAGCGCTGGCTCCAGACCGACTCGCTCCGCCTCGCGCGCCAGCTTCACAGCATTGTGCGGACGACCGAGCGCGCGCTCGCAATCAGCCATCACCGGCAGATAGTCCCGTGCTCCCGTCATGCAGCCGCAGCGCACGAAACTCACTCAGCGCAACGTCATAACGACCAGCCGCGTACGCGGTCTCCGCGGCCGCCTCGCGGACGATAGGCAGCCGAGCAGCTCGGCGCCGCGCCGCCTCGGCGTGGCGCATACGCCAGCTCAGGATCGGAATCCACGAGCTGACCAGCTACCACCAGATGGGCCGCGACGATCTCTGCGAGATCCTTCGGCAGACCCTCGTAGTTCGGCGCGGACCGACGCATGCAAAGACCTCGTGTCCACACCTTCCGGGAACGGGCGGCTCGTTCGGTCGACGGCGCCAGGCCAGGGTCGAGCGGCAGTCGGATGGCGGCCGACGTTGGTCCGCTAGTCCCGCGGCGCTGCGAATCACCGCGACCTGCGACCGCTGCCGTTCTGCGCGGACGTCCGGAGTCTCCGGCGCTCATCCGACCCTCTGTGTCGCGAGCGATCGGAACGTCCTTGCTCTGCCACGCGATCAGTTATTGCCTGCGGGCTCGCGCGCTCGGTCAGGCTCACAGTTCCTGTCTTCCTCCCGCGCTCGCATCGACGACAGATGCGGATCGCGATCGGTTCTTCCACGGGTCGTGCTCACGCAGTCGCCAGACAGTGACCGTCGCTCTCCACCCGACGCTCGCCAGTCAGTATTGCGTCCTACGCAGTGTCGCGGCGCGACGTCGTGACTCGGGCGCCGACCTGGAGCCGAGCCGCGTGAGCTCATGTGCGCGATCACGACCTCGGGCCCTGCGGCGGCGAGCTCAGCGACGATCTCGGGATTCGCTGCCGCATCGGTGATCACCAGGTCGACTTCATTGATCGCCGCGAAGGAACAGAACGAGTTTCGGCCGATTCTGCCCGAGATCACCGGCACGATCCGCCGCCGTGCGGAAAGCAGCATGGCTCGCTTGGTCGCCGCCTCCTCCGGGTTAGTTGTTGTCAGGCCATGTGTCGGCGTCATGCCATTGACGCCAATAATCGCAAGATCAACAGTCAACGTGCTCAGCCGCCGGACTGGTCCACACGTCGACCGCAGCGGACGTCAGGCCCCTGATCGTTCCCGGAAGGGTGAAGATGCGCAGGTTGTCGCAGTCGGCGAGATATTGAGCTGCCGGCAGGTTGTTCGTCACGACGGCGAAGCGCCCTGATCCTTGGGCATCGCCTGAGCGCAGACCAGATGTCAGAGAACCAGAATCCAGCACCACAACACCGTCCTCCGGAAGCTCGTCGACGACTCGGCGCGCGATCACGAGCTTGTCCTCGAACTGCTCGCGTGCCGCGCCGCCAGCGCCTGCTCAAACGGCGTGGAGTCCAGCAGCTCGGCGCCACCTCGGATTCTGCGGAGTACGCCGCGTCGCTCGAGCACGTCAAGATCACGGCGCACTGTCTCGGTGGTGACTCTCAGCTGCTCACTGATTTGCAGCACACTGGCACGCCGGCCATCGTGCTGGATCAAGAGGATCGGTGATCGCCCGCTGCCGCTCGGGCGGATCACATCGTCATAGCTGCCTTTCCCGGCCACCATTTTCACACGGATGACCGAAACGTCGCGTCGGAACCGTTGTTGTGCAAAACGGGCAGGCGAACCGGCAGGTCTCAGGACATCGGACGCCGGATCTCCCCCGATAGCTGCGCTAGCCTGCCGCATAGAAGAGATTCAAAGATCTTTGCAGACATTCGGTCAACGCCGACGAGGTGAGCAGGAGAGATGTTCGCCGCCAATGCGCTGCTGTCGAGGACAACATGACCGTGCAGCATGCGCAGGCCGCCGCTCGCTATCAAGCGATCGCCGACCTGCTGGCCGCCGACGGATGCGTCGACGTCGTCGACATCGCGAATCGACTGGGCGTCGCGCAAGAGACCAATCCGGCGCGACCTTCGCGCGATGGAGACCGCGGAAAGCTGCAGCGGGTACACGGCGGTGCGGTTCGGTCTCGCTGCCGGTCCGCTCATCATGCTCAACAACCAGCCTCGCCGCGGCCCAGGATGATCTTGCGATAGCCGCTCGAGTCTGGGATGAGCTGCCGCGGCGAGGCACGATCCTGCTTGGCACAGGAAGCCTGACACTCGCCCTGGCACATGTCATGGTGGGCTCTGCAGCCGCGACGACCCACGGGCTGACAATTGCCACCAACTCACTGGATGCCGCCATCGTGCTGTCTCGAGCCAGTCGCCTTGAGGTCTACAACATCGGCGGCACCGTTTCGCCGGTCACGCGGGCTCAGGAGGGCGATTGGGCGGTCAACGATGATGGAGCGATTGCACGTCGACGTCAGCGTGGTGTGTCCGGCCGGCATCAGCGTCGATCGCGGCTCACCGAGGCGACCGCGGCGGCTGCCGCAGTGTAGGCCAGGACAGCTTCATCGGGCTGCTCGATGTCGATCAGATGCACGATCGGCACCCAACAGGCCCGGCCGGTCAGCCAAAACACTTCCGAGCGATTGCCTTCGGGATCGAAGTAGTAACAGCCGAGCGCGCTGACATGATTCACCACCGCGTCGATCCGCAGACCTTCGGCCACCAATCGCCGATGAAAGACACGCAAATCGTCGAGCGTCGCCACGCGGAGCGAGATCTGATTGATCGAGTGTGGCTCGGCGCCGTCCGGCCGGCCGCGAAAGAGGCGCGATCTCATGATCCACGCTCGCCGGATCGGCGCTTAGAAATACGACGCCGGCGCGCCAATTCTGCTTGGTGATGCGCATGCCGAGCAGGTCGCGATAAAACTCCACCATCCGTTCCAAGTCGCGCACGTAAATCCCACGTGGCCGAGCCCTTTCACTGTCGCCATAATCGCCTCCCTGAGCGAGTCAGTCGCACGGCGTAGACTAACCCTAAAGCGTCGCTGTCGCCAACTCGAACGGCATCGAAGACGAGCCCGAGCAGACTGATTTCCATTTCACCTACTGCTGCAGACTTCCGACGCGTCGAATTGATAAAAAATAATGAACCGAGACTAAGGTCGTTGGGAGCACAACGCCTGATGCAGATCGGATTACTTTGTGCTTGAGTTTTCCGACGTCGCCGTCGCGCATCCGATCCAGCCCGCCGTGGCGTCGGTTTTTCTTCTTTCCGGCATCGAGCGATCCTCGCGGTCATGACCCATCGGCCGGGCCGGATCATCGGGGCTATGCTGACTTTCTCTCTCGGCCTGGTGGTTCCTCGAGAAATCTATGTGGCCACGGTGAGCTGTGCATCGGCGCTCGTTAAGTCGATCAGCGCTAAACATTTGGGAATTGCGGCCGTTTGCCATTCGGAAGCCTTTACAGAGTATTTAACGTTGTACGAAAACTCGCTTGACAGTCTCTTCCGCCGTTTGCTACGCGACGGGAAGAATGCCGCTCGCTACGTTGAATGCCCGATCGCAACGATTGGAACGGTTGGAACTTTCTTTCAGTGTAAAATTGCCGGAGGTCTATAATGAATGACGTCGAACCACGGGGTGCAGTGCATTGGATCGATCATTATGTCGTCGGCACCAACGATATGGGCGCATGGGTAGATTGGGCAGTCAACGCCACAGGCATCAACCCGGCGGCCCATCATCGGGCTCACGACCGCCGCGCGTAAAAGAAACATTAAGATCACCAGCTTCTTGTGGTGGGACGGCGGTTCGTGCCGCATCGGCGCATTCCTCCAGCCGGAGATCTACCCGCCGGCCAAAGCTCTCGGCGAGGATCTGCCGCGCTGCGGCTTTTATATCCGGCCCGAGGATATCGACATGCACTTGCGCCGGCTCGATCAGCACAAAATTCCGCACAGTGGCGCAATCCGCACGGCTGCCGACGGCGACGACGGCACGATCATTTATTTCGCCGATCCGGACGGCAACCAATATGAGTTCTGGGCACCCTGCGCGGATGCCGGAAGGCGCCATGGAGATCGCGCACGGAAGAAAAGTCGGCCGCATCAGCCACTGTCGTCTACGGCGCGCGCGACCTTGGAAGAACCGCCGCCTTCTTCGAAAAATATTGCGGCATCGCGTCCGGAGCAAAATTCTAAAACAGCCGAGGGAACACTGGTTTTACGTTTGCGCGCGGGCGGCCGGCTGGTTTACAAGTTGGTCGACAAGGTCGATGAGCGCGTATCCGGACATGGCACCTGGTGGGACATGCACACAGCACTGACGGTTCGCCAGGATGAATTCCTACCCAACTATCGTCGCATGTGGGATGGCATTCCCGAAGAAGCAGGCTATAAGGCCGATCTGAATCTTTCCCTGGAGCAACAAGAGGCGCTGCCGGCGCGCACCGGTCTGCACCGCAGTCCTGTCGGCATCAGGTGGAAAGAAATATGCGACCGCGGCGATGAGTTCTACGACTGGGATTGTCACTCCTTTCATTTCATGGGCGGCAAAGCGCTGAAAGCCGACGGCTCGATGACGCTCTACGAGGCTATCGAGCAAGAAAAATATCTCGTCGCGCTCGCCGATTCTCTGCAAAAAGGCGCGCAACCCGGCTTGATGAAAGGACTTGGCAACGAAAATCCGTTCAAGCCTCGCGAAAACTAATTTACGTGGATAGATTCAGGCTGGTCAAAAGGTTCAGTTGCGAGGCGTGCGAAGATCGATGAGCGGAGGCGTACTCTTGTACGTTGACGTGAAATCGGTTGAGCGCAACGAAGCAAATGAGCCTTTTCCAACAGCCTGAAAGGAGCATCATCACTGGCCGAGCACATTCACGGACCGCTTTACTACGAACGAATGGGACGCACTGGACCGGTAATCGCCTTTATTCATCCCAACCCCATGGACAATGCGTGCTGGATTTTTCAGATGGCGCATTTGTCGACCTGGTATCGCTGCATTGCCATCGACATTCCGGGATACGGGCGCTCGCCCAAGGCCGACGCCGGCCTGACGATGAACGACATGGCCGAGGCCTGTTGGGAAGCGATCGACGACGCGCTCCCCGACGAAAAGCGATTCTGGTCGGCTGTTCGGTCGGCTCGTCGCTCGCCCCCCATATGTACCACCTCCGTCCCAACAGAACCGCGGCGCTCGTGTTGTCAGGCACCGGTTACAATCCGAACAAGGAATTCACCAAAGGAAGGATCGATAACTACACGGCCAATGGCATCGACTATCGCTGGGCTTACACGTTCGAAGATCTAAGCGCGGCGTTTCGCACCACTCCACTGGCGCACTTCTTTGCCAACCTTTTCAGCGAACGCAGCGAACACGCCGACGTGGAAACGATCATCCATCAGTTCCAAAGCGCTCGCGCAGCCTTATCCGGACGGCCATCATGAGCGTATCGCCTGTCCGACGATCATTCTGACCGGCAGCGAGGACAACAGCCATCAACGTGCTTTCGCGCTGCAAGCACGCATACCCAATTGCGAGCTGAAGACTTTGCCCGGCGCCGGCCACGCCTGTCAAATCGAGCAGCCCTGGCTTTTCGATCGCTTCATGATCGAATTTCTCACCAAGCACGACCTTTTCCCCGCAGCATCCAAGCCGGCTAGATCTATCGTCTGAATCAGTGCTGCTGCCGATTTTACCCTCCGCGTTGTCTCGCGCAAATGCGGTAGGAGCGATGCAGTACTGTCATCTTCGTGGCCTTCCTGTGCTTCGATGGTGTAGCCTAATTCTGTTACGTATAATCATTTTACGACGACGGGAACCGTGGCGAAAAAAAAATACTGCTGGACTTTTATTGTATCGCCGTCGCGGCGAGCTCGAAGTTTTCCTCGTTCATCCCGGCGGCCCTTTCTGGTCGAAGAAGGATCTTGGCGCATGGTCATTGCCCAAGGGACAAATCAGACGAAGGCGAGGACCCGCTTCGAGACCGCCAAGCGTGAATTTACCGAAGAAACCGGTTTCCCGATCGACGGCGACTTTCGCGCCGCTCGAGCCAGTGAAAGCAATCCGGCGGTAAAGTAGTTCACGCGTGGGCCGATCGAAGCTGACTGCGATCCCGCCCAGCTTCGCAGTAACCTATTTTCGATGGAGTGGCCGCCAAAGTCTGGAAAGACGCAGAATTCCCTGAAGTCGATCGCGGCGCATGGTTCAATCTCCCGGAGGCCCGCAAGCGCATCCTTGCCGGCACAAAGAGGATTTATCGAGCAACTCGTTGCGCTTTTCTAGATATCGTGACAAAGTCGGAGCCGTCAGCTCCTTAGCTGCAAACAAAAGGGACCGCCCGGGACGTGCCCGAAAATTGATAGTGGAGGTCTGTTCATCCGGCAGGACTTTATTATGTCGTGTAAGTTAAATTCACCTCGGATCAACGGCTTTGGCACAAACTGAAGCGTCGATCAGTTCAATCTCAGGGTGAATTATCGATAGCCCGTCGGCTGTAATTTCAAATACGAAGCATATCGGATTAGCAATACATTCTGTTCAGAGATTGGTCTTGAGGAAAACTCCGGTCCACCTTACACGACTGGGGTATAGACGCTACGGGTACGGGTCCTGGCACTTGGTTGACATAATTTCCTGTAGTCGAATGCCTATATTCAAAATGCAGGATACTAGTCCATTTTGTCCCTTCGCCAGCCCCTTGCGTTTTCGCAGGGCGGTGAAGCATAGCTGTTTCGAAAATTCTTCGGTTCTTTCAGATTCGCGAACGAGGATATGAAGGCTGACGATCTACGTATCGTCAAAAACCCGGCCACTGCTCGCGCCGGCCATACTCGCCGAGGAAATCCCTCTCACCGACACCGCGTCAACAAGAGTATACGAGGCGCGCCGAGCGATCGAGGCGTATTCTCGACGGCAAGGATGCGCGGCTACTCGTGGTAGTCGGGCCTTGCTCTGTACATGACACCAGGGCCGCGCTCGAATACGCAACCAAACTCAAACCGATCGCCGAAACGCGCTATCCGATGCGCTTCTCGTTGTCATGCGCGTCTACTTCGAAAAAACCGCGAACGGTGGTGGGCTGGAAGGGACTCATCAACGATCCGGACCTAGATGGAGTCCTACCATATCAACAAGGGCTTACGACTGGCTCGGCAACTCCTCGCCGATATTTTGGAGCTAGGCGTCCCCGCAGGGACTGAGTTTCTCGATACGACCTTTGGCCGGTTCCACACCGACCTCATCAGCTGGGGTGCGATCGGAGCCCGCACCGCGGAGAGCCAAATACACCAGAGCTGGCGTCGGGTTTGTCGATGCCGGTCGGCATCAAGAACCGCCACGGACGGGTAACGTCAGGTGGCTGTGGACGGGATACAGGCCGCGCGCAGCCGGCCACCTTTTCCACCTCTCACCAAGGAAGGCGCCCCCTGCTATCCTGGAAACCACCGGCAATCCCTACGCTCATCTCGTGCTCCGTGGCGGTAGTGAAACCGGGCCCAACTTCGATGCGGCCTCCATCGAAAGCGCAGTTCGACTTCTTCGCGCAGCCGAGCTTCCCGAGGTCCCTCATGGTGGACTGCAGCCACGGTAACAGCGACAAAGATGCGACCCGGCAGATCGACGTGGCAAACGCGATCATGGGGAACCTGAGAATTTCACCTATTCGGAGGCGCTGATGATCGAGAGCCATCTTGTCGCGGGCCGTCAGAATGCACCCATAACGTACGGTCAGAGCATCAACCGATGCATGTCTTGGATTCGAGGAAACTAAAGCTTTGCTTTACCGGCTCGCAGACGCCGTTTAGGGCGCGGCGACGCTCGTGCACGACTCGGACGGATAATCCCAGCGTAAACTCATGCGTTGCTGACGGTCCATTCCGTCTTAGGAATAATCCTTCTACCAAATCACCGCAGGATACCTGACGCGTCATTCAGTTCGAACTCTCAACGACTGAGAAATCACCGGTCGTGGCGGGCCGAACCCCGGCTCTCTTTCTTCCCGTCGGGTTTAGAGACAGGTTGTAACACGTTTCACTACTCCTTTTCAAGATCGCTTTGTTTGCACGTCCTGACAAATCCGCGACATTAGAATTGCTTCTGCCGATGGCATGACCACTTGCGTGCCAGCGGGGTAGCCGGTTAATTCTTCTTGAACCAACTGCTAGCGTTGCCATCACGAAATCTTCTGAGCAGTAGCACTGACCAAGGCAGTGAATAGGCGGGACAGTGCGAGGACAGCGCACCGCACGGAAGCCCGTTGGTTTGGGATCCGATTTACGCGGTGCAGAGCATCAGCAGGCACTATGCCTTCTCCGTTGTTTTAAGAAAATGGTGAACAAACGTTTGGCCGAATTGACGCGGCAATATACCGCAATACGAAAGGGCTGATCCTCGTGCGCTGGCAATCGCCGCGGAGCTTTCGCAAGGTAGGTACCGTCCGGGACGAAATCAAAGGATGAGCTGCGGAAAAGCTTGAGGCGCTTCGGCCAACCGCCAAGGAGCTTGCCTTCCGAGAGTCCAGACGCTCTTGCGACGAATGGATAAGCTTGCACGTCGAGTTTGCCGAGACGCCGAGAGGGGATCCAGGCAGGTCTGAGATCGTCAATGAGATTACGAGGCTTAGCTTTCTCGCTGACTCTCTATTCAAATCAAAGAACTCACAATGACGAGATCGTCATCAGAACCGAAGAGAGAGCGCTGTGAGCGGTCGGGTGCGGCGCAGAGTCGAGGCTAACAACCGGGCAAGATGCAGGAAGACGGCAAATAAAAGTAAAGCCTAATTTGCCCCTATTGCGATAGTACGGATGTGCAGCCATCTTGTTTGACGAATCTAGCAGAGAAAGCGTTGAGCTTGGTTTTATCGAGACCCTACCGCTGCAGAGAGTGCCGCCACCGCTTCTGGAAAATAAATTAAAGCAATAAGCTAAGCACTCGTCACCTTCCCAACAATTGTCGTAGAGCAATTAGAATGGCATCAACGTTTGTTGGCGCCCAACCGGGTCGGCGACTGGATGAATTGGTTTAGCTTTACGTATGGATCGATTAGTGGTCGACGCGATCAGCGTCAAAAGATCCACAAGGTGACCTGTCCGTGCGGAGCGATCATCCGAGCGATGAAGATCCCGAAGCCAGAGTTGGTTTTACGGGTTGGCGTTAGGAGCGGAGCGGTTTGAGCATTTTACGAGGTATCGGCGGGATCGGCTGTTGGGGGAGCTGTTAGGGATGGAGCGGTTTTGTTCGCCGGACACTTTGAGGCGATTGTTTTTGCGATTCAACTATCGGGAGGTGACCGAGGTGAGCGAGCGGTTGATGGGGTTTAGTTTAGCGTCCGATGCGCCCGATTCTGTTGGGGCACACGTTGGATTTGGATTCCACGGTGCTGTGTCGGTACGGCGAGCAGGAAGGGAGTCTAAAGGGCGTACAATCCCGACAAGCCTGGGCGTCCGATCGCATCATCCGTTGGTGGCATTTTTAGCCGAGGGGCGTCGACTTGTTATGGGCGAGTACTGCGCAGTGGGAATAGCGGCAGCGCCAACGGGTGTGTGGAGTTTATGAAGCAGGCGCTGACGGTGCTTCCCAAGGGACATCGGATTGGATTGGTGCGGGCAGATGCGGGATTTTTCGAGAAGCGATTCTTGGAGTATCTGGAGAGCCAAGCAGTTGCCCTACATTATCGTGGCCCGGTTAACGGCAGTGGTGCGAAAGCTGGTGATTCATCAGATTACCGTCGAGCGGCGTGGCGGGTGGTGGCACAGGGGATCGAGGTGGCCGATCTGGAAGTCAGTCTACCGAACTGGAAAGCAGTGAAGCGCCGCTTTGTCTGCCTGCGCCAGGAGATTGCTGAGCGGCCCGAGGCCAGAGGGAGGCGATTAATAGATTGTCCGGGATATACCTATCGGGTGATGGTGACGAGCGTTCCCTATGCCGCTGAAGTGGTTAGCCGGATGTATGTCGGGAGAGCCGACAGCGAGAACCGGATCAAGGAGTTGAAAGAAGACTTAAGCCTGGACACCTTTTGTCTTGAAATCTTTGATGCCACCGATGCGGCCTTTCGCATGGGCTGTGTGCTCTACAATCTGTTGGCGGAGTTTCGCGAGACGGTGTTGCCGCGCTCGTGGTTTGAAAGACGGCTCCGGGCGGTCAGAGACTTCGTGTTTTTGGTGGGCGCTGATCTGATCTCTCAAGGGCGTCGCATGCAGATCCGTTTTGCCATGCCTGAACCCGAGCGACCCGAGTTCTTGCGCCGCTTGCGCACGATGTCGCGACGGACTACCGATTGCGGCGCAGTTGGAATGGAGTCTAACCGACCAAGCTACCAAGCCATCCCGACAAAATCATTACCCCCATACTCGCTCCTAATCGCCCGCTCCCACCGTCGATCAGTCCCCGTGATATTTTCGATCCCGGTTGAATTCGGCAACATGGTTTATGTGCCGCGCTTGGTCGCCATCGATTGCCCCGATTGTAGCGCGCGGAAGTGCGTGTTGGATCGGTTCTTGGGCAGATTTCCCCGCAGCGGCCGCAATGATAAATCGGGCGGCCGCCGGTCGCCCTACGCGTTTATTTTTCGTTTGGCTCAATGGCCGATTTCCCGTACAACCCGCTTGCGTCTTTGTCTTCTCTCAAACCGACAAGGATGGAGTGCCGCAGGTGACCGTCTGGCGTCCACTCGGCAAACTCTATCTGCGCAACTAGTTTAGGCTTTAGCCACACGCAATTTTCATATCTTCCTGGGTCAAAGCCCATTGGGTACGTTTCTTTTCCGGTTCCCCCAGTCGCCGTAACGGCAATCTCTGGGGAAAACAACTATCCATCTGACAGGCTGATTCAGCTCCAGTCAGGGATTCGCTCCTACTGAACTGTCTGCTCCTGCGGGCCGTCCGACTTCTTCATCGAATCACCTTATCCGCCCTTGCAAGCACATTCGGTGGAATCGTCAGGCCGACCTGCTTGACAATCTCCCGACAGGGAACGAAATACCTACTCTAGCGCAAACCGTTTCCCGAGAGATCCCAAGCTCGTATCCCGTCCTCAGGGATATTAATTAATGGTACGCCTTCGGGCGGTTTGATGCTGAAACATGTGGGGCGCGAAATGTTGGTTGATAATGAAGCCCGGTGTGTCCGCTAGACGCTTGTCCGACTCGTGACCTTCTCGCGACTATTCCTTTTTCGGTCTCATCTTCGCTTTCAGTCGCTACGGCGCAGACTAGCAGCGCCACGACGGTTATGATGCCGCCTGAAAGGAACGCCAGAAATGTGGGTAAGGAAGCTAATCATTGACTTCTGGACGGATCATAACCGATGGCGTGGATTTCTTTGGACATCAGCTCGTGAAACTGAATTTTCATCTCTTCATTTGCGATCTCACGACTGGCTTCATCGATCAGCTGCGTAAGTCGAACTGTTGGAAATGCATTCTTCGATTCACCCATGGCTGCGATCTGATCCTGGATGATAATCGAGGCCATCGGCCCCAGGGCTTCGACGAGTGCGTGGGCCATCGACTCAAAGAACCCATTAGATACGAACGCTGGTATCACTTGAAACTTGTTCTGCGAGGTGTTCTCGGGCCGCGCTGGAGTGTTCAGGATTTGATGAGCGTTCTTTGATTTATGTGACAAACTCAGGGTGCGCCGTTGGCTTCGCTACGGGCTTGATCGGGACTTGACCGTGGCGTGCCTCGTCTGCAAATTCAGTGAGCTCGGATTCCAGCTTCTCTGCGTCCCCAAGAGATGTCTTCGGGTTCATGGCAGTGCTACTCCCGTCCCGCAGAGGCACTCGGCGGTGCAACCGTGAGATGTAGATCCTGAGCGATTTCTTCGATCATGGCCGGTTCCACGGACGGCTTCCGTAAAGTGTAAGCGCTGAACAGCCCATTATCGCAGAGGATATTAATGAGGCGTGGCACACCGCTGGAGTAACTATGCACGGTACGCATCGCGCCGTTGGTAAACAGCGAGGCAGTGCCGCCGGAGATCTCAAGCCGTTTGGCGATGTATTCCTCGCACTCGGATAGGCTCAATGGAGTTAAGTGATGACGCAGCGCCACGCTGCTTGAGCTGGCGCAGCTCGGGTTCGTTTAGGCGATTGCTGAGTTCGGGTTGCCCAACCAAAACGATTTGCAGAAGCTTGTCTTGCCTGGTCTCGAAATTCGATAAAAGCCGCACGCGCTCCAGTACCTCCGCAGACAAGTTCTGCGCTTCGTCGATAATCACGGCGACGTTGTCGCCTTTCTGATAACATTCGAGCAGAAACTCATTTAAGGAGATTAAATAGTCCTGGATATCGGTTTCTTTTGGTAGAGTTAAACCAATATCTTGGCACAAAGAGCGCAAGGAGGTCTTTAGGGCCGCCGGTTAGCATCGCAAGGAAAGCAGAGCGGGTGTAGCCATCGTTAAGCTCTTCCAAAAGACATTGAAGCAACGTGGTCTTGCCAGTGCCCACTTCTCCGGTTAGCACCACAAAACCTCTTCGCCTCCTAATCCCATAGATGAGCTTTGCCAGGGCCACTTGGTGGCTCGCGCTCAAATAGAGAAAACTTGGATCCGGCGTGACGTTGAAAGGTTCCCGAGTTAAACCAAAATGCGCGCAATAGACGGACTGCATAGGTTTAAAGAGCGCCAAGATAAGAGCAGGCAAATGACTCAAAATCACTCCGATTACTGCGCACACTAGGAGCTCCGATGACATGCCGATTATCCTAACAGCGAGGTCCGAACATGGGTAATGAAAGCTAGTCATTGGCTTCTCGATGGGTCATAGGCATGGATCGATCTCGCCAAAAGCGCGATCGTCTCTTTTCGGACAACGATTTTATCGCTGGTCATAAGTCTGTTTTAATGTTTTACTCCGAACGGCACTGTGCATCTGCGCATTTTTGCTTCCTGCTGGCGTGCGCTAACACTTGTCTTTAGCCATCGGTCCGTTCTGCCTTCTCCTGGATATTGAGCCCGTTGCTTCGTGCGCCGCCAATAAAGTGGAATGAATAATGGAGCAATGTACGTACCGGAATTCTTCCAGTAGAGAAACGAAAGCTAATCGAGTAGTTACCGCATTTGAATGCCAGCTCACGGTGTAAAAAGTATTCTGACAGCGAAGTTCCTACGCCTGTGCAAAAAGCGGAGAAACAGGTTCAACAGTAAGAAGTTAGGATTGATCACCGGTGCGTGAAGTTATCTAACAAGCGAAAGGAAATTTCGTATAGGTCACACTCGAAGTATGAAGTATGACGTAACCAACGCGGTATATGATGCTCAAGTAGATTAGCCAGCAAGTCACGAACGTCAATTAACATTACTGTATGCGGGAGGATTTCAGCGCGCTGTCCCTTCCCTGCTAACCTGAAGGAGTAATGGTATGTCAGCAGAATTTAGGAGATAGATAAGGATGTGCCGTTGGGGTAAAATCCCACTTTCAGCGCCGATAAATGTGAGGCCCTAATAAAACGGTTCATCCTGGTGGGGGAGATGAAGTCAAATGGGGAACAAAGACGCACCCGCGGGCGTGCACCCAATTTGGGTGTGCGATCGGCGTCCGGTTGTAGCATGAAACGGATCAGCGATAAGTGACCGGAGTCATGCCGTACGCCTTCAAATCTCTTCTGTCCCTTGTGACGATTCTGTTGCCGGTCGCGTGTTCGCCTCAGCCCCAAACTCACCCGCTCGATACGGCACCGATACCAGCTAATGTTCGTATATTGGAGGAGCCATGCTCACCGCTTGGCGCTATGATGTGCGGCGCTGTTTCGATACTATCGGTGAAACGGCTGTCGAACGGCGGTCAGCACTGCATTGTCTATGTAGAACCGAATGGAGAGCGCGTTGAGCAGGTGCGGCTCGCTTCCGCTTGTCGCAGCCCTAACGCAGTCTGTGATCACGATGACGCGAGGATTGGAATTGAAATTCTTCTGACGAGTAAATCCTGTGAAATTTTGCTTGAAGCTCGTCTATAGGTGGGTAAAAAGAATTAGCAGCGGCGCTGATTTCCTTTCCGTTATTCGTACTTTTTTCCTCAGCAACTACGGCCCGGGTCAGGCATTGCGTGATAACCGTGTCAAGCAGTTTGCGACGAAACCAGGCTACACGAACGGCTGCTGCTGCGTCGGCTGCCGACTGCTTCTAGTCGAAACCCCAATTTTACATTACCCGGCGAGAGCCAAGTGATTGATCCCGCGCACACGCGCGTCGAACAGTATGGGCTGTTGTCATTGTGCTCTGCCATTTCCCGACCACGGGCAAATCACCGGCGTAACCGAAAGGGCCCAGGCGAAGCATCTATTGCGCAGCCGTCGAAGTGCCCGTTCCCGTTCATGTCTAATACCCATTCTCCTGTGCTCGGTCGGAAAAAGCCAGGCCTCGCTGCGCCTCCGCCGCTCCAGTCGCCGACTACGGGAAGGGAGTCCCATCGTCGCCAAACGGTTGGAGGAGGCAAAACTCAACAGCGCACCCATCCCATCGGCCATTATCGTTGCCATCCAGAACCACTGACCCGTGCTTGGGCGAAAGACGCCGATCGCTTCGGTTCCCAAACCCACCCAGTCGCCTACCCAACAGGGATATCACCCAAAGTACCAAACTCGTTGGTGCATTCGTCTATAGAGCAACCGTCAAACGCATGATTCCCGTTTATGTCAAAATGCCAGAGTTCGTGCGCCGGTTGAAAGACACCAATGATAGTTCCATTCACGCCACCGCACTTTGCGCGTCACCGGCAGGTCTCCCGGTTGACCGAAAAACTAACGCAAAGTATCCACTGCGCAGCCGTCCCTGCCCATTGCCGTTACGATCGAGGTTGCCATATCCCCGTAATTGAATCAGAGAGTGCCTATGCTGCTGGTCGCGCCACCGCTCAGATTCCCGATTAGCCAGCAAATCTCCCGGTTGACCGAAAGAACTAATGCAAATATCTACTGCCGCAGCCGTCCACTGCCCATTGCCGTTACGATCCAAAACCACTCTCCGGTTTCTGGCCGAAAAACGCCAATCTTTGCGATCGGCTGAAGGGCGATTTGAAAAGTCGCCGCACCAGCTTCACTCGCGCGGCCATCGTAACGACGCCATTGGTACCACCGGCAAGCTGGGTCAAACTAAACTCGTTAAGTTGTTTTCGACAATAACGGCAACTGTTTGTTCGGCGGTTGAATTATCAGAGTATATGGCACGGACTGTCAGCTGATGAGAACCATTAGTAAGTTTAGTTGTATCCAAGGTTACGGACGGCTCACTGTCGTTAAAGTCAGTGTGGTCCAATAACTTCAGTCCGTAGTGCTTCCCGTCAATGAAGATCTCCACGCGAACCTAGAATCAGAAGGAGTTGCCGTCCATATGACGGCAGAGCCGCTGAACACTGCGCAACTCGGTCAAAGCAAACGATTGAATTCGCCGTTATGAGGCACTGCCGGGGGAAGTCGGTGGCGGCGTATGGCCTACCGGGCAGGTTGGCAGCGTCCGCAAGCCTCGGTCGCGTATGCATGAGTTTCGCCGCTGGCGCTGGTAGCTGCGGCAGGCAGAAAGTCTCACGCGGTAAACACATGCCAGCGATTGTCGCCGGCGCCGAGGCTGCTATCGCCATAAAACGTCACATTTCCGGACCCAACGGATAGGCGATCACTACATATGTCCCGTTAGGGGATCTAGCTTTACGTTCGACGCCCCCGCAAAACCATCCTCGTCCTGGGAATTATAACACCGTCCAGCTTACTTGGAAGCTCGCGGCGTTTACCTGGTGCGCATCAATAACGGAGCATAAGATGTTGAACGAACAAAAGTAATGAAAAGAAAACTTTCGGCGCGATGTGACACATGCAAGTTTGCTCCTGCGAAAGCGACCAGGTTCCGCAATCAGTATGCCAACAACGTGTCAGAAGCTCTTTTGCCAGGTAACACCAGGCAAACATTTTTACAAGGTGCGATAAGTGGAAGGATATGAGCATGGAATAGTGTCGCCAACAGTGAACAGTTTTTATATACGAACAAGGAGGGTTTTCCTGCAACAAAACTGAAAGGAAAAAGGGTGGCGATCGAGTTGTCGTACTGGTCGAGGTAAGCCATAGAATACAGACAACCATCAGCTTTGTTTCATAGGTGGTAAGATGAGTGACAATCCGTGGCGCTCAATACAAACTTTCGCCGTGGACCTAACTGGGACCGAGCTATATGTTACATTATAAATGGCGGGTGATCTTCGTTAAAAATCAGCTTGCGTTAGCCTTTGCGCTCGAACTTGATTTCTCCTTCCGTCAATCTGCGGCAGCGCGAGATTTAGCTCACCGCCGCGGAGTTTACTGTGGATATCGAGCGTGCAAAGCCTCTTATTACCCGATGGGCATGGTCTCATGACGGCTCATAAACGGCGGCTGAGTCACGGAACAAATGAATCGCAGGACAAGTAATGGCTGCCACTCATCGCTACTCGGGAGGCGCCAATTGAAGATTGCTCCTTCGGCTGAACGTGATTCAAAGCCGTGGTCTACACACGTTATCAGTCGTTCGCGTTGAGCCGCAGCGGTGCAGCGAGGAATTTGCTGTTCCGGTGCGGTCGCGGCCGCACGATCTCGATGCCTGGACGCGCGGACGCTAAGCCGTCGGCTTCACCAGGCTGTATCGCGGGCTGACCCCGGCGGTTTTTGCCAGCGGTCCTCGCTATGTGACTTGCATTACCGGAGGCTCCGAGCCGCTGCTTACTGATCGTCGAAAGCCGACCGCGCGTCGGTGCCCAGCGTGACCAGGTAGTCTTTACGCTCTGCGCTCGCTTCGAGCCGAGCGCCAAGTTGTACTCGCCGGTTCCGCGTTCGTCGCAGTGTCCCTCGTGTCTGGATCGGCATAGCAATACGTAACTA